>Ga0183260_10000799_pt1 | contig 26734 bp, 35 predicted proteins | sample AntDrymUQ4972206_2_FD_129768 | JGI IMG/M metagenome (GOLD analysis project Ga0183260, IMG submission 129768) | Polar desert sand microbial communities from Dry Valleys, Antarctica - metaG UQ497 (22.06) (version 2) (version 2) | ecosystem: Environmental > Terrestrial > Soil > Desert | place... | reverse complement strand
CGGGCCGGTCCTGTAGAGCCGTCGAGCACGAACAATGCCAGCCGAATCCGCGAAAACTCGAAAGTTCGGATGGCGTCGACGGGCGTGCTGTCTTACGCGGGGGTCACTGCGTCCCTTTTCCAGCACGCCCCGCGGGGGCCGCGCCGCGAATCACATCGAGCATCTGCTCGTGTATGCTGCCGTTGCTCGCCAGCACGCTCCCTGCGCGGGACCGGAACGGTCCGCCGGCTATCGTTGTCACCTGCCCACCGGCCTCCGCCACGATCAGCGCGCCGGCAGCGACGTCCCAGGGCTGGATCTTCGACTCCCAGTAGCCGTCGAACCGCCCTGCCGCGACATACGCCATGTCGAGCGCGGCCGAGCCCAGACGCCTGACGGCCCGGGATCTGGTGATGAAGTCGCGGAAGAGACCGACCACTTCCTCCGGGTCCCGCTGGATCCCGTAGTGGAAGCCGGTGACGAGCAGCGAGTCGAGCAGCGTCCCGGCAGCCGAGACATGGAGTGGCTTGCCGTTCAGCCAGGCGCCGAGGCCGCGCTCCGCAGTGAAGAGTTCCCGGCGCGTGGGATCGTAGATCGCGCCGACCGCGATCTCGCCGCGAATCTCGAGGGCCAGCGAGGAGCAGAAAATCGGCAGACCGTGCGCGTAGTTGGTGGTGCCGTCGACAGGATCGAACACCCAGCAGTACTCCGGAGCCGAATCCCGATCGCCCGTGGACTCGAACTCTTCGCCGAGCACGACGTGCCCGGGAAAGCGCTCGGCGATCATCCCCCGGAACTCGCGCTCGATCTGCAGGTCGATTTCGGTGACGAGATCGATGGCCCCCTTCTTGTCGACACGAAGGTCGGTGCCAAGGTGCGCCAGCTGCACTTCCCCTGCACGCGTGACCGCCTCAATCGCCGTGGCCAGGTACAGCGGCGGGAGCGGATCAGCCACTGGCCGCCAGCTTCTTCACCATCCGGACCTCCATCCCCCCCTCGTCCCCTCGGCGCAGCGTCACGTCGTCCATGAAGTTCCGCATGAAGAAAATGCCGCGGCCGCTCGACTTGAGGACGTTTTCGGGGGCGAGTGGATCGGCAACCTCCTGCGGGTCGAACCCGGCTCCTTGATCGAGGACCCGCACGACCAGTTCACTCGGCTGGGCCGCCGGCGTCATGACAAACTCCACCGTCACCATCTTGCCGTAGTCCTCACGGTTCCCGTGCTTGATGGCGTTGATCACGGATTCGCGGACGGCGACGCCAATCCAGTGGATCGCATCCTCGTCGAGGCCGGCAAACTGCCCCATGCGGTCGCTGACGACCTGCACGAAGTCCAGCATGTCGAAATGGCTGTGAATCTGAAGCCGGACGGTGCCGCCTCGCATCAGCATGCGGGCAGATCCGAACCGGCTCGCAAGGAGCGCAACGTCGGCGGACGCAGTGGATTGGCGGGCTCGAATGGCACGCGAGTGACTTACATAGTAAACGATCCGTTCAGGATTGCGAATGCTATAGTGCGAGGATGCTCCGCGCGTCCGCCCATGCCGCGCTGGTACGCCCCGCGCAGCGGGCGTCAGGCCGCGTGATCGTTCCCGGCGACAAGTCCATCTCTCACCGGTATGCCCTGCTCGGTGCCATCGCCGACGGCCCAACCCGGATCAGCGGCTATTCGTCGGGCGCAGACTGCGCCGCCACGCTGGCCTGCCTCCAGGCGCTGGGCGTTTCGGTGCAGACGCCGGGGAACGGCACGGTGGCCATCACCGGCCGAGGCCTCCACGGTCTCGAACAACCCCGGGCTCCGCTCGACGCCGTCAATTCGGGGACGACGATGCGGCTGGTGGCCGGGTTGCTGGCGGCACACCCGTTTCGCACGGTCATTGGAGGGGACGCGTCGTTGTCCCGCCGTCCGATGCGCCGGGTCATCGAGCCCCTCACTCGCATGGGTGCCACAATCGCGGCTGAAGACGGCCGACCTCCTCTGACCATCGACGGGGGGCCTCTTCACGGCATCACCTACGCACCCGAGGTTCCGAGCGCCCAGGTCAAGAGCAGCCTCCTGCTCGCAGGGCTCCACGCCACAGGTACTACTGTCGTCATCGAGCCAGCCCCGACACGCGATCATACGGAGCGCGCCTTCACGGCGTTCGGGGTCACCCTCTCCCGCGTCGGCCTGAAGATGGAGGTGGCGGGCGGGCAGCGTCCGCAGGGGCGGGCACTGGCTGTCCCGGGTGACATCTCGGGCGCGGCCTTCTGGTGCGTCCTCGCGGCGGGGCTGCCGGGCAGCCGGGTCGAGATCGACGGGGTCGGCCTCAATCCGTCACGTACCGCCGTCCTGGACGTGCTCCGCCGCGCCGGGGCAGTCGTCGAGACGGCCGTGAACCACGAGGACGCCGGTGAACCGATCGGCCGGATCACGATCAGCGCTGGCGAGCCGTGCAGCTTTACCGTCTCTCCGACGGAGGTGCCGATGCTCATCGACGAGCTCCCGGCCCTCGGCGCCCTCGGCACCCTGCTCCCCGAGGGCTGCACGATGGAGGTCCGCGGGGCGGCGGAATTGCGCGTGAAGGAGAGCGACCGGATCAGCGCGCTGGCTCGCGGATTCGCCGCGATGGGTGCGGACGTGACGGAGTACGCCGACGGCTTCCGGATCGCTGCACGTCCCCTTCGCGGCGGGCAGGTGGATGCGTCCGGCGATCATCGCCTGGCCATGGCGTTCGCGGTCGCTGCCTGCGGCGCGTCGGGCCCCACGGCTATCGACGGCGCGGGGGTCGTGGACGTCTCCTACCCGGGGTTCTTTCAGGAGCTCGAGCGGCTCACGTCGGCACGGTGACGGTCGACAAGATCTACCTGGTCGGCTTCATGGCGGCAGGGAAGAGCACGGTCGCCCGTTCACTGGCGGCCCGGCTCGGATGGCGCGCCGAAGATGTCGATGCGCTCATCGAGGCACGTGAACGGCGGACGATTGCCGATATCTTCAGCCGCCAGGGGGAACCGTACTTCCGTGGTGTCGAACGTGACATTCTGAAGCTCCTGCTGCCGCTTCGCCACGCCGTGGTGGCCACCGGTGGCGGCACGTTCATGGACGCTGACAATCGCGCCGCCATGAACATGGACGGCCTCTCCATCTGGCTCGACGTCCCCTTCGAACTGCTGCTCGCCCGACTTCCGGCCGACGGGCGCCGGCCGCTGGCTGCAGACCGTCAACAGATGGAGCGGCTGTTCATGCTGCGGCAGACCGCCTACATCCAGGCGCATGTCCGGATCGACGCGGGCGCGGCGCCGGCGGAAGAAATCGCCGAACAGATCATCGAACGAGTCGGGCAGATGTGAGTATGGGCGTGCGTTACCTGATCCTCTCGGACCTTCATGCCAATCTCGAGGCGCTCGATGCCGTGCTCGCCGCCGCGGCGGACGGCTGGGACCAGGTGCTCGTCCTTGGCGATCTCGTGGGCTACGGCGCGGATCCAAATGCGGTCGTCGAGCGGATCCGCTCACTCAACCCGGCGGCCGTCATCAGGGGCAATCATGACAAGGCCTCCTGCGGGCTCGACGACGGCGAGCACTTCAACCACATCGCGCGCTTCGCCGCCGTCTGGACCGAGCAGCACCTGACACCCGACAACCGCACGTACCTGCGAGGGCTCCCTGCCGGCCCCACCGCCATCGACGCACGACTCGAGATCTGCCACGGCGCCCCGTTCGACGAGGATCACTACATCTTCGACGCGGCCGACGCGCAGCACGCCTTCGAGGCGACGCAACGGTCTGTGTGCCTGTTCGGCCACACGCATCTGCCGGTCGTGTTTGGCGGGAGCGGCGCACAGGTCACAGCCGCCGTGCCCGATCGGGACCTGCACTCCCTCACCCTGGAGGCGGATTCACGGTATCTCATCAACCCCGGATCCGTCGGGCAGCCGAGGGACAGGGATCCCCGGGCGGCGTTTGGTGTCTACTCCACAGCGGGGACGTTCATCTTCCGGCGGGTCGACTACGACGTTGCGGGGGCGCAGCGGCGGATCTCCGCGTCGGGGTTGCCACAGAGCCTTGCGAACCGGCTCTCGATCGGGCGGTGAGAAGGACATCTTGACGCGGCAGCCCGGCGCGGCTTCAGAGCGCCGGCCGCATGAACCGGATCAGCAGCGCCACCGTGCTGGCGATCGCGAACACCTGGCCAACCCAGAAAACGAATGTCCACTTCAGGAGCTCGAACCTGTTGAGCGCCATCTCCTGACGCACCGTCGAGACATCCTGACGAACTCCTGATATCTCCTGCCGAAGACCGCCGACCTCCTGGCGGATCGCGCCAAACCCCTGCGTCATGTCGACGCGGAGCCTAGACGTTTCCTCCACGAGCCGCCGTTCGAAACGGTCCACCGTACGCTCGGTCACATCGCTACTCCACTCGGCTTTCACACCGTTGAAGAGATCGACGAGGGCGATGGTCGCGTCAATCCCAAGGCGCTCCCGCAGGCTCGCACGCACACGACTCGTATCCATTGATGCATCTTTCTGCCTGCCCCCAGGGACGACGATGCCATCGTCGGAGCCGGATTACAAGCGCTACTCCTTTGGACCTTTCCTGGCCCGCTCCTCCCGTCTGCGCAATTCGGCCGCAAAGGCGTCGTGCGCCGCGCGTGAGCCAAGAATCCAGCCGATAATGACGCCAATCACCAGCACACCTGGGATGAAGATGAAGTGCGCTGATGTCATCTCCCCCATCATCCGCCTTCGCCGCTCCGCGGCTTCGGCGTGACCAGTCCGTCGCGCTCAGACACCCTGGACGTGAGAGATCCGGCGGGATCCTGCCGATGCGAGCCTGTGGAGAGCGTCGGGTCGGTCCGCCGCGCGACGTCCGCCAGCTCGCGCTCCACGCGCCCGAGCCTGCGCCAGATCGACCAGAGATACAAGACGATGATCAGCCAGGCTGCCCCGTAGGCGGCCATGACGAGTGGTGCAGCCGGAAGGCCCTCGTCGGGTGGCAGGCTGTCGAGCGGCACGAACTCGTCCTGCGCAGCGCTGGTGGGCTGCCCCTGTGCGGCGACGGCGGCGGCGCCACCGGGCGGGAGCGCCAGCAGGCACAGTATCGCGAGTCCCCATATCGCTGCGCTTCTCCTCATCTCCGCCTTCTCGAGCGTCACGATTCCTCCACCAGCAGATACAGATCGTCGAGCGTGGCACGCTCGCGCTCCAGCCGGATCCTGGCAATCAGCAGCAGAACGGTGAGCAGCAGGAACGCGCCAACACACCACCAGAAGGCGCCGCGCATGCCCGGCCCCAGCGTCATCACCACGGTCGTCTTCGGGTGGACGGTGCGCCACCAGTTCACCGACTGGTAGACGAACGGGATGTTGGCGACGCCGAACAGTGCCACGCCCGCGGCCAGTTTCTCCGAACCGGCACCCCCGAAGCGCCGGAGCAGCAGGTAGGCGACGAAGGTGAGCCAGACCACCAGCGAGAGCGTCAGCCGGGCATCCCATTGCCACCAGACGCCCCAGGCCTTGCGCCCCCACAGCGGACCTGTGATCAACCCGATAGCACCAAAGACGACAACGATCTCTGCGGCTGATGCGGCCACTCCGTCCCACGACTTCCGCCCGCCGAAGAGATACATCGCGCTCGCGAGCCCGCAGACGGCGGCCGCCGTAAACATCGCAAACCATGCGGGCACGTGAAAATAGAAGATCTTCTGGACGAGCCCCATCGTGGACTCATACGGCGCCCCCATGATCATGAACGGCGCATACGCGAACATTGCAGCAGCCAGCACCGACAGGGCGGGAAACGCCCGGTGCGCCAGCCCTTGATCGCTTTTCACGGCTTGAACCCCCATCGTCTGCTCACGCGCGCGCCTGGGCGCACCCCGCCCGAGCCTGTTCGGATCCACATCCCCGGCGCCGCCTCAGTCGGTCATCAGCGGCTCGAACGTCCACAGTGCCAGTGTGATGAAGACTACATCGAAAAACACGAGCATGGAGAGCCAGGCCCGGGCCATCCCGACGTCCGGCTCCCCCTGAAGCAGCGCGGCCGTCCCGCGGACCCCGGCGATGATGACCGGTACGGTGATCGGGTAGAGCAGCACGGGAAGCAGCACGTCGCGGCTTCGTGCCCGCACGAGCATCGCTGCAAAGAGTGTCCCGACCGCCGCGAAGCCGACCGTCCCTGCGAACAGCAGCCCCCCGAGCATCAGCGGCTCGGCGAACAGCGGCGCCTGGAACATCAGCGCTATCAGGGGGACGACGACCGCCTCGACGGCGGCGAGCAGCACGAGCACCCCGAGCAGCTTCGCCACGTACAACGCCGGGCGGTCCACAGGCGCCATCATGAGCGCCCGGAGCGTATCGCCATGACGCTCCCGCTCGAACGTGCGGCCGAGCGCCAGCGTTCCAGAGAACGCAATGGCGATCCACAGGATCCCGGCCGCCGCTCCCTCGATCGGCTCTCCTTCCCTGACGAAACCGAACGAGAACACCAGCACGCACGCGACAGCGAAGAACACGGTCGTGTAGAAGATTTCCATGCTCCGAACTTCGATACGGAGATCCTTCTCCAGGACGAGGAGGACGGTGTGAAGGAACCGCATCACACAGCCGAGGCCCTTCGGTAGCGCTCGCGCAGCCCCGCCGTCCCCTCAGGCAGGATCAGCAGCCGGCCGGCCGAGAGCACGACGGCGCGGTCGATCACCCCCTCGATAGCTTCCAGATCGTGCGTGGTCAGCAGGACAATGCGGCCTGCGGCCCGGAGTGTCTGCAAACGGGACTTCAGTGCGGAAGTGGAGGAATCGTCCAGACCGGTGAACGGCTCGTCGAGCAGCACGAGCTGGGGACCGTGGAGCAGCGCCCGTTCGGTGGCGAGACGCTGTCGCATGCCGCGCGAGAAACCCGCCACGGCGTCGTTCCGCCGGTCGCTCAGGCCTGCCCGGACGAGCGCCTCGTCCACCGCCCGGGCGGGGTCCCGGACCCCCTGAAGGCGTGCGAAGAACGTGAGATTCTCGGCAGCGGAGAGCTCCGGGTAGAGGTACAGGTCGTGAGCGAGCAGCCCTATCCGGGCACGGAGTGCGGCCCCGCCTCCTGCCGCGGTGTGCTGTCCGTACCGCACCTCGCCGGATGTGGGCGTCATGAGCGTCGCGGCAACGGAGAGCAGCGTCGACTTGCCGGCGCCGTTCGGGCCCAGCAGAGCGACAATCTCGCCTGCATGGCAGGTGAACGATACGCGGTGCAGCGCCCTGCGACGCCCGAACGAGCGGGTCACGTCCGCGAAGGTGAGCGAGTCGAAGGGAGGTCCCAACGGCTACGTTGTGCGTTCGACTGCCGGGTCGTCGTCCAGCGCCATGTAGATCCCTTCGAGCGCCGAGACGAGCTCCCGCCGGCGCTCGGCATACAGAGCGGAATCGACGGCGCCGTCGCGGTTCCGCAGCTCGAGCGCGGTCAGCTCCTCGAACAGCGTATCCCGGCGCACCTCGAGCTGCCGCCGTTCGCCGACCCGCGCTGCCCGCGCGGTGGCCGAGCCGACCGAGGACCACGCCCCGCCGACCAGGATCAGTAGTGCAAGACCGATAGCCAGATTACGAGGCCACGTCGGATGGTGCGGAACCTTGCTGAACTGAAACCGCAGCACTTCCCCCGCCGCCACTGCAGATCCGCGCCCGGCGATGTACAGGTTCCCCTGGGCCGGCATCGTGCGCTGCTCGGTCATCTGCGGTGATGAGAGCTCGAGGTCCCCGACTTTCTGGGCGACGACCGCCATGTGCGCCAGCGGCAACGGAAGGGACTGCTCGACGACCAGATTCGATCCTGAGAGCGGCAGCGTGTAGCCGAGCTGCACGATGGTTGCACCCGGGGAAAAGGGCCCTGCTATCTCGAGACGTCCCGCGCTCACGGTGGCCTGCGGTGAAGAGCCCTCCAGCACACGCGCGCTGCGGGCTTCGGCCGGCAGACTGAAGACGATCGGCGCTTCGGGCTGCACAGGGGACGACGAGCGGTTGAGAATCTGGAGAACGTAGAACACCGACAGCCCGTCCTCCCCCATCTCGAAGACGAACCGCGACTCGTCGCCGAGCACGACTCCCCCCGGAGCGGCGGTCGCGGCGGCTGTCCCGGCGCCACCGTTAGTGCCGGAGGATGTGCCTGGCTCCCCCGCGACAAGCATCAGCCGGATCCCGCCGGTCGGCGGCACGGTGAACTCCTGTGATTCGAGGCGCTCGCCTCCAACCGTCGCCGTGGCCTTCAGCCGCAACCCTGCGCCCAGCCCGGTGAACTCCGCGCGGCCTGCCTCGTTCGTTGTCGCACGCAGCGAAGCCGTCCCGCCGGTCATCTCGACCGTCTGGCTCACCACCGGGTTTGCGAACGAGCCGCGAATCACGCGCACGGTCACGGTTCCGGGCTGGACGTCCCCCACCGGCAGCGGCACACCCGACATCTGGCTCAGGTCCGGCATCTCCTGCGCGAGCACGCCCGGGCTCACTACGCAGCAGGCGAGCACGAGGACACAGACGGAGATTCTGAGGGGTACGGACACGAGGGATTTCATGAGCGGGTTGCGGGTTCGAGCTTCGTTCCACATCGCTTGCAGAAGGCGGCGTCGGGGTCATTGCGTGTCCCGCAGAGACACGCAACGGGCGCGGCCGCACCCGCGCGTCGCGCCGCAGGTTGCGGTCCTGGCGAGGTGCGGGCTGCACCGGTGCGGCGCAGCCGTGCGGTCAGTTCACGCTCGATGAGCTCGCGGTACGCCGCCCCGCCAGCGTCCAGTCCCCGCATGATGACCAGCGCGCGGGCCCGCAGCCGGCCGCTCATCTCGTCGAAGTCGCGCCCCGACACTTTCCCCATCGCACGGTCGAACTCGAGCTCCTTGATGGCCCTGAGGATCAGGAGCTTCTCGCGCTCGAGTTCGGCCCGGCGCCCAGGGTCGACGGGTGTCTCGGCGGTAAAGGAGTCCTTGCCGACGAGCGGCACAAGCGTACGGTACAGGGCACCGGCGGCGAACCCCGCGGCGCCGATCGTGAGGCTGATCAGGACGAGGTGCTCCGGCCTGGAGTTGCGCGCCATGATCACGGCGACCGTGGCGGTCAGCAGTGACACGAGGACGAAGAAGTGCCAGGGCTGCAGCGTGTCCCGCGCCGGCGCGGGCTGCGGAGACCCGGGGTCCCCTCCGGGCGCACCGTCAGCCCTCACGTTCAGGTCGTGTTCAATCGAGGTCGCGGAGCTCATGATCCAGTCGCGAATCCAGATCGGAATCCCCGGCCCGCGGACCCGGAGGCTCCGCGTCCGCCTCGCGCCGCGACAAGCGCCTGGCCACGAAGAGCGCCATCAGGGCACCGGAAAACCCAACCACATAGGGGAACAACCAAGCCAGCCGGTTGAAGCCGGTGTCGATCGGCCGCATGAGGACTTCCTGGCTTCCATGATCCGCCACGAACGCCGCGACCACCTGATCGCGGTTCATCCCCGCATCGATGAACTTGTTCAGTTTGGCGCGCTGGGTATCGAGGCCGTGGCAGTTCGGCTCCATGGGACAGTCATTCAGCGGCCGCCGGCAACTGCAGGTGCACATCAACTCCCCCTGCAGTTCTTTGTAGAGACGCGCCTTCTCGTCGGCCGACGGGGCCTGCGCGCGGGCACCTGCCGGAATCAGCAGCAGCACCAGCACCATCGCCGCCGTGGCGGCGTTGGCCGGCACCTTCGCGGTAGCGAAGGCGAACGTGCGCTCCGGCACCATCGCCAGCAACGTTCCCGCAGCCAGAATGGCAAAGCCGAACCAGATCCAGTTCACCAGCGGGTTCAGCGTGACCGCATACGTCGCGCTCCCCTCAGCGGCGTCATAGCCGGCGAGCACGATGTAAAGGTCCTCCGCAAAGCCTCTGCGGATGGCAACTTCCGTCGTCGGCTCCTGTTCACGCTTGGCGAAGAACCACTTGGCCGGCTGCATCGTTCCGAGGAGCTTGCCGTCCTCGAGCACGCTGATGTGGCCGGTGATCATCTGCTTCTGTGCATCGCTCGTGACCCGCAGGGCGTCGTGGCGCACGGTGAAGTGTCCGACGGTCAGCTCCTCACCCGGCCGGAGCACCGCCTGGCCTTCCTGCTTGAACCCTTCGCCGGCAAATCCCAGGAACATCACCGCAATGCCGACGTGGACGATATAGCCGCCGTACCGGCGTTTGGATCGGCCAACCAGTCCGATCATCGCGGTGAGCCGGTCGGAGCCCGTGGCCGCCCGCCGCACCTCCCCACCGCGGATGAACTCCTGCGCAATGGTCCCGAACACGAAGGCACAGAGCGCAAAGCAGATCCCCGAGCTCCAGACCCGGACGCCAAACGCCACGAGTGCACCGGCAACGAGCAGCGCGAACACGACCGGCCCCAGGAACTGATCGATGAGATTGACCACCGTGGATTTTCGCCAGGCGAGCAACGGGCCGACCCCTGTCAGCGCGAGCAGGATCAGCCCTATCGGCAGCATCCACTTGTTGAAGAATGGAGGACCGACGGTCAGGCGCTCCCCCATGACCGCCTCGCTCAATGTGGGGAACATCGTGGCAAAGAGCACGAAGAAGGCAGCAAACAGCAGGATCCAGTTGTTGGCAAGAAATGCCGCTTCGCGCGAAACCCATGAGTCCAGCCCGTTCCGCGAGCGCAGCAGCGGCAGCCGGTAGAACACGAGGCCGAAGCTGCCCGTGAGGATCACCGCCATGAAGATTGTGAAGAGCCTCGCCAGTTCGCGGTCCTCTCCGAATGCGTGCACCGACTGGACGATGCCGGACCGGGTCATGAACGTCGCGAAGATCGTCAGGAAGAACGTCAGGATGACGAGCGTGACGTTCCAGACGCGCAGCATGCCGCGGCGCTCCTGCACCATCGCCGAATGGAGAAATGCCGTCGCGGTGAACCAGGGCAGCAGCCCGGCGTTCTCGACAGGGTCCCAGCCCCAGTACCCGCCCCACCCGAGCTCCTCATATGCCCACAGCATGCCGAGGGTCAGCCCGAACGACAGCGAGAGCCAGCCCACCATCGTCCAGCGGCGTACGGCCCGGAGCCAGGCGTCGTCCAGATGTCCGGTGATGAGCGCAGCAATGCAGAAGGCAAACGGAATGGTCATCGCCACCAGCCCGATGTACAGCGACGGCGGGTGGATGGCCATGTAGAAGTTCTGGAGCAGGGGGTTCAGGCCCTGTCCGTCGGCCGGCGCTGGTGTCAGGAAGGTGGAGAACGGGTTGTTGTGCACCACCATCAGGAGGAGGAAGAACATCTCGGTGGCGGCAATGACGGCGACGACCCAGGGGATGAGCTCCCGGTAGCGCTCTCTGTTCGTGTAAACGGCAATCGAGCCGAACACGCCGAGCAGGAACACCCAGAACATGACCGACCCGTCGAGCCCGCCCCAGTAGGAGGCGATCTTGTAGGGCAGCGGCAGGGCCGCGTCGGAGTAACGCTGGACGTATTTGATTGAGTAATCGTTGCTGACGAACGCGTAGACGATCACGCCGGAGGCGGCCGTCATGAGCGCCGTGATCAAATGGAAGGCCCCGATTCCACTCTCGACAAGGCTTCGCGAGCGGCGGCGGGCACCGGCAATTGAGGCGGCAATGGCGTAGGCGCACGCCACGAACGCGGCGAGCAACAGGAACGTGCCAAGAGCGGGCATGCTGTGTATCCTTGCGGCGCGAGGCTAGCCGCCGGCAGGCGGCAGCGAGCTACCGGCGGGAGCCGGCTCGTACTTCGACGGGCATTTGGCCATGACGCCGTTGCGGTCGACGTCGAACCCGTCGGGCCCGAGCGTCCCCGTCAGGACCACCTCGGACCCTTCCTTGAAGGTGTCCGGCACGATCCCGGTATACCGGGCCTGAACAACCTGTCCGTTGCTGCCCACGTTGAAGCGATATTCGAGACTGTTCCGCTTCTTTTCGATGTCGGCAACGTGCCCGTGCAGCTGAAGACGCTTGCCGTGCCACGCAGCTGGCTGGGCCATAACCTCGTCGACGTGCTTGTAATACTGGGTATCCTCGCGAAGAGTCGCGAAGAGCAGGCCGGTCAAGGCCAGCAGAACCACGAGGACGGTAGCACCAATCTTGAGGGGTTTGGCAGTCATAACTCTTGTGCCTCTGCGGGTTTAAGTCAGGATACCACGCCCGACTGCCTCAGCATCCGGTAGACGGTCGCCACCGGAAGTCCGACGACATTGGCCCACGATCCCTCGATGTGGTCGACGAACCTCGAGGCACGCCCCTGGATTGCGTAGGCGCCGGCCTTTCCCTGTGGTTCACCCGTGGCGATATACCAGTCGATCTCTCCGTCGCTGAGTGGTACGAATCGTACTCGCGTGCGCACGACCTCCGCAAGCTCACGCGACCCGGCCAGGAGCACCACCCCGGTGAGCACCTCGTGCACGGTGCCCGAGAGCATCCGCAACATCTTCCGTGCATGCGCATCGCCGGAAGGCTGTCCGAGCAGACGGCCGGCAGCAACCACGACCGTATCGGCGCCAAGAACCGGCAACCCGGACCCGGCACGGGCGGCCCCAGCGGTCGCCTTGTCTCTGGCCACGCGCAGCACGTAGTCTGCGGCCGCTTCTTCAGCGCGAGGCGTCTCATCGACGGCTGCGGAGATCACCTCGAACTCGAGGCCGGCCGTGGTCAGCAGCTCCGCACGCCGTGGCGAGGCGGACGCCAGGATGAGACGCATCCGTTTGATAATATCGCTGGTGATGGTTCCGCTTCAGAACTTCGCCTCTGGTGTGCTCGCGGCGATTGTCCAGCGCCAGCCGCACTCCCCCCACCGCACCGCGTTCGCCTGGCAGCTCGCCGTCGGGCCCGCTCTCGCCCGCTCGAGCTCCGTCGAGCTCGAGCACGGAATTCTCACGGTCCACACCCGCGACCTCCGCTGGGGCCGGGAGATTGAGCGCGCCGCCGGGACGATCCTCAGGCGCATGCAGCATGTGCTCGGCCCCGCCGCCGTGACGCAGATCCGTATCGCTGAGGTTACTGATGCTTCGTGAAGCCGTCATCGTCTCTGCGGTGCGGACCCCCACCGGGAAGTTTCTGGGGGGGCTGAAGGACCTGACCGCGGTGCAACTCGGGGCCCTTGTTGTGCGGGAAGTGGTGAAACGCGCCGGCATCGATCCCGGCCTGGTGGACGAGTGCCTGATGGGCAACGTCATCCAGGCCGGCAACGGGCAGAACCCGGCCCGTCAGGCTGCGCTCGGCGGCGGGCTTGATGAACGTGTCGCGGCATTGACGGTCAACAAGGTCTGCGGATCCGGTTTGAAGGCCGTCATGCTGGCCGCGCAGGGGATCGCCACGGGCGACATCGACATCGCCGTTGCTGGCGGCATGGAATCGATGAGCAACGCCCCCTACCTGCTGCCCCGTGTCCGGGAGGGGCTCCGGATGGGCCACGGCGAGATCGTGGATTCGGTCGTTCATGATGGCCTCTGGTGCTCGTTCGAGAGCTGCCACATGGGTATGTCCGGTGAGGTGGTGGCCGAGATGTTCACCGTCGGCCGGCCGGAGCAGGACGCATACGCGGCGGCGAGCCATCGCAAGGCCTCGCACGCCGCGCGCGAGAAGTTCTTCGACGACGAGATCCTCCCGGTCGAGGTGCCTCAGAAGAAGGGCGCGCCTGTCATCGTTTCGCGTGACGAACCAGTGCGCGAGGACACGACCGCCGAGTCGCTGGCGGCATTGAAGCCGGCTTTCAAGAAGGATGGAACGGTCACGGCCGGGAATGCCCCGGGAATCAACGACGGGGCCGCCGCGGTGCTCATCATGGCCGCCGATCGCGCCCGCGCACTCGGCTTGCAGCCCCTCGTCCGGGTCGTCGGCCAGGCCACGAGCGGCCTCGCGCCGAAGCTCGTGATGATGACGCCGGTGGAAGCCGTGCGCCGCGTCGCCGAGAAGACCGGCTGGCCGCTGGACGAGGTGGACCTGTTCGAGATCAACGAAGCCTTCGCGGTTCAGGCGGTGGCCGTCATGCGCGAGCTCGGGATAGACCCGGAGCGTGTGAACGTACACGGCGGGGCGGTCGCGCTCGGACATGCCATCGGGGCCAGCGGCGCGCGCGTACTGACTACCCTGATCCATGCGATGAAGCGGCGCGGGGCGAGAAGGGGGATCGCGGCACTCTGCCTGGGCGGGGGAAACGGCGTCGCCCTGGCAGTCGAGCGCCCGCAGTAGTCGTCACGTTTCTTGCCAACCAGCGCACCCTTCGGCCATCCTGAGCCCGCATGCAGATCAACACCGTTGGCGTCGTCGGCGCCGGGACGATGGGGAACGGGATTGCGCAGGTGTTCGCGCAGGCGGGATTCCAGGTCACGCTGATCGATGCGGCTCCCGCCGCACTCGACCGCGCACGGACCGGCATCGAGAAGAGCCTGGCCAAGTTCGTCGAAAAGGGACGGCTCTCTCCCGGCGAACGCGATGCGGCGCTCGCTCGACTGACAACCGGCGGCGGCCCCGACCACCTCGCGGACGCAGACTACGTCGTCGAGGCGATCTACGAGAACCTGGACGCCAAGCGCGATCTCTTCCAGCGACTGGATGGGATCACCCGTCCGGAAGTCGTGCTCTCCTCGAACACGTCGTCCATTTCCATTACCGTGCTTGGCGCCGCCACGAAGCGGCCCGACAAGGTGCTGGGGATGCACTTCATGAATCCCGTGCCGCTCATGACGCTCGTGGAGCTCATTCGCGGCCAGTCGACGTCCGCCGAGTCGATGCTGCTGGCCACTGAGCTGTGCACACGGCTGAACAAGACTGCTGTCGAGGCGTCGGACTACCCCGGCTTCATAGCGAACCGCGTGCTGATGCCCATGATCAACGAAGCGGTGTTCGCCGTGATGGAGGGTGTGGGAACGGCGGAGGCGATCGACACGGTGATGAAGCTCGGGATGAACCACCCCATGGGACCGCTGACGCTGGCCGACTTCATCGGCCTGGACGTGTGCCTCGCGATCATGGACGTGCTGCACGACGGGCTGGGAGATCCGAAGTACCGCCCGTGCCCGCTCCTGCGCCGCATGGTGGCAGCCGGACATCTTGGACGGAAGACCGGCCAGGGATTCTACGCCTACTGACCCGAGCCGCGTCGGCTCCGGCTATCCCCTGGCCCGCCTTGCCCCCTCGAGCCGGCGGAGCCGGACCCACAGCGCCACCGCGGCCGGCGGCACGAGCATCACCAATTCCCGGCCGACGGCCCGCAGGTTGTGATCCCAGAAATGGTGCTGCCAGTAGCGTCTGGAGATCGCCTGAAAGAGGTGTGCGTCCGATTGGAAGTAGGTGTCGGTAACGGGCCAGAGCACCATCAGCCCGATAGGGGGGGCCGTGTCGGTACCCAGCCAATCCAGCAGGACGTGGGTGCCATAGGCCGCTCCGGCCGCGAGGCCAAGCCGCCAGCGGCGGCTCGCCGTTCCGACGGCCAGCCCGATGATCGCTGCGGCGGCAATACTGTGGGTCGGCCCCCGGTGTACGGTGAAGAGCAGCAGGTCGAGATCGGGGAGCATCCCGGCCAGAGCGAAGAGCGCCCCCTGTCGCCACATCCTGGAGCGTTCCCGATCGAGAGAGACGGATGCCGAGGGGGCAATCGCCCATCCGGCTGCTGCGCCGGCCAGCGCATGTCCCAGTGGTGAGGGCATGCTGTTACCATCCCACAACTCGAGCCGCAGGAACTCCCCGAGCCGATCGCAGACGCCAGCAGCCGCAAAGCGGCGAGCGCAGATTCTGCGAACTTCGCCCCGGCGGACCGATGCGATTCCCGCGATCCCCACGCCTCGAGGCGAAAGTCTGAGACATTCGTAACTGGCTGCGTAGGATAGGCTTAGCGGTATGGACTTTACATTTTAGCGCTTGACTTTCACCTCGGCACGTATCTATCATTCCCTCGCTCCAGAGCACCACGGCGCCGGCGTGACCTCCCTTGTCACCCCCACGTCGAATACTGGGGACGTGACCGCGGCGGACCGTCCGCCGGGCGCCACGAATCAACGGACAGCAGACCTGTCAGGAGCGTTATGCCGCCAGCAGAAGACCGGACCGACCGCGAGCGTGCCAGGGCCGTCGAGATGGCCGTGGGACAGATCGAGAAGCAGTTTGGCAAGGGCGCCATCATGCGCCTGGGTCAGAAGGACGCCGTCACCGCAATTCCTGCCATCTCCACCGGCTCGGTCAGCCTCGACTACGCCCTGGGGATCGGAGGTGTCCCGCGCGGCCGGGTGACCGAGATCTTCGGCCCGGAATCCTCCGGCAAGACGACGCTGGCGCTGCAGATCATTGCGGAAGCGCAGAAACTCGGGGGCATGGCGGCTTTTGTCGACGCCGAGCACGCGCTCGACGCGCAGTACGCCAGGAAGCTCGGGGTGGATCTCGACAATCTGCTCGTCTCTCAGCCCGACAACGGCGAGCAGGCGCTCGAGATCGTCGAGGTCCTCGTCCGATCGGGCGGCGTCGACGTGGTCGTGGTCGACTCGGTTGCCGCGCTCGTTCCACGCGCCGAGATCGACGGGGAAATGGGAGAGGCGCAAATGGGTTTGCAGGCCCGCCTCATGTCGCAGGCACTCCGCAAGCTCACCGGCGTCGTTTCGAAGTCCAAGACCAGCCTGATTTTCATCAATCAGCTGCGCGAGAAGATCGGCGTGATGTTCGGCAACCCTGAAACGACGACCGGCGGCCGGGCATTGAAGTTCTATGCCTCCGTGCGGATCGACATCCGCCGGATTGGCGCCATCAAGGATGGCGACGTGGTCGTCGGCGGGCGCACCCGTGTAAAGGTGGTGAAGAACAAGGTCGCTCCCCCCTTCCGGGAAGCGGAGTTCGACGTCATGTACGGCGAGGGCATCTCACGGGAAGGCGATCTGCTCGACCTTGCGGTCGATCGCAAGATCGTCGAGAAGAGCGGTACATGGTTCGCCTTCAGCGGTGAGCGGCTCGGGCAGGGGCGGGAGAACGTCAAGCAGTTCCTCCGAGAGAACCCGGCCATCTTCAAGGTCATCGAAGCGCGGGTGCGTGCGGAGCTCGGGCTGGGTGTACTCGAGCCGGCAGCCGTCTAGCACTCAATCCTCCCGGCGCGCGGACCCGTAACGCGCGCCGGCACTCCTCCCTCCTTGTGATTCCGGCAACCCCGCTGCTATGATGTGGGATCTGCCTAGCGCATCCGTCGCGTGCCGAGGTAGCTCAGTCGGTAGAGCACAGCACTGAAAATGCTGGTGTCACTGGTTCGATTCCAGTCCTCGGCACCATTCACCCCTCCACATTCATCCACTTCAGGCCCGTAAACACTGGGCTTCCTTGCGATCTTCGTCCCGGCCCGTCTATACTGTTCCGGGCGCATCTACCGTTAAAAACCGGTAATTCTGACGGTAGCGGCCGGATCGCCAGAAGACAGTTACCGTTCGCCTCGGGTTCGGTGCCCGCTGCGGCGGCGGTTCGGTTCCAGCCGGGGAGGTGGACATGCTGACGGACGTACGCATGCGGGCATTGAAGCCGCGGGCGAAGCCCTACAAGGTCGCCGATCACGATGGGCTCTACCTGCTCGTGCAGCCGACCGGCGCCCGCTGGTGGCGCTTCGATTATCGCTTCGGCGGGACCCGGAAGACGCTGAGCCTTGGCGTGTGCAAGGATGTCCCATTGGCCGACGCGCGCGACCGGCTGTCGGCGGTGCGAAAGCAGCTCGCCTCGGGCGTGGACCCCGGCGCGGTGCGGCGGGCCGAGAAACAGCAGCGCGCCACGGAGACGCGCAACACGTTCGAGGCCGTCGCGCGGGCATGGCTCGACCAGCAGCGGCCCCGGTTCGCGCCGCAGACAATCAAAAAAACGACGTGGCTCCTTGAAGCGTTTTTGTTCCCCGCGCTCGGGGCGCAGCCGATCGCCGCGCTCGAGGCGCCCGCGCTGCTGGCGGCGCTCCAGCGGATCGAAGCCGGGAAGCGACATGAAACCGCGCATCGGGCCTTACAGCTCGCCGGCCAGATCTTCCGCTACGCGATCGCCGCTAACAAGGCGAGCCGCAATCCGGGGGTGGACCTCCGCGGCGCGCTGGCGCCGATCATCGTCACTAATCACGCGGCTATCACGGACCCGGCGGGCATCGGCGCCCTACTCCGAGCGATTGACAGCTTTCGGGGATCCTTCCCAGTGTTGCAGGCGCTCAAGCTCGCGCCGCACGTGTTCGTCCGACCTGGGGAGCTCCGACAGGCGGAGTGGACCGAGATGGACCTCGACGCCGCGATCTGGCGCATCCCGCCGGCCCGCATGAAAATGCGCCTGGCCCACGTGGTGCCGTTGTCGTCGCAAGCCGTGGCGATCCTGCGGGCACTCTTCCCGCTGACGGGCCGTGGACGCTTCGTGTTCCCGTCCATTCGTTCCGGCGCGCGGCCGATGAGCGACAACACCTTAAACGCGGCGCTGCGTCGGCTCGGCTACGACCACGACGAGATGACGGCGCACGGCTTCCGCGCGATGGCGTCGACTCGTCTCAACGAATTGGGCTGGCGTCCAGACCTCATCGAGCGACAGCTCGCGCATGTCGAGCATGGCGCTCGGGCCGTCTACCACCGCGCGGAATATCTCGACGATCGGTGCCGGATGATGCAGGCGTGGAGCGATCATCTCGACGCCCTACGCACAGCGACCCCCGCCCGGCGAGACAGTCCGCAAGGAACACTTCGAGGCGCGGGATGGACAGTCGCATCATGACGCGCGACGAGTACGACAAGTGGACACTGGAAAGAGACCTGGCCGAGACGCTGTTCACGGGCGTCGAGGCGGCCGAACGTGCGATCCTGAAGAAGATCAAGTGCCCAACCACCACCGTGGCCATCTACGCGATCCTCAGCGGCGAACATCCCCCCCCTGGCCGGCGCGCACCGCGGAACGCGACAAACTCCGCGCGCTCCATGCCATGCACGCCCTGTTACAAGTGGACAAGGCGCGGAGGTATGTCGCGCGGGGGCACGAGAACGCACGGCTCGCCGCCCACGCGGCGCTGCTGGCCGGGCTCTATGCCAACGATGCGGCCGTGCGCGTGCAGCGGCTCGTGGCTGGCGGGCGCATCACGGGCGCGAAGAAGACCGAAGACGCCACGAAAAACGATTCGATCATTCAGAAGCTTTCCTACCGGTGGCACATCAGTGACGATCTGCAGGAGGAATTTCGCAGCTCGGCCGCCTACATCCAGTCGAAGCGCCCCGAGCTCACGCTACGGACGATCCAGCGACGACTAAAAGTCATCGATCCATCCCGCAAAAACCGCGACAGTAGCTAGCTCCCGTCAGAGTCGCCCTCTATTCTCGTCTTAGCCCGTCGCATCCTGCGGCGCGCGGACGCGAGGACCGAGGACGATGCACCGCATTCCGCAAGAGGTTCTGTATCGGCTCCCCGATGTCGTCGCCATTACGGGGCGACGGCGCGCGACAATCTACCGCGACATCACCGAGGGGACGTTCCCGCGGCCGGTGCGGCTCGGTAAGCAATCTGTCGCCTGGAAGAAATCCGAACTCGATCGCTGGATCGCCAGCCGACCGATCACGACCGCGGGCGAGCCCGGCCGGTGAGGACCGTGCCGTCAACGCGATTGAGCGCTTCCGTACCCCCTGTCCTGGCGCCTCACGATCTCGAGTTGCACGAGCGCCTCGGTATTGATGGGGATCTCCTGCTGCGCGCAGGCGTGCGGCGTGTTAGTGATCGCGAGGCCCGCGACCGCTTGAGCGTGAACGGTCAGGCCGGCGACTACAGCGGCGTCGAGTACCCGTACATCCATCCGGTGACGGGATACCGAGTGACCTCACGTATCCGCCTGGACCATCCCCCGCTGAAGGTGAACGGTTCGCCTGATGGGAAGTACCGCACCCCGTTCGGTGATAACCGGCACCTGTACTTCGTCCCCGATGTCGATAATCTCCTGGGCGACACGTCCGTGATGGTGGTGATCGTCGAGTCGGAAAAGGCGGCGCTCGCTGTGACCGCCGCGGCGCATCGCGCAGGCCGCCGGGTACTCGTAATCGCCTGCGGTGGGTGCTGGGGTTGGACGGGGCGCATTGGCAAGGCGGAGGACGAACACGGCAAGCGCGTTGATGTCAAAGCCGCTTTGCCTGATTTCGCGCTGCCTGCCTGGATGAATCGGCGGACGACGATCCTATTCGACGCACGGCCGAACGACTCGGTAGAGGCAGGGCGGCGCGGCCTTGGGAGGGTGCTCCGACTCCGCGGCGCAGACGTGCGGCATGCACATCTCCCCGAAGACGATCATCGCGTCAGTGGCCCTGATGATTTCATCGCCGCGCACGGGGACGCGGCGCTCTGGCACCTGATCGATGGAGCCGTCGTTGAGGACCGTGCTGGTCGTGGAGGCGCATCAGGCAGGGTTCCATCCCGTCTGTGACTACCTCACGGGGCTGGCATGGGACGGCGCACCCCGCCTCGGTGACTGGCTGGTCTCATACGCGGGCGCAACTCCCTCAGACTACGTGCGCGCGGTAGGCGCGCTTCCCCTCGTTGCCGCTGTCCGTCGTGTGCGGCGCCCAGGATGTAAGTTCGATGAACTCCTCGTCCTAGAGAGCGCGCAAGGCACACTCAAGTCCAGCGCACTGCGGGCGCTCTGCCCCGATGAAAGCTGGTTCTCCGACGATCTTCCGCTCGGCGTCGATTCGAAGCATGTCATCGAGCGCACCGCCGGCAAGTGGATCATCGAAGCCGCCGAGATGCACGGAAACCGCGGTCGTGAAGTCGAACAACTCAAGGCGTTTCTCTCACGCCAAGTGGACGGCCCGGTGCGGCTGGCGTACGGGCGCCTGCCGGTGGAGGTGCCGCGGCAGTTCGTGATGATTGGCACCACGAACGCGAGCGCCGCGTACTTGAAGGACTTCACTGGAGCACGCCGTTTCTGGCCCGTGCGCGTTCAGCGATTCGACATCGCAGCCTTAGAGCGTGACCGCGATCAACTGTGGGCTGAAGCCGCGCACCGGGAAGCCGGAGGGGAAAGCCTGCGACTCCACTCCGACCTATGGGCGGCCGCTGGCGAGCAACAGGAGCAGCGGCGGGCGGCCGACCCGTGGGAAGACGTACTCGAACCCCTACTCGATGGGGATGAGGATGTGATAGCAGCGGATGCCGTGTGGGCTGCCCTAGGCGTCCAGGCGAGCTGCCGAGACAACCGGCACGCCGACCGCGTTTCGGCCATTCTGCAGCGGCACGGGTGGGAGAAGCGAAAGGTACGCGCCATGACCGGGGCACGGCCCGCCTGGCATTGGGTGCGCGTTCCAAGCTGTTCCGAGCAGCGTTCCGACCAACCTGCCGATTTTCCCTTATGTTCCAACCGTTCCGACCGTTCCAAGCAGTACATAGGGGAATAGAGAGTTATGAAAAACGGGGGCTATAGAGACCGCACGGAACGGTCGGAACGCTCGGAACAGGATAGATTTCCTAGTAAAACGCCACGAACGGTCGGAACGGTGGTCGGAACACGGTCGGAACAGGTCTGCCCATCCTGCCATCGGCGCTATCAAGACCTAGGCCGGCTGGGTTGCTGTCTCCTATGTGTGCAGCACAAGGGTGTCCATTGATGAACCCCGGCAGGCAGGCAGCCGGGCAACGGGCGATGCGCCTTTCCCCTTCTGGTTTTGCGACAAAAACTCGGCTGCGGCACACCGCCGCGTGCCGCACATCGTGGAGTTGGCGTGATGGCTGACGAACATCGCGCGTGTTCTGCCTGTGACAGTGCCGCGCTCGGCGAGTGGGATGAGGTGTTGCGGCACTTCCATTGCGCGTCCTGTAGCCGGACGTGGAGGCGACCGCGCGGGAGGCTGGTCCCTCCTGTCTCGTCACAGCCCACGCTTCCCGGCATGCGCTCGCCGATGAGCATGGAGTCGGAATGGCCCGATGCCACAGCCCCCACACCCGGACCGCTGCTCCGATGCGACGTGTGCTTGCTCCGTCCCGCAGTGGTCAGCGATGCGCGCCGGCCCGCGCTGCTGGTGTGCTCGGTCTGCGCTCGCCGGCTGCGCGCACCGAGGGGCAGGCGATGACCCCGGCTGCGGACCTCCGGGGGCCGTTCGAGAAGGGCCGGGCTCACTCGGGAACCCGTCTACCGGGTAGTTTCTACCCGCTACGGGTCTGGGGGGCCGTTCAGGTGATCCAGCCGGTGCCCGGCGGACACCGACTCCCGATGTTGCGCGAGTTTCCGCTGAATCAGAAGCGGGGGGTGTCACACACCCGTGGAGGACGAAATGACTGAGAGGACGTGCCGCGGGCTGTCATACCCCGCTCCTGGCCGGGAGCCGCCCCGGACGGGTGACGTGTGGTGCCCGGTGCCGGCAGCGCCTAGCCCGGTCACGTAGGCGAGCGGGCGCATGGGCACGCCTTCGGATGCGGTACGGCGGCTTGGACGGCATCGCGCTCCTGTGGGCCATCCAACGTGACGCACAGCGTATCTGCCGGGACAGGCAAGCCCGCCTCTGAAGGCGATGTATCGAATCCTGATTTTGTGGTTGAGAGGTTTACTTATGGCAGTTCGCACAGTTCCCGCACCCATCGCACTCCCGCAGAACCTCGATGAGCACCCCGTACTGCAGCGGGCCGAGCGCAGGCGCCGTGAGTTCGAGGAAAAGTTGGCGGCGGCGCGCGCCGAGCAGATCCGGCTTGTCGCCGAACGCGCACGGGTCCAGCGGGAGAAACACCTGTCCGGTGTGGGCGCGCTTGCCGTAGGCCGTGAGCCGGAGCTCAATTCGTTCGGCTCCACGATCGCGGACTTGGACCGCACCATTGCGGAGTTCGCAGATCGGGAAGCCATGCTGGACGAAGCCCTCCGACAGCACGTGGTGATTGCGGACGGCTTGCGGATGCAGGTCTCTGAGGAGATGGCCGAGCAGATTGCGGCCGCTGCGCGCAACCTGATGACCGAGATGGCCCAGCACATCGACAGATTTGAGCAACTCTCGATCGAGATGGAGCGCCTGCGGGCGTGCGGCATGGGGCTGCTGCCCCAGAGGTATCGACTCATCATGGCTCTGATTCCGGCCTGGCGCGAAGAGGCCGGCGCATTCGGTGCGATTTGTGGGAGGGCGGAGTGAGTACCCCCGATATTCAGCCAGACAACAAAGAGTGGGATGGCCTGGTGAAGCGCTATGGCAACCGCGCGGTGACCATCGCAATATTCGACGCCGTACTCAACACCATCCAAGAGACCCTCGCCGCGATGAACGAGCGGAACAAGGCGCGTAACGCGCCACTCGATGCCCTCGAAGCTCACGTGACGAAATTACACGCGCTGGAGTCCGCCGGCGGGGATCTCGCGCAGCGCGTGCAGGCGCTCGAGCAAAAGGGCTATCGCGGTGTGTGGAGCCCCCTACAGCGGTATGAAGTGGGTGCGTTTGTGACGGACTTCGGCTCGCTCTGGCACGCCAACCTCGCAAGCCAGGGGATTCGGCCGGGCACGAACTCGGCGACGTGGACGCTGTCGGTCAAACGCGGCAAGGCGGACGCCCGATGATGCGGCCGCCGATGAACCTCAATGAGGCTCTGGACTGCGCCGCGAAGCACATCGACGAGGTCAGCGCGCAACTCCTGCGGCAATACGAGGCGAGATTGCGACAGGAGATCGCGCAGACCGGGCCGGAGGATGAGGAGGCCTTGGACCTGCCGCCCGATCCCCATGCCAGCTGGCACCGCGTCAGCGTCGAAGAGCTGGTGATGAGCTATCAGCGGAGATTAGAGCTCTGGCGCGTCGAGACCCTGAGGGACCTGCGGGGATCGCTCCAGGACTGGCTGAACGAGCCGAAAGAATAGGTCCGTGCGACCGGCCGGGATTCTGTCCGGAACCGTAGGCGGCCATCAATGTCTGGGAGTGGGCCAGCAGCGGTCAGGCCCGGCCGCTTCCTCGGAGCAAATGGAGGCTTTCCTTTGAAAAATTCCGGTCGGTCCGGCCAGCGGATGGCAATACCGCCGAAGTCGCTCTCAGCCGAGGCAAAGCGGCGGTGGCGGGAGCTCGTGAAGGATTTCCCTATTTCGGATGCGGCAGGCCTGCAGATCCTGCAGACGGCGATGGAGGCGTTCGATCGTATGCGGAGCGCACAGGTGCAGATTGACCGCGATGGCCAGACCTTCGTGGACCGCTTCGGCCAGGTGAAAGCGCATGTGTTGCTGCCTGTGAGCGGGACTCCCGGGCGGCGATGCTGGCGGCACTCTAAGGCGCTGAACCTGGATCTCGAGCCGGTACGGGATCGGCCGGGCCGGCCGGCGGGAGGACAGTAGCCATGCCCACGAAACGCCGACGACGCACGCACGGGTATCAGCCGCCCGTGTCCGATGCTGTCCGGCATCTGCTCGAAACCGGCGAGGTGCCGGCGAACGGGGGCAAGGACGAGTTCCTAGCCTTCGCCCTGGCCGGGCACGACGGTGCGCGTCGGCAGGCGTGGGAGGACGCTCGGGACGTCCTGCATGTGCGGCGGGCGGGCCTCTTCCTTCGTGGCAGACGAAGCGCGACGGACGCGGCCCCTACGGCTGCCGCCGATGCAGCTCGTCGAAGAAGTTCAGCAGGAAGGTCGCATGGACCGAGCCCTTCCCGTCCGCCGCCACCTCGCTCGGCAGCACCGCAAAACGCTGACCGTCGGGCGCCAGGTCCATCGGTGAGAACGCCATTGCCGTCGCGCGAACCGGCGTCGGCGACCACACGCGCGGTGTGGCGGCGCTGAAGGACTCGCCGGTGGCGGTGCACTCCACGACCATGATCCGGTTGTCCGGCCCGCGGTAGTAAAGCGCACGCCCATCCCGCGACCAGCGTGGCTTCCCCGCCCTGCTCCCGCCAAGTGCACGAGTTTGGAAGGTTTGGCAACGAGGAATGAAACCCTGGAGGGACTGGCGGAAGATGGCCTCGATGTTCGCGGGCGAACTTGCAATGGCCCGCCCCTCGGATACGTCGAGATTCGCTGACTCTCAACAGTGAGAGAGCGCCGCGGCGTCGCACTGCTATTTGTGCGCGGGGATGCCTGAGAATCGCGACAATGGACACGCCACACTTTCCGCATCATCGCGACTGCGAGGCGTTGACCGGCATCACGCTGGACCACCTGCCGCGCGACGGGGCGCTGGGACGCGTCCGGCGTTTCGCGAAGAGAGCGTACCTGTGGCACGCGGACGACGCTGCCGATCGGGTCTATTTCCTTCACAAAGGCCGAGTGGCCATCATGACCGCCAAGCCCCACGAACGGCCGGTTGCCCTGCGCACGATCGAGCCGGACCAGCCCTTCGGCGAGTTGTGCGTCTGCAGCACTCGAACGGGGATGCGGGAAACCACGGCCTGTGCTCTGCTCGCGTGCGAAGTGTTCGAAATCAAAACGAGCAGGTTCCTTGGGCTACCTGCGTCAGAAGCGCGCGGCACTCGAGGCGATGATGTTCACCTTATGCCTGCGGCTGACAGACGCCGAGCGTCGAATCGAGGTGATGGCGCATCGCGTGGCGGAGCAAAGGCTCGGCCGCCTGCTGCTTCGTCTGGCCATATCGCGCGGACGCAAGGGCCGCGTCGGCCTGGTAGTGGGCTCTTTTGAATTAGATCTGGCCGAGCTGATGTTTCAGCAGCAAGAAGATAGCTAGAGCGGTCTGCAAAGCGAGGCCGGCACCCCACACGCTAGTTGTTGTCCCAAGATATTGCGCAGCGAGCGCCAATAGAAACCAGCTAGCGAGAAACAACGACGCCCGTCCTGAAAGTCCGTCCTGAGCCCAGAGAAGGGCCATCAGCGCAGCAGACGCGATGGCTGGGACCCAGAACAGCTGAAAGTAGGTTTTAAAATCCATCCCTTGCTCAGCTATGCCGCTTTTTTGGACTCGGCAGCTTCCACTAACGCGACCAGATCCGCCACTTCCCACAGCTTGCTCGTCACGCCAGCGGCCATCGCCGGGCTCGTCCTGAGCGTCCGGTGAATGCGGATGAAATTGTAGACGAAATAGTTCAGTGCCACGGCCGCTTCGTGGTTTTCGAGCTTCCGGCTGAAGCCGTTCGACAGGCGCGTATAGCGCCGCATGTTCGTGCGGACGGTCCAGTTCTGGCGCTCCACGTAGGACGTGGAAATGTGCTTCGGGTCCGGCGTGCCTTTTATTACCTCCAGGTGCGAGCTGACGGTCTTCGCTGGGCTGTAACGCTTCTCGGCCTGCTGGTCTGTCCCCGTAGACCTTCTGGAGAACCGCGTAGTCCACGTCTTCACCAAACGCGCTTTCGATGGCTTCCAAGTAGACCTTGAGTCCATCCGTCGTGATTTGCACTGAGTTCTTGAGGCGGTCTACCAAGTCGTGCGTAAAGTCATACGCCGTCGCAAGGTCACGCTGCCCCACGCGCCAACCAGTATCGCACGCCGAAACCCCAGAAAATCAGGGCTCAGATTTCAAAGGAGCCCACTACCGTCGGCCTCAAGGACACGGTCACGGTGTCGGTGAGTCACAGCGAGCTGGCCGAATTCGCCGGTATGAGCCGCCCACACGTGACGGTCACGATGGGGCGGCTCTGTCGTCGCGGGCTCGTGTAGCATGAGCGTGAAGCGCTGGTTCGGGTCGGGGTGGCGGCGCTGACCGACTATCTCGGTCGCATCGTTCGCGGCGAACTGGCGTAAACTCACTTCAGCGAGCGGCATCGCCGAACACGCCATGTCGATGTCTATGAAAGATTCGTGCACTGACACGTACGGTCTCCTCGCGGCATGACGGCCCTTGGACACGCGGCGCTGCGGCAGCTCGCGCTGAGAGTGCTGGCGCAGCACGCGGGGTCGGCCGCGGGCGCGGAGACTCTCGCTGCTGCGG
>Ga0183260_10000798_pt1 | contig 26739 bp, 28 predicted proteins | sample AntDrymUQ4972206_2_FD_129768 | JGI IMG/M metagenome (GOLD analysis project Ga0183260, IMG submission 129768) | Polar desert sand microbial communities from Dry Valleys, Antarctica - metaG UQ497 (22.06) (version 2) (version 2) | ecosystem: Environmental > Terrestrial > Soil > Desert | place... | reverse complement strand
TGGTGCTCTCGGGCGACGTTCACCATGCCTATGTCGCAGAGGTCGTCGAACCCAAGGACATCACCAGCCGGATCTACCAACTCACCTGCTCGCCGGTGCACAACGAGGTTCCCCACCCGATGGTGCAGACCTTCAAGATCGGCTGGAGCAAGCCTGCTATCGCGATCACGGCGGCGCTGCGACGGCTGGCGCGGGTCCCCAGGACTCGACTGCGCTGGCGCAAACGATCCGGGCCCTTCTTCGGAAACGAACTAGCTGTCCTGACTCTCGACGGCACCCGCGCACAGGTGCGCTTCGAGAAGGCCGAAACCGGCGAGGATGGTAAGCCCATGCTGCGCACCGTCTTCGACGGTCGGCTCACCTGAGGCCTCAGCTCGGGCATCCAGACCTCGAAACGTCTGGCTCTTGACGGTGCCGACCGAACACCCGAGTACCCGTGCCGTCTCGACCTCGGAGAGATCCTCGTAGAAGCGCAGGACCAAGAAAGCACGCATCGTGCAGGCAGCCTGAGGATGTGCCGCCACATGTGCAGTTGCCCCAATCCGCTCGTCCTCGTATCCGACGCTGTCGGGCGGGTCGGCAAAGAGCTGCTCGCGGGAGGAGAACAACCGGGTCCAACTGATGTGCGTCCGGTTACCGGTGAGCACGTATCCGAAGCGGACGAGTGCGGGATAGGCCAGAAGGTTGACAGACCCGATCATCTTCTTCTGGCGCTCGAGTAGCCTCTAAAACGGCGAGCGCGGGGTGGGTGCTCACAGGGTCATTTCGTTCAGGATCAAGCGGGTTACCTCGGTGGCCGTGTCCTGGCGCGGACTCGACACCGTTCACGCCGAAGAGCTGATCGAAGCCGTCGGAAGGGACCAGAGCGATCCGGTGCAGCAGCCCGAACAGGTAGTCCTCATCAGCTGGCGACATCGAGCCGGTGAGCACGTTGGCATAGAACTTCACGACGTCCTGTGCAGTGATCATGGTGTACCCCAGTAGTGCGGGTTCTCCGGAGGCTCTCATTCGGTCAGCTCGTGCCGGCTCAGTGCCGCCATGATGACAGCGACGCCGCCAAACTCCCTGTACAGACTGGAGGCCGAAGCATCGTCGGAGTCCATCAGCATGGTCTCCATCCGGCTCAGCTCCGACGAACCCAGCTCCACCTCGCCGAGCGAGGCGCGATAGAGCAGTTCCTCCGCGATGCGGACTTTGACCACCGAGGCTGACCCCAACAGCGGTGTGCGCGTGCGAGCCGTTGTCGAGGTAGTGGCTCGGGTGAGTTCCTGCTGCCCTGAGTGTCAGTGGTGACGCATCTGGGCCGGCTTGCGCTTCAGGACAGCAGGGCGTCGGTGAAGGTCACCGGATCGAATGGCGCCAGGTCGTCTGGACCCTCCCCCAGGCCGATCAGCTTGACCGGGAGACCGAGTTCCCGCTGGACGGCGATCACGATGCCGCCCTTGGCCGTACCGTCCAACTTGGTCAGGACGACGCCCGAGATCTCCACCATCTCGGTGAACACCCGTGCCTGCACCACGCCGTTCTGACCCGTGGTGGCATCCAGCACGAGCAACGTCTCGGCCACCGGGCCGCGTTTCTCCAGCACCCGCTTGACCTTGCGGAGCTCGTCCATCAGCCCCGCCTTCGTGTGCAACCGGCCGGCGGTGTCCACGACGACCACGTCGACTCCGGCCTCGGCACCCTGCCTGACCGCATCGAAGGCAACCGAGGCGGGATCGCCGCCCTCGGGACCGCGGACGGTGCGTACGCCGACACGCTCGCCCCAGGTGGTCAGCTGCTCGGCCGCGGCCGCGCGAAACGTGTCGGCAGCTCCCAGGAGCACGCTGCGGCCCTCCCCCACCAGGACCCGGGCGATCTTGCCGCAGGTCGTGGTCTTGCCGGACCCGTTGACCCCGACAACCAGGACCACGGCCGGGTGTCCATCGACCGATGCCAGCCGCAGCTCTCGATCGGCATCGGGATCTAGGGCGTTGACCAGTTCGACCGTGAGCAACTCCCGCAGCCCGTCGGCGGAGGCAGCACCGATGACCCGGGTCTGAGTACGCAGCCGATCCACGATCTCGGTGGTCGCGGCCACCCCGACGTCCGCGCCGAGCAGAGTGGCCTCGATCTCCTCCCAGTCGTCCTCGGTGAGCCGTTCCCGGGACAGCACCGAGAGCAGGCCCCGTCCGAGCGAGGACTGCGATCGGGCCAGCCTCGACCGCAACCGAAACATCCGGCTGGCCGACGGTTCTGGCATTTCGACCGGAACGGCGACTGTGCTCGGTCTCGGGGCGATGTCGATCGAGTCGCCATCCGGCCGGGTGGGTGGGCGCTCGAGCGTGGTGGTTCCAGAGCCGGCCGCGGTGCTGCGCGCGGCCGGGGGGTCGGCTAGGCGGGTGGTCTGTCGACCACGGCTGACTAGAAAGCCCGCGAGTGCCACGAGGAGCAGAACGAGCACGACGATCCCGATGACGACGATGTCCACGCACCGAGTGTGTCAAAACGGGTGCCGCTCACATGCCCTGCATCCCGTGCTCAACAGCCTGGGTAGCGTCGCAGCGCGTGGAGTGGATCGAGGCGCTGGCGATCTTCACCGCCGGGATGGCCGCGGGGATGATCAACACCCTGGTGGGGTCGGGAACCCTGATCACCTTTCCCACCCTCCTCGCCTTTGGCTACGCGCCGGTGACGGCGAACATCTCGAACAACATCGGCCTGGTGCCGGGCGGAGTGTCCGGAAGCTTCGGTTACCGGGAGGAACTGAGCGGGCAGCGCGGGCGGATCTTGCGGCTCGGGCCGATGTCGCTACTCGGTTCGATCACCGGAGCGGTGCTCCTCCTCGTGCTCCCGGACGAAGCCTTCACAACGATCGTTCCGGTCCTGTTGGGGATCTCCCTGGTGCTGGTCATCATCCAGCCTTGGATGCAGCGCAAGCTCCAAGCGCGTCGGGAACGGGACGGCGGATCAGCGCCTGGCCGGGGACACGGCGCCCTGCTGGCGGTCAGTACGTACGCCGCTGGCGTGTACGGCGGCTATTTCGGTGCGGCGCAAGGGGTTCTGCTGATCGGACTGCTCGGCATCCTCCTGCCAGAGCCACTGCAACGACTCAATGCGCTCAAGAATGTGCTGTCCCTTGTCGTCAACTCGGTGGCCGCCGTGACCTTTGCGATCCTGGCCTTCGGCAGGATCGACTGGGCGGTCGTGGGGCTGATCGCTGGTGGTTCGCTGCTCGGTGGTTTTCTGGGTGCCGGGGTCGGCCGCCGACTGCCGTCGGTGGTGCTGCGGGCCCTGATCGTCGTCGTCGGAGTGGTCGCGATCTGGCGGATCCTGACCTCCTGAGCCGAGGCGGGGCAGGCAACTGCTCGCACTACCGTTGTCCGGTGACCATCGGACTTCGGTTGGCGGCATTCAACATCGCCCACGGCCGCGGGCTGGACCGCCAAGTCGACCTCGACCGTACGGCCTCGGTGATCCGGCGGATGGCCGCGCACGTCGTGTGCCTGCAGGAGGTGGACCGGCACTTCGGGGAGCGCAGTCACCACCTCGACCAGGCCCTTGAATTGTCCCGCGCGCTGGACATGCAGATGGTCTTCGGAGCGAGCCTGACCCGCTCGACCCGCGGCGGACGGCCCCGTGAGTACGGCAACGCGATCCTGTCCCGCCTGCCGATCCTCGCCCATGATCTGCACCCATTGCCCGGCCGCCGCGGTCAGGAGCCGCGCAGCGCCCAGCGCGTCCTGGTCGAGCTGGACGCAGGCGCGCTCTGGGTGATCAACACCCACCTCAGCCCGCACAGTGCGCAGGATCGCGCCGTCCAGGCGCGAGCCGTCCGCGAGTTGGCTGCCGAGGGAATGGGTACCGCGGTGATCGCCGGTGACTTCAACGCCGACAACGACGCGCCGGAACTGGCCGCCCTGAAGGATCTCCGCGATGCGTGGACCGAATCCGGTCAGGGGGACGGTCGCACCCATCCGGCACATCGACCGAACCGGCGTCTGGACCACGTGCTGTGTTCGCCCGGGGTCATCGCCGCGTTCTCGCAGGTGATGCGCAGTGACGCCTCCGACCACCTGCCCCTGATCGTCGACCTGCTCATCTGAGCCGCCCGTGAAGTGACTTTCTCCGGAGAAAGTCACTTCAGCCGCGTCCCTGACCGCACATTCTCCGGAGAAAGTGCGGTTGGTGGAACTCAGGCCGAGGTCAGCTCCCGGATTCGCTGGCTGATCACCGTGGTGATCCCGTCCCCGCGCATGCTCACCCCGTACAGGGTGTCGGCGATCTCCATCGTCTTCTTCTGATGGGTGATAACGATCAACTGGCTGGAATCCCGGAGTGCCTCGATCAGTCCGAGCAGGCGTCCGAGGTTGACATCGTCCAGTGCGGCCTCGACCTCGTCGAGAATGTAGAACGGCGAGGGTCTGGCCCGGAAGATCGCCACCAGCAACGCCACCGCGGTCAGCGAACGCTCTCCACCGGACAGCAGCGAGAGCCGCTTGACCTTCTTGCCCGGTGGACGGGCTTCGACCTCGACGCCGGTGGTCAGCAGATCATCCGGATCGGTGAGGAACAATCGTCCTTCGCCACCTGGAAACAGCATCGAGAAGACCTTCTCGAACTCCCGTGCCACATCGACGAAGGCGTCGGCGAAAACAGCCAGGATCCGGCTGTCGACCTCACGGATGACCGAGAGCAGGTCGCGTTTGGTGTTCTTCAGGTCCTCGAGCTGGGTCGCCAAAAAGGCGTGGCGCTCCTCGAGGGCGGCGAACTCTTCCAGGGCAAGCGGATTCACTCTGCCGAGCAGCGCCAGGTCACGTTCAGCACGAGAGGCGCGCCGCTCCTGGCTCAGACGGTCGTAGGGAATGGCGCTGGGTTGCTCCAATCCTTGCGCCTGTGCAGCTGCCAGATCGGCCAGCGACGGCGGCACGAGCGCGCTGGGGGCGTATTCGCGGATCAGGATGTCGACATCTGCGCCGTATTCCTGGGCGGCCCGGTCCTCCAGTGCCTCGATCCGCAACCGCTGCTCGGCCCTGGCCACCTCGTCGCGGTGGACCTCGTCGGTGAGCCGGTCGAGGTCCGCGGTCAGTTCCCGGACCCGTGACCGAACCCCGAGTAGCTCGCCCTCCGTGCTGGACTTCTGCGCGGACAATCCATCCCGCTGCGCCTGTGCACGTTCCAACGAGGCGTTCACGTGCGCGATCGTCTGTTCCGCCGCGATGTGCACCTGTCCGGCGATGGCTGCCGCCCGCTGTCGGGCCGCGACGGTTGCCTCCTGTCGCATCCGGCTGGCCCGCTCCTGCTCGGCGGCCCGGTGTAACGACTCAGCACGGCTGCCCAGCGCGCGAACGCGTTCCTCGGTGGTGCGTACGGCGAGCCGCAGTTCCATCTCCTCCTGTCGCGCGCGGGCGACGGCTCGCTGCAACTCGTCGCGGTCGGCGGTGGACGGCTCGTCGGCCGACGGGGCGATCTGGGCTGCCTGCCACCGTTCTTCGAGCGCGGCCAAGCCCTCCAGATCGGCATCCCGGGCGCGCTGGACAGCCTCGCGCGACTGCTCGAGCCGAGTCGCCTCCGCTGCCGCCGACCGTGCCGCGGCACCCAGGTCACCCAGTCGCTGCGCCACTGCGGAATGCGCCGCATCCGACTCGTGCAGTGCGGCCAGGGCACTCTCCACGGCGGCCGAGCGCTGCGCTGCGAGGCGGCGGGTTGCCTCCAGGTCGGCCTGCAACCGGCTGCTGCGAGCTTGGGCGGCGGCATGCTCGCGCTGGGCGTCCTCGAGTGCGGCTTGGACCTCGATCGCGCTGGGCGCGCTGACCGATCCCCCGTAGGACCACTGCGCCCCGAGCAGGTCCCCCTCGGCGGTTACGACGCGCAGCCGCGGGTGGCTCTCGACCAGCCGTACCGCTGCATCGATGCCGTCAACGACTGCCACCCGGTCCAAGACACCAGCCAACGCGGCGGACAGCTCAGCCGGACCGGTCACCAGCTCGCGGACCCAGCGGGCACCATCGGGCAGGGGGGGCCACGAGGCGGCCGGAGCCACCTCCTCCAAGGCACGAGCTGCTGCGGGTTGCGTGGCACCGCTCGACAGTTCGGCACTGGCGACGAGGACCCCGGAGCGGCCCGCGTCATGAGCACGCAGGTACCCCAAGGCGGCCGCGGCATCGCGTGGAGTCCGTACTGCGATGGCGTCCGCGATCGGACCGAGCGCCGCGGCCACCGCGACCTCGTAACCGGGTTCGACCCGCAGTAGCGCCGACAGCGACCCCAGCAGGCCGGGAATCTCCTGGCTGGCGGTCAGGAGGGCACCGGCACCGTCCTTGCGGTGCAGCCCTTCGGCCAGCGCCTCTGCCCGAGCGCGCCAGGCGTCTCGCTGACGCTCGGCTTCGCGCTCGGCGTCGCTGAGCCGGGACACCTCGGTGGCGGCAGCCTCGTAATGGGCCACTGCGGCCTCGTGACGTGCGTCGAGGCTCTGCTCGGAAGTCCCGAGCTCACCGATCTCGCTCTCCACGGCCTGAAACTGGGCCGCGGCCCGCTCCGCGCGGGTACGGGCATCGCCCACGGCTCCGGTGAGCCGGCTGATCTCCTCTTCGGCTGCGCCGGCCCGACTCCGGACGGCCTGCAAGTCCCCGGCCAGACGGGCGAGGCCTTCTCGGCGGTCTGCCTGAGCTCGGGCGACCCGCACGAGTTCGTCCTCGGCCCGGCGCAGTTGCTCCTCCAACTCGGCCCGACCGCCCAGTGCACCGCTCAGACGTTCCCGCTCGCCGATCAGATGCCCGTCGAGCTCCCGGCGTTGCTCCTCCGCGGCCACCGCCTCCGCCTTGAGCGCTTCGGGGTCCCGGCCGGGCGGCGGCTCAGGCAGCGCTGCGGACAGGTGCCGGGCCCGCTCAGCGGCCAACTGGTGTGTGCTGCGCAATCGCTCGCCCAGAGCCGAGAGCCGATACCAGACCTCTTGGGAGCCGACCAGAGCCGGGTTGATCCGGGCCAGGGCGCTCTCGAGCTTGTCCTCGCGGGCGTTGCTGGCACGCAACTGCGTGTCGACCTCGGACCGGCGTCCGCGGATGACCTCCTCATCAGCCAATTCCTTGTCCAGCGCGTCGCGCAGGGTGACCAGGTCATCGGCAAGCAGGCGAAGCCTGGCATCGCGCAGATCAGCCTGTACCGACTGGGCCCGCCGAGCCACCTCTGCCTGGCGGCCCAGCGGCTTGAGCTGACGACGCAGTTCCTCGGTCAGATCCCCAACCCGGTCGAGATTGACCTGCATGGCATCGAGCTTGCGAATCGCCTTTTCTTTGCGTTTGCGATGTTTCAAGACACCGGCGGCCTCTTCGATGAACCCACGGCGCTCCTCGGGACGGGCCGCGAGAACCGCATCGAGCTGGCCCTGGCCGACGATGATGTGCATCTCGCGGCCGATACCGGAGTCGGAGAGCAGTTCCTGGATATCGAGCAGCCGGCAGGACGACCCGTTGATCTCGTACTCGCTCTCTCCGGAGCGATACATCCGGCGAGTGATCGCGACCTCGCTGTAGTCGATCGGCAGCGCACCATCGGTGTTGTCGATCGTGAGGGTCACCTCGGCGCGGCCCAGCGGTGCGCGGCCGACCGTACCGGCGAAGATGACGTCTTCCATCTTTCCGCCGCGCAGGCTCTTGGCCCCCTGCTCGCCGAGCACCCACAAGATGGCATCGACGACATTCGACTTACCGGACCCGTTCGGACCGACCACGGCGTTCATGCCCGGTTCGAATCGCAGGGTGGTCGAGGACGCGAAGGACTTGAAGCCCTTCAGCGTCAGACTGGAAAGGTGCACGCGGCTCCAGAGCGGGTCGGGAAGAACGCCTCTGGCCGACACGGCGCCTGAGCGCAATGTGGGAAGGGCCGTACAGGAGGCTAACCGAGCCGTTGCCCGGGTGGGTGACCGGCGCGCCGTTCAGGGGGCCGCGCAAGCGCGCGGGCCAGGCCTCACCCAGCAGACCTCGTCGGCTGCGCTCAGGCTGGAACCGGCTCCGCGGGTGCCGAGGCCGCAGCTGCCAGCCGGCGCAGTCCGTCGCCGAGCAGAAGGTCGCGCTCCTCGCGCAGATCGGCCACTTCCACCTCGAGAGCCCGGACCCGGCGACGCAGGATCACCGTTTCCTCGAGGAGCAGCGACGATGGGGTGGCAACGTGACCCAGGAGGGCCTTGGCCATGTGAATATCCTCCGCTTGCACGTGGGAAGCCCGCGGGGTTGCTCGCGGGCGACTGTTCTTCAACAGACCACTAGGGTGACACTCGGCCACGCTGCGGTCAACGGCTGCCTGCCTCCCCCGGTTCCGCCGTGCGGTGAGGCTCGTCATAGCCCGTCCGGTTCTGGGACAGCACACCACCCACCGCCCGGCGTCGTGGTCTGGGCTGACAGCCGGGGCAGGAAAAGCTCGAGCGGTTCATGAAGGACTCCCGGCGCATCGGCGTACTGCACCGGGCACAGGGCTGGTCCTGTCGTCCATAGGCGTTCAAGGCGCGGGAGAAGTAACCGCTCTCGCCGTTCACGTTGACGTAGAGCGAGTCGAAGCTGGTGCCGCCCTGTCCCAACGCCTCGATCATCACCTCGCGGATCGCAGTGACCAATTCCCGGGCCTTTGTCACCGAGAGTCGATCGGTCGGTCGGCCACCATGCAGCCCCGCTCGCCAAAGCGCCTCGTCAGCGTAGATGTTGCCGATCCCGCTGATCAGAGTCTGGTCGAGCAGTGCGCGCTTGATCTCGGTGCGGCGCCGCCGGAGCCGGCTGATGAATACCGTCTCGTCGAACAGTGGATCGAGCGGGTCCCGTGCAATGTGGGTGAGACTGTGCGGCACGCGGTCTGGAGTCTCGCCGGCGGGTTCCACCCACAGCCCGCCGAAGGTCCGCTGATCGACGAAGCGCAGGTCCGGCCCATCGTCGGTGAACCCGATCAGGACCCGCAGGTGCGGACTCTCTGGAACCGACCGTGGCACGACCAGGAGTTGACCGCTCATCCCGAGGTGGCCGAGCAGCACCTGGTCGTCGGACAACGGCAGCCAGAGGTACTTCCCTCGGCGAGCCGCAGCGCGCACCGTACGGCCGACCAATGCGGCCGCGAACGCTTCCGGTCCACCGGGGAATCGGCGGATGGCACGCGGATGACGGGCCGATACCGAGCCGATCTCCCGATCCACCACCCAGCGAGCCAGCCCGGCTCGGACCACCTCGACCTCGGGCAGTTCAGGCATCGCGGTCGCTAGTCCGTGGTGCCGCGCAGAGCCGAAAGCTCCTGCCAGGCCTGCTCGGCGGCATGCTGCTCGGCGTCCTTCTTGCTCCGCCCGGCTCCGCTTCCGTAGCGCTGACCACCGAGCTCGACGTAGGCGGTGAACCGCTTCTCGTGGTCGGGGCCGTCGTGGACGACCCGATAGGCCACCGTCCCGAGACTGAGCCGGGCGGTGAGTTCCTGCAGACTGGTCTTCCAGTCCAGCGCCGCTCCCTTGGTCGCTGCTTCGTCCAGCACGTCGGCGAAGAGCCGTTGCACCAGGGTGCTGACGGCGGGAAGGCCCTGGTCGATGTAGATGGCGCCCAGCAGAGCCTCGAAGGCGTCAGCCAGGATGCTGTCCTTGTCCGCGCCACCAGTGGCCCGCTCCCCCGCCCCCAGCAGGAGGGTCGCTCCCAGACCGTAGGGCCCAAGCCCACGGGCGAGTTCGGCCAGCGCGCGCATGTTGACCACCGACGCGCGGAGCTTGGCCAGCTGTCCCTCGGGCAGGGCCGGATTGGCCCGATACAGGGTGTCGGTGATGATCAGTCCGAGCACGGAGTCCCCGAGGAACTCCAATCGCTCGTTGGTCGGCAACCCGCCGTGCTCGTAGGCGTAGGACCGGTGCGTCAGCGCCAGGTCGAGGATGTCTGCATCGATCTCGAGCCCGAGGGCGTCGAGCAGGGCGGACCGGCATGGCTCAGCGACGTCCCCCGTTGGGTGGCTGACCGGGCGGTCCACCGCCGGATCGCTCACCGTGATCCCCCGTTCAGATCCGCAGGCGCTAGACCGACAGGACTTCGGTGCCCTTGTACTGACCGCAGTGCGGGCAGGCCTCGTGCGGGGGCTTGACCCGGCCGCATGCGCGGTTCGGGCATGGCGTCAGCGTAGGCGCAGTCGCCTTCCAGTTCGCCCGGCGTGAGCGGGTGTTGCTGCGGGACTGGCGGCGCTTCGGTACGGCCACGGATCAACGCTCCTTTGTCTCTGGTACGTCGGCATCGCTGCCGGTGCTGGTTGCGTACTGTGCCAGCGCCGCCCACCTCGGGTCGACGGTGGCGTGCTGATGGTCCGGTGGCAGGTCGTCCCACCGCTGGCCGCAGTCCACGCACAGTCCTGCGCAGTTCTCGCGACACAGTGGAGCAACCGGTAGAGCCAGGACCACGGCGTCGCGAACCAGCGGCTCGAGATCTATCGTGTCCCCGGTCAGTCGGCTGACCTCGTCCTCGTCGGTGGTCTCCGACGTGGCGCTGTCCGGATAGGCGAACAGCTCCACGACCTCGACCTCGACAACGTCCTGGATCGGGTCGAGGCAGCGCGAGCACTCCCCGACGACCGGGCCGGACACTGTTCCGGAGACGAGCACACCTTCGACCACGGATTCCATCCGCAGGTCGAGGGTCAACTCGTCGCCGGCTTGAACACCGATCACATCAAGACCAACCCCTTGTGGTGCGCGGACCGTACGGTGCACCGGAAGCAACGAACCCGGACGGCGGCCCAACTCGCGGAGATCCACGACGAATGGGCTGCGCCGCTGGTTGTGCGCGTGGTGAACCATGGTCTTTGTCATAGCGGGGTTGGCCGAGATCGGATCGGACCGTCGACAAGGATACCCGACTGTCTGTGACGGCGTGGTTGCGCCCGCCGAGCCTGCCTACTTCTGCCGGTTGGCGATCAAGGCGCGATAGGCCAGCCGGCGGACCGGCTCCGGAATGAGCCGATAGCCACCGCGTACCAGCAGATTGCGTCCGTACTGAAGCGGAGTCGTGAAGCCCAGTCGGCGCAGCCGCCGCTGCAGGGCGAACTCCGAGCGGAGCAGACGGAGCCCCCCACGGCGGGCATAAGCACCGGCCCCGACCCGGTAGTTGACCAGCGGCGCGGCCAGATTCGCCGGTCGGGCGCCGGCCGCGATCATCCGGGCGAAAAGGAGGTAGTCCTCCATCAGCGGAAGATCTTGATAGCCGCCGGCGGCCTGCACCGCGCGGCGCCGATAGACCACGGTCGGATGATTGAACGGATCGTGAAATCGGGCAGCGCGGGCGATCTGAGCCGGATCGGTCGGCGGAGTACGCGTACCCAGGACGTCAGCCGGGTCAGCCGGGTCGTGGACGAACTCCCGCAGGCCGGTACCGACGATGTCCGCGCCGGCCTCGAGAAGTGGCAGTTGCTCGGCGAAACGGGTCGGTTCGCTGACGTCGTCGGCATCCATCCGGGCCACCACGTCATACGAGCAGCGCGACAGGCCGGCGACCAGCGCCGGACCCAGTCCCACATTGTCGGCAAGCACGACGTGCACGACAGGTACCGGCGAGGCCGCGGACAGCACCGCCAGGCAATCGGCCAACTCTGCGGGGATCGGTCCGTCCTGGACCACGACCACCTCGTCGGGGCGCCGGGTCTGCTCGTTGACGGTGCTGGTGAAGGCCTGCGCCAAGAAGTCCGGTCGATCACCGGCATAGATCGCCATCAGGAGCGAGAACGCCTCGCCTGCCCCGCCGGCGGCCGTCCACGCGCCGTCGGCCGTCATCGCGGCTTCGGGGGTCGACGGGCGCAGCGGGAGAACCTCGGCCAGCCGTTCCCCGGATGAGCGCGGACCAGCACGGACACCGGCGACCAGGCCGCGTCTGGCCGCGCGCAACAACCGGGGCCGATCGGTCGAGCGGGCGAGGGTCCGCGTCCAGCGTCGGAGCGTGGCGCCGGCGTAGAGCACGCGTTCGGCGGGATTGAGCCCAGTGCCGCGGCTGAACACCCAGATCTTGTTGCGGACCTCGAAGAAGAACCGGTCGCCAGGATCGGCATCGCTGCCCCCGAAGGTCTTCGTGTGGTGGTCCACGACGCTGGCGGGGCACAGCAGGCCACGCTGCCCCCGCAGCAGACGGGTGGTGAACTCGAAGTCGTCGTTCCAGAGGAAGTAGTCGACCTCGGGAAGGCCGCGCTCGCGCACGATCTCGGCCGAACACAGGATCGACACGAAAGACGCCGACCGGATCGGAGTGGCGCCGATCAGCTCTGCCGCGAGCCGCTCGGCCCGACTCGCGCCAGGCTTGCGACGCGGAGTGTTCATCGGGTGATCCCGACCGTCGATCCAGACCACCCGACTGGCCACGATCGCCGGGGCCGGACCCGGGTAGTGCCTGCGCGCCTCGAGCAGTGCCTGCAACGCGGTCGGGCGGGGGACGGTGTCATCGTCGAGCAGCCAGACCACGTCGGGGACGTGTTCCAGGGCACGGACGATGCCGGCCGCAAAACCTCCTGCTCCGCCGATGTTCTCCGCGAGTCTGACCACCTCTATCCGACCGGTGAACTGGTCGGCCAGCATGGTCGCCGTCTCGTCGGTGGAGGCATTGTCGATGACGAGGATCTGATCCGGCACGCTGGTCTGGGCGAGGATCGCGCGCAGCGATCTGGCCAGCAACTCGGCACGGTTCCAGGTCACGACCACCGCGACGACCCCTGACGGCGCGGGTTGGCTCACTCCGGCGCGGCGGCGGGGCGGCCGGGTTCCGCGGGTCTGCGAGCTCCGACATTGGCCCGCCCATGTTCGACCGAGCGCAGCAGGTGGGACAACGTGGCTTCGAAGTGGGCGAGCTTGGCGTCCACGTAGCTGTCGACTTCCCGGCGCATGACGTCGGCCTCGGCGGCTGTTGCCGCTCCCAGTTCGTCGGCCCGGGACACCGCACTGCGGTAGATCTCGCTCTCGCTGATCAGCCGCTCCCGCTCGCTGTGACCCTGAGCGAGTAGTTCGTCGTGGTCCTGTTGGGCCTGGGCGATGACTTCGCCACGGAGCCGGGTGCCCTCGCTGACCAGCCGCTCGTGTTCGCGTTGTCCGAGTGCCAACAGCTCGGCCCGGCGTTGCGCGGCGATGGCCTGCAGGTCCTCGGCGTCAGCTCGCGCGCGAGCGGCAAGCGCGTCGGCGTCCTGCCTGGCACGCGTTGCGATCCGGTCGGCTTCCACCTGTGCGGCATCCAACAGCTCGCCCCGCCGGTCGAGGACAGCTTTGGCCTGGATGACTGCCGGCGGCAGCCGATCCCGCAGCTCGTCGAGCAGGTCGAGGACATGGTCGCGGGGCACCATGGCCGAGGTGGACATCGGAACGCCGCGAGCCTGCTCGATCATCGTCACGATCTCGTCCAGCGTGTCGTAGATGCGGTCCATCGGCTAATCCTCTCCACGCTCGCGCAGCCGTTCGAGCACCGGCGCCGGGACGAGATGGGAGACGTCGCCGCCGAAATGCGAGACGGCCTTGATCAAGCTGGACGACAGATGACCGTGCTCGGGTCCGGTCGGCATGAACACGGTTTCGATTCCGGTCAGACCGCGGTTCATCTGTGCCATCTGGACCTCGTACTCGAAATCGCTGATCGCCCGTAAGCCCTTCACGATCACCTCGATCCCCTGGTCGCGGCAATAGTGCACGAGTAGGCCATGGAAGGAGTCCACGGTGACACCCGAGAGGTGCGCGGTGGACTCCCTGATCATCGACATCCGGCTGTTGACGTCGAACACGCCCGCTTTCTCCGGATTGACCAGGACCGCGACGATCAAGTCGTCGTAGAGCTGACTGGCTCGCTCGATGATGTCGAGATGGCCGTTGGTGATCGGGTCGAAAGACCCAGGGCAGACCGCTTTTCTCTTCATCAGAAGGCTGCTCTCACGGGGCGCGACCGTACCAAAGCACGGCCTCCCCATAGCGCCGATCGCGGATCGGCTGCAGCGGTGTCGGCCACACCCAGGGGTCATCGTGGGAGGAGCGCTCGACGACCAGCACCGCCTGCGCTGCCAGCCACCCCAGTCGGTACAGGTCGGCGAGGACGCCGCCCAACTCGTCAGGCGGCAGACGGTACGGCGGGTCGGCGAAGACCACGTCGTACGGCGAAGCTGTTCCGGCAACCTGAGCCGGTTCAGCGGCCGCCAACCGCTGCACCGGGCTGATCACCGCGATGGCCCCCTGCAGGGCGACCGAGTCGATGTTGGCGCGCAGGGTTGCTGCGACCCGCCGGTCACCCTCGACGAGTAGGGCGTGGAAGGCGCCCCGGGAAAGGGCCTCGAGCCCGAGCGCGCCCGAGCCGGCGTAGAGGTCCAGGACGCGCGCCCCGCTCAACGGCAGCAGCCCGTCGATGGTGGAGAACAGCGCCTCCCGAGCCCGATCCGAGGTCGGCCGGGTCACCTCACCGCGGGGTACGGTCAGCCGGCGACCACGGGCCACACCGGCCACGATCCGCGTCACGGCTCAGGCCTTGTCCAAGTAGTCGGCGCGTCGGTCCTCGGACAGCCGGGCCACCTGGGCAGCCAATGCAGGGTGACCGGCCAGGTCCGGATCGAGGGCCACCAGGTAGGTCGCCTCCTCTCGGGCCTGGGTGATGATCCCTTCGTCATCGAGCAGGGACAGCAGACGCAGTCCCGATTGCCGACCGGATTGCGCGGCGCCGAGGATGTTGCCTTCTCGCCGCGAGGCAAGGTCGACCCTAGCCAACTCGAAGCCGTCCCGCGTGGCGGCGACGGCTTCCAGTCGAAGGCGGGCCGGACTGTCGGCCGGTGCCTCGGTGACCAGGAGACAGATCCCTGGCCGCGGGCCCCGGCCGATCCGGCCACGCAGCTGATGCAACTGGCTGACGCCGAACCGATCCGCATCCAGAATCGCCATGACCGAGGCTTCCGGTACGTCGACGCCGACCTCGATGACGGTCGTGGTCACCAACGCCTCGAGGTCACCGCGGGCGAAGGCCTGCATGATTGCATCCTTCTCGTCCCCGGGCAGCCGGCCGTGCAGGACAGCCAGACGAAGACCGGCCAGTGGCCCCTCGCGCAACGTCTCGGCTACGTCGAGAACCGCCAGCGGTGCGCGCTTGGTCGGGCCGGGCTCGTCGTCCTCGGACGGGGAGTCGTCCTCGGCCGGCGGCTGCGGGGACTCGTCGCCATCGTCGAGCCGCCCGGCTGCACCGTTACCGGCCGCGCCCGCGCCGGTCGCGCCATCGTCGCCGATCCGCGGGCAGACGATGAACGCTCGCCCGCCGGTCCGGGCCTCTTCGACGATCCGGGTCCAGGCCCGGTCCAGCCAGGTCGGCTTCTCCCGTACCGGCACGACGCTGGTGCTCACCTCAGCCCGGCCGGCAGGCAACTCGGTGAGAGTCGTGGTCTCCAGGTCGCCGTACACGGTCATCGCGACGGTGCGCGGGATCGGTGTGGCCGTGAGGACCAGAACGTGCGGCGGAGCCGCGGACTTGGCCCGAAGGACATCGCGCTGCTCCACTCCGAAACGGTGCTGCTCGTCGATCACCACCAGACCCAGATCGGCGAATTGCACGACCTCCTCGAGCAGCGCGTGGGTCCCGACGACGATTCCCGCCCCGCCTCCTGCCGCCTCGGCCAGGGCTGCCCGGCGCGCCTTGACCGAGAGCGACCCGGTCAACAGCGTGATCCCGGTGGCATGCTCCTCGGCACCGAACTCGCCAGCGATCCCCAGGGGTCCGAGCAGACTCCGTAGGGTTCTCAGATGTTGGGCGGCAAGCACTTCGGTGGGCGCTAGAAAGGCAGCCTGCGCTCCGGCGTCGATGACCTGGAGCATCGCGCGCAGAGCCACAACGGTCTTGCCCGATCCGACCTCCCCCTGCAGGAGGCGGTTCATCGGCTTGTGCCCGCCGAGGTCATGGCTGATCTCAGCGCCGACGACCCGTTGTCCCACGGTCAGCACGAACGGCAGGCGGGCGTCGAAGGAATCGAGCAGGCCGCCCTCGCGGATCGGGCGGGGAGAGGCGGGATTGATCGCCTGGGCGACCCTGCGTCTGGCCAGGGTCACCTGGACGGTGACCGCCTCATCCCATTTCAGCCGCAGCCGAGCCGGCTCGACGTCGGCCAATGACTGCGGCTGATGGATCCTGCGCCAGGCGTCGGTCAGCCCGATCAGCCCGCGGCGCCCGCGCATGTCGTCAGGCAGCGGGTCCTCGACGTCGCCGAGCGCCTCGAGGGCCAGTCGCAGGCAGCGCGCGATCGTCCACGACTGCATCCCGCGACTGGCCGGGTAGACCGGGATGAGCGCGGAGGCGTAGGTCAGAGCCCGCTCGCCGTCGTCGACCAATGCGGCCGGATCGATGACCGCGTCCGGGTCGCGGTTGGTCGCGCCGAAGATCTCGCACTCGGGATGGCTGAGCTGGATCTGGTTGCCGCGCACCCCGATCTTGCCGGCGAACAGCCCGGTGACGCCGACGGCCAGCTGTTTCGCCCGCCACGGTTGGTTGAAGAACACCAGCGAGAGCGAGCGTCGACCGTCGCCCACCACGACATCGGTGAGCGTTCCGCGCTTGTTGCGCATCCGGCGCTGGGTCACCGACCTGACTCGAGCCACGATCGTGACCTCGTCGCCGATCCGCAGCGAGGCCAGATCGGTCAGCTTCCCGCGCTCGGCGTACCGACGTGGGTAATGGCCGAGCAGGTCGTCGACCGTGTGCAGGCTCAGTTGCTCGGCGAGCACCGTCGCGGTCTTGCCTCCGAGCAGCCCGCGAAGCGGACTGTCCCTGGTCACCGCGAGCGTCATTCGACCCCGATAAGTACAGGTTGGTGTGGTTGGTCACCCCGGTAGTCCATGACGTCCACGCCGGGATGTGCGCGCCGCAGATGTACCCGAACCTCGTCGGTGAACCCGCTCGGGACGTCCGCGCCGATCACCAGCGTGACGAGTTCACCGCCTGCCGACAGCAACCGATCGAGTAAGTCGCAGGTGACTGTGACCTGGTCGTCGCCGATCAGCACGACATCGCCCTCGGCCAGGCCGAGGACGTCTCCGGCCGCACACCGGCCGGCCATGGTCATCGCCGCTTGTACGGCGACGGTGATCTCGGCCCATCGGGTGGCCGCGGCTGCCTCAGCCATGGCGATGACGACATCGGCGAAGCGCCGGGTGGGATCGGCGACGGCGACGGCGGCCAGTCCCTGGACCGGGGACTTGGTCGGCACGACGGCTACGTCCTGTCCCCCGTCCCGGGCTTGCGCGGCAGCCAGGTCGGCAATCGCCGTCACCGAGGAGTGGTTCGGCAGGACGACGACTTCGGCTGCGCCGGTACGGCGAATCGCGGCCAGCACATCAGCGGCGGAAGGGTACTGCGTCGCTCGGCCGTTGTGCATGGCTGTGCCGTCCTGTATGGCTGTGCCGTTCTGCGTCGCCGCACCGCTCAGCAGGGCTGCGCCGTCGACGACCTCGACCCCCTCCCCGGCGAACAGGCCGGCCAGTCCGGGGCCCGGTGCGACGGCGACCAGGCCGCGGCCGGACCCGTGTCCGCTCAGCACCGCGTGGCCGGGGTGTGCCCCGCATACCGGTGTCGCGGCCGCATGGTCGGCGAACCGGGTCACGCTGATCGAGTGTGGCCGTCCCGCGCGTACGCCGGCCTCGATCGCGGCGCCGACATCGTCGACGTGGACGTGGACCTTCCACAGCGGCGACAACTCGGCCGGCGGCGACAGCTGGGACGGGGTGCCGGAGCCGACGATCACCAGCGAGTCACCGAGGGCAGCGAGGTCGATCCGCATGGCATCGACAGCGTCGTCGTTGGCCTCGTCCAGAAGAAACTGCACCTCGTACCCGAACGAGATCTCGCGCCCCGTTGGCCCGGACTCGAGCCCCTGCGGGCGATCCAGCGCGGGGGCGTTGGGCACGGGCACTGACCGAGCGGCAGGTCCCGGTCGCCCCGAGGCCATCGGTGGTTGCCTGCTCGGTAACTCCCCGCCTGGGGCATCGTGGCCGACGACGGTGCTGAGCAGGGTGTCCAGCAGGACACAGAGCCCGCGACCCCCAGCATCGACGACGCCCGCGTGCGCAAGTACGGGCAACTGCGATGGGGTGCGGGCCAGAGCGTGCGCACCGGCCTCCGCGGCGGCACGGGTCACGTTCGCCAGCCGCGGCCGACCCTCGGTGCAGGCCGCGGCCGTCGCCGCATCAGCAGCCGCTCGTGCCACGGTCAGGATGGTGCCCTCGACGGGTACGGCCACCGCCACATAGGCAAGGTCGGTGGCATGCGACAGCGCAGCGGCGAGGGCGGCACCGTCGGCCGCACCCCCGCGCCCGAGGCGGTCTGCGATTCCACGCAGCAATTGCGAGACGATCACCCCGGAGTTGCCGCGTGCGCCGAGCAGCGCGCCGCGGGCCATCAGATCCAAGGCGGCGCCCAGACCGGCCTGCTGATCGCCGTGCTCGAGCGCATCGACGGCCGAGCGCAGCGTCAGGTGCAGGTTCGTGCCAGTGTCCCGATCCGGCACCGGGTAGACATTCATGGCGTCGATCTCGGCAGCCGCCAGAGCCAGCGCGTCGCAGGCCATTCGTGCCCATCGACGTACGGCGCAAGCGTCGAAGACCTCCAACGCTCCACCTCCGTCATCTCGACCGACTCCCGACGGTGCCCATCGGTGGGCAGCGAGCCTAATCACCACCGCTGACGGCCTGCGATACCGGCGAGAAGCGGCGATCGTCGCCCCGTGTGGCCGGAACAAGCCGGGGTCGGTTACCCTTGGCTGCGCTGCCGTGTCCGAAACCGGTGTGCCGTACGTGCCTTTTATCTCGAGGAGTGATCATCCGTGGCTGCGGTCTGCGACGTCTGTGGCAAAGGCCCTGGCTTCGGTAAGTCGGTGTCACATTCCCATCGGCGCACCTCGCGTCGGTGGAATCCGAACATCCAGACCGTACGGGCCAAGGTCGGCCCTAGCTCGCGCAAGCGGCTCAACGTGTGCACGTCCTGCATCAAGGCGGGCAAGGTCGTCCGCGGCTAGTCCACCGACTCTCGGTTGTCTCCGAGGGCCTGCGCCGCATCGGTGATCACGGAGATGACCGTGGACATCGGCAGCCGTACCGAGTCGATGATCAGGTGATAATGCCGAGCCTCGTTCATCTTGCACCGGTAGAAGTGCCGGACGTAGGCCTCGCGTGCCGAATCGTTGTCCCGGATCAGGCGTTCAGCTCGCTGCCGCGTCAGGCCGTGCTCGCGCTGAATGTGGGCCAACCGCGCCGCGACCGGCGCATCCAACCGCACGTGTAGTGCCCCCGGCACCTCGCCAAGGACGAGCGCGGCGGCCCGACCGAGGATCACTGCGCCGCTGCCTTCGGCGATCTCGTGCAGGACCTTCTCGGTCTGCTCCCGAAAGATCCGCTCGTCCGGCACGGGGTTGTACTCGATCGGTCCAGCGCCGGCTGCCAGGTCCGGAACCAGCGCCATCGTGGAGATCAGCCGAGTCAACCCCGTGCTGATGGTCTCGTCCTTGGCCTCGGCGTCGGCAATCGAGACGCCCAGTTTCTCCGCGACTCGCATGGGGATCGCGCGATCGACGAACGGCAACCCCAGCGCATCGGCGACAGCCGGTCCGACCTCGCTTCCGCCGGCTCCGAACGTCGCAGAGATGGTCACGACGGTCATCTGGCTCGCCTCCTCGTGCCGCACGTCCGGCCGGCGGCTCTCAACCCCAGTGCGCGAAACCTGAGCCTGCCAGTTCCCGACCCTCATCGGGCAGACCGGCCACGCGGACGCCGGTTCCTGCCTCGACCCAACCGACCTCACGCCAGGGTGCGGGCAGTTCGACGTGCGGCGGGAAACAGGCCAGCAGAGCGTGATCGTCACCTCCGGTCAAGATCCAGCGCAGCGGGTCTGTGTTCATCGCCGTACCGACGTCACGCAGGACGTCCGGGACCATGAACTTGGCCACATCGAGGACGATCCGGACGCTGCTGCCCGCAGCCACGGTTCCCGCATCACGAAGCAGCCCGTCGCTGACGTCACACATGGCACTGGCGCCGAGTGCCGCCGCCTGCGGCCCGGCCGCATAGGGCACCTCCGGACGCCGGTAGGCAGCCACGACCGATCCGGGTGACCGGAATCCTCGGCCTAGGACCGCCAACCCGGCCGCTGCGTACCCCAGCCGCCCGGCGACTGCGACCCGATGGCCGACGAGAGCCCCGTCTCGCGTGACCGGTCTGGCCCCCTTCATGTCCCCGAGCGCGCTCACCGCGAGGATCAGCGTCTTGCTCTCGACCACGTCCCCGCCGAGCACTGCGGCTCCGAAGGGCTGGCACTCCTCGCGCAACCCCTCGTACAGGTCATCGAGCCACGCGATCGGTAGGTCGCCGGGCATGGCAAGGCCAACAAGTAGCCCGGTGGGCCGGGCACCCATCGCGGCGATGTCGGCCAGGTTTGCAGCGGCTGCTCGGTGCCCGATGTCCTTGGCCGGAGCCCAGTCCCGGCGGAAGTGCCGGCCCTCGACGAGTAGGTCGGTGCTGGCCACGAGCAGACCGCCCCCGAGGTTGAGGACAGCGGCGTCATCGCCTGGTCCGACGACGGTCGTATGGGCCAGCCCGGACCGGGCGATCACTCGCTCGACGGTGCCGAACTCCCCGAGTTCGCTGACGGTGATGGCTGCCTCCTCGGTGGGCGATACCGGGAGTGGAGACAGTACGGCCTGAAGGCAGCAGCGCATCCTGTGGGCAGGGGCGCGACGGGAGACCGGGTCACCGGGTAGGTTCCTCCCGAATGAGCGAAGCACCAGTTGCCCACAGGGGCAGCTTCGGTGGCTCGACTCGGCCCTCGACGTGGAGGTCTACCCATGGTCCATGCCTACATCTTGATCCAGACCGAGGTCGGCAAGGCTGCAGCGGTGGCCCGGGCGATCACCGAACTCGACGGCGTGGCCACTGCAGAGGACGTGACCGGGCCCTACGACGTCATCGTCCGGGCCGAGGCGCGCAGCGTCGATGAGCTCGGCAAGCTCGTCGTCGCCAAGGTCCAGGCGGTCGACGGAATCACGCGCACGTTGACCTGCCCCGTCGTCAACCTCTAGGGCCGCTCCGCTGGCCGACGACGAGCCCGCTACCGCCGTCCGATGCCAGGGTCGACGTCGGCTGAGCGTTCGCCTGACAGCCCACAGTTCCGACGAGCAGCCCTGCTCGCGACCGCAGTCACGGTCCCGGTGGTAGTAGCCCTGTTGCTGGTCATCCAGTTCTCGTTGCGCGACATCAGGGACCTCGCCCCGCTGCCAATCCTCGGGCAGCCGGCGTTGGCAGCTGTCGATGTCGACACCCCGCCGGTGACCCCTGAGACAGAGGCGGCCTGTACGGCGTTGATCACAACGCTGCCCTTCAGCCTCGACGGTCAACCCTCTCGCCCGGTCCGCTCGACTCGGCCGACGGCGTATGCCTGGGGCGAGGCTCCGACCATCCTGCGATGCGGAATCTCCCGCCCGGCGGGGTATGTGGTTGGGGCCAGCACGCTGGCCATCAGTGAGGTCGAGTGGTTCTTCGAAACGGCGGCGGCAGGAACGACGTACACAGCCGTCGATCGGGGAATCTATCTGGAAGTGTTCGTACCGTCCTCTGCCGACGGAGGGGCGATCCTGGCGATTCTGGCCCCCCTCATCATTCAGACACTCCCCTACTTCGCTCCTACCCCGGGTTGAGTGCCCTTGCCGTGCACGCTCGCAAGGCACACAGGGATCGGAGTCAGTCGGCGATGGCGGAGCGGATGAGTCGGTCGATCAGCTCGGGGTAGGAGACACCGCTGGCCGCCCACATCCGGGGGTACATCGAGATCGGGGTGAATCCAGGCATTGTGTTGACCTCGTTGATGATCACCTCGCCGCTCTCGGTCACGAAAAAGTCCACCCGAGCCAGTCCCCGTCCGTCCAGGGCGCGAAACGCTCGTACGGCGTAGTCCTGGACCTGCGCGGTGACCTCCTCGGGCAGGTCAGCGGGGACGTCGAACTCGCAGGCGTCGTCGAGATACTTGGCCTCGAAGTCGTACCACTCGTGCCCGTGCAAGACCTTGATCTCGGCGGGGACGCTGGCCCGGATCTCCACCGGCTCCCCCGGCGCTCGGACCTCGGCCAGGATTCCGCACTCGATCTCTCGACCGGAGATCCCGGCCTCGATGAGGACCTTTGAGTCGACCCCGCGCGCCGTTGCGACCGCCTCTGGAAGTTCGGACCAGTCGGAGATTTTCGTGATCCCGATGCTTGACCCGGCGCGGGCCGGTTTCACGAAGGCCGGCAACGAGATCCGAGCCTGCTGGTGGGCATCGAGCTCGGTACTGTCCCCCCGCCGGAGCACGAGGTATTCACCGCCCGGAAGTCCTTCTGCTACAAGCAGTTTCTTGGCGAACTCCTTGTCCATGGCGGCGGCGCTGGCGAAGACCCCGGCCCCGACGTACGGGAGCCCGACCATCTCGAGCAGGCCCTGGATAGTGCCGTCCTCCCCTTGCTCGCCGTGCAGGACCGGAAAGACGACGTCGACTTGGGCCAGCTGGCCGATTCCGCTGGCGGCACCATCGAAGACCCGAAGTCCGCGCTGGGCGGGGTCGTTGTTCAGGGCGACGGACTGGCCGGTGGTCACCTCCGGAAGCTCGCGGCCATGGATCTGCAGCGCCACGGGGTCATCGGGTAGCAGGAGCCAGCGACCGTCTCGGGCGATGCCGACCGCCAGTACGTCATAGACCTCGCGATCGATGGCGCCCAGGATGCTGCCGGCGGACACGCAGGAGATCGCGTGTTCGGGACTACGGCCCCCGAAGACGACCGCTACGCGGGTCTTTCCAGGCCTCCCCGACATGCGCGCGACCTTATCGGCACGCGGCCGAGCGTCGAGGTCGACGCAGCTCAGCCACCCACGACGGCGCGCAAGGCGGAGGTCACGTCTCGGACCAGGTCGATGGTGTCCTCACATCCGCAGGAGATACGTACGAAGCCCTCCGCCACCGAATCCCCGCCGAACTGAGCGCGCCGATCCACCGTCGTATGCAACCCCCCGAAACTCGTCGCCGCGGTGAGCAGTTCCGATCCGGCCAGCAGTCGGCGTACGGCGTCAGCCGAGGGGAACGAGGCTGACACAACGCCCATTGGCCGCAACATCTGCCGACTCGCGAGCGGGTACGACGGATCGTCGGTCCGCCATGGCCAGCGGACGTTCGTGACCTGTGGGGCACCGGCCAACAAGTCGGCCAGGGCAGCCGCATTCTCCGCCTGACGAGCCAATCGCAGGTCCAGGGTGCCGATGCTGCGGTGGGCCAGCCAGGTCTCGAACGGACCTGGCACAGCTCCCGTATGGTTCCGCCAGCCCTTGATCCTCGCGAGAAGCTCGTCGTCGCGCACCGAGACGTGCCCCATCAGCAGATCGCTGTGACCGGACAGGGCCTTTGTGTCACTGGCGAGCACCATGTCCGCGCCCAACGCCAGCGGCCGTTGACCGAGCGGCGTTGCGGTCGTGTTGTCCACTGCCAGTAAGGCACCCTGCCGGTGCGCGAGCTCGGCCACGGCGGCGATGTCACAGACGTCCAGTCCCGGGTTGCTCGGCGTCTCCACCAAGATCAGCCTCGCTCCGGGAAAGTCGCCGGCCCGGAGCCTTTGCTCGACGTCCGCGGTGGCCACGCTCGCCATCTGGACACCGAATCGTCGCAGGTGCGCATCGGCCAGCAGCCGACCGGTGAAGTAGCCGTCGGCCGGAATCAGCAGCCGTTGCCCCGTAGACACGACGCTGTAGAAAGCCGCGGTCATCGCAGCCATCCCGGAGGCGAAGGCGAGACTGCGACCTCCGTCCAGGCCACCGAGCGAGGATTCGAAATCACGCAGGGTCGGATTGTCATAACGCGCATAGACATCCGCACCGTCCGCGCCTGGCTCGGCGTCGCCCAGATGGAAAGTTGCGGCGAAGACCGGTCCGTGGTGCAACGGCATTCCCGGGATCGGAGGGGTGCTGCCGGATCGGACGACCCGGGTGCCGTCGCCATAGCCGTCGGAGCTCATCTCACCGCTCATTCTGCTTTGGCCTCCCTGGCCATCATCGCCCGGACGATGGATGCGGCAGAGGCACCTTCATGGCAGATCTGCACGACGGCTGCGGTGATCGGCATGTACACCCCGGCCTGATGACCCAGATCCAGTACCGAACGGCAGGTCTTCACGCCTTCGGCGATCTGCCTGGTCTCGTCCAACACCTGCCTCAGGGTCTGCCCGCGTCCAAGCCGCTCGCCGAAGGTCCGGTTCCGGGACAGCGGGGAGGAACATGTGGCCACCAGATCACCGAGACCGGCCAGGCCGGCGAAGGTTCCCGGTTCGGCGCCGAGACTGACCCCCAGGCGGGCCATCTCGGTCAGCCCGCGGGTGATCAAGCTGGCCCGGGTGTTGTCCCCGAACCCCATACCTCCTGCGATGCCGACAGCCAGGGCGATCACGTTCTTGATCGCTCCACCCAACTCGCAGCCCACGACGTCGCTATTCGTGTACGGCCGAAGATAAGCCGTGCGGCAGGTCTGCTGGACCATGACCGCTCGGTCGTGGTCGGAACAGGCGACCACGGTCGCGGAAGGTTGCTCCTGGGCGATCTCGTGAGCCAGATTCGGCCCGCTGACCACCGCCACCTGGTCAGCGTCCACCCCGACGACTTCGGCGATGACCTCGCTCATGCGTTTGGCGGTCCCGAGTTCTATCCCTTTCATCAGACTCACGAACGTCGCAGTGCGCGGAAGATGCGGCCGCCAGGACACAAGGTTCTCCCGCAGCGTCTGCGACGGTACGGCGATCACCACGAACTCCGCGCCGGACAACGCCTCTCGCACATCGTGGGTAGCTCGGACCCCATCGGGCAGTCGCAGACCCGGCAGATAGTCCGGGTTCACCCGCTGCTCCTGAATGGTGGCGGCGAGTTCTGGCCGACGAGTCCAGAGCACGACGTCGGCCCCGGCGTCGGCGACGACCTTGCTGAAGGTCGTCCCCCAACTACCGGCCGGCAACACGGCTACCCGGCGAGTCCCGCTCACTCCTCGGCTCCGGTCTCGGCATCCCGGTAGAACTCCGGCGGCGGCTGCTCCCGACGGATCTCGGCCAGCTCTCGGCGCACGCTGAACATGATCTCGTCGGTGATCTCCCGCAACAGGCCCGCCGTGACCGGCCGGCCACGGAAGGCCGAGACGTCGACCGGTTCGCCGACATTGCAGACCGTCCTCTTCCGGGGCAAGACCGACCATCTCTTGGTGTGGTAGTCGTGGGTCAACTGCGGACCCCATTGGCCTACCGGGATGACCGGTGCATCGACGGCGAGCACCAATCTGGCGATCCCGTTCTTGGCCACCATCGGCCACCAGTCGGGATCTCGGGTGACGGTGCCCTCCGGGTAGATGCAGACCACCTCTCCACGCTGCAGGGCCGCCACGGCCGCGCGCAAGGAGTCCTGCGCTGCGCTGGTCGAACGATAGACCGGGATCTGCCCCGCACTACGCAGGACAACTCCGAAGATCCCGCGGTAGAGGGTGTTCTTGGCGAGGAACTGTGGGATCCGTCCGGCATCCCACACCGCTCGTGCGAAGGAGACCGGATCGGCGATGGAGATGTGATTGGCCACGATGATGACCGGTCCGCTGGCCGGGATCCGCTCGCCGTGCCAGACGTCGCGGCGAAAGACGAGGTCGGCCATGGGATGAAAGACGATCAGCATCAGCCAGAGCCCCCAGCTGATGTGTCCACGGCCGTGCCGACCGCGTTCCACGGTGCCAGCCGACTCCTCCCGATCGCTCATCGGCGAGGTGCCATGCTGGAAGGCGTGATGTGGTCGATCGTGATCCCGGTCAAGCGCCTGTCGCTGGCCAAAACGCGACTTTCCGCGGCCTTGGTTGACCACACGGCCGACCCGCTCCTCACCGAAAGTCCATCCTCCGCCGACCCGCCGCCTGACGCGGCCCTGCTTCCGGCCAACGGCCGGATCGCTCTCGCTATGGCCAGCGACACCGTCTGTGCCGCACTGGCCTCGGCAACCGTTTCGGTCGTCGTTGTGGTCACCGACGACCGGCTTGCCGCCGACACGCTGTCCGCGCTCGGAGCCCGGGTCGTTCCGGATGCGCCTGACGACGGCCTCAACGCAGCCTTACGTTACGGCGCCGCCATGGTGGCCGCGCAGCGGCCAGACTCTGGGGTGGCGGCGCTGTCGGCGGACCTCGCAGCCCTGCGCGAAGGGGAATTGACCGACGCCCTGGATCAGGCCGCCAGGCACGCCCGCGCCTTTGTCACCGACGTCGAGGGCACTGGTACGACTCTGCTGACTGCGCTGCCCGGACATGACCTCGATCCGCGGTTCGGAATCAAGTCTGCGCAGGCACATCACCGGTCGGGCGCGTTCGGTCTTGGTGGCGGGTGGCCGAGTCTGCGCCGCGATCTGGATACTCCGGCTGATCTCGCAGTAGCCTCCCGGATGGGCTTGGGGCCAGCCACTGCTGCCCAACTGGCCCTATTGGCACCGGCGTTGGCTGCCTGTGCCTGTTGAGCCGCCGGTGGGAGAGAGGTCCTCCGAACCCGACCGTCCGCGATCCCGGCAAGCAACCGTCGCCGAATTCGACCCGGACACCGGAGCCGGCGCCGTCCTGCACGACAACGGTCAGCGAGAGGACTTCCCTGGCTCGGCCTTTGGCGCTGGTGGCCTGCGGCTGCTGAGGCTGGGACAGCGCGTACGGCTCGACTACGACGCGCTTGGCCCCTGCCGGGTCACCTTGATCACCCTGGCCTGAGCCGGGCGGT
>Ga0183260_10000797_pt1 | contig 26768 bp, 25 predicted proteins | sample AntDrymUQ4972206_2_FD_129768 | JGI IMG/M metagenome (GOLD analysis project Ga0183260, IMG submission 129768) | Polar desert sand microbial communities from Dry Valleys, Antarctica - metaG UQ497 (22.06) (version 2) (version 2) | ecosystem: Environmental > Terrestrial > Soil > Desert | place... | reverse complement strand
GCGAGGTCATCGCCCGCAACATCCGCTCGCTGATCCCGCGCGAGGGCACGCCGCTCTACACGGTGGCGAAGTCGAGCTACGAGGAGGTGAAGGCGAAGTACGACCCGACGCGCATCAACGCGGTGCTGCTGCTGACGGACGGAGAGAACGAGGACGTTCGCAACAACGACCTCCCCGGGCTGCTGCGGACGCTACGCGCCGGCAGCGAAGGCAGCTCGAGCTCGCCCGTGCGCGTCTTCACGATCGCCTACGGCAAGGGCGCCCGCCAGGACGTGCTTCGCCAGATCGCTCAGTCCACTAACGCGGCGCCTTACGACGCGTCGGACCCGCTGACCATCTCGAAGGTCTTTACCGCGGTGGTCTCCAACTTCTGACCCCCGGGTAGCGTGACCGGCGTGTTGGAGCGCCTCCCCCTTCGGTACCGCACACCGGCCGTCGCGGAGGCGGTCGTGTCCCCGTCCGCGATCATCGCTGCCGGGCTCGGGGTAGCGGTCGCCATCGTGGTAGGCGCGCCGATCGTCGCCGCGGCTGCCGCGGGAGCCGCGGCGTGGGCCGCGCGGGTCGCGATGGCGGCGCCGCGCGCAAAACCGGGCGAGCGGGTGGACGCCTTCACGCTCACCGACCCGTGGCGCGGGTTCGTGCTCGAGGCGCAGTCCGCTCAGACGAGGTTCGGCCGCGCCGTCGCCGTCGCCCGCAGCGGACCGCTCCAAGAGCGGCTGGCGGAGATCGGCCGGCGCCTCGACGACGGCGTGAACGCATGCTGGCGCATCGCCCGCCAGGGCCAGCAGCTCCAGCGGGCGATGACCACAATTGACATCGACAGCGCGACGCGCGAGCTCGAGGGCGTGCAGGGTGACATGCGCGAGGCGTCACCCGAGCGGCGCCGTCGCCTGGAGGACACGGCTGCGGCCCTCGAGTCGCAGCTCGCGTCGTACCGGCGGATCGGCGAGACGTGGGAGGACGCCCGCGACCGCCTGCGCGTGCTGACCGCGCGCATGGACGAGGCGCTCGCCCGCGCCGTCGAGCTGTCGGTCCGCCCGGACATGGCGGGCGCCGATCCACTGGCCGACGATGTCGAGTCCGTCGTCGGCGAGCTCGAGGCTCTTCGCTCTGCGCTCGAGGAGACCGACCGGGTCACGGGAACAGCGACCTCGTAGCAGGGTTACGATCCGGCCATGTTCAAGCTCTTGCAACGACTCGGCCGCTACATCACCGCTGCGCTCACCGGTCGCTTCAACGAAATGGCCGACCCGAAGGTGCAGCTCGAGCAGGCGCTGGCCGAGGCGCAGGACCAGCACCGGCGCCTCACCGAGCAGGCCGCCAGTGTCATCGCCAACCAGAAGCAGACTGAGATGCGGCTCTCACGCGCGATGGAGGAGCTCGAGAAGGTGAATGCGTCCGCGCGCCAAGCGGTGATGATGGCCGACGACGCCACCAAGCGCGGCGACACCGGCAAGGCCGCCGACTACACCCGCGCCGCCGAAGCGTTCGCCAACCGGCTCATCGCGGTGGAGAAGGAAGCCGACGGGCTCAAGTCGATGTCGCTCGGCGCCGCGGAAGCGTCGGACAAGGCCAAGGCCGCGGTCATGCAGAACTCCACGGTCCTCCAGAAGAAGCTGTCGGAGAAGCAGAAGCTGCTGAGCCAGCTCGATCAGGCGAAGATGCAGGAGCAGATGAACAAGGCCATGCAGACCTTGTCCATCACTGTCGGCCAGGACGTGCCGACGCTCGAAGAGGTGCGCGACAAGATCGAGTCCCGCTACGCAAAGGCGCTCGGCGCGTCGGAACTCCAGACCAACTCGGTGGAGGGCCGCATGCTCGAGGTGGAGCAGGCCGCAATGGACGGCGAAGCGCAGTCGCGCTTGGCGCAGATCCGCTCGCAGCTCGGCATCGCCGCCCCCGAGGGCGACACCGCCACGGCCAGCGTCGAGGGCCTGTCGACAGAGGAAACGCCCGGCACCGCGTAGCCCCCCGCTACTGCCCCTGGGCAGCTTCCTCTCCCAAACCCGCTTCCCCCTCCCAATACCCGCCGAGTGTGTGGAAACTGTCGTGTTTCGCGCCAAAACGGCGCTAAATCGCGCATCTTCCACACACTCGGCGCACGATGGAGGAGGTGCGCGGTGCGCAAGCTGTACTTGTTGGAGGACCTCGAGGAGAACGGCGTCACTCGGACGGGGATTCGAGCGATGGTCAGGATGCGTTTGATGCGACGAATTCGTCGCGGCGTGTACGGCGAAGGCGGTGACGACCCTACCGACCTAGACAAGGCCCGAGCCGACGTGCTTGTCGTCCGCGGTGTTGCGAGTGGCCGCCTGGCGGGCGTGATCCGCGGCCTCGACTCGGTCGAGCTCGCGCCCGGGAAATCGTCGACCACAATCCTGGCTGGGTCGAACCGGTGTCGGCGGGGCGTGCGGCGCAGGAATACGGTGCAGTCGGAAGCCGAGGTCGTCGACGGGATCCCGACAACGGACCTCGTGCAAACGATCATCGACCTCGCGGCGGAGTTGGGTGACCTCGAATGGGAACAGGCACTCGAGTCCGCGCTACGGCGCGGGATGCCGATCGCCGCGGTCGCCGAAGCGAGTCGGGAAACGTTCCGCGGCGTGCGCCGCATTCGCCGGGTACTCGCGCTTCGGTCCCTGGACACTCCTCCGACCGAGAGCCTGTTGGAGACGCTGATGGTCCAGCTCATCCGGACGGTTCCCGGCCTGCCGCCGCCGGTGCGTCAGTACCGCGTCGTCGACGAACACGGTCGGTTCGTCGCGCGCGTCGATCTCTGCTGGCCCGATCTCGGCATCTTCGTAGAGCTCGACGGGCAGCACCACGCTGGGCAACCCGAGTACGACGCATCGAGGCAGACCGCGGTCAGCGCGGTCACGGGCTGGCTCGTCGCGCGCTTTACGTGGCGCGAGGTGTGCTTCAACCCCGCCGCTTGCGCCCGCCGACTCGCACAGCTCGCCGCGGCCTCCCGACGGCGCCCCATCCGCGCCTAACCCCCTCCCCACCCATCGCCGAGTGTGTGGAAAGGCAGCGCTGAGCGCGGATTTATGCCTTCAGGACGACACTTTTCACACACTCGGCGAGCAGGGTGGTGCAGGTTTGGGAGTCCGGCGATGGTGGCTACAGGACCACGAGGTCGTCCCTGTGGATCACCTCGTGGGCAGAATCCGCCGGTAGCGCATCGGTGCGCTGTCCTTTCCAGCGGCGGATCCACGCCGCCGGGTGGGCGACAAGCCCTTTGGCGAATGGCGTGCCGTCGGGACCCAGCACCTCGACGGCGTCGCCCGAGGCGAAGGTGCCGTCGGCCTCAACCACGCCCGCCGGCAGCAGCGAGGTGCCGCGCTCGAGCAGCGCCCGGCGAGCGCCGTCGTCGACGGTGAGCCGGCCCGCCGGCCGCACTGCGAACGCGATCCACAGCTTTCGAGCCGACAGCGTGCGCTCGCGGGCCGCTACCACCGTGCCCACGCCCGTTTCGCCCGCCAGTGCGGCGGCGACGACCCCCGGGCGCCCGGCGGCCGCGATCACCGTGCGTACGCCGGAGTGCGCCGCGATACGGGCGGCGGCGACCTTCGACGCCATGCCACCGCTGCCGCGGTCCGATCCCGGTCCGCCGGCCGCGGCAATGAGCGCTTCGTCGACGGCGACGATCTCCTCGATCAGAGAAGCAGCGTCGTCGAGTCGCGGGTCGGCGGTAAATACGCCTGCGGTATCGGTGAGGAGGAGCAGCACGTCGGCACCGACCAGGTGGGCGACGAGCGCGGCCAGCCGGTCATTGTCGCCGAAGCGGATCTCGTCATCGGCCACGGCGTCGTTCTCGTTGATGACCGGCACGACGCCGAGATCGAGCAGCCGCGTGAGCGTCTGCTTCGCGTGCAGGTACTGCTGGCGATGGACGAAGTCGAGCGGTGCGAGGAGCACCTGTCCGCCGACGAGGCCGTGCGTCGCAAGGGTGTCGTCGTACACGCGCATGAGCCGCGGCTGCCCAACCGCCGCGACCGCCTGCAGTGTCGCCATGTCGGTCGGGCGCGGTTCGTGAAGCCCGAGAGCCGGCAGACCCGCCGTGATCGCGCCGGACGTGACGATCAGGGCGCGGTGCCCGGCGGCCCGCGCGGTCGCGACCTCGCCGCAAAGCTTCGCGATCGCAGAGGTGTCGACGTCGCCACGGGCGTCGGTGACCGAGCTGGTCCCGATCTTCACGACGACCGTCCGCATCCGGGCTAATCCTGTTCGTAATCGAACATGAAGTTGCCGATCTGGACGGAGTCACCTGTACGCACGCCGGCCCGCGCCAGCGCCCGGTCGACACCGAGGCGCTTCAGCCGCTGCTGTACGTAGGCGAGCGCAGTGGGGTCGCTCAAGTTCGAGATGGCGACCGCGCGCTCGGCGACGCGCCCCACGACCACCCACCCCGCACCGCTCGCGTCGCGCTCGATCACGAACCCCTCGGGCTCGGGCCGGTGCACGATGTAGACCTCGCCCGCGGGCACCTCCTGGCGGGCCTCCTGCACGAGGTCGGCGAGCTTGCCGATCGTCTCGCGCACCCCCTGGCCGGTGACCGCGGAGAGACGCGGCCCCGTGAACGTCTCGGCATCTGGTCCGGCCACGTCGCACCGCGATCCCACCACGAGCCGCGGCCGTTCGACGAGATCGGGTTGAAAGCTCTCGAGCTCGTGCAAGAGCACGCGCTCCTGTTCCGCGGGTGCTCGGCCCTCGCTCTCCGCGAGATCGATCAGCACGAGAAGGACGCGCGCCCGCTCGATGTGGCGCAGGAACGAGTGCCCGAGCCCTCGCCCGTCGCTGGCGCCCTCGATGAGGCCGGGGATGTCGGCAACCACCAGCTCGCGCCCATCGAGGCGGACCACGCCCAGGTGGGGCTCGAGTGTGGTGAAGGGATAGTCGGCGATCTTCGGCTTCGCCGCCGAGACCGCGGAGATGAACGTGCTCTTCCCGGCGTTGGGGAAACCGACGAGGGCGACGTCGGCCATGAGTTTGAGTTCGAGGTTGAGCCACCGCTCCTCGCCGACCTCGCCCTGTTCCGCGAACGCAGGCGCCCGCCGGTGGTTCGTGAGGAATCGGGCGTTGCCCTTGCCACCGCGGCCGCCTTCAGCCACGAGATAGCGCATGCCGTGTGTCGCGAGGTCGGCGAGAACCGCTCCCGTCGAGTCCTTGACCACGGTCCCGTCGGGCACCTCGGTAATGCAGTCCTCGCCGTTCTTGCCGTGCTTGTTGCGCCCGGCCCCGTGCGTCGCGTTCGTGCCTTGCCGATGCGGGTGGTCGCGGAACGACAGCAGCGAGGAAACGTTGCGGTTGGCGACAAGCCAAACGTCGCCGCCGCGGCCGCCATCACCGCCGTCGGGCCCGCCGCGGGGCGTGTGCGCCTCCCGGCGGAACGACACCGCTCCCGCGCCGCCGTTGCCGGCTTTCGCGTGGATCTGCGCGGTGTCGACGAAGCTCATGTGCAACCGCGGGGGCCAGCGGCCCCCGGTCGATCAGCCGGCGTCAGCCGTAATGATGTTGACGTTCTTGCGGCCGCGACGCTCGCCGAACTTCACCGCGCCGTCGGCGAGTGCGAACAGAGTGTCGTCGCCGCCGCGCCCGACGTTCTCGCCGGGGTGGATCCGCGTCCCCCGCTGGCGCACGATGATTGCTCCGGCCTTAACGACGCCGCCGTCGAAGACCTTCACGCCGAGACGCTTCGAGTTGGAGTCGCGGCCGTTACGGGTGGACCCGCCGCCCTTGGTCTTTGACATGCCTAAGCCCCTCGCGTAATGCCGGTGATCTCGATGGTCGTGAAGTTCTGCCGGTGACCCCAACGCTTGTGCTGGTTGCTCTTGTTCTTGTAGGTGAAGCCGCGGATCTTCTTCCCGCGCCCTTCGCCCACGACGCGAGCGGCGACCGAGGCGCCACCGAGGTCGGACCCCGTCAGGACGGACTCGCCGTCGACAAGGAGCAGCGGCGTGAACGAAAGCTCGTCGCCCTTGACGCTCTCGACGTCGACGCGCTGGCCTTCGGTCACCCGATACTGCTTCCCACCGGTCTGGATCACTGCATACATAAGGGGAAGATCCTACAGGTCGGTTCGCCAGGCGCCCAAACGCCCGGTCAGTAGAGGTCCTCGTCGACGAGGAGGCCGCGGCCGTCGCAGGTCGCGCAGACGTGCGACAAGGACTCGACCAGACCCTCGCTGATGCGTTTGCGGGTCATCTCGACGAGGCCGAGCTCGGAGATCTCGAACGCCTGCGTCCGCGTCTTGTCACGGGCGAGCGCGCCGCGGAACGCACGCATGACGTCCTCACGATTCTGGCGGATCTCCATGTCGATGAAGTCGATCACGATGATTCCGCCGATATCGCGCAGCCTCAGTTGACGGGCGATTTCTTCGGCCGCCTCGAGGTTGTTGCGGTAGACGGTCTCTTCGAGGCTGGAGCTGCCGACGTTGCGGCCGGTATTGACGTCGATCACGGTCAGTGCCTCGGTTCGCTCGATGATGAGCGAGCCGCCTGACGGGAGCCACACCTTGCGGTCGAGCGCCTTGTGGATCTGCTCGTGCACGTGGAACTGCTCGAAGATCGGGAGCCCGGTCGCCGTCGCGTCGAAGTACTCGACGCGGTCGGCCAGCTCCGGGGTGATGTCGGCGACGTAGTCGTGCACCTCCTGCCAAAGCTCGCGATCGTCGATAACGACGCCGCGATAGCTGGCGTTGAACTCCTCGCGAATCACTCGCACGGCCGCGGGCGGCTCCTGGTACAGCAGCGCGGGTGCCTTGGCCCGGCGTGTTTGCGCTTCGATCGCGTCCCACTGCGCGCTGAGACGCTCGACGTCGGCCGCGAGCTCTTCGGCGGTCGCCCCTTCGGCGGCCGTACGCACGATAAGGCCGTGTTTCGCTGGGCGGACGTCGTCGAGGATGCGCCGGAGCCGGCGGCGCTCGTCGTCGGGCAGACGTTTGGAGATCCCGTAGGCATCACTGTTCGGGACCAGGACGACGAACCGGCCGGGCAGCGAGGCCTCCTGCGTGAGCCGCGCCCCCTTGGTCCCGATCGGGTTCTTCGTGACCTGACAGACCACTACCTGGCCAGGGCGGATCAGGTTCTCGATGCGGGCGTCGGCGCGGCTAACTCCGTCGACGTCCTCGGCGTCGTAGCGCAGGTCGCCCCGGTACAGCACTGCGTTCTTCGGCGTGCCGATGTCGACGAACGCCGCCTCCATGCCCGGGAGGACGTTCTGTACCTTCCCGAGATAGATGTTGCCGTCGATCTGGCTGGCGTCGTCCTGGGGACGCGAGACGAAGTGCTGGAGGAGGGATCGGCCCTCGAGGACCGCTATCTGGGTGACGTCGCCGCGCACCTGCACGCACATGAGGTAGCGACCGACGGGACGCCCGTGGCGCTCGCGGGCGTCGCGGCCCGCGGGACGTTGGTCGGGATCGCGCGGTGCGGCGCGTGCGCTGCGCTCGCGTAGACGCGCCGCGCCGCTGGTCGACCCCGCGGAAGGTGTTCTGTCCGTCGTTGTCTCGGCTCCGTCGCGGCGCGACGCACCAGCCCGGCGTCGCCGGCGCCTGGCCGCGCCTGATGTGCTGCTCGGGCTATTCCTTTCACCGGTGGGATCCGCTGCCGCCGCGTCGCCCGGCGGCGGCGTGGGCGCCGGGCGGGTGTCGCCAATGCGTGGGCGAGGGGGCACGGCGGGATGTTCCGGTGCGCCGCGCCCGTCGATCGGGTCGGGCGCGCCCTCTCTAGTCGTCGCCGGGGGCCGCCCCTCGTAGGGCGGATCCGGGAGGTCGTCAGGCCTGCGGTCGACGCCGTCGGCGGGCCTAGGGTCGACCCCGTCGGCGAGCAGCGGAGAGGAGCCGTCGGCAACGGTGCTCGCGGCTGCGGCCGACCCGCTCGCCGCCGCGCTACGGCGAGCGCCGCCCCTGCTCCCCCGGCGCCGCCGGCGACGGGCCGCCGGCGACGACGGGCCTTGTTCGGCGAACAGAGGCGCGGAAGCGCGTTCGGCCGGTGCCGGCGCCGAAGCGGGGGCCGGGCGGTCGTCCTCGGACTGTGAATCGGACATTGGTGCGGTCCCTTCTCATCCGGCTCGCTTCTGGCCGCCGTTGAGGCGCTCGGCAGCGAGCCCGGCGCTGAGGGGCCCGGCGAGCGCTAGTGGCTCGATCCGGGCGCCGTCGCGCTCGATCCATTGGTGGGTGCGACGCAGCCCGACGTACGCAGGATCGAGGCCGAGCGCAGACGCGAGCTCGGCCGGCCGAAGCCCGCGGGTAGTGGTGGCCAGTTCTGCGGCCACAAGGGTCACGGGGGGCTTTTCCGCGCTAGCGGGTGAGCCCTTAGAGCCCCCTACTGCGTTTAGTGCCTCGAGCGACAAGATTGCGGGGCGGATGTCGTCGTTGACGACCACCCCTTTGCGTTCGCGGGAGACGACCAGCTCGGCCGCGCTCAGGGCTTCGTTGACGCGTGCGCAGACCGTTTCGAACGAGGTGTCGCTCCGCACAGACAGCTCCCAGCGGCAGGCGACGACCTCTTCTTGCAACGAGCCGGCCCGATCGTCGATCTGGATGGCGGCCTGCACGTCGATCCCCACCGGCAATGCGGCCGAGAGACGGGCGGGCAGAGCGTTGACGTCAATCTCGGTCACGAGTTGGACGTCGAAGAACTCGGCTGCGGACTCCGCTCCCGTAGGGAGCGCGAGCCCGAAGCTCACTTTGGGCCGGGGCGAGAAGCCGCCCGAGTAGGCGACCGGCAGGTCGACCCGGCGAAATGCGCGCTCCAGGCAGCGGGCAACGTCGCGATGACTGATCCATCGCACCTTGCCGAGCTTGGAAAAACGGACGCGGAGCCTCACGACGCCGCCCCTCGTGTGGCGAGCATGCGGACCGGTGTCGGCACGACGCCGCCCACGGCCAAATCCTGGCCCGTCCCCTGACTCCCGCCTGCGGGCGGGATCGGTGATGCGACCACGTGCTCGATACCGAACTCGGTGCATGCGCCGCAGTCGTAACAGGGCGTCCACCGGCAGTCGGGCAGCCCCGCCTCGGCAAGGGCGTCCTGCCAGTCCTGCCACAGGAAGTCCTCGTGGAGGCCGGCGCCGATATGTGCCCACGGCAGAACCTCGTCGCGCGTTCGGTGCCGATGCACGAACTCCTCAGCCGCGAGACCGTGGCGCTCGAGCGCGGCGTTCCACCGGTCGATGTCGAAGCACTCCGACCACTCCTGGAAGATGCCGCCGCTGCGCCACACGTCCTCGATGACCGCGCCCATGCGCCGGTCGCCGCGGCTGGCCATTCCCTCGGCCGTCGTGGCTCGCGAGTCGTGCCACTTGAGGTTGACGCCCTTCATCTTCTTCGTCGCGTCGCGCAGAAGGTAGATGCGCCGGTTGAGTTCCGCTGAGCCGACCTGGCCGAACCACTGGAACGGCGTCTGCGGCTTCGGCACGAACCCACCGACGGACGCCACCACGGTGGCCGACTTGGTGTGCTGGCGGCCCAACTCGGCGCAGCGGCCGGCCAGCGTGGCGATACCGAGAACGTCCTCGTCGGTCTCGCTCGGTAGGCCGATCAGGAAATACAGCTTCACCCGTCGCCAACCCTGCGAGAACGCGGAATCGACAGCCGAGTAGAGGTCGTCTTCGGTGATGAGCTTGTTGATCACAGTGCGCAACCGCCAGGTGCCGGCCTCGGGCGCGAACGTGAGCCCGGTGCGGCGCACCTTCTGGATCTCGGAGGCGATCCCGACGGTGAATGCGTCGACGCGCAGGCTCGGGAGGCTCACCGATACCTGGCCGGAACACGCGGGGTCGTCGATTATCCCGGTGACCACCTCGGCGATGCCGGAGTAGTCCGCGCTCGACAGCGACGTCAACGACACCTCGTCGTACCCGGTCCGCTTGAGGCCCTCCGACACCATCGTGCGGACCTGGTCGGCCGGGCGCTCGCGCACGGGCCGCGTGATCATGCCGGCCTGACAGAAGCGGCAGCCGCGCGTGCAGCCGCGAAAGATCTCGACGTTCAACCGGTCGTGGACGACCTCGGTGAGCGGGACGAGCTGATGGCGCGGATACGGCCAGGCCCCGAGATCGGCGATCGTGCGCTTGTCGACACGCGCAGGTACGTCGGGGAACTTCGGCGTGACTGACGCGACCCGCGGGCCGTCGTAGGTGACTTCGTACAGCGACGGGACGTAGACGCCCGGAACCCGCGCGAGGGCCCGCAACACCTCCTCACGCGGGCCGCGGCCCGACGTCTTCCAGCACCGGACGACGTCGGCGATCTCGGTGACCACCTCCTCGCCGTCGCCGATGACGAACGCGTCGACAAAGTCGGCAAGTGGCTCCGGGTTGAACGTGCAGTGCCCGCCTGCGATCACGAGCGGGTGCTGCGGCTCGCGCTTGTCCGCATGGATCGGCACGCCGGCCAGGTCGATGCAGTTGACGACGTTCGTGTACACGAGCTCGGCCGAGAGATTGAAGGCAAGGACGTCGAACTCGCTCGCCGGCTTGTGTGACTCGACCGAGAACAGCGGCACGCCGGCGGTGCGCATCGCCTTGTCCATGTCGATCCACGGCGCGTACGAGCGCTCAGCCGCGGTGTCCGGCTGTTCGTTCAGGAGCTCGTAAAGGATCTGAAGACCCTGGTTGGGTAGGCCGACCTCATACGTATCGGGGTAGAGGAGGAGCCACGAAACGATCCCCGGGCCGTGCTCGGGAACCACTGCGCCGTCCTCACACCCGACGTACCGGGCCGGCTTCTGCACCGTTGCCAGGAGTGCTTCGACCCTCGGCCAGAGGGTTGACATGACCCGGCCAGTCTAGGAGCGGTTTCCCGCAGCCCTGCTATCGGTCGCCTACGACCGGGGTAGGAGGCCTTGCATGCACTCGCACCCGCGCGAATTAAGCGTGATCCGCCACGGGCAGAGCGCCGGGAACGTCGCCAACGACGCCGCTCTTGCGAGCGGATCGCATCAACTCGACCTCGCCGAGCGCGACATGGACGTCGCGCTGTCCGACCTCGGCGCCGTCCAGGCCTCGGCACTCTCGAAGTGGTTCGTGGCCAACGAGTGTCCGGACATCGTGTTCAGCTCGCCGTACGTCCGCGCCTACGAGACCGCCAGGATCGGACTCGTTGGTGCCGGGTTCGACGTGCCCATCGTGTGTGACGAGCGGCTGCGTGAGCGCGAGTTCGGGATCCTCGACCGTCTCACGAAGCCGGGCATCATCGCCCGCCATCCCGAGCAGGCCGCGGCGCGCGCCTTCCTCGGCAAGATGTACCACCGCCCGCCCGGCGGCGAGAGCTGGGTCGACGTCGCCGCCCGGATCCGCTCGTTCTACCGCGACCTCCGGCTCGACCACCCCGGCGCCAACGTCGTTGTCGTCACGCATCAGGCCGTGATCCTGCTGTTCCGCTACGTCCTCGAGGCGCTCACCGAGGACCAGGTGATGGAGATCGACTCGGAGAACGACATCGCCAACGCTGCGGTCACGACGTACCGGGGTGACGGCGATACGCACCCCCTGCTCGCCGTGTTCAACGACTCGAGCCACATCCCGGCCGAAGTCACGACTGTCCGGCCCGACGTCCCGGTGGCCCCGCGATGACTGCGCTGCCGCACGGCGCGACGCCCGAGCCGCTGCTCCGGTTGTTGGATGCCCACCCGATCCCGGTGGCCGATGGAGACAAGGACAAGCGCGGCACCGTCGTCTTCATCGCCGGGAGTGCGGCCTGCCCGGGCGCAGCGATCCTCTCCGCGGTCGCCGCGCTGCGCGCGGGAGCGGGACGGGTCCAGATCTTCACGGCGCCCGAGGTAGCCGTGGCCATCGGGATCGCGATCCCCGAGGCACTCTCGGTCGGGTGGGCAGGCGCTGACGACGGGGGTCTGCTCCGCCGCCTCGAGGGCGCCGACGCGGTGTGCATCGGCCCCGGACTCGAGAGCGACGCACCCGGCATCGCGCTCGGTGTGCTCGGCCACGTCGATCGTTCGGTGCCCGTACTGCTCGACGCCCGTGCGCTGCCCGCAGCGCACGCCTACGCCGAAGCGGGCCAATGCTTCGTCATCGCGCCCAACGTGAATGAGGCCACGGACCTCCGTTCCGAACCGACGCTGGACCAGGGCGTCGCCGCGCTCGCAGCGGCGCTCACAGGCGCACTCCATGTTCCCGTCGCGGTCCGCGGTGGGACGACGGTCCTCGCGCACGGCGAGGCGGCGTGGTGGGCGAAGGGCTCGCTCGGGCTCGGCACTGCGGGATCAGGCGACGTCCTCGCGGGGATCTCCGCCGGCATGCTGGCTCGCGGCGTCGACCCCGTGGCCGCGCTCGGTTGGGGCGTGGCCGTACACGCCCGCGCCGGACGCGAGCTCAGCGGCCACCGCAGCAACCCCGGCTTCCTCGCCCGCGAGCTGCTCGACGTCATCCCCGACGCAATCGAGTCGTTGAGTTAGGCGAAGCGGCGCATATGGACGTTGAGCACGAGGCCGAGACCCGCGAACGCGGCGACGATCGACGACCCGCCGTAGCTCACGAACGGTAGCGGGATGCCCGTGATCGGCATGATGCCCATCGTCATCCCGACGTTCTCGAAGATCTGGAACACGAACATGCACAGCACGCCGACGCACACGAGCGTTCCGAACAGATCGCGCGCCACGGTCGCGGCGCGCCAGATTCGCCACACGATGAAGCCGAACAGGCCCAGCAGCGCCGCGGAGCCGGCAAACCCGAGCTCCTCGCCCACCACCGTGAACACGAAGTCCGTCGACTGCTCCGGGACGTACGCGAGCGTGGTCTGCGATCCCTCGAACAGGCCCTTGCCGGTGAGGCCGCCCGAGCCGATCGCGATCTTCGACTGGTTGAGGTTGTAGGTCGCCTGAAGCGAATTGTCGCTTGGGTCGAGAAAAGCGCCCAAGCGATCGAGCTGGTACTGCTTCAGCACGCCGAGTTGGAGCACGGCGATCACGGCCACGACGCCGAGCGCGAAAAGCACACCCAGATGGCGCGGCTTGGCGCCCCCCACTGCGAGCACGCCGAGGAGGATGGCGATGAACACGAGCGCGGTCCCGAGGTCGGGTTGCAGGTAGATCAGGCCGATCGGGATCGCCGCCAGCCCGAGCACGGCACCGACCTCGCGGCCGCCGAGCCCCTCTCGGTACGTCGCGCAGTACGCGGCCGCGCAGACGACGACCGCGATCTTCGAGAACTCCGACGGTTGGAACTGGTACGCGCCGAGCTGGAACCACGCCTGCGTCCCGCGACCCTCTGAACCGAGCGGCGAGAGCACGAGTAGGAGCAGCGTCACGGCACCAATGAACATGAGCGGTGCGAACGCTCGGAGGTTCCGGTAATCGACGGATGTGAGGAGTGCCATGGCAATAACTCCGAGCAGGACGAACACGGCTTGGCGCTTCAGCACCGCCTGCTCGTCGAGGCCGGCTTCGGCGAGTTGGTGGCGCGTAGCCGAGAACACCATGAGAAGGCCAAGCGACGCGGTGGCGACCACCGCGACGATCAGCGGCGTGTCGACATGGCGCCACGTCGAAATCGACAGGCGCGCCGCGGGTCGGGTGCCGAGCATCAGTCCACGCCCGAAGCGACAACATCGGGCGCGGCCGCGTCGACGCCGCGACCGATAATGGCGTCGAAGATGCGGCGGGCCACCGGCGCCGCGACCGCGCCACCGAAGCCCGCTTCCTCGAGCACCACAGTCACGACCCACGCGGGGTCCTCGACCGGGCCGAACGCGCTGAACAGCGCGGTGTCCTGCTTGCCGGTGACCTGCGCGGTACCGGTCTTGCCGGCGACCGAGAACGTGGAGAGCGGAAAGCCGCTGAACGCACCGGCTGCGGTGCCCTTCGGGTCGGACACGACGCCCCGGAGTCCGGCGAGGATCGGATCACGGACCTCCGCAGGCAGGTCCATCTCGCGCAGCGGTTTCGGTCCGAAGGTCTCGGCCGGAACGGGGCGCTGGCCGCCTTCGACGGCCTCACCCGCGGCGATGACGTCCGATGCGATGCGCGGGACGAAGGCCCGGCCGCCCTTGGCGAAGGTTGCGTACGCCTGTGCGAGCTGGAGCGGCGACACGACCATCTCGCCCTGGCCGATCGAGAGGTTGATGTTGTCGCCGGTGCGCCACTGGCCGTTGGGAAACGCGACCGGGTTGTCCTCGTTGCGCTGCTTGCGGATGGCCGGATCCGGCACGACGCCCTTGATCTCGCCGGCGAGCTCGATGCCGGTCCTGCGCCCGAGGCCGAGGTCGCGGGCGGCCTCCTGCATGGCGTCACCGTACGTCGAGCGCTGCGTCCAGAACTGCGCGCCCATCGAATAGAAGTACACGTCGCTCGACACTGTCAGCGCGCGCGCCAGGTCGACCCGCCCATACGGGACCCGCCCGGCGTTCTGATAGACGCACCGGTCGCCCTTGCAATTGCGCAGCCGGTACACGCCGGTGTCCTCGATGGTCGTCCGCGGTTCGATCAGGCCCTCCTTCAGGCCGGCGATCGCGGTCGCCAACTTGAAGGTCGATGCCGGTGAGTAGCCGCCGCCGATAGCGCGGTTCGTCAGCGGAAAGTGGTTCGCCGGGTCCAGCAGCACCTTGTAGTCCTCAATGGGGATGCCACCGACAAAGATGGCGGGGTCGTACGTGGGCGCGGACGCAAGCGCCCTCACGGCTCCGTCACGCGGATCGACCACCACCGCGGAGCCGGCAGGTGCGAGGAAGTTCTTGCGCTCCTGCCGGTCGACCGCGCCGCGCGCGGCGCCGAGCGAACGGGCGAGCGCCGCCTCCGCGGCGCGCTGCACGTCGAGATCGACCGTGAGACGCACATCGTGGCCGGGGACCGGGGGCTTGCGGTACAGCGTCCGGACGACGCGGTCGTTGGCGTCGACCTCGAGGCGGGTCTCCCCGGGATCGCCGCGGAGCCACTTCTCGTATGCCAACTCGACACCCGCCTTGCCGATGTCGTCACCTGGGCGGTACTGCTCGGCGCGGTGGGCGTCAAGCTCAGCTTGGTTGGCCTTGCGTACGTTGCCCAGGAGGTGCGCCGCCAGTGTGCCGTGCGGGTAGGTCCGCTGCGCGATCCGGGTCGCTTCGACGCCCTCGAACTCGTCCTGGTGTTCGCGCACGAAGATGATCGCCTCTTCGCTGGCCTCGTCGACGACGGGAACAGGTGTGAACGGCGAGAAGCGCGGGTCGTTCACGCGCTTGGCGATGCTCTCGGCGGCAACGCCGAGCAACGCCGCCAGCCGGTCGACGACTGCCGGTGATTCCTTCGCCGCCTCCCGGCTGAGCGTGATCACATTGGCGGCGCGGTTGTCGACGAGGACGCGGTCGTGGCGGTCGAGGATGCGTCCGCGCGGCGCTGCCTCGTACACGATGCGCACACGGTTGTTGCGAGCCTGGACCTCGAACTCCTTGGCGTCCATCACTTGGAGGTACAGCAGGCGGCTGAAGAGGGCGACGAACAGCGACAGCACGACGACGCCGACCACCGCGAGCCGGAGGTGCGCGGAGACTCCGGGTTCAGGCATACGAGCGCTCCGCGAGTACGCCGCTCGACCCGCCGAGCGCCCAGCGCACGAGCCGGGCAACGGGAATGCTCAAGACGAGGTTGACGAGACCGGCGAAGGCGGCCGCCGCGAGCACCGTCGGGCGTGCGTACTCAGGCTCGCCGAACACCGCCGCGATACCCGCGATGAGCACCACCCCGACCGCGCTGGCGAGACCGGCGACGGCGGGCTGTAGCCACAGGTCGGCGCGGATGACGTTGCGCTCGACCGCGGCCACGGCGTACCCGAGCAACGTGAACGCAAGCGCACACGTGCCCACGGGTGTCTCCAAGAACAGGTCGAGCACGAGACCGGCGACGAACCCCGCTCCGGCCGCGCGGATCGCATCACCGTCGACGGCCGCAGCAACCGGAACGAGCAGCATCACGACGGGGCGTAGCCCCGCGAACGTGAAGCCGTTGAGCACGCGGCTCTGAACCACGAGCAGCACGACGAAGACGGCACCCAGCTTGAGGAAGCGAATCATTCCGGACGCCATTGCAGCACGCGGACGAAGCTCAGTCGGCGCAGGTCGGTCGAGCTCGTCACGATGACGTCCTGTGTGAGACCGGCGCTGTCGCGCTTGACCGACGTCACCTTCCCGACGGGGAGGCCCGGCGGGTACTGGCTCTGCTGGAGGCCACTCGTGACGACTTCGTCGCCGACCTTCACCTGTGTCTTCGGCTCGACGAGGCTCATGACGAGGCGGCGTCCCCCGTCGCCGGTCACGACGCCAAGGTCGCCGGTGGACGTGAGCCGGACGCCGACGCTGAGGCCCGGGTCGCTCAGTACGAGGACGGTGGAGCGGCGCGGACCGACTTGAACAATGCGCCCCACGAGCGAGCCGCCCGAAACGACGGGCATGCCCTCGTCGATCCCGGCTTCAGTCCCCTTGTCGATCTCGACGGTGAGCTGGAGCGGGGAGAACGCGCCGCCCGTTACCCGCGCGGCGACGGAAGGGAGGTCGCCGACGAAGGAAAGGTCGAGCGCGTCCAATGCCGTCTTCAACTCGCGCCGCGCGTCGGCGCCGGCCGCGGCATCGGCGCGCGCTCGGGCGAGCTCGTCGCGGAGGCGTGCGTTCTCGTCCTTGACGCGCCCGAAGTCGAGGACGCCGCCAATGACGTTGACCGCGGGGCTGAGGACGTTGCCCACCCCCCGCCCGACGGGCTCGAACGCGTCACGGGCAAGGCCGCGCGCCCGGTCGGTGACGCCGGACCCAGCCGATCGGTAATCGAGGGTGATCAAAGTGATCGACGTGAGGACGAGCAGCGCCAGCGTGAAACGCGGCCTCGTGGTGCGCCGAGTGGCCACCTAGGAATTACCTAGTTCGACGTGTTGGAGTTGATGAAGACGCCCTTTAGGACCTCGAACTCCTCGAGGCACTGACCGCTCCCGATCGCAACCGCCTGAAGCGGGTTGGCCGAGATGATGATCGGCATACCCGTCTCGGCTTCCAGGCGCGCGTCGAGACCGTGCAGAAGCGCGCCGCCGCCGGTGATGACGATGCCCCGCTGCATGATGTCGGCCGCGAGCTCGGGCGGAGTCTTGTCGAGCGTCACCTTCACCGCGTCGGTGATCGCGCTCACGGGCTCCTCGAGCGCCTCGCGGATCTCGGCGGTGTTCGTCATGATCGTCTTGGGGAGCCCGGTCACGAGGTCACGCCCGCGGATCTCCGCGTACAGCTCCTCCTCGAGCGGCCACGCCGAGCCGAGCGTGCACTTGATCTCCTCAGCGGTCCGCTCGCCGAGGGCAACGCTGTATTCCTTCTTGACGAAGTTGATGATTGCCTCGTCGAGCTCGTCGCCGCCGATGCGGATCGAAACCGCGGTGACGATGCCGCCGAGCGAGATGACCGCGACCTCGGTGGTGCCGCCGCCGATATCGACCACCATGTTCCCGGCGGGCTCGTGCACCGGAAGTCCGGCGCCAATGGCTGCCGCCATCGGCTCCTCGATGATGTAGACGGGTTTGCGCGCCCCGGCGAACTCGGCCGCCTCTGCGACCGCGCGCTGCTCGACCCCGGTGATGCCCGACGGAACGCAGATCACCATGCGCGGCTTCGCAAACCTGCGCTGATGCACCTTCTGGATGAAGTAGCGGAGCATCTTCTCGCAGATTTCGAAGTTGGCGATGACGCCGTCCTTCAGCGGGCGAATGGCCTGGATGTGGCTCGGGGTCCGGCCGATCATGCGCTTGGCCTCGACGCCGACCGCCAGCGGTCGCCCGTCCTTGACGTTGATAGCGACGACCGACGGCTCGTTCAGGACGATGCCACGCCCGCGCACGTACACCAGGGTGTTGGCGGTGCCGAGGTCGACAGCCATGTCGCGACCGAGGAGGGAGGAGAAGAGGCTTTCAGACATCAGGTGGTGGGCTCCAAAGAACCCCAGCAGGCTAGGGGCGGCGGCGAGCAAACGCCATTCGGGCCCCCCGCGCTAGGTCAGCACGAGCGAATTCAGCCCTAACTAATTGAGTGCGGGAAGAACAGGGCGATCTCCCGCGCGGCGGCCTCCGCGCTGTCCGAGCCGTGAACGAGGTTCTCGGTGAAGTCGATCCCGAGGTCGCCGCGGATGGTTCCGGGGGCGGACTCGCGGGGGTTCGTCGCGCCCATCATCGTGCGCAGCACCTTCCAGGTGTCCTGCGGGCCCTCGACGACGAGAAGGAGCGCCGGACCACGGCCGATGAAGGACACGAGCTCGCCGAAGAAAGGCTTCTCGGCGTGCTCGGCGTAGTGCTGCTTGGCGGTGCCCTCGTCGATGGTGCGCAGCTCCGCCGCGATCAGCTTGAGGCCGCGGCGCTCGACCCGGCTGACGATCTCCCCCGCCAGCCCCCGCTCCACGGCATCGGGCTTACAGATGACAAACGTACGATCCATCCCTCCGAGGCTAGGACAAGAGCAGTAGGGGGCTTTTCGGGGTTAGCCCGTTACCCCCCAGAGCCCCCTGTGGAGCGTTGGACGGCGGCGCGGGCGGCTCCGACCACGTAGAGCGACCCCGCGACGAGCACGAGGCCGTCTTCGCCGGCTATCTCCTTCGCCGTGATCAGCGCCTCTTCCACGCCGGCCGCGATCTCGACACGGGCCGCGCCGGCCGTGCGCGCCGCGCCGGCGACGTCGGCGGCGCTCACCGCGCGGGGCGACGGCGCCGCGCAGGCGATCACCGCGTCAGCGTCGCCCGCGCCGAGAGCCGCGATGACCTCTGCCGGGTCCTTGCCCTTCCCTGCCAGCATGCCGACGACGAGCACCCGCGGTCGCACCGGCCCGAACTCCTCTTCGATCGCCGCGTGCGCAGACGAGGCGCCGGCCACGTTCTTCGAGCCGTCGAGCACCACCAGCGGCCGGCGACCCACGATCTCCAGGCGCCCGGGCGATTTCGCCGTCGCACACACCTCGGCTACTACCGCTTCGTCGAGCGCTCGCCCGAAGAACGCCTCCGCGGCCACGATCGCGCACGCGGCATTGTCGACCTGGTGCCGCCCGTGGAGCGCGAGGAACACGCCGTCGTAGGTCCCGTGTGGGGTGCGCAAGCTGAACACCCGCCCGCCGACCGCGAGGGCGTTGGCGACGACGTCGAACGCGTCGCCACCGACGAGCACGCCCACGGCGCCCGCTTCGGCCGCGGCGCGCTCGATGACCCCGCGAGGGCCTTCGGCGCGCTCACCGGTCACCACGGTGGAGCCAGGCTTGATGATCCCGGCCTTCTCCGTGGCGATCGACTCGACGGTGTCACCGAGGAACTCCTGGTGGTCGAGCCCGATGTTGGTGATGACAGCCACTGCGCCGTCGGCTGCATTGGTCGCGTCCCAGGTCCCGCCCAGCCCGACCTCGACGACGGCGACGTCGACGGCGATCTCGGCGAACCAGGCGAAAGCGGCGGCCGTGACGAGCTCGAACCACGTCGGCCGATCGCTCAACACGGGCTCGAGACCTGCAAGCAACGTCATGAGTTCGGCAAACGCCCCAGTAGAGATCGGCGCGCCGTTCCACGTCATGCGCTCCGTGACGTGCTCCAGGTGCGGGCTGCTGAACCCACCAACCGAGAGCGAATGGGTTTCGAGAAGCGACCCGACGAGACGCGCCGTCGACGTCTTGCCGTTGGTGCCCGTCACGTGCACCACCGGGTATTGGCGCTGCGGATCGCCCAGCAGCGCGAGCAGCTCCGTGATGCGGGCGAACGTCGGCGGGGTCGCCCGCTCCCCCGCCACCATTGCCTCGAGGTTCATGTGACTGTCGAGGAACGCGACCGCCTCGTCGAAGTTCACGACCCGGCTTCGGCGGTCGGCGCCTGGGCACTCGGCCCGTCCTCAGGCGCCGGCGGCACCGCGGGCGGCACACACGCGAGCTCGCCGAACGGGATCACCCCGGCGAGCCGCAGCCCGAGCGCGGCGGCGGGCAAGGCCCACGCGGTGACGGCATCGGCGGTGGCCACGGCGAGCGTGTCGGGAGCGCTGGTCAGGACGGCGCGCTCGTCCGCCGGCCAACCCGCGACCGCGAGCGGCCACATCGCGGCGACGAATCGGGCGTCGAGCACATCGTCGGTCGACACGAGCTCGCCCATGCACTTCCCGCACGACAATTCGGGTTCGACCGCGACGGCGAGCTGTCCGCAGTCAAAGCACCGCGCCGCGGGCACGCCTTGTCCCGCCCACACCTGGTGCGACAGGCACCAGTCGCCGCCGGCCCCGGCTCGTCCGACGAACCGCTCGCGCCCGTCCGGATCGTCGACGACGACGTCGCCGTTGCGCACGACGTCGGCCGCGGCCCGCTCGAGGTCACCGGTGCGCAGGAACCAGTGTGCGCCGTAGCGCGGCACGAGCGGCGTGGAGCACCGGCCACAGCGGCGCAGCGAGAGCGCGGTGGTTTCACGGTCGACGACGACGCCCTCGGCATCGACGAGCTCGGCCGCCGCCGCGCGCGCCCCGAACCGCGCCTGACCGGCCAGCGGCCCCTCGACGCGCACGATGCCGTCATCGCCGAGCACCTCGACAGGAACGACACCGAGGCGCCTGGCCACGTCGAGCGCGGTCTCGTCATGGGCGGGCACGACCAGCCACGGCGCCGGACGGGTGTCGTCGACCACGACCGGCACCTCGCGCCCGGCGATAGGAATCATCACGGTCGCGCCCGCGGCAACGTGGCCCTCCGGGACCGCGATCGCGACGACTCCGGGCAGCAACTCGAGCTCCACGACGTCGACGCGCACCGAGACCTCGCCGGCGATGTCCTGCAACTCCAAGGTGAGTTGATCAGCATCGACCTCGCCGAGCGTCGAGTCGGCCTCGTCGACGACCGTCGAGCAACGTGGGCACACGTCGACGACACGCTCGGATCGCTCCAACAGACCGGCGTCGAAGAGGCGCACGAATGCGGTGCGCGCCGCGCGCGCCGTCGCTTCGTTGCCCGTTCGCGCCGTTTCCAGGTCGACGTCGACACCTGCGGCGGCGAGCGCCTGCGCAATGTCGTCGCGTTGCGACGCCTCGCTGTCGCGCACCCGGGCGACGAAATCGTCGCGGCCGACGATCGTGCGGTCGAGCGCCTCCCGATAGAGCTCGCGCTCGACGGCGTGCTGGCTGGCGAGGTCTCCCTCGATCGTGCCGACGAACAGCTCGGCATCGGTTCCGGCCGCACCGGCCTCGGCGATGCGCCGGCGTGCGAGGGCCGCCGCCGCCAGGGTCGCGTCCCGCGCATCGGGGGTCAGCGCCCCAGGCGCGACGAGGACGCGGCCGATCCGTTCCATCTCGCCGAAAGCCTACGAGCCAAACGCTACGGGGGGCTTTTCCGGGCTAACCCGCTACCCTCCGAAGCCCCCTACTCGCCTTTTAGCTGGCGGCGCGCTTAGGGCGGTCGGTGCGCGGCGGCTCGACGCGCGGGATCAGGGTGGGGGCGACCTTGTCGAGCACGACGGAGCGGTCGACGACGCACTTGCCGACGTCGGTTCGGCTCGGCAGGTCGTACATCACGTCGAGCAGAACCTCTTCGAGGATCGCCCGCAGGCCCCGTGCACCCGTGCCCCGCAGCAGCGCCTGTTCCGCCACCGCCTCGAGCGCGTCGGGCGACATCTCGAGCTCGACGCCGTCGAGCTCGAAGATGCGCTGGTACTGCTTGACTACGGCGTTCTTCGGCTCGACCAGGATCTGCACGAGCGCGTCCTTGTCGAGGTTCGAGACTGCCCCGATCACCGGCAGACGGCCCACGAACTCGGGGATGAGGCCGAACTTCAGGAGGTCCTCGGGCGCCACCTGGACCAGCAGCTCGCCGACATCCTTGGCCTTGGCCCGGTTGATGTCGGCGCGGAATCCGATACCGGCCTTGCCGATGCGACTCTCGATGATCTTCTCCATGCCGGCGAATGCACCGCCGCAGATGAAGAGGATGTTCCCCGTGTCGATCTGGATGAACTCCTGATGCGGATGCTTGCGCCCGCCCTGGGGCGGCACCGAGGCAGTGGTGCCCTCGAGAATCTTCAGCAGTGCCTGCTGCACACCCTCGCCCGACACGTCGCGCGTGATCGACGGGTTCTCGCTCTTGCGGGCGATCTTGTCGATCTCGTCGATGTAAATGATGCCCGTCTCGGCCTTTTTGACGTCGTAGTCGGCGGCTTGGATGAGCTTGAGAAGGATGTTCTCGACGTCCTCGCCGACGTAACCCGCCTCGGTGAGCGCGGTGGCGTCGGCGATCGCGAACGGCACGTTGAGCATGCGCGCCAGCGTCTGAGCGAGGTAGGTCTTGCCGCAGCCGGTGGGCCCGATCAGCAGGATGTTCGACTTGCCCAGCTCGACGTCACCCTCGTGGTAGGCGCCGGCCTGCACGCGCTTGTAGTGGTTGTACACGGCGACGGACAGAATCTTCTTGGCATGGTCCTGACCGACCACGTAGTCGTGGAGAAAGTTGAAGATCTCACGCGGCTTCGGGAGCTCTTCGAACTTCAGCTCGCTGGCCTCGGCCAGGTCCTCCTCGATGATGTCGTTGCACAGCTCGATGCACTCGTCGCAGATGTAGACGCCGGGCCCCGCGATCAACTTCTTCACCTGCTTCTGCGTCTTGCCGCAGAAACTGCACTTCACGAGGTCGCTGCCGTCACCAAGTCTTGCCATCGTTCCCCCCACCCTTCCTACGCCGCGCCGAGCGTGGACTCGATGGATGCGCGTGTCGTGATCACTTCGTCGATGATGCCGTACGCGCGGGCCTCTTCGGCGCCCATTATGAAATCACGCTCCGTGTCAGTGGCCACGCGCTCGATCGGCTGGCCCGTGTCCTCGGCAAGGAGATGGTTCAACAGGTCCTTCATGCGCATGATCTCCTTGGCCTGGATCTCGATGTCCGTGGCCTGCCCGGCGGCGCCGCCGTAGGGCTGGTGGATGAGGATCCGTGCGTGCGGAAGGCAGTAGCGCCGGCCCTTCGTTCCGCCGGCCAGCAGCACGGCAGCCGCGGAGGCGGCCTGGCCGTAGCAGAAGGTCTGGATCTCGTTGCCGACGTAGGTCATCGTGTCGTAGATCGCCAGCAGGGCGGTGATGTCACCGCCCGGACTGTTGATGTACAGGCTGATCGGCTTGTCGGCGTCCTCGGCCTCGAGGAACAGCATCTGCGCGCACACGAGGTTGGCGATCGTGTCGTCGATAGGCGTCCCGAGGAAGATCACCCGCTCTTTGAGCATGCGCGAGTACAGGTCGTAGGCGCGCTCACCCCGGCTCGAGCTCTCGACCACGGTCGGCACCAGATAGTTGTACGCGGGCTGCATTACTCGTCCTCCCCGGAGGCGGATGCGGATACGGAAGCGACTTGTTCTTCGGGCTCGGGCTGAGGCTCGGGCTCTTCGAGCAGGGCGCGGTCGACGGCCTTGCCGTTGGGATCGACGACCTCGGCGTTCTCGATGAGCCACTCGAGCGCCTTCGCCCGACGCAGGTCCTGACGGACCGCAGGGATGGCGCCGTTGCGCTCGAGCTGGCGACGGAGCCGTTCGGGCTTCTCGCCCGAGCTGGTCGCAACCTTGGCGATCTCGTCGTCGATGTCGTCGTCCGTGGCCTCGATGGACTCGGCCTCGGCCACCGATCGCAAGGCGAGATCGACCCTGACCGTGGTGGCAGCCTCGCCGCGCAGACCCTCGAGGAACTCTTCGGCGGTCTGTCCGATTGCCTCGAGCCACTGCGTGAGGCTCGCGCCCTGATGTTCCAGGCGGTGCGCGAGATCCTCGACGCGTCGTTGGATCTCGGCGTCGACGAGCGCGGTGGGGACCTCGTCGACAACCATCGCGGCCAGCGACTCACCGACTCCCTCACGGAGAGCGAGCCGCGCATTTACGCGCTTCACGGTGCTGAGACGGTTCGCCAGGTCGGCCCGGAGCTCGGCGACGGTGTCGAATTCCGAGACCTCGCCGGCCCACTCGTCGTCGACCTCGGGGAGGATCTTTTCCTTGACGCCTTTGACGAGGACGCGGAAGTCGAGGGGTGCCTCGTGGCCCGGAAGCTCCGCGGAGAACGTCAGCACGTCGCCAACTTTCGCGCCCGCGACTTGCTCGTCGAGGCCGTCGACCAGTGAACCGCTGCCCACGTCATAGGTGAGATCCGTGGCTTCGGCACCCTCGACGGGCTCGCCGCCGGCCGTCCCGTGGATGTCGAGCACGACGGCGTCGCCGGCCCGTGCGGCGCGCGCGACGTCGTCGAGCTGCGCACCCTGCGCCCGCAAGCGGTCGATCTGCGCGGCCAGATCGTCGTCGGTCGCTTCCGGTGCGGGAACCGTGACCTTGATCCCCTTGTACCCCGGGACGGTGATCTTCGGCCGGACCTCCACCACCGCGTCGAACGCCAGGGGTCCGTCCTCGCGGCCGGAGGTGATGTCGATCTCGGGCGGCGCGATCGCGTCGACCTCGGTCTCGCGGAGGGCATCGGCGTAGTAGCCCGGCAATGACTCGCGCACCGCCTCCTCGCGGGCGACCCCGGTGCCGAGCTTCGCCTCGAGAATGCGTCGGGGCGCCTTGCCGGGGCGGAAGCCCGGAATGCGCACTTCCTGGGCCAACCGTTTGAAGGCGGCGTTCAGCGCTTTGTCGAACTCGGCCTCGTCGACCTCGACGGTCAACTTCACTTTGTTGCCCTCGAGGGGCTCGACGAGTGCCTTCATAGGAGACGGGCAGTGTACCGGCCACCCGCTCGAAGCCGGTTATACCGAACGTCGCCGGCGCTTTCCGGGATCCGGTTCGCAGGGGTGGTGCAACCCGGAGCGCGATCATGGAGCGTGCCCGCGCGACGCCTCATCCTCGCTTCGGCTTCTCCTGCGCGGCTGCGGTTGTTGCAGTCCGCGGGTTTCGCTCCCGAGGTCGTCGTGAGCGGCGTCGACGAGGACGACGTCGAGGCGCACGACGTGAACGAGCTGACGCTGCTGCTCGCGGAGCGCAAGGCCCAAGCGGTGGCGGCAACGCTCGAGGACACCGCCGCAGGCGCGCTCGTGATCGGCTGCGACTCGATGCTCGAGTTCAAAGCGCAGGGCTTCGGCAAGCCGCCATCCGCCGCCGAGGCCGCCGAACGCTGGCGAACGATGCGCAACCGGACGGGAACGCTCGTCACCGGGCACTGCGTCATCGACACGGGATCCGGTCGCCGGGCCACGGCCGCGGCGCGCACAGTGGTCCATTTCGGTGACCCCACCGACGCCGAGATCGACGCGCTCGTGCGCACCGGCGAGCCGCTGCGGGTGGCCGGGGCGTTCACGATCGACGGATTCGCGGCGCCGTTCGTCGACTCGATCGAGGGCGATCACGGCAACGTCATCGGCCTGTCGCTGCCGCTGCTGCGTCGCCTCCTCGGCGAGCTGGACGTAGAAGTGACCTCGCTGTGGGCGTAAGCGCGGCGTGAGAATGTTGAAGATCGGGCCGATCCCAGTCGATCCGCCGGTGGTGCTCGCACCGATGGCCGGCGTCACGAACACCGCGTTCCGGCGGCTTTGCCGCAGCTACGGCGGCGCGCTCTACGTCAGCGAGATGGTCACGGCCCGCGCACTCGTCGAGCGAAACGCCCGGACGATGCGGATGGTCGCGCGCGCACACGGTGAGCCCGTGCACAGCGTGCAGCTTTACGGGGTCGACCCGGCCGTGATGGACGGCGCCGTGCGGATACTCGTCGACGAGGTCGGTGTCGATCACGTCGACCTGAACTTCGGGTGCCCGGCCGCGAAGGTGACCAAGCTCGGCGGCGGCGCCGCGCTCCCGGTGCATCACCAGCTCTTCCGCTCCATCGTGCGGGCCGCGGTCCGCGCCGCCGGTGCTGTACCCGTCACGGTGAAGATGCGCGTGGGTGTCGACGACGCGCACCTCACGTCGCGCCGCTCCGCGCTTGCGGCTGCCGACGGAGGCGTCGCCGCGGTCGCGCTGCACGCGCGCACCGCGGAACAGCTCTACTCCGGTGACGCCGACTGGAGCCGCATCGCAGAGCTCGTCGACGCGCTCGACGGGACCGGCGTCCCCGTACTCGGCAACGGCGACATCTGGGAGGCCCACGACGCGCTGCGCATGGTGCGCGAGACCGGCTGCGCCGGCGTCGTCGTCGGCCGGGGCTGTCTCGGACGGCCGTGGCTGTTCCGCGACCTCGACCGCGCCCTAACTGGGCGTCCGGTGCCCGACTCCCCCGCGCTCGGCGTCGTCATCGACGCGATGCGACGTCACGTACGTCTCCTCGTCGAGGACTTCGCCGACGAGGCCAGCGCGGTCCGGGACTTCCGCAAGCACGTCGGCTGGTACCTGACCGGCTATCCCGTCGGCGGCGAGCCGCGGCGAGTGTTGGCGCTCACGTCGGCGCTGACCGAGCTCGACGACCAGCTCGACCGCCTCGATCCGAGTCTCCTACCGGTCCCCGAAGCACGGCGGGCCAAGCGTGGCCATACCAACGGACCTCGCCGCGTCTCGCTCCCGGACAGATGGCTCGCCACCGTTGACGAGCTGGCCGTGCCCGAGGGTGCGGACACGCTCGTTTCGGGCGGCTGACAGCTCGCCGCTAACGCGGTTCAGGCCAGCGGGTCGACCCACCACGCCGGCGTGCTCGAAGTGAGTGGTTATGGCTGCGAACCGCGTGGATCGCGACCCAAAGTGCTCACTTTTGAGCACGCGACAGCATTCTCCGGCCAGTACGCTCCGCGCGATCACACCGGGAAGTAGCGCAGCGGTAGCGCACCTGCTTTGGGAGCAGGAGGTCGCGGGTTCAATCCCCGCCTTCCCGACACATTGTCGATTGGACAACAGCGTTGGGTCAGCCAGCTTCGGGGTACT
>Ga0183260_10000795_pt1 | contig 26810 bp, 25 predicted proteins | sample AntDrymUQ4972206_2_FD_129768 | JGI IMG/M metagenome (GOLD analysis project Ga0183260, IMG submission 129768) | Polar desert sand microbial communities from Dry Valleys, Antarctica - metaG UQ497 (22.06) (version 2) (version 2) | ecosystem: Environmental > Terrestrial > Soil > Desert | place... | reverse complement strand
CCCGCAGGGGCAAGGCGCTCTGTGACCAAGACCTTCATGGGCCCGATGGTACTTCGGTCCGGCGGGCGTCCCCGGGCAGTCTCAGGGTCCCAGCACCCCGATCACGTAATCGATCGACCGTGTCAGAAGGCCGACATCGGCGGGCTCTACCGCCGGGTACATCCCCACACGAAGCTGATTTCGCCCGAGCTTGCGGTAGGGCTCGGTGTCCACGATCCCGTTGGCGCGAAGAGCCGCCGACACATCCTCCGCCCGGATCGATCCGGTGAGGTCGATGGTGCCTACAACGGGACTCCGTGCCCGGGGGCCTGTCACGAACGGGCTTGCCCAGGCGCGAGCCTCGGCCCACCCGTAGAGGATCTCGGCCGAGCGGGCACAGCGCCCCACCGCCCATCCGAGCCCTCCCGAGGCGAGCAGCCATTCGATCTGCTCGACCATCAGGAAAAGCGTTGCGAGCCCCGGGGTGTTGTAGGTCTGGTCCGCCCGGGAGTTACCGAGCGCGATCTTCAGATCGAGCGACGGAGGCACGTACCTGCCGGAGGAGGCGACGCGTTCGATGCGGTCGAGAGCCGCCGGCGAGCACAGCGCCACCCACAGCCCCCCATCGGAGGCGAAGCACTTCTGGGGAGCGAAGTAGTAGACGTCGAAGGCCTCGGCCGTCACGGGCAGCCCCCCGGCGGCCGAGGTCGCGTCCACCGCCGTGAGTCCCTCGCCGTGCACCCGCTCCACCGGCATCATGACCCCGGTGGAGGTCTCGTTGTGGGTCAGTGCGTAGACGTCGACGGCCTCCGACGGATACGGCTCGGGATGTGAACCGGGCTCCGCCGAGATCACCTCCGGATCCTCGAGCCACGGTGCCAGCCGTGCTGCGCCTGCGCACTTGGCCGAGAACTCGCCGAAGACGAGGTGCTGGCTGCGGGTTTCGATGAGGCCGAAGACCATGGCGTCCCAGAACGCCGTCGAGCCTCCGTTGCCCAGCACGACCTCGTAGTCCTCCGGGAGCTCGAAAAGCTCACCGAGACCGCCCCTGGCGCGCCCCACCATCGAGCGGACGGGGGATTGCCGGTGGCTGGTTCCCAGATAGCCGGGGGCGGCCTCGACCAGGGCCGCAACCGCCTCAGGGCGCACCTTGGAGGGACCGGAGCCGAAGCGCCCGTCGGCCGGGCGCAGCTCGGGCGGGATGACGATGTCGGAGGAATTCACGGCCCTCAAACTACCGGGAGGGTGGGCGGCCGCCTATCATGCGGGCGTCGGGTTCGGAGGGAGACCAGAAGGGGGCCGTTCATGCACACCGAGGGATTGTCTCGGAGGGTGTCGCAGATCTCGGAGTCCTCGACCCTCGCGATCGATGCGAAGGCCAAGGCGCTCAAGGCGTCGGGTGAGGACGTCATCGGATTCGGCGCCGGCGAGCCCGACTTCCCCACCCCCGAACACATCGTCGAGGCCGCCGTGAAGGCCGCAGGGGATGTCCGCTTTCATCACTACACCCCCGCGGGCGGGCTGCCGGAGCTGCGCGAGGCGATCGCCGATAAGACGGCGCGCGATTCCGGCTTCGAGGTGAACGCCTCACAGGTGCTCGTCTCCAATGGAGGCAAGCACGCCCTCTTCAACGCGTTCCTCTCCATCGTCGACCCCGGCGACGAGGTGCTGCTCCCCGCCCCCTACTGGGTGAGCTATCCGGAGCTCATCCGTCTGGCGGGCGGGAGGGTGGTCGAGCTCCCGACGACCGAGGCCACCGGCTTCAAGGTGAGCGTCGAGGAGCTCGAAACGGCGCGCACCGAGAACACCAAGGCGCTCGTGTTCGTGTCGCCCTCGAACCCCACCGGGGCGGTTTATCCACCTGAGCAGGTCGAGGCAATAGGCCGGTGGGCGGCGGAGCACGGTATCTGGGTCGTAACCGACGAGATCTACGAGCATCTCGTCTACGGCGACAACAAGTTCAGCTCGCTTCCGGTTTTGACCCCGGAGGCCGCCGACCGCTGCATCGTCATCAACGGGGTTGCCAAGACCTACGCGATGACAGGGTGGCGGGTGGGATGGATGATCGGACCGCCGGAGGTGGTCAAAGCTGCGATGCGCCTGCAGTCACACGCGACCTCGAACGTCTCCAACATCGCACAGGCCGCCACCCTTGCGGCGGTGTCCGGCGACCTCGCTGCGGTCGCGACCATGCAGGAAGCTTTCGACCGTCGCCGGCTCACCATGCACAGGATGCTGAACGAGATCGACGGCGTCGTGTGCCACGAGCCCGAGGGCGCGTTCTACGCCTTCCCCTCGTTCAAGGAAGTCATGGGCACAGACATCGCCGGCACCCGGGTCGACGACGCATCGACTCTGGGCGAGGTCGTTCTCGACCAGGCGAAGGTCGCAATCGTTCCGGGGGAGGGATTCGGCGCCCCGGGCTATGCGCGCCTCAGCTATGCGCTGGGTGACGACGACCTCGCCGAAGGGGTGCGCCGCATCGGAGATCTGCTCAGCCGCTGACCGCTGACGAGGATCACGCTCCTCGATATTGCTTTCGTCAGGTGCCGCGTGCCCGCGTGCGGGCGCGCACCAGGCCGGCCAGAACGCGCACGTCGCGCATGAAGATGCGGTACATGATGGGTTTGAACAGCGTCATTCCCAGCGCGCCGAGGACACCGAGCGGCGGCCTGAAGTGCTCACTCCAGACCAGGCGCGTCGATCCGTCCGACGGCAGGAGCCTCATGTCAGCGTACCCGGACACCCATCCCAGGTGCGCGATCCCGAGCACCTGACCCGGCTCCCACTGGGTGATACGCACGCGGTCGCGCGTCTTGATCCCGCCGATCGAGATCGTGGCCTCGGCCTCGACCCCTATCCCCTCCCGGTGGGACGACACGACCGCGAAGTCACTTGCCTCGAGCATCCAGTCGTCCTGGTGCTCCCAGTCCGTGATGAGCTCCCACACGACCTCCGGGGGGCCCGGAAGCATCGCCCTCATCTCGAGATCGATCGGCCACCCCCGGACAAGGGATTCGGGCATCGTCATCCCGACAGCTTGGCGCGGAGCAGCTCGGTCACGAGCTTGGGGTTTGCGCTCCCCTTCGTCTTGCGCATGACCCTTCCTACAAGGAAGCCGATCGTGTTGAGCTGTCCAGCGCGCACCTTGTCGGCGGCCTCGGAGTTCTCCGCGATCACCTCCTCGACGACCGCGGCGAGGACTGCCGTATCGGACTCCTGTTCGAGACCCTTCTCTCGGACGACCTGCGCCGCGTCGTCGCCGGTGACGAACATGTGCCCGAGAACCTCTTTCGCTTGCTTTCCGGAGATCGCTCCGTCATCGACGAGCCCGACCAGACCGGCAAGCTGAGCCGGCGCTATCCTGCACTCGGCCAGGCCGATCCCCGCCTCGTTCAACCGCCCGAAGAGATCCGCGATGATCCAGTTCGCAACCTTCTTGGCGTCGCCTTCATAGGCCGACGCCGCGGCCTCGAACCACACCGCAGTCGCCTTCGAGGCTGCGAGCACGACAACGTCTCCCGGCGGCAGTCCGTAGGTCTGCTTCCATCTCAGCCTGCGCTCGGCGGGCAGCTCGGGCTGGTTTGCCCTGAGTGAATCGATCCACTCGTCCGCCGCCTCGAACGGGACCAGGTCGGGCTCGGGAAAATAGCGGTAATCGAACGCGTACTCCTTGGTGCGCAGGGAGGACGTCGTGCCGGTCTTCTCGTCGAAATGACGCGTCTCCTGCACCAACATCTCGCCCGCCTCCAGAGCCTTGCGTTGCCGTTCTTCTTCGTACTCGAGCGCGCGCCCCACCGACCGGATCGAGTTCATGTTCTTGACTTCGACCTTGGCCCCATGCTCGACCTCTCCGGCGCGCCGGACCGAGATGTTGGCGTCGACGCGCAGTGAACCCTCCTCCATGCGCACGTCGGACACTCCGAGCGCTTCAACGATCGCCCGCAGCTCGGCGACGAACAGGCGGGCCTGTTCGGCCGTCTGGAGGTCGGGCTCGGTCACGATCTCGACCAACGCAGTGCCGGCGCGGTTGTAGTCCTCGAGCGAGTACTCGGAATCGGCGATGCGCCCCGAGCCTCCTATGTGCAGGGATCCCCCGGTGTCCTCCTCGAGGTGAACGCGGGTTATGCCCACGCCGACCGGTCCCGACTCAGTATCGAGGTCGAGGTGGCCCTGGGTCGCCAACGGCAGCTCGTACTGCGAGATCTGATAGTTCTTCGGCATGTCGGGATAGAAGTAGTTCTTGCGCGCGAACAGAGACCGGCTTGCGATGCTGCAGTTGAACGCAAGCCCGATCCTCGTCGTGAACTCGATGGCGCGCTCGTTCACCACCGGCAGCGAACCCGGGAGGCCGAGGCACACCGGACATGTTCGTGTGTTGGGTTCGCCGCCGAACGCGACCTTGCAGCCACAGAACATCTTCGAGGCGGTTGCCAGCTCGACATGGATCTCGAGGCCGATGGTGGTCTCGAGCGTGTGGGGATGAGCAACACTCATAGGCTGGGCCGCCCCTCGTCGGAGCCCGTCCATCCGAGGTCCTGCTCGAACGCATAGGCCGCCCGGAACATCGATCGTTCGCCGAGCACGGGGGCGATGATCTGCAGACCCACCGGCAGTCCGTCGTCCGGCGAGGTTCCACAGGGAACGCTCATGGCGGGAACTCCGGCGAGATTCACGGGAACCGTGTAGATATCCGACAGGTACATCGACAACGGGTCCTCGGTGCGCTCGCCGAGCTTGAATGCGGTGGTTGGGGAGGTTGGGCACACGATCAGATCAACCCGTTCGTAGGCGCGCTTCAGGTCCTCGACTATGAGCGTTCGCACCCTCTGGGCCTTGCCGTAGTAGGCGTCGTAGTAACCCGCAGACAGCGCATAGGTCCCGATCATGATGCGACGCTTGACCTCGGCGCCGAAGAGATCGGCGCGCGTCTTGGAATTCATCGCGACGATGTCGGGGGCTGCATGCCTGGGCCCGTAGCGCACGCCGTCGTAACGCGCCAGATTCGAGGACGCCTCGGCCGGTGCGATCAGGTAATAGGCTGGGATCGCGTGCTTGAAAGAGGGAAGCGACACTTCCTCGAGCGCGGCCCCGAGCCTTTCCAGGCGGCCATATGCGGCGTCGATCCGGGCCCTAACTCCCGGCTGCGAGCCCTCGCCCCCGAATTCCTTCACCACCCCGATCCGCTTCCCGGCGATGCCCTCACCGAGGCCTTCGAGGAGGTTCGGCGGGCCGTCCGGCACCGAGGTCGAATCCCTGGGATCGTGACCGGCGGCCGTGCTCAACAGTACGGCGGCATCTTCGACCGTGCGCGTGAGGGGGCCCGCCTGATCGAGCGATGAGGCGAACGCCACCATGCCGTAACGGGACACAACCCCGTAAGTGGGCTTGACCCCGACGATTCCACACAACGCCGCGGGCTGTCGCACCGAGCCGCCGGTGTCGGTCCCCCACGCCCACGGGACGCCGCCCGCCGCCACCACTGCGGCAGAGCCCCCGCTGGAGCCTCCCGGCACCCTCGCCGGGTCCCACGGGTTCCTTGAGGGATGGAATCCCGAGTGCTCGGTCGAGGAGCCCATGGCGAACTGGTCGAGGTTCGTCTTCCCGAACATCGGCAGGCCCGCCGCGCTGCATCGTTCGACCACCGTTGCGTCGTAGGGGGGCACCCACCCCTCGAGAATGCGCGAACCAGCCGTCGTCGCGACATCCCTGGTGACGAAGATGTCCTTGTAGGCGACCGGGATGCCGTCCCACGGCGTCAGCGCCTCCCCCCGGGCGCGACGCCCATCGGCGGCGGCCGCCGACTCCAGACTGAGCTCGTCGGTCCGCTGAAGGAACGCGGCGATGCGCGGCTCGACGTCGTCGCATCTCCGGATGAGCGCCTCGGTAAGCTCCACCGAGGTCAGGTCGCCGGCGTCCAGGCCGGTCGCAAGCTCGGTCGCGGGGCGCCAGTGAAGCTCCGGCTTCATGCGTCCTCGATGATGCGTGGCACCCGGAAGCGTCCATCTTCGGCCGCGGGGGCATTGCACAGCGCCTCTGCTTGCGACAGTGACGGCGCGACCTCGTCCGGCCTGCCGGCGTTCAGCAGGGGCAGCGGGTGAAGGGTGGGCTCGACGCCGTCGAGATCGAGGGCCCGAATGCGTCCGGCGTGGTCGAGTATGGCGTCGAGCTCGGCCCGCATCCGGTCACGCTCGTCGTCGTCTAGCGCAAGTCGCGCCAGCCTCGCCACGTAGTCCACGGCCGCCCGGTCGATGCCCATGGCGAAGCATCTTAGGGCTTGATGCCTAGGTCTCAGACGGGCATCGCCGCCGGCCCGCCCGAAGCCACCTCGACACTTGCTTGTCCGCCCGGCTCGCTTCCGGCGACCGAAGCGCAAGAGCGGCCACAAAGAGTGGGCCCCGGCCTGGTGGCCGGACCCCTTTGTCACCTCTGTGCGAGCTGTCCCCTAGTTGTTCTCGTGGGGCGAAGGATCCGAGCCCGAATGCGGCAGGGACACGAACGGGAACTGAACCAGGAACTGCTTGTCGTTGGCGTCAACCGCATCGAAAGCTGCCACTGCAGCCGACTGGTTGTCGTCGCCGCTCAGCAGCGCACCCTCGACCACCTCCAGGGAGATGTCGACCGTATCGTCGGTCAGTCGGCGCCCGTTCGGGTAGCCGGCGAGGTCGCCGCCGATGACCCCTAGGGTCGAGCAGCCCCCCCCCTCGCAGGGCGGGATCGACATGTTCAGTCGCAGCTGCTCGCTGGGGGTGACTCCAGGCGGTTGATTGACCCCGTCCACGCCGGTCAGGAAGACCTCCACGAGATCGTTCCGGCAGCGCGGCGGGTTGGCGTCGCTTCCGCAGGTGTCGGGGGCCGGGACTCCGTAGATCGCCTCGATCACCTCGGCAAGCTCCGGCTCGAGCACGTACTCCAGGAACTGACCGTCCTCGCTCGGCTTTGAGCTGTTCCACAGGTCCTTGTCGCCGACCGGAATTACGACCTCGTTCACGAGCGGGTTGCCCAGCCGGGAGACCTGCACGAACTTGCCTGCGGTGCTCTGGTTGCCGTCATCCTCCTGTACGGTGAGACGCTGCCGGGAGGCGGTGCTCCAGATGCCGACGATGGGGTTGTCGGCCGGGCTGCGCCCCAGTGCCAGGTCCCGCTTGGGGACCTGAAGGGCGAAGGTGTTCACGTTGAAGCCCGCCAGTGTGTCGTCGCCGATCTCCGAGCCGTCGGTGCCGTAGATCAGATCGAACACACGCAGGTCGAGGAAGAACGGGTCGTCGGCCTGTCCCGCGAAGGTCTTGCTGGTGCCGTCGTTGAAGCTGTAGATCCCCTCGTCGCGGAGCGCCTCGTAGTCCGGCATCGAGGCATCGCCCACCCGGCTGGGAACCACCCTTCGGTTCCTCAGGATCTTCGTGATGTTGCCGTTGGGGCCGATGCGCGACAGGTTGTAGGTCTGATAGAAGAGCAGGTTGGGGTCGGTGAGCGAGGTCACCGGCCCGTTGTTGTAGAGGAACGATCCAGGGTTGCGGTAGTGGTTCGTGAACACCCACCGGTACTTGATGTCGGCCACCGCATCGCCGTCATTGTCGATCTTGATCTCGTAGCGGGTCCCACGGGGAGCAAAGGAATAGAAGTTGGGGCCGCCGGCCGGCTCCTGGTTGGGAATCCAGTTGCTGATCAGCACTACCCGGTTCGGCGCGTTGGGGTTGACGAACGCGTAGACGTCGGTGTTGTCGATCTGGGGGTCCGCCGCAGTCAACGGCGCCTCCCGGTGAGAAGAAGCGTTTCCGGGAAGCGGCACCAGAGCTGAGGCCGCCAGCATCCCCACCAGGAGCAGAGCTGCCCCCAGGATCACGCCCCGACGCACCAGGTAGTTCCTCGAAGTCATCAGACCCCTTTCATCGGGGCGCGCCCTTCCTTGGACGCACCGTGGGCACACGTTAAGCGGTCGGTGACCGGGGGTGGCAAGGAGAAAATCTCCTCAAAACGGCTCAGGGACCCCTCTCCCCCTTCCCCCCTCCCCCTCCCCCCAAGGATTCAGGGAAGGTTGAGGACTGCACGGGCGGTCAGCCACAGGCCCACCGCAACGATTGCGGCGGCGCTCAGAATCGGCAGAAGCACTCCGGCGCGATGCCCGAGCCTGCCGGTGGCGAAGTCCCGCGCTCTCAGCACGAGTACCCCGACCGCAGTCAACGCGCCTGCAAGGCCGACGCTGAAGGCGGTGACCAGGACGACGCCGAACGCGATCCGGTCGAGGGCGACCGCACCAAGCAGCACGACAAGGGCCGTCGGGGACGGCAGGAGGCCGCCCGACAGCGCAACAGCACCGAGTCCGCGCCACGAGAGCACCGGCGCGCCGCCACCGCCTCCCCGGCCGCCCCCGGGCGTGTGCCCGTGACCGGGGGGATCGGTATGGGTGTGCCCGTGACCGGGCGAATGTGAGTGGGTGTGGGCATGCTCGTGGGAGTGCCCCCACCCTGGCCCGGCGTTCAGGAGCGGGGCCGTACGGCTCGCCAGCAGCCATCCCCCCAGGCCGAGCACGACGACGCCGGTGGCCAGCGACAGCCATGGGTACACCGTCTCGGGCGCAAACAGGTTGGAGGCCGCCAGTGTGACCAGACCGAGTGCGACGACCGAGGCGGTGTGCATGAGCGACACCGCGATCCCCACCATCAAGGCGTCCTGCGTCCGGCCCTGGGCGCCGACCAGGTAGGCGGCCATGACGGTCTTGCCGTGCCCCGGCCCCAGCGCGTGCAGAGCGCCGAACGCGAGCGCCAGGAGCACCGCAACGAAGAAGAAAGGAGGTGACAAAGGCCGCTCGATCAGCGCCGCGAAAGAGCCTCCGACGGCGTCCTGGCCCCCATTCCCCCGGTCGGAACCGGAACCCGATGCCGGGTCGCCGGCCGCCTCGGGGGCAAGGATGAGGTGAGCGCTGGTGACGTCGGATGGGCTCGACAGCAAATCTTGAGGGTAGCGGCGAAGCCGATCGCTCGGGCTCGCGGACGGCACGGACGAAGACGCTATCCCCTGGCCGTCCACGGCCCGGGCGGTGACCTCCTTCCAGCCGAGCCGCTCGGGATCGGTGAAGTTGTGGTCTTCGTAGGCGAGCGCGGCGCGCTCCGAAGGAAGTTCTCCCGTGAAAATAGCTTCGACCCTCAGGGTTTCCAGCCCGGCCTGGCCCGGCTGAAGACTCCCCCGGCAGCCTCCGAGGGTGAGCGGCACCATCTCGCCGTCCGCAGTCAACGTCACCCCTGCGATCAAGCGGCGCCCCATCCTCTGCCCATAGTCGTCCAGCTCCGAACCGTCCAGGTCCCCGTTCCCATCGGCGTCGATGCGGGGCTTCTCCTGGAAGGTTGGGATCTCGGCCATGTCCACGGAGTAGAGGACGGTCACCTGATCGGTTGAGATCTCGAGGGCGCTCGAGCGGTTGGTGGTGAAGTTTCCCAGGGGATGCGCCCGGGCCGCCGGCGCGCCGAGGGCCAGGCAGATCGGGACGCCGGCCGCAACCACGACGAGCATCCTCACGGGCGGACGCGTAGTCTCTGCAGCGTCCGGCGCGCCACGGGCGCATGGATCCAGGAGAAGTGGGGATTCAGGGACAACGCCTTACTGAGGTGGGCGCGAGCTCCGGCCCGGTCGCCGAGGCGCAGAGCGATCATCCCAGCGTGGTAATGGAACGGACCGCTCCGCGTACCCAGGCGCAGCGCCTCGAGCGAGTAGCGCCCCGCCTCCCGGTAGCGGCCGGCCCCGTACAGGGCCCAGGCGAGTGCGTCGGCCGCCTGGATGCTGGGCCTTTTCGCGTAGCCCGAGCGCGCCTCCCTCACCGTTCGTCCGGGCTCGGTGCCGTGGTCGGTATCGAACAGAGCAACCTCGAGGTCGGTGTCGACGCCGTTCGCCTCCAACAGGCTCTGGGTGGCGCGCACCAGGTCGTACTGCGCCCGTGACTCCCGGCGCTCGCCCGCCACGGCAAAGAGGTCACCCGCCAGGATCGCGAACTCCGGCGCGGGGTATCCGGTCACGACGTCGGCACCTGCCGTGCGGCCGCCCGGGCATGCCCCCGTGCCGCGTCGATCTTCGCCAGTCCAATCAAGGGCAGCGGGTTGCCCGGAGAGCGCGCAGCGCCATGGCTGTAGGCCTGCTCGGCGGCGGCTATCCGTCCGCTACCGAACAACAGCTCGCCGAGTTGGTAGTACGCCCACGCGGCGTCCTCCGGGCTTCCCGAGGCAACACCCGTCGCCAGGCGCATGGCCTCGATGGCGCCGCGCACGTCTCCGGTCAGCTCCCGGGCGTAGGCGATGCGTGCATAGGAGGCGAGATCGGGGCGCAGGTCCACCATGTCCTGGTACGCGGCGATCCCCTCCGAGTAGCGCCCCAGCTCGAACAGGGCATCTCCGATCAGGCCGCGCGCGTAGGAGTTGTGGGGATTGACCTCCTTCGCGCTCCGTCCCCACGCCAGAGCTCCTGCGAAGTCATGACGGGCCGCGGCAAGGGTCCCCATGCCGACCATGGCTTCGTAGTTGTCCGACCGGTTGAGCGCAAGCGAACGTCTGAGCACACCGGCGGCTTTGACGTAGAAGCTCGGGTCGGCGCTCGCCCTGGCCTCCTGGAGGTAGGCGAGCCCCAGGGACGCGTACAGCCTCCAATCCTCGCCTTCACCCTCTTTCAGCCGGGTCTGGAGCGCCGCGATCTGGTCCGCCGTGCGGCCGGCCGCCGCGGCCGGAGACAACAGCGCACCCACGTCCGGGGGGTCGCGATCCCGCGTTGCCGGGGGGGCGTTCCGCAGAGAGGAGAGTGGGGCAAAGATCGCAACCCCGACGACCAGGGCCATGCCCAACCCCACCGCCGCAAGAATGCCGCCGGGTGTCCTCATTGCCTCCGCAGTCCCGAGTGAGCTTCATTGCACCTGCAGCTTCGATCAACGCGCCGGGGAGTGCAGCCGAGCTCCCAGGGCCCGATGAATCCTCGCGCCACGGACCGACTACACCAAGTGGCCGGGGATGTTGTGCGGATCAGCACCGACTGGTCGTGTCCCCATCGCCACCGTGGCCACCATCGAGAATCTCGTGCGTTAAGTCCGTCGCGGCGATCGCAGCAGCCCATCCTTCCCCGGAGTGCTCCACTGCGAGCCGCAACGACCATCCCTCGTCGGGAGCTCCCTCATCGAAGCGGTACCAACGCAGGGATTCCAGGGCACCCTCGAGCACCTCGGCCGCCGCCGGCCAACCGGTTGCAGCGGTGACGCCTGCCGTGTACCAGGCGAGTGAGCGCCCCAGTGCGGCGCCCCGGCGCCGCCCGTGCGCCCCGCCGCTCGCCGCCGCCCAGCCCATCCTCTGAATGGCCTCGGCCACCTCGAGCGGCCCCATTCGCAGAGCGCCCAGGCTGAGCGCCGAGGCCGCTCCGACGGCGTCACCCTCGACGGCGACGGCGCGCGCCGCGCCGTTGGACTCGGTCAGCCAGGGGGCGACGAGATCCAGCAAGGCTGAGATCAGCTCGGGGTCGTCGACCTCCTCGGCCGCCATCGGCTCGATGTCGGCGAGTCCCGTATGTGGCTCCCATGGCTCCGCGACCTCGACGAAAGTCGAGCGGTAGGCCGCAAGCGGGTACACCGGCTCCCAGGGTTCGATCTTCAGCGGCAGACCGAGCACCTCGGGATGAGCCCGGGGGTCGCCGGTCAGATCTTCGCCGCGCAGGACGCGTTCCTGGGCGACGTAGGCGGCCACGTGCGGGGACCCGAGGTGGGGTGCGAGTTCCTCCCAGGTGTGGCCGAACGCGGCCACCTCGGTCAGCGGACCGATCGAGAAGCGCGGTGTGACCGAGTCTAGGACGTCCGAGGCGTACTCCCCCGGCGCCTCGAGAGCGAGCCGGTAGTCGATGTGACCTGCGATGGGCCACAGCTGCTTCCCCCGCTCGACTGCCTCTTCGCAACGGTCCGCGAGATCGACGAGGTCGTCCCAACCTCCTGCCGCACAGAGCCCGTCGACGGCCCTGAGGAGACCGTTCAGATCACCCGCTTCTATCAGCGTGCCGAGGCTCTCCACCGGTTCAGGCGAGTCGCCCGCAAGCGCACCGCGTCGCGTCATCCATGCCCTTCACCCGGCCGCGGGCAGAGCCCGGCGGATCACCGGGAGAATGGCGTCGACCCAAACTCCGTACCCTGCGGCGCTGGGGTGAAGCTCGTCCGCGCTGTTGTAGAGGCGCGGATGAGCGGCGAAGCGAGGCCCGGCCACTGCGCGAAGCGGCACCACCGGCACCCCTCGAGCGCGCGCCTCCGAGGCAATCGCGTCCTCGACCATCCGTCCCCTCCACGCCGACAGCGAGCGGAGGGGTTCGACGAACGCTTCGATGTGCATGTCCGGGGCACCGGCCACCACCACGTCCGCCCCCGTGGCCTGCAGGCGCCGCAGCACCTCGGCCATGTCCCTGCGTACCGATTCGATCGAAGTGACGTGGATTGCGTCGTTGGCGCCGATCCCCACGAACACGAGATCTGCATCCAGCGACTCCACCAGCGGCACCTGTTCCCGCAGGACATCGGCCGTGCGGGCCCCGGAGACTCCCAGAGCGGTGAGATCCACCCTGTAGCCGTCCCGGCCCAGCTCCGCTGCCAGTTGCGCGGGATAGGACAGCTCGGGCACGCCGGCTCCCACGCCGGCCGCCGTCGAATCTCCCAGCACCACCAGCCTGAGCGGCCTGCCGTGGGCCGGGCCCCAGCGTCCACCGATCTCGAGGGCGGGCTCGGTCGGCAGATAGTCGCGGCGCGCCGCGATCACGATCTCGACGCCGACGATCGCGCCTAGACTCAGCAGCGCGAGCGCCAGAGAGATGACAATGCGCTTCAACATCGCCTAGAGTGCCCCCAGAGCCCCCAGAGCCCAAGGAGGCGGGTATGGACGACATCCTCCAGTGTCCGGAATGTGTGCTCCGATTCACCTCTCGCTCGGAGCTTCAGCAACATCTCATGATCGATCATCCCCGCCGTGACGACGATGATCCCGGCAAGACCCACGAGCATCCGCTGGCGACGCCCCCACAGAGACAAAACAAGGGCTGAGCCAACTGAGCCAAGCTCCCTAGATGCGTCGCGGCGGCCTGCGCGAGCGCCGGTGCTGGCGCACCTTCGGGTTCCTGCGCCGCGGTCGCGCCTCGGGCTCCGCCATGCGCCGGGGTCTCTGCTGCTGAGCCTCCTGTATGGCGGCCACGATCTCCTGCTGCAGCTTCTCGTCGGTGGCGCCCGAGCTGAGGAGCAGCTGGAACAGGACGGTTCTCTCGAACTGCTCTACCGATTCGCTCACCTTGTCGCGCCGGCCCGTGGGTGAATCCCATTCCGCAATGATGCGGCCGGCAAACGGCACACCCACCCGCAATGGGGTGGTGCCGACCTTCCCTTCCCAGACGACTTCCCCTGGCTCCATCTCTTCTCCTCGCGATTCGGACAGCACGGCCCCGCTCGGCCACGCATCAGGCGCCCACACCCCATCGGCAGCTTAAGGCGGACTGCGAAGTTAGGAGGCGCGCACCTCGAGAACCTCGACCTTCAAGGCGCCACCGGGGGTCTGGGCCACGACCGTTTCCCCGGTGCGGTGCCCGATCAGGCTCCGTCCTACCGGAGATTCGGGTGTGAGGACGTCGTGGCCCCCGCCTCGCTCCTCCCGCAACCCGAGAAGAAAGGTTTCCGGCTCTTCGCCCTCGTAAGAGATGGTGACGAGCTTGCCGGGGCCGATCACACCATCGTCGGTCGCCACGATCAGCTCGACGTTCTCGATCATCTGCCGAAGCTGTCTGATTCGCGCTTCCTGCAGACCCTGCTGCTCGCGCGCCGCGTGATACTCGGCATTCTCGCTGAGGTCGCCGTGGGATCGCGCCACTCCTATCGCGTGGCTGATGTTCGTGCGTCCCTCACCTTCGAGGTGAGCGAGCTCGTCCTGGAGGCGCTCGTATGCCGACTGGGTCAACGGAACCTTCTTTGCGTCGTTCATGGATGCAATCCTACGCGACACACGTCACATCGGCCGATAGGATCGGCCCCATGCCCGGTGGCACACGCCTCGACGGAAAGGTCTGCATCATCACCGGCGCCGGCCGCGGCATCGGCCGGGCCGTCGCCGAAGCCTGCGCGCACCAGGGGGCGCGTGTCGTCGTCAACGATGTGGACCGAGCCGCGGCAGAGGAAGTGGTTCAAGCTCTGGGTCCGGACGCGGCCGCCGACGATCATGCGATTGGGACCGTGGCCGCCGCCGACGGTCTCCTCTCGATGGCCCTCGAGACCTTCGGGCGCGTCGACGTCCTCGTGAACAACGCGGGAGTGCTGCGCGATCGAATGCTTCACAACATGAGCGAAGACGAGTTCGACGAAGTCATCAGAGTCCATTTGAAAGGGACGTGGGCCTGCGGTCGCGCTGCTGTAAGGCATTGGCGGCCGCTCGCCAAGGCGGAAGGCGGCGGCGCGCCGAACCGGAAGATCATCAATGTAACGTCGGCCTCGGGTCTTATCGGGGCGGTCGGGCAGTCGAACTACGCCGCGGCCAAGATGGGTATCGTCGGATTGACGAAATCGTGGGCGAAAGAGCTGGGGCCGTTGTCGATCAACGTCAACGCGGTTGCTCCGGCTGCGCTTACCGGGATGACCGAGCCCCTCATGTCCGACCCTCAGGCGGCAGCCAGGAGGTTGGACCGTTTTCCGCTGGGTCGTTATGGGCGTCCCGACGAGATCGCTCCCGCCTTTGTTTACCTCGCTTCTGCCGATTCGGACTACGTTACCGGCCAGACCCTGTGCGTCGACGGCGGGCTGGTCATCTGAGTAGCCGCGCGGGCAATCCGCCTGCTGTGGCCGGGTCAGCCGAGCAGACCGGAAACGACAATGACGGTGATCGGAACCAGGAACAACGCTGCGGTGAACGCGGCGAGGCGCGTCTTGCTCTCGATGACCTGCCTTTGAAAACGCCACACCAATCTGTGCACCGGTGTATAGAAGAACCCGAGCAGTATGACGCTCAGCAAGGTCGCGGCGAGCACCTCCGCGAGCACGATACGCACCGCCGCAGGTGAGTTCAGCGCAAAGGCGGCCAACATCGTGTCCCCCAGTGTCGTTATGTTGGCCCCCATGACATAGGGGAGGATGTCCTCGCGCCGCGCATAACGCTTTGTTACAAGTGGAACCAAAACGGTAAGGGCAACCGACACCGACATCGTGACAAGCGCAACCAGCGATCCCAAACCGAACATGGGCCACTTGCGCGACAACCATTTGCCCTTCGAACGCTCTTCGACCTCCCTGTCGATCTTCGGCAAGACGGTGTCGGTCAACTTGAACGACACCAGGAGCACCCCGAGACCACCCAGAAAGATGACCGCGGGCGGAAGGTTCTCCACTCGTGCGAGCAGGCCTCCGTAGACGAGGTCGATGACATCCGCAAACTGCCCCGGGAAATGAAGCTCGATGGAATGGAAGGGCCCGAAGTTTAACAACGCAAGGCCGATGAAGGCGCCGGGAACATAGACCAAAGCGGTGGTCGAAAGCGCGATCACCGCGGTTGCCACCGGCGCCTTACGCTCGCCGGCCCCTCCCCTCAGCGCGTAGATCACAGCAACCACCAGTACGACGAAGGCCGCCCCGAGCCGTGAACCGGTAAGCATGGTGAAGCCCTGGATCTCGGTGATGGAACCGGCTTCGACCAGAGTAAGAGCGGTGGCGGCCATGGGAGAGCCCGACAACACGAACAGCGCTCCGACCCACCCCAGGCCCAGAGTGGAACCTGCATTGCGGACCAGCAGCCCTTCGTTGTTCAAGACGTCGAGGCTCGCCGCCCCCGTCTTCATCAACTGGAGCGCTCCGACGAACAGGAACAGCGCCGCCACGAACCGAGCCAGCCCCCACGCCCGGTGGACGATCACAGGACCGCCCCGGCGAGGCGGGGCCGGCTCTCCGGGCTCAGCCGGTGTACCCGGTGTGCGACCCTGGGGGGACGGCATGCCCTTCTCGGTTCGGTTCATGTCGGTGTATTCACATCTCTGCCTCTCGGGCTGGTGTCTGCATGCGAGGTCGTTCGGGAGCCGGACTCAGACTCCGACCGGCCGGCCACCAAGGATGCACGACATCGCAGACAATAGTGTGGACGTGAACGAAGAACCTCGCAGCTGGGCCGATGAGAGAGAAGGGGTCGAAGCGGTCGTGATCCGCATCGGCCTGAACGGAGCGCAGCTCGTCCTGGTCGACGGCGCCGGGGAATGGGAGCGTTGGGTCTACCCTTCCCCCGACGAGGCGGCCGAGGTGGCGGGCGCCCTCGAGATCCCCCTCCACGCCGGACAGTACCCGGAGGAGGTTCGCGTCCGGATGAACCGCCACCGGCGTTCGGCGGACAGCTTCCGGCGCGCCGCCTATCCGGAGCAGGGCAGGGTAGGCCCGGTCATCCCCTATCCCGAGAATCGTCCTCGGCGTGCCGCCGGGGGGACCGATGAACCTCCGTCACATCGATCACCGGAGGGGGCCGGTCCTCAGGGCGCTTAGGGCGCCACGCTCCCGGACCACCGCTCCGGCGGCTTCGGCCCAGCCGCCGGGCCGCCCACCAGCCGAGGAGTCTCCGGGCGGCACCCTTGATGGCGGCCCGGGTGGGCGACAGCAGGAGGAGGATCCCGAAGGCGTCGGTCAGGAACCCGGGGGTCATCAACAGCGCGCCGCCCAGGAGGATGAGAGCTCCGTCGGTCACCTCGGCGGTGGGCATCTGCCCCCGGGACAACGCCGAACGGAGCCGGCCCCAGGTCTGGAGACCCTGCTGTTTGAGCAGCCACGCCCCAGCAACCGAGATCAGCACCAGCAGGACGAGCGTGGCCCCGAGCCCGAGCTCGCCGGCCACCTGGATGATGATCCAGAGCTCGACAACCGGCACCGCCAGCAGCAGCAAGAAGAGCGCCCCAACCATGTGGTCCAGTATGGAGTGATATAGCTACGCGGATGACAAGCTGCCCGCCCGAGCCCGGAGGCCGCCGGTGCCCCTAGCCGCCACCGCCCGAAAGCTGACCCTCGACGAGGGCATGGAGCACCTGGATGAAGGCGGAGCGGCACTGGCCGACCTTCGGCCCGTCGAGAGCTACCTCGAATCGCATATCCCCGGATCGCTCGCGTTGGTCTATGAATTCGGGCCGGGACTGGCGGGACGCGCCCGCGACTGCCTGCCGCTCGACCTCGGATTGATCCTCCTCGACCCTGGGGATGTCGACCTCGGAAACGCCGCCGCCGCTCTCAGGGGCAAGGGGTTCACCGTCGTGGGCGCGCTAGAGGACGCCCTGGAGGGCTGGTCGGAGTCTCGAGGAGCGCTCGGGTCGACCGAGGTCATCAGCGAACGTGACCCTGCCTCCGGTCAGGTGCTCGACGTCGGAGACCCCGGGGCGGCGGCCCCGGACGACGCCACGTCCATCCCGATCGAGCGGTTGTACGGGCGGGCGGGAGAGCTCGAAGGCGTCTCCCGCGTCACCCTCGCCGCCGGTTACGGCGTACGCGCCGCACTGGCCGTGGGCATTCTCGAGCAGCACAAGGTGGAGGAGATCGTGTTCTGGAGAACGCTCGGCTGAGCTACCCCTCCCCTTTGGCGATCAGATACCCACGAGCGCGCTCGGTCATCGGGTAGGCGCCTACCAACGTCCAGAATCGCTGGGAATGGTCGGGAACGAGCAGATGAGCTAGCTCGTGGAGGATGACGTAGTCGCGCACCCAGGGCGGGTAGTCGGCGATCGCCATGGAGATGACGATCGAGCCGTCCTGCGGGGAGCACGAGCCCCAGCACGAACGTTGCGCCCCGGCCCATGAGATGTCCCGTGGGCGCACCCCACCGAGGTACCTGTCCCCGAGCTGGGTCGCCCGGCGGAGAAGCGCCCCGTCTTCGTTGAGCCGGTCGCGGCGCACCCTCGAGCTCAACCGGCCGGCCATCTCCGTCACCCAGTGCTGTTCGTCCGCCTGCGAGAGGCGTGCGGGGATCGAGACCACCAGGGCGTCGGACACGATCTCAGCCGAGATCGTCTTCTTCCTCCGGGCGCTCCGCCGGACCTCGATGCGACCGAAGTCCTCCTCGAGCCCGGGGACCTCGAAGGGCAGCCGGTTGTCGGGCATGGCGTTGATCGTAGGGGACGGAGCCGCCTCACAACTGTCTTGTGGCCGAGTCACAAGATCAGGCCTCCTTCTCTGCCCCTCTGGCGTTTGCATGACATTGTGAAACGCTTCACAATGTCTTCGAGCGACAAAAAGGATTGAAGTACCGGAGCCCTCTCCGTTATCCGCCCATCCCCCCCGGCGGAGAGGGCTCTTTTCTTCGTTTACGGGGCGATCCTGCGAACTGTCCCCGCGAGTTGGCCGGCGGGTCCCATGGCCCGGCCCTCGAAGGCGCCGTAGAGCCGGCCCAGGTGACCCTCCAGGAACCCGATCGTCCGGCCGATGGTCCGCCCCCAGCCGTCCCACGGCGACCCGCACACGCGTGTGGCCCCCCGCAGAAACGCATGGGCGAGACCGCGGGCCGCGGGCGACCGGACGATCGCCCCGTGGCCGTTCCAGCCCTCCGGGCCCAGAACGCGACTCTGCTCCTCGGGCATGACTGCGCGATCCGATGGGACCACCAGGTCATTGGGCATGGTCAGGGCCAGGGCTCGGGTCCCGTAGACGATGTCCTCTCCTTCCAGGCCCCGCATAAGGCGCGATCCGGGCACGAGCTGTTCGATCGACCGGCCGCCGGGGTTCGGGAGCCCGTCTAGGAGGCGCCCGGCCCCCCACAGCACCGGCCCACCCGACAATGTCTTGCCCCGGAGATGCTGGAGCGAGCCCGCGATCGGGGCGCCGGTGTGGGGCGTGGCCAAGGTCACCAGATGCTCGACCCGCGGGAGATCCGAGACCCATGGGCGCGCGAGCCTCTGGAGGAACAGGCGCGCCACGACCCCTCCCTGCGAGTGGGCGATGAGATCGACGTCGGCCCCCGGACGGCGCCGTGCGATGGCCGCCAGAAGAGCGCGCAGCCGCCTCGCCGCAGGGGCGAGGTCCCCGTATGTGTCGGTGGCCTGGTAGGGGCGGTGTCGTCCCCCGCCCCCGTGGCCGGCGTAGGAGAAGCGATAGGTGTCCTCGGCCCGGTAGCCGAGCAGGCCTCGGCCGAGGTTGAAGAGGTCGGAGTTGCTGCCACCGCGCGTGGCGCTGCTCAGTCCCGCCACCAGGACCGCCACGTTGTCGTTGGGCGGGGACGGTTTCGCGGCGATGGGGTGGGCCTCGGCGCACTCGGCCCCCGCGGGCCGCATCGACCCGGGGTCGTCGAGTACCGGCGCAAGGTGCACCGAGGTGCTGAGGTCGACCGGTCCGAGGTACTCCGCCGGGTCCACGTAGACCCCATCGAGCTTGACTCCGAAGTGGAGCCCACCGGCCCCGGAACGGTGATCCACCCCGGCCCGTCCGATCCATTGTCCTTGTTCGACACCGGCGCCCTGGGTGACCTGGATCTGGCTCAGAATCGAGTAGGTCGACCGGAGCCCGCCACCGTGATCGATCGTCACCGAGAGATCACCGGCCACGGACCCGGCCCAGGTCACCGTCCCGCCGCCCGCCGCCCGCACCCCGGCGCCGTGCACGACGTCGTAATCGATCCCGCGGTGGCCCGGCCCGTAAGGGCTCGAGGGGGCGAGGAAGGGCCTCAGGACCGGGCCATCCACGGGCGGAACGAGCCACGCGGGTGCAGCCACCACGGTTGCGGCCTGATTCAGGACCGCAACGAACATGACGACCAGCGGAACCCACACCCGGCGTCGGCTCATGCGCCACCATGGCGCAGGCGGGGCGACCGCACAGTGGCGGGCGTCACCTTGGCGCCAGAGATGGTCGTCCTCCCACGAAGGGCGCGCCGGGCGGTGGTGGATAATCCCTACATGACCGCGCCCGGGCGAGTCGCCCTGTACCTGCAGGACAAGCATTCCATCAGGGACGGCATGGCCTTCGTGCGGCGCGCCGAGGCGGCCGGGTTCGAAGCTGTGTGGCAGGCGGAGTCCCGTCTGGTGCGGGAGGCGACCGTTCCCATGGCCGCCTTCGCCGCCACCACAACCGACATCACGGTCGGCTCCGGGGTGGTCAACACGTGGACGCGCAACGTCGGCCTGCTCGCCGCCACCTTCGTGACCCTCGACGACCTCGCCCCGGGCCGGGTGGTCCTCGGCCTCGGCGCGTGGTGGGACCCCCTCGCCTCGAAGGTCGGGATCGAGCGACGCCGCCCACTCGCGTGCATGCGCGAGACGATCGAGGCCTGCCGCGCACTGTTCACGCTGGAGGAGGTCAGCTACTCGGGCGACTTCGTCCACCTCGACGGGGTGCGCATCGACGTCGTCCACGGGGACTCATCCGCCAGGGACATCCCGATCTACGTCGGGGCGACGGGGCCGAAGATGCTCGAGCTGGCCGGCGGCGCCGGCGACGGGGTGCTCCTCAACTACATGGTGTCGCCCGCCTACAACGACGACGCGATGGAGCGCCTCGAAGCGGGCGCACGACGCGCCGGGAGAACGGTCGACGACATCGATCGCCCCCAGCTCGTGGTGTGCTCGATGGACGACGACCGGGACACGGCCCTCGACCGCGCACGCATGCTGCTGACCCAGTATCTCGGCCAGCAGCCCCACATCATGAAGGCGTCCGGTGTCGATTCCGCACTGATCGAGGAGATAAACGCAATCGTGGACTGGCCCGCGACCCCAGACGAGATCGCCGCGGCGGCCGCTCTCGTGCCCGATGAGGTGGTGCAGCTCGTGAGCGCATCGGGCACACCCGACGAGTGCCGCACCAAGGTTGCCGAGTACATGGCCCACGGGGCGACCTGCCCGGTCCTGTATCCCCTGGGCGACGACGTCGACGCCATGATCGACGCATTCGCACCAGCGGTGACCACGTTCCCTATGGCGAGGCGGCCGCTCTCGAAACCCAGCCGGCGTCGCAATCGGCTGCCGCCAAAGGGGGCGCCGGCGTGACCGAGCTTGTCGACGCGGCGCGTCGTTATCGCGACGACGCGACCCGCTTTCTCCGAGAGCTCGTCGCGATCCCGTCCTTGTCGGGCGAGGAAGCCGACGTGGGGCGCCGGATCGTGGCAGAGATGAACGCGCTCGGCTTCAGGGAAGCCACTACAGACGCGATGGGGAACGTGATCGGACGCGTCGGCGACGGCCCGGTCAAGATCGTGCTCGACGCTCACATGGACACCGTCGGCGTAGGAGATCCAGGCGCGTGGTCGCATGATCCCTTCACCGGCAAGGTGGCCGACGGGGTGGTTCACGGACGCGGGGCGTCGGACAACAAAGGCGCCATTGCTTCGCAGGTCTACGCCGGCGCCTTGATGCAGGAACGCGGTCTGGACGGCGCCGGCGTGACCGTCTACGTCGTCGGCACGGTGATGGAGGAGAGCTTCGACGGACTGGCCCTCGGCTACGTCCTGTCGGAGACTTTGGAGGGCGTCGATGCCGTCGTCCTCGGCGAATGCACGGACCTTGCGGTGTACCGGGGGCACCGGGGCCGCATGGAGATGCGCGCCACCATCAAGGGGAAGTCCGCTCATGCGAGCGCGCCGGAGCGGGGCGACAATGCGATCTCGGCGATAGCGCCACTGGTGAGCGAGATAGACGAGCTCCACAACCGGCTGGGGTCCGACGACTTTCTCGGGGCGGGCTCGATTGCCGCAACGAACATCGAGTGCACCACCGCGTCGCTGAATGCCATCCCCGATTCATGCACGATCCATCTCGACCGCAGGCTCACGTTCGGCGACACCCTCGAGTCGGCACAGGCGGAGATAGCGGCATTGCCGTCGGCGGCGCACGCGACCATCGAGGTTCCAAGCGCCACGGTGACTTCGTATACAGGCCACCAGCTCGAGATGGACGCCTACTTTCCCACCTGGGTGCTCGACGAAGACCATCCGCTCGTCCGGGCGGGTCTTGACGCGGGGGCGACGGCGTTGGGGTCCACTCCTGCAACGGGGAAGTGGACTTTTTCAACCAACGGCGTATCGTCGGCCGGACGCCTCGGCATTCCGACGATCGGCTTCGGGCCGAGCGAGGAAAAGTGGGCGCACACCGTGCTTGACCGGTGCCCCATCGACCACCTGGTCGCATCCATCGCGTTCTACGCCGCGCTGCCCGCCGCCATCGAACGTCAGGGGATAGGCCGATGACCGAACCATCCGCTCCACGAATCGAACTTCAGGTGAACGGCAACGCCGTCGAGGTCGACGCGGCTCCGGACGAGACGCTGCTCGACGTTCTGCGCGAGCACCTCGGCCTGCTCGCCGCCAAAGACGGCTGTCAGCCCGAGGGATATTGCGGCGCCTGCACCGTACTGGTGGACGGCCGCGCCCGGGTGGCGTGCTCGCAGGCGGCGTCGAAGTTCGACGGGAAAGAGATCGTCACGCTCGAGGGCCTCGGCGATCAGGAGCGTGAGGCTTTTGCGCTCGCGTTCGCGGCGACCGGTGCATCGCAGTGCGGGTTCTGCTCACCCGGAATAGTGATGAAGGCGCACGATCTGTTGCGCAAGAAACCGGATCCGTCTCGCACCGAGATCGCAAGCGCGCTCGGCGGCAATCTCTGCCGCTGCACCGGATATGTCAAGGTCATCGACGCCATCGAGATGGCCGCCCGCATCGCCGCGGGCCACGAGCAGCCGCACCTGGACTTCTCCGGACGGCTGGGCACCCGCACTCCGAAGTACGAGGCGTTCGAGATGTCTCTCGGTATGAAGCCGTTCATCGCCGACATGTCGGCCGAGGGGATGCTTCACGGAGCATTGTGCTTTTCCGAGCACCCGCGCGCCGAGGTCATCAGGATCGACACGACCGCTGCCGCGGCCATAGACGGAGTGGTTGCCATCGCCGTCGCGGGCCACGTTGCCGGCGAGCGTGCGGTGGGCTGCATCTACGACGACTGGCCGGTGCTGGTCGCCGAGGGGGAAACGACCCGTTACGTCGGCGATGTGCTTGCGGCCGTCGCCGCAACTTCCCGCCACACCGCCAGGCGCGCCGCGGCCGCCATCGAGATCGAGTACAAGGTGCTCGAACCGGTCACGGACCCCGAGGTTGCGCTGCAACCCGGCGCGCCGAGCCTCCACGACAAGGGCAACCTGCACAAGAAGTGGGCGATAAAAAGGGGCGACGCAGACGCGGCCCTGGAGACCTCCGCCCATGTCGTCACCGAGACCTTCCAGACCCAGTTCATCGAACATGCCTTCCTCGAGCCGGAATCGGCTCTTGCCTACGACACCGACGAGGGAATGCGGGTGTTCTCGGGCGGGCAGGGCGTCTGGGACGACCGCCGGCAGATCGCCCGCATCCTCGGTGAACCGGAAGACCGTGTGCGCGTGACGCTCGTATCCAACGGAGGCGCTTTCGGGGCCAAGGAGGATCTGGGCGTCAACGGCCAGGCGGCGGTGCTGGCCCGGCTCACCCACCGGCCGGTGAAGCTGACACTGTCGCGCGACGAGTCGATCCGCATGCACTCCAAGCGCCACCCTCTGCGGATGACCTACACCCTCGGGTGTGATTCCGGCGGCAAGCTAACCGGGCTCAAGGCCCGGATCATCGGGGACACGGGCGCCTATGCCAGCGTCGGCGACAAGGTGCTGCAGCGCGCCTGCGGACACTCGTGCAGCGCATATGAGCTCGAGCACGTCGACGTCGAGGCACGCGCGGTGTTCACCAACAACCCTCCGTGCGGCGCAATGCGCGGATTCGGTTCGAATCAGGCGAACTTCGCCATGGAGGGCGCTCTCGACCGGCTCGCCGCCGAGGTGGGCCTCGACGGGTGGGACATCCGCTACCTGAACGCACTCGAAACCGGTTCCACATTCGGCACCGGGCAGGTGCTGGGCGAAGGCGTCGGGCTCAAGAAGTGCCTCGAGGTGGTGAAGGACGCATACAAGGGGGCCCGCTATGCCGGAGTCAGCTGCGCGGTCAAGAACGTCGGCGTCGGCAATGGTCTGCCCGAATACGGGCGGGCATCGGTCCAAATTGCCGACGACGGCTCGATCCTCATCCGGCATTCGTGGACCGAGATGGGCCAGGGCGTTCACACCGTGCTCCAACAGGTTGCGTGCGAAGAGCTGGCCGAAGCGGGCGTCGAGCTCAAAAATGTGCGGGTAACCGTCGACACCGAGCGCGAGTTCGCAACCGGTCAGACGACCGCGTCGCGCGGAACTTTCCTCGGTGGCCTGGCGGTCAAGCGGGCCTGCGAGAATCTCAAGGCCGAGCTCAACGGAAGCCTGCTGTCGGAGCTTGCGGGGCGGGAGTTCACCGGCGAGATCGAATTCAAAGTCACTCAGCCGATGGACGATCCCGAGCTTGCGCGTTCCCATATCTGCTTCGGCTGGGGCGCTCAGGTCGTGATCCTGGACGACGCGGGGAAGATCGAGAAGGTGGTCGCGGCGCACGACGTCGGCCGGGTGATGAACGCCAACCTGCTCGAGGGGCAGATCGAGGGCGCCGTGCACATGGGCCTCGGGCACTCTCTGACCGAGGAGTTCGTCGTCCGCGACGGCCGGGTGCAGACTCCGACGCTCAAATCCCAGGGAATCATCCCCGCCAAGGGGATGCCCGAGGTCGAATGCATCTTCATCGAGGAGCCCCAGCCCGAAGGCCCCTACGGCGCCAAGGGAGTGGGCGAGATCGGGCTCGTGCCGACCGCGGGCGCGGTCGCAGCGGCGGTGCACGCGTTCGACGGCAGGTGGCGCACTACCCTTCCGATGAAGGACAGCGCGGCGGCCAAGGCGGCCAACCCGAAGGCCGTCTCGAGGTTTGCCGGAGCACGCGACCGGCGCGCCTCCGGGGAGGGCCGGTCGTAGGTGGGCATCGTCACCGAGCTCGTCTGTGTCGCCTGCGGGAGCACCTATGCACCGGACGAAGTCGCCTACACCTGTCCCCGGCACGACGGGCTCGAGGGCATCCTCGACGTGCGCTACGACCTGGACGCCGCCGCAGGCTCGGGCTTTGGGCCGGAGGCGCTCGGCGAGCGTCCGGTCGGCGACAGCCTGCGGCGCTACCGCGAGCTGCTCCCGGTCCCCGACGAGCAGGCGGAGGCGTATCCGCAGGACTGGATCGGGCGCACCCCGGTCATCGACGTGCCCGAGGTCGCCAAGCACCTCGGCCTGCGGGCCCTGTCGATCAAGGACGACGGGCGGCTCCCCACGGGGTCGTTCAAAGACCGCGCCTCCGCCGTCGGGGCTACGAGGGCGCGCCTCGAAGGGCGCGCCGAGATGACCTGCTCGTCCACGGGCAACGCCGCGTCTTCACTTGCCGGGGTGTGCGCCCACACCGGTCTCACCGCCTACATCTTCGTGCCCGAGCATGCGCCCGAGGCCAAGGTCGCTCAGCTCGCGATTTTCGGCGCCCGGGTGATGCTCGTGCGGGGGTCGTACGACGAGGCCTACTACCTGTGCCAGGACGCCGCTGAAGCCTTCGGGTGGTACAACCGGAACTGCGCCGTGAACCCCTACCTGGTGGAGGGCAAGAAGACCTGCGGCCTCGAGCTCGCCGAGCAGATCGGCGACGACCCTCCCGACTGGATCTCGGTATCGGTGGGTGACGGCTGCACCGTGGCCGGGATCTACAAGGGGCTGAACGAGATGGCGCACTTCGGGTTCATCGAGCGCATCCCGCGCCTGCTCGCGGTCCAGGCCCAGGGGGCCAACCCCATCTCGGCCGCATGGCGCGCCGGCGCGGACGTCATCACCGCCCAGGACGCAGACACCATGGCCGACTCCATCGCAGTCGGCCGCCCGCGCAACGCGCAAAAGGCGCTGAACGCGGTGCGAGGCTCGGGCGGAACCTTCGTCGACGTCACCGACGCCGAGATCATGAGGGCCGCGTACGAGCTTGCCTCCCTGGGCGGAGTCTTCGGCGAGCCTGCGGGCGTCGCCGGCATCGCAGGGATCGCGCGGGCGCGCCGCGACGGCGTCGTGGCTGACGGCGAGCGCGTTCTCCACGTCGTGACCGGCAACGGGTTGAAGGACGCCGGCGCCGCCCGGCGCGCCGCGCCCGAACCACCTGTGATCTCGCCCCGCCTCGACGACGTGCGCGCCCTGTTGGATCAGACCGCCCCTTGAGCCCGCTACTCCACGGGGGCCTGGTGGCCGACCCCGCCAGGGGGGTGGTGACCCAGGCGGACCTCGGGGTCTCGGCGGGGCGCATCGGAGGCGTTCCGGCGGGCGATGACGAGAAGGTCGACGTCTCGGGGTGCCTGGTGATGCCCGGCAACGTCTGCACCCACCATCACCTCTATTCGTCCCTCGCTCGCGGCATGCCGGGGCCAAACCGGGCCCCCCGCAACTTCGTCGAGATCCTCGAGCTCATCTGGTGGCGCCTCGACCGGGCGCTCGATGCCGAGAGCATCAGGCTGTCGGCGCTTGTCGGGGCGGTCGAGGCGGCGCGCGCCGGGACCACCTCGATAACCGACCACCATGCATCGCCTTCGGTCATCGACGGATCGCTCGACCTCGTCGCCGACGCCGTGCAGGAGGCGGGCCTGCGCGCGGTCGTGTGCTACGAGGTCAGCGACCGGCACGGAGAAGCCGGGGGGCGCGCCGGGATAGCAGAAAACGCACGGTTCCTGCTGGCCAACCGAAGGCCGCTGGTGCGCGGCATGGCCGGCGCGCACGCGTCTTTCACCATCGGCCCCGCTACGCTCGACGGGCTTGTGGGTACCGCGCGCGATCTCGGCGCGCCGCTGCACCTCCATCTCGCAGAGGACGGCTGCGATCAACAGGACTCCCTTGAACGCTACGGCGAACGAGTGGTCCATCGTTTGAGACGCGCCGGCGCCCTCGAAGAGGGCGACCTGGTCGCGCACGGTGTGCACCT
>Ga0183260_10000794_pt1 | contig 26831 bp, 18 predicted proteins | sample AntDrymUQ4972206_2_FD_129768 | JGI IMG/M metagenome (GOLD analysis project Ga0183260, IMG submission 129768) | Polar desert sand microbial communities from Dry Valleys, Antarctica - metaG UQ497 (22.06) (version 2) (version 2) | ecosystem: Environmental > Terrestrial > Soil > Desert | place... | reverse complement strand
GTCCTCGCTGACGAACACCTGGGTGCCCGCCGTCGGCTCGTTGTCGTTGATGCCGAACGACGGGAGCGCCGACCCACGGGCGAGTGCGTAGATGAGCTCGCTCTGCACGCTGAAGCTCGACGTGTCGAGCTCGAGCACGGTCGACGACCCCCCGAGGAAGACCCGAACGTTGCCCAGCCGCTGGCTATTGTCGAGCTCCGACACACTCCAGCTGCACCCGTTGTCCACCGAGCGCATGATGCGGTAGCCGTTGGTGACGACGAGGGTCGACACCTTCGACGGCAGGACGGCGTGCCCGGTGATCGCGCTGTCCTCGCCGCCTACGGTCTCCGGGAACTCCGGCTTCTCGACCCGGGTCCACCCGTCGCGCCCGGTCTCCCGGCCCTCGCACTCCGCGGCGTTCCCGGCGGTCACCGCGGAGGGGCCGGCGAGCAGCGCGAGCGCCAGCAGCCACAGCGTGGTCCGGCGACGCCTGGCGAACACGAGCCTGCCCTTCCCGCCCGGGCCCGCTGGGAGGGGGCCGGTCAGTGTCTGAGAGCGTTCAGGATGCGGCCCGGTTCGGCCCGTTCGAGCCGGATGGAGCCTAGCGCGGGATCGCCAGGCCGAGCGGGGTGTGCAGGTGCCGCGGGAAGACCGACGCGATACTGGTGCCGCCGGCCCGCGCGAGCAGGACCTCCGCGAGGACGTCCCGGTAGTCGGTGGTCACCCGCAGGTCCCCCCGGTCGAGCTGCGACGGCGCGAGGCCGGGCCACCGGCCGTAGACCCGCCGCCCGCGGATCCCGGACCCGAGGACCAGCATGACGCCTCCGTGCCCGTGGTCCGTGCCCCCGCTGCCGTTCTCCGCGACGCGGCGACCGAACTCGCTCATCACGACGACGGTGACGCCGCGCAGGCCGGCGAGGTCGGCGTAGAGCGCGGCGAGCGACTGGCCGAGGTCGGCCAGCAGCGCCGCCATCCGGCCCGACTTCGCCGAGCCCATCGCGTCGTGGGTGTCCCACCCGTTGGCGTCGACGCAGACCGCCTCGAGCCCGACCCGGGCCTTCGCCAGGCGGGCGACCTCTGTGAGCTGGCGACCGAGCTCGGACTCGGGGTACTTGGCGCCGCTCGCCGGCCGGTACGACGTCCGCGCCAGCGCGCGCAGCCGCCGGGTCGCGCCGACGGTGCTGACACCGGTCGAGCCCATCGGGTGCGACAGTCCGGCGTAGAGCCGGTCGAGGGAGGTCTCGAGGACGGTTCGCTTCGCATCCTCGGCGACGAGAGTGAAGTCCGCGATCCGCTTGAGCGCCACGGCGGGCACCGGCCCGCGCAGCGACAGCTGCACGTTGCCGCCGACCGCGACCGCGCGCAGCGTCGAGCGGGACGCGCGGGTGGCGAGGTGCCGCCCCAACCACCCGGTCGAGACCGTGGCGTCGCCGGGTACCCCGCGCTCCATGAAGTCCTGCGCGTCGAAGTGGCTCCTCGTCGGGTGCGGGCTGCCGACGGCGTGCACGACGGCGAGGTGCCCGCGTCGCCACGCCGTCATGAGCGGCGCCAGGGACGGGTGCAGGCCGAACTGCGCGTCCAGCTTCTGCACCAGGTTGGCCGGCACCCGCACGCCGGGCCGCGACGCGTGGTAGTCGGCATCGGCGTACGGCACGACGGCGCTGAGCCCGTCCATGGCGCCGCGGAGGAACACCGAGACGATGAGGTCGCCGGCCGGCGGGCCGGCGGCGAACGCCATCCGCGGCAGGCCGGCGTCGGCGACCGCGAGGGCCCCGGCCGCGCCGAGCCCGGTGATCAGCCGCCGGCGGGTGAGCGCGCCGGCGTCGCCATGTCCGTCGCAGTCGCAGTCGGTCACGCCGACCGCGCCGGGCGCGGCGAGCTCGATGTCCATGTCGGTCCTCATCGCAGGTCGGTCCTCATCGCAGCTGCAGGTAGGGAGAGGACAGCACCAGTGCGCGGAGCTGCGGCAGCGCGGCCTCGGCCGCGGCCGGCGTGAGCGGGGCGTGCTCGGCCTTGCGCAGCGCGCCGAGCACCGCCGCCCGGTGGTCGGCGGCCATCCGCTGGAAGATCAGCCGCTCGCAGACCGAGTCGACGAGCGCTCCGGCGGTCGTCGCGACGGCCGGCTGGGGCGGCTCGAGCCGCGGTCCGGAGAGGCCCCGGACGCCAAGCACCGCGATGTGCTGCTCGAGGTTCCACCGCGCGAGCAGCGCCTGGGTCGAGAGCCAGGCCGGCGCCGTGTCCGGGTAGCCGTCGGGCGTCCGCCAGCCGAACGGCGGGTGGCCCAGCCCCTGCAGGAGGTGGATGAGGTCGGCCGCCGCGCCGGACCCGCCGCCGACGTCGTATCGAACGTCGAGCGCGCGAAGGCTGGCGGCCAGCAGCTCCAGCGGCCGACGGAACTTCAGCCCGGCGCTCGCCTTGAAGGCACCGCTCGCCACGATGTGCCGGACGACCGGCGCGATCTGCGTGTCGTTGGCGAGGTAGACCGCCGCGGCCGAGTCGACGAGCGACTTCGGCGGCCGGTCCGCGACGAAGCGCACGCACAGCCGTCGCGCGACGTGCCGTGCCGTGCTCGGGTGGTGCGCGAGGTAGTCCAGCAGCGACAGCCCGGCCGACAGCCCGGCCGAGGCGTCGGCGTTCTTCGCCCGCCAGCCCATCACGCGCAGCGGGCCGACGTAGTGCCGCTCGGGCCGGTAGGCGAACTCCCAGCTCGACCGGTCGACGTCCCACCCGGTGAGGCAGAGCGCGACGTTGCGCACGTCGTCCTCGGTGTAGCCGCCGTCGACGCCGAGCGTGTGCAGCTCGAGCAGCTCCCGGCCGTAGTCCTCGTTCGGGTTGGTGCCCGACGACTTCCAGTTGTGGAGGTACGTCAGCATCGCCGGGCTCTGCGCCGACGCGACGAGCAGGTCGGCGAACCGGCCGAGGGCGCGCGCGCGGACGACGTCGCGATCGTCGGAGGTCTTGAGCAGCAGCGCGTCCTCGTGCAGCGCGTGCACGTGGAAGTGGTTGGACCAGTGGTCGACCATGACCTCGCGCAGCTGCCGGGTGCTCCACACCGCACGGACGATCGTGCCCGCCTGCAGCTCCTGGACGACGGTGGCCGGCTTGTCGGCGTACCCGAGCCGGATCGCCGCGTTGGGCAGCCGCAGCGTCGGGAACAGCGCGAGCACGCGCTCGGCCTCGGCGTCGGGCATCGGGTTCGGCGCGAGCTGCTCGTCGAGCCAGGCGTCGACGCCGACCGAGCGGACGTGGGCGACCAGATCGGGCGTCGGTCCGAAGGTGAGCCGGCGGAGCACGTGCAGCACCGGGTCGGTGCTCAGGGCAAGCCGGCGTCCCTTCGCCGACTGCGGCGCGGGCGCGCCGGGCGAGGCCGCGAGCGAGACCCCGGAGCCGGCGACGACCGCCGCGGCGGTGCCGGCCTGCAGCAGCCCACGGCGCGACACCCGCGCCGAGACGACATCCCCCACCCGCAGCTCCCCCATCGCACTCGACCGGCCAATGTCCCCGGGCCCCGGCCGCCAGCGCGGGCACACAGGGTGACCGGGAGACTACTTCAGAAGCACGGCGTACCGGAACGGGTACGTCGCTGATGTCCGGATTTTGTATCCACCAAGCCACTGCTCCAAATGGACGTCCAGGTTGGGCCATTCCGCGTCGAACCCCGACGGCATGGACGAGTACGTGCCGGAGATCTTCGCGGCGTATCCGGGCGTGGACTTCACCGTCCCGCCGACCGTCATCAAGCCGGTGCACAGCGGCAAGGGCGCGGCACCACCGCGGCTGCGCATCGGCGAGGCGCTGATCGCGGCGGGGATCCTCACCCCCGAGCAGCTTGAGGAGTGCCTGTCCGACCAGCGTCACGGCGCTCCCGGCCGCGACCGGCGCCTCGGGGCGATCGTCGTCGCGAAGGGCCTCGCCTCCGAGAGCAACATCGCCGCGGGCCTCGCGGCGATCACCGGGTTCGAGCACGTCGACCCGGTCGAGATGAGCCTTTCCCCAGCCGTCGTACGCCTGCTGCCGCGCGCGGTCGCCGCGGCGCTGCGGCTCGTCCCGCTCGACGCGGGCCCGACCTGGGTGCGGGTCGCGGCGGCCGACCCGTTCGACCGGAAGGCGATCGAGGCGGTTCGTGCGGCGACCGGCCGGACCTCCGTGACGCTGGCGGTCGCGACGCCGGCGTCGGTCATGCTCGCGCTCGAGGAGGCGTGGAGCCCGGCGCATGACGGAGCCGAGCCGCTGCCGGCCGCCGAGACGCACGTCCCGCGGCCGACCGGCGACGCCGGACCGGCGCTGCCCGACCGGCCGCAGCTGTCCGTGGAGTCCCGCGCGGAGAAGGGGCCGCTGTGGGAGTACTCCTTCGTCGGCGACGACCTGCCGAGCACGCACCCCGGCTACACGCCGGACCTCGCCCGGCTCGACGTCCGGCTGGCCGAGCTGGGCGCGGTCGGGTGGGACGCCGTCGGGGTGGTGGCCAACGGCGGCCGCGTGCGGGTGCTGCTCAAGCGGTCCGTCTACCGGCTCTGACGGACCTCCGCCGCGCGGGCCTGGCCCTCGGTCGACGCCGCGGGGGGCGACGCCGGCCGGCCGAGGACGATGCGCGGCGCGTAGACCGGGCCGAGCCCGAACGGCAGGTCCAGCAGCGGAGCCAGGCTGGGCGACGGCGCCGCAGTGGGCAGTGCCGTCGGGAATGACGTCGGGGTCGGCGTCGTGGGCAGCGAGGTGGGCAGGGTCGTGGGCAGGGTCGTGGGCAGCGAGGTGGGCAGCGTCGTGGGCACTGCCGTCGGCGCTGGCGTCGGCGCACCGGACGGGGTCTCCACCGGCGCGGGGGTGTGCGGCACGCCGCCGTTGACCGGGGAGGCGCCGTCGACGAGCGCGCCGAGCCGGTTGTTGACGCTCGTGAGCAGGTCCAGGACGGGGCGCTGCAGGGACTCGGGCAGCGACGGCAGGAGGCCGGCGAGCCGGTTCCACGTCGTCGTGAGCTGGTCGAGGACCGCGGTCGGCACCGAGCCGGCTGCCTCGAGCCGGCTCAGCGCGGCGTCGAGCGTGGTGGTCAGGTCGGCTAGCAGCCGCTCGACGCGCGCGATCGCCGCAGCGGTGAGCGTCCCGCCGGCCAGCAGGCGCCGCAGCTCGTCGACCCGGGCCGCCGCCTCCTCGGCCAGCTGTGCGGCCTCGGCGACCTCGGATCCGGCGCCGGCCCGCTGAAGGCGTTCGACCAGCCGCTTCAAGCCGTAGAACGCGTCACCCGGCAGCGACCGGTCGGCCGCGACGCCGACCCCGGTCACGGCAACGGCGAGGGCGAGGACGCCGGCGATGATCTGCGCGCCGGCGCCACTGGCCGCGGAGGAGAGCACGGCGCCCGGCATCGGCCCGGCCGGGAGGCTGGGCGCGAGCGGGGCCACCGGCGCGGCGACCACCGGCGCGAGGGTGGCGGCGGCCTCGGCGACGAGCGCGTCACGGAAGGCTGAGCCCATCGCGACCGGGGCCTGCGGCACGGCGTAGAGCCGCTCGGTGAGGAACACCAGTGGCGCGACGCCGGCGGAGACGGCCCCGGCGCCGGCGGCGCCATGGGTGGCAGCGTGCTCCAGCGCGTCGGCGAAGGCCTCAGCGCGGCGGGTGAACTGAGTCTTCATGGGATGTACCTCCTCGCCAGGCGCAACGAGGATCATCCCGGGCCCGATGTGGCTCCGTACGGGTGGTTTCCCACAATGGTCAGAAGTAGCTACGCGGCCTGATCACGGCCGCTGCGAACGGGCGCCCCGGCGCAGTCAACCGGGCGCAGTCGGCTAGGCGCAGTCGGCTAGGCGCAGTCGGCTAGGCGCAGTCGCGGCAGAGCATCTTCTTCTCGTTGACCAGCTGGCTGCGGTGCTTGACCAGGAAGCAGCTGCGGCAGGTGAACTCGTTCGACTGCTGGGGCACCGGCCGGATGTTGAGCTCGTCGTTGATGTCCTCGCCACCGGCGAGCTCCATCTCGAACGCGAGGTCGTTCTCGTCCTCCGCGACGCCAACGGGCTGCTCCGGCTTGCGCGCGATGATCTCGTCGAGGCTGTCCTCGGCCTCGAGCGAGCTCGACTTGCGGGCGTCGTAGTCCTGCGTCACAGCGGTGCGTCCTTATGGGTGGGTCGGGAGGTCCTAGGTGCGAGAACCGCGCCAGGGGAACGCGGCGAGCCCCTGCCGTGTTCCCGCGACGACCGCGCGCGAACCGCGATCGCCGGGGAGCGGCGCCGCATGATGCCAGAGAAACGACCCGGCCGCGCGGAAGGTGCCGGTGAGACCCGAACCGCGCTCAGGCCCGCCGGTGGACGACGGCGCCGAGCAGACCCGGGCCGACGTGGGCGCCGATCACGGCGCCGACCTCGCTCTGGTACATCATCTCCAGCCCCGGCAGCCGGTGCCGCAGGCGCATGCCCAGCGCGTCTGCGCCCTCCTGCGCCGCCAGGTGGTGGATGCACACGTCGACGGCGGCGGCACCTGCCTCCTCGACGATGGTGTCCTCGAGCTTCTGGATGGCCTTCGCACCGCCGCGCACCTTGGTGAGCGGCTCGATGACGCCGTTGACGAGGTGCAGCAGCGGCTTCACCTGCAGCGCTGTGCCCAGCAGCGCGGACGCGCCGCCGATGCGACCGCCGCGGCGGAGGTACTCCAGCGTTTCGACGTAGAAGATCATGCTCGTCCGGCGGGCCGAGGACTCGGCCGCGGCGGCGACGTCGAAGATGTCGGCGCCCTCCTTCGCTGCCTGCGCCGCCTCGATCACGGCGAACCCGAGGCCCATGGCGGCCTGCCGCGAGTCCACCACCTTCACCCGCGGACCGCCCGAGTCGGCGAGCTCGTAGGCGGCGGTGACCGCTGCCTCTCGGGTCCCGGACAGCCGGCCGGACAGGTGGATCGACACGACCTCGGTGACGCCGAGCGACTGGTAGGCCTGCTTGAACGCGGCGACGCCGGGCGGCTGGGTGGACGCGGTCCGGCCCGGGGCGGTGATCCACTTCGCGAACTGCTCGGGGGTCAGCTCGACGCCCTCGAGCAGCATCCGGTCGCCGGCCTTCACGTGCAGCGGGACGACGGTGATGCCGAAGCGCTCGGCCACACCCGGCGGCAGGTACGCCGTCGAGTCGGTCACCACGGCGACCGTCTGCGTGCTGGCCGTCTGTGGGCTCAGCGTCTGCGGACTGGTCACGTTCGACCATCGGAGGGCTCGGCGCCTACCTTGAGAGCCGCCCAGCCCCGCACCACTCGAGGAGCGAGTATGGCCGACCAGGAGTCAGCCCCAGCGGCGTCCGACGCACAGCGCTGCGGAGCGCCGGTCGTCATACCGGGGGTGTTCTCGTCCGTGAGCATGGACACCGGCCACCGCTGCGTGCGTGCAGTCGGGCACGAGAGACCCCATCGGTGGAACGCCATGTGGGCGACGATGCCACCTCACGAGGTGGAAGCCGCGGTACGACGGGCTGAAGCGGCGTGGGAGGACCCCGAGGAGCTGGCAGACTGACGCCTCGAAGGCGAGTCGTCGCTGGTCAGGAGTTTCACTCAGCAGCGCGGCAGCACGGCGCCGGCGCAGCCGGAGCGCCGGGAGCCCCGCTCATGCGCGTTCCTCTTGCTCTAGCCGCCGATGGCGGACATGGTCCGGTCGGGCTGGACGAACGCCGGGTCGTCGATGCCGTGGCCGGCCGCCTTGCCGAGGACGGCCGCGCGCCAGATCCCAGCCAGCTCGTCGTCGCTAGCCCCTGACCGCACGGCGTGGCGCAGGTCGGTCTCCGATCGCGCGAACAGGCAGTTGCGGATCTGCCCGTCGGCCGTGAGGCGCACGCGGTCGCAGGCGCCGCAGAACGGCCTGGTGACCGAGCCGATGACCCCCACCACGGCCGGTCCGCCGTCGACCAGCCAGGTCTCGGCCGGCGCGCTCCCCCGCTGCGCCTCGCTCGGGGTCAGGGTCCACCGCGCGCCGAGCAGGTCGAGGATCTCGGCAGCGGTGACCAGGTCCGGGCGCGTCCAGGCGTGGTCGGCGTCGAGCGGCATGAACTCGATGAACCGCAGCTGGTAGCCGTGGTCGAGGCAGAAAGCGAGCAGGTCGCCGGCCTCGTCGTCGTTGACGCCGCGCACCAGGACCGTGTTGACCTTGACCGGCGCGAACCCGGCCGCGGCCGCAGCGGCGAGGCCGGCCAGCACGTCGGGGAGGCCGTCGCGTCGCGTGACGGCGCGGAACCGATCGGCGCGCAGCGTGTCGAGGCTGACGTTGACCCGCTCCAGACCCGCGTCGAGGAGCGGCGCGGCCAGCTCGCGCAGCCGCAGCCCGTTGGTCGTCAGGGACAGCCGCAGCGCGGGCGCCGCTCGGCGGATCCGGGCGACGAGACCGACGACGCCGGGACGCAGCAGCGGCTCGCCGCCGGTGAGCCGCACCTCCCGCACGCCGAGGCCGGCCGCCACTGTCACCAGCCGCACCACCTCGTCGTCGGTGAGCAGGTCCTCGCGCGGGGTCCAGATCAGCCCGTCGGCCGGCATGCAGTAGGTGCAGCGCAGCGTGCAGCGGTCGGTGAGCGAGACGCGCAGGTCGGTCGCGACCCGGCCGTACCCGTCGACCAGCAGCCCGGGCGGCGCGGCAGGACGTGCGGAGGGCATGCGAGGACGCTACCCCCACCTGAACCGCGAAGAGCCTCAACGACGAGACCGTCGCCGCCGTGAAGGGGCTCGTCAAGCAGTCATAGCGCGCCCTCGCCCAGGGCGTGCAGCACCAGCTGCTGCGCGTGCAGAGCGGACGTGCCCCAGTGCCCGGTGAGCTCGACCGTCCGGGCCGAGGTCGGCGCCGGCTCGCCGTAGAGCAGCCCGACCGCTTTGCGCACCGCGAGGTCTCCGGCGACGACCACGGGTCGGCCGAGCACCCGGGCGAGGTACCACTCGGCTGTCCACGGGCCGATCCCCCGCAGCCGCACCAGCGTCTCGACGACCGCCGGCCCGTCGAGCGCCGACAGGTAGTCGAAGTCGAGCTCGCCGGCCTTCACCGCGCCGGCCAAGCCGATCAGCGCCACGGCCTTCGCCGTGGTCAGCTGTAGCGCGCGCAGGTCGGCCACCTCGGCGGCGGCCAGCCGCTCCACGTCGATCACGTACACCGTCGTGTCGCCCACCACCACGGGCGCGCCGTACGCCGACGCGACCCGGCTGCGAGTGGTAGCCGCCCAGCGCAGGTTGACCTGCTGCGCGCTGATGGCGCTCACCAGCGCCACGAACGGGTCGGACGTGCGCACGGCGTGCAGTCCGGCGTACCTCGCGGCGAGCGCAGCGAGTCGCTCGTCGCCCGCGAGCAGCGCGGCCCAGGCCAGCGGGAACGGCTCGACCATCGACGACGCAGCGGCCACCGCCGCCGGCAGGTCGTCCTGACGCGCGGCCTGGATCCGCAGGAGACCGCCGTCGACCACCGCCGCGAACGGCACGACCCGGCCCGCCACCCGCGCACACCGAGCCAGCACCCGACCGTCCCACCGGTCGAGCAGGTCGTCGCCGCTGCGGGAGAAGCGGCCGAACGTCGCCGCGACGTCGAGGTCCACCGGCAACGGCACGGTTGCCTGCTGCGCCCCGCGGGCCCTCCGGTCGGTCACCAGGGCAAGATAGGCCGCTCACCCAGCGGCAGGAGGAGACCAGCATGCGGGCGTGGCAGGTGCACTCACTCGGCGACCCGCAGGACGTGCTTCGCCTGGACGACCTGCCGGTGCCCGAGCCCGGTCCGGGTGAGGTCCGGGTCAAGGTCGACGCCGTCGCGCTGAACTTCCCGGACGTGCTGCTCTGCCAGGGCAAGTACCAGGAGCGGCCGCCGCTGCCGTTCACGCCGGGGCTCGAGGTCGCGGGCGAGGTCGTGGCGGTCGGCGAGGGCTCGGCGTACGCCGTGGGGCAGCGGGTGCTCGCGGCACCGCCGCTGCCGCGTGGTGGTCTCGCCGAGGAGGTGCTGGCGCCGCCGGAGGCGACGTTCGCGATCCCGGACACGCTGTCGTCGACCAAGGCGGCGGCGATGTTCATCACCTACCAGACCGGCTGGGTCGGGCTGCACCGCCGGGCCGCGCTGCAGCCGGGCGAGACGCTGCTCGTGCACGCCGGCGCGGGCGGGGTGGGCAGCGCCGCGATCCAGCTCGGCCTCGCCGCCGGCGCCCGGGTGATCGCCACGGCGGGCGGTCCGGACAAGGTGGAGATCTGCCGGCGGCTCGGGGCCGAGATCGCGATCGACTACCTCGCCGATGACTTCGTCGAGGTGGTGAAGGGCGCGACCGGCGGCCGTGGCGCGGACGTCATCTACGACTCGGTCGGCGGGGACACGTTCGACAAGTCACGCAAGTGCATCGCGTTCGAGGGCCGGCTGGTCGTCGTGGGGTTCGCCGGTGGTCGCATCGCGGACGCACCGACCAACCACGCGCTGGTGAAGAACTACTCGGTGGTCGGGCTGCACTGGGGCCTCTACCGGCTGATGGAGCCGAGCCTGATCCCGGCGATCCACGACGAGCTCATGGCGCTGCACACCAACGGCGCGATCGACCCGCTGATCCACGACGAGCTGCCGCTCGAGGACGCTCCGGCGGCGCTGGCCCGCCTCGGCGGGCGCGGCACCTTCGGCAAGGTCGTCCTGCGTCCCTAGCCGTACCCCCGCAGCCCGCCCCGCCCCGCCCCGGCTACCCCCGCAGCCCGCCCCACCCCGTCCCGGCCGCCCCCCGCGGCCCGCCCCACCCCGCCCCGGCCCGCCCCGCCCCCCGCGGCCCGGCCCCCCGGCCCCCCACCCCCCAGGTGGATCTTGGACGCGGGCTAGGGGTTTGCGTGCGTACGCCGGCGGAGCGGCGTCCAAGATCCGCTGGAGTTGAGGGGGGGGTTGGGGGTCGAGCGGGATGGGTGGGACGGACGGGAGGGGCGGGATGGCGGGATGGCGGGATGGCGGGATGGGCGGGAGGGTCAGCGCCGGACGGCGCGGGCGGCGTTGATGAGGCCGACCCCGTAGAAGTCGTCACGGCCGGCCGGGCCGAGGTCCTGCGCGGTCGCCACTATCCGCTCGGCGACCTCCGCCGGCGTCCAGTCCGGGTGCTGCGAGCACAGGAGCGCAGCCAGGCCGGAGACGAACGGCGCGGCCATCGACGTCCCGCTGAACGCGGCGTACCCCCGGACGTTCTTCTTGGGGTCGAACAGCGTCGAGAGGATCAAGTGGCCCGGCGCGACGACGTCGACGCTGCCGCCGAAGGTCGTGAACGAGGACGGCTGGTCGTCTTGGTCGGTCGCGCCGACCCCGAGCACGCCCGGGCAGTTGGCCGGCGAGGACTGCGGGCTGGCGAAGTAGCCGTCGTTGCCGGCCGACGCCACCACCACCGCCCCCTGGTGCTGGGCGTAGGCGATGACCGCGCGGTAGGCGAGCGGGCAGACGGCGGCTGCGCCGAGGCTCATGTTGATGACCTCGGCCTCGGCCTTGCCGGCCTCAAGGATGCCCACTGCGACGTCGCAGGACGTCCCGGAGCCCTTGTCGCTCAGCACCTTGATCGCGAGCACGCGGACGCCCCAGGCCACCCCGGCGACGCCGACCCGGTTGTTGGTGGCCGCCGCGACGATGCCCGCGACGTGCGTCCCGTGCGACTGGTCGTCCTGCGAGTCGTCGGTGCCGTAGGCGACGTTGGGCCCGTTGTCGACCTTGCCCTTGAGGTCGGGGTGCAAGAGGTCGACGCCGGTGTCGAGCACGGCGACGGTCACGTCGCGTGACCCGGTCTCGACGTCCCAGGCCCGCGGCGCGCCGATCCTGGCCAGACCCCACTGCTCGCGGATGCGCGGGTCGTTGGCCGCCTTGTGCGCGTGCACGACATGCTCCGGCTCGACGCTCGAGAGGCCAGGAACACGGCGCAGTGCGGCGATGCCAGCCTCGCGGAGGGCGACGCTGGGCCAGACCGCCTCGCGCAGCCCGACCGGCTCGGCCCGGCGGCCCACCTGCCCGCCGCTGCGGTGCACCGCAGCGACGACGGCGCGGTCCGCCGCCTCCGGCGCCACGACGAGACCGCGGCGCTCGGCGCCCTCGACGCCGACGAAGCAGAACTCCGGCAGGTCGGCGTACGCCGTCGACCACGAGCCGAGCGACGGCAGCACCGGCGAGACCAGCGCGACAGCGAGCGTCAGCCTCGCCGCGAGCGCACGGCGCATCGCAGGTCTCCTCTCGGACCGGTTCCCCTGGTAGAGCCCGCGCGGACGACGCGGGTTCGCGCGGGCGACCCGGCGCCTCAACCGGCCGCCTCGGCGGCGACCCGGAGCCGCTCCAGTGTCGTGGCCATCGTCTGCGGATTGTGCACGGACCGGTCCTTCACGCCGGTGAACGGCGTCGTCACGCGCCGCATCACCACGTCGCGGCGGTGAGCTCGCGCCCGGGGTCGGCGATCCGGACCACCCCGTGGGTGCTCCACCGCCAGATGCCGTTGCGGTTGTGCCCGGCGAACCGGGCACCCGGAACGGCCGAGGTCGCCCCGCGGCGCCACCGCACGCGGTCGGTCTCCGGGCTCCACTCCCCCATCCGGGACAGATCCGCGACCAGCGACCACACCCGCTCGGGCGGCGCGGCGATGCGGGTCGAGACGCTGACGGGTGCTCGCTCCAGGGTCGGCATCGGCGGAGACCGTCAGGCGACGATCAGCACGGGCGTCCCGGCCGTCACCCAGCGCGCGAGCTTTGCAATGTCCTCGTTGTGCATCCGCACGCAGCCGTTGCTCGTCGGCCGGCCGACGGAGGTCCGCGCCTGGGTGCCGTGGATGCCGATCTGGCCGATGCCGCCCTTGCCGAACGACGTGTAGACCTCGCTGAACCCGCTCACGCTGATCAGCCACGGCCCGTACTTGCTGCTCGGCGCCCACTTCTCCAGGAAGTCGACGTAGAAGTCGCCGAGCGGAGTGGGCGTGCTGCCCTTGCCGACGGCCACCGGCTCCTGCATCACGAGCTGGCCGCTCTGGAACAGCGACAGCCGGCGGGCGCAGCGCTCGACGAGGATGCGGTACGGCGTACGCGACGTGGTCACGTCGTCCATCCGCACCCAGCCGGTCACGCCGTTGGGTCGCTCGGCCATCTGCGCGCGGTACCAGCCTGGGACGGACTCGACGGCGCGCAGGTGCAGCAGCTGGTTGTCCCGCGTCGGGTTGGGCAGCCGCCGGACGAGGGTGCCGTCGGGCCCGTCGAAGACCTTGAGCTCGGAGTACCTGGCGCTCAGCGCGATCGTGTCGCCGGCCGGCATGGACGCGGGCGGCCTGGGGCACGGCGTGGCCGGCCCCGGCGCCGCGGTCGCGCGGGCCGATGGCGCCGCCGCCGTGCGCGGCGGGGCGAGGGTCGGGGCGACGACCGGGCTGGAGAAGGTCGGCACCTGCGCCTCAGGCGTCGTGACGAGGCGCGGTACGGCACCGGCCGCGGGCCGACCCCGACCGAACGTCACGGTCGTGCCGACCGCCGTGATCAGCACGGCCAGCATCGCGAGCACCGCGATCGAGAGGTTGCGGGCGCGCGCGGACCGCCGAAACCGCAGCGGGACCTCGGCCTTGCCATCACCGGACCTGCGTCGCACGTGCACCTCCCTCCACCTGCCTAACGACGAGCATCGGCGTCAGATGCGCCCGGCTCAAGCCCGAATGCGCGCTACCGATTCCGAACTTTGAAGATCGTCACGCTCAAAACCGCGCTGTGATGTGGCGGGACATCGGTGACACGGGTTCTTAGTTCAGGGACCTTATGCGTTGCTGGCCTGCGGCTCCTCTGGGTAGCCCGGAGCCGTAGTAGCGCTGCTGCGGGTCGAGGGTGACGGTGCGGATCAGGGTTGAGCCGGCGAGCAGGACGAGCTGTTTGCCGTAGCGGACGGCGCGGACGGCGCTGACCGGCCGGCCGGACCATTCGGCGCCGATGTGGATCACGTAGTAGCCGACGTTCACCAGCCCGGTGGCGGTCGGTGTTGCGGCCCGGATTTCGAGCACCGGGGCCGCGTCGAGTTGATACGGCTCGCCTGGGATGGCTCTCGGTGTCGCGTGCCACCGTTGCACCGGCAGGGCGCCCCTGAGGGCTCGATGCGGCCGGTTTTCGTTGTAGTAGGTCCGGAACGTGTCCAGCTGCCTCTGCAGGCCGTCGATGGTCCGGGCGAGGGGTTGGCGAGCGAGCCACTTCTTCTGCGTCTGGTGGAACCGCTCGACCTTGCCGCAAGTCTGCGGGTGATACGGCGTCGAGGTGATCGTGGCGACGCCGAGTGCGCCGAGGTTGGCCTGGAAGTCGCAGGGACTCTGTCCGCGCCTCGCCGTGCTGAAGCACAGGCCGTTGTCGGAGAGCATCCGCTGCGGCGGCCCGCACTCGCTGGCAGCCTGAGTGAACGCGGCCCACGCGAGCTGACTGGTCGCGTGCGGCCCTGCCACGCAGGCAGCTGCCAGGCGAGAGTGGTCGTCGAGCAGGTTCATGATCCAGCCGACCCGGCCGCGGGCGAGATCCCAATGGGTGGCGTCGATCTGCCAGCACTCGTTCGGCGTCGGGTACTCGAACCGGTGACCAGCAGCGTGCGGTCGCTTCTGCGGCTGCGCGACGACCTGACCGCGGCGCACCAGTGCGCGGTGCACCGTCCTGACGTCCGGCACGGCCCAACCGGTGCGGGCCAGCTCGTAGACGATCGACTGCGCACCGTTGTCCAACGGCAACGTCTTGCGCAACCGCACGATCTCGTCCTCGAGCTCAGCTGGGATCTGGCCCGGGCTGCGGTGCGGCCGCCGGGACCGCGGCTCGATCCCGACCGGCCCCTCATCAGCGACCCGGCTACGCAGCCGGTAGAACGTCTGCCGAGAGATCCCCAGCTCAGCGCAGAGAGCCTTGACCTCGACTCCCGGCAGCTCCGCCGCCGCGAGCATCGCCAACCGCGTCTCCATCGATACCACCCGTCCGGTCATGCGCAGCAGCCTGCGCACCACCTACTCGGGTGTCACCGATGTCCCGCCACATGCGTGTCACCGATCTCATGACACCTGACAACGCTCAAAACCGCGCTCAAGTCTTCAAAGTTCGGCGGCGCCGCCGCTCGACGCGCGGGTCGACGGAGGGGTCGCCGCGCTCGACGCGCGGGTCGACGGAGGGGTCGCCGCGCTCGACGCGCGGGTCGACGGAGGGGTCGCCGCGCTCGAGCAGCGACCCCTGGAACGCGAGATCAGGGTACGTCGGCGCCCCGACCGCGCTCGGCTCCGCGGTTCGACGCGACACGGGCGGCGTGTCGCCGACGATGCGCGGAGCCGAACGCCCCTCCCCGGGCGACTAGAACTGGACGTACGCGTAGCGCTCCTGGCCGTCCGGGAGGATCACCACGAACACCCGCTTCGAGCCCTTCCACTTGTTCTCGGTGATCGCGTTGAAGTGCACGGAGCCGCCGGCGGAGTCGTACTTCGCGATCGGGTTGCTGGTCGCGCCCTGTGTGTAGGGGTCGGGCAGCTTGTAGGCGAGGGGCGAGAAGCCGGTCACCGTGCGCCAGGCGAACTTGAACCCGATCGGGTCCTTGATCTCGCTGTTGCTGTTGAACACCCGGAACCGGAACGGCAGCGTGTTGCCGGCCGAGGCGGGGTTGACCGACGGCGGGTTGACGGTGGGCGTCAGGAAGCCCTCGAACTGCAACGGTCGGACGGTGTAGGACCGGCAGGTGCGGGTGGTGTTACCCGACGCGTCGGTCGCGGTCACGCAGAACTGGAACGTGCCCGAGGTCTGCGTGTCGAGCAGCCCGCCGCTCGGCACCGACCCGACGCAGCTCGCCACGCCGGCCCCACCGGTGTCGTCGCACGAGTACGTCACGGTGACCTTCTGTGTGTAGTCCACGACCAAGCCGTCGACCGGCGCGGCGATCGACACGGTCGGCGCGAATGTGTCGGGCCGGACCGTGTAGGTCACGGTGTGCGTCGACTGGTTGCCCGCCACGTCCGTCGCGGTCGCCGTGAAGGTGAACGTGCCCGCCTTGCTCGTGTCGGCCTTGGCCGCCGAGAGGCAGGACTGCACGCCTGAACCGGCGTCCCTGCAGGTGACCGCCGCCGGGACGACCGCGTTGAGCTCGTAGCTCGTGCTCCCCGGGCTGGTCACCACGACCGTCGGCGGCGTGACGTCGATGAACGCGGTCCGGGCCGCAGTTCGCTCGGTCGGCACGCCGGAGTCGAACGACCGCGCGGCGAATGGGTGCAGTCCGGTCCCCGTCACGAGCACCGGATCGGCGTACCGCTCGAACTCGGCCCGGTCGAGGCTGTACTCGGTCTCGGTGACCAGCGGCGACCCGTTGGACTGCGTGACGGTCGCGGTCACGTCGCCGGTGAACCAGCCGTTGACCGGCGCACCGGCCGTGCTGGCCAGCGAGATGAGCAACCCGTCGTCCGTGTCGCCGATCGTCCGAGCGTCGTCGCCCTTGTTGCCCCAGTAGCTGACGGCCACGTCGTTGACCGCCTGGCCGAGGACCTTGCGGCCGCTCCCCGGCGCGACGGTGACGGTGCCGCTCCACGATGTGATGCCGGTCGCCGCGGCCGACGTGCGTTGCAGGTCGACCGAGCGGCTGCCGACGAAGAAGTTCACCCGGCGCACGGCCGTGGCGCTGTAGACCCGCGCGGTGATGGCAAGCTGCGTCTGCGCCGCGTCGGCGTACTCGGTTGTGACCGAGAGGAAGCGGGCCGCCTCACCGGTCTGGTCCGAGTAGAGCACCATGCCGCGCACGCTGTTGCGCAGCTGCAGGTCGCCGACGACCTTGCGCGCACCCGCCGACGACGTCGGCGAGAACTGCGCCGGCCACAGCAGGAACCTCTGGTCCTTGCCAAGCGAGGTGACGGTGCCCGGCGCGACCGGGAAGTCGCCGAGGCTCTGCGGCTCCCCGAGGTCCTCGTCGATCAGCGCCCGCGAGTGGGCCAGGTCCTGGCCGGTCTCGGTGGTCGCATCGAACCCGGTGAGGAAGAAGCCGATCGCCCGGTGCCCGGGCCGGGCCGCGTCCCGGTTGGTGACGTCATACGACGTCTGCGGGAGCACCGGACGGCCGTCGGCCAGGAGCACGTCGCCGCCGACCGAGACGACCCGGCCGTCGGGGCCGGTCGTCGAGTCGAAGGCGATGGTGCCGCTGTCGAACGGCGTGTAGGCAAGACCGGTGATTGGGTCGATCTGCAGCGGCGTCGCCGCAGGCGGCGTCGGCGGGGCCGGGTCGGTCGCGACCACCCGCATCTGCGGCGGGCCGTACATCGCCGCGATCTGCAGCGACTTCTGGTCGTAGGCGCTGTTCAGTCCCATGTGCTCAAGGAAGTACGTCCGCTTCGCGTCGCGCAGCGCCTGACCGACCGTGCCGCTGGCGAGCCGCGCGGCGAACAGGCTCATCAGCTTCTCCGAGTAGCCGACGGTCTCGGTGTCGCCGTAGCCGAAGCCGTAGTTGGCGACGAGGATGCCGGCCCGGTCACCGCCGATGGTCTCGGCCCAGTCCTTCAGCCGCTTCGCCTGGTCGGCGGTGGGCGACGCGACGGTGCTGTCGGCGATGTTGAGGCCGAAGTGGCAGCCGACGCTGAAGACGATCCGCCCCGGCGGCAGGGCAGAGAGGTCCGCGGTGCTCACGAGGTCGTCGGCGTCGCCGGCGGCGCCGGTGCCGGCCGCGGGCTGGAACCGGTGGTGCTGCGCGTGGCCGTTGACCGCCGCGATATCGGGCGCCGCGCTGCTCGCCGCGTTGCACGATCCGGTGCCCGCGGAGACCGGGCCGGTGAGGTGGCGCAGCAGGTCCTGGCGGGTCCACGACTCGCAGATGAGCCGGGCGACCTTGTCCGCGCCCAGCGCGGCGAAGGCGCCGGCGGTCTCGTCGCCGCCGTCGGTCAGCAGGTCGTAGCCGGTGACGAGCACGCTCTGGTCCGGCGGCTGCTCGGCGCGGCCGTCGGCCGCGGCGTACTGCAGCAGCGAGCCCCGGATCTGCGCGGGCGTCTCGACCAGGCGGCTGACCGTCCAGTCCGGGACGAAGACCGGCGTGCCGTTGACCGCCATCGGGCGCTCGGTCGCGTAGGCGTCGTCGGTCAGGAAGTGGCGGGTTCGCGCGGCGGCGGTGATCGCGTTGTGCCCGGCGGACGCGACGAGGGTGTAGGTGTACGCCGGCTCGGCGCCGTTCGGCACGTCGTCGTGGACGCGGGCGCTCGGGAAGACCTCATCGGAGCCGACGAGGACCGTGTACTCGTGCGCGGCGAGCCCGGTCCGCAGCCTGGTCTGCAGAGCAGAGACGGCGGACGTGACGCGGTTGGCGGCCGCGACGTCGCACGGCGCGGCGTCCCACTCGGCAAGCCGCGCCCGCACATCCGGGTCGGACTCGACCGGGTAGACCACGCCGGCCACCTCGGGCCGGGCGGCGTACGCGCGCAACTGGGCGAGCAGCTGCTCGGCCTCGGCCGGGCCGTAGATGTCGCCCATGCGATCGTGGTTGTAGAGCACGAGCGTCTTCGTCGACGCCGGCACGGCCGGTGTCGCGAACGTCGTGCCGCCGCGGTTGTAGCTGCGCGGCGTGCAGGCCGGAACGGCCGGCGCGGGCGCGCCGTCGACGGAGAGCACATAGGGCTGGGCGCTCTGGCCGCCGTTGTAGTGGAAGACGCCGACGAGGTAGTGCCCGGAGTCGCTGGACTCCGAGGTCATTTCGACCTGCTCGTCGGACGTCCCGCGCTGCGCGGACAGCCCCTGCACCGGCAGACCCTGCACCGGCAGACCCTGGACCGGCAGACCCTGGACCGGCAGGTCGTGCACGGTGTCCGCGGGGACGTCGCTGGTGTAGTTGAGCTCGGGGGTGTCGTCGTGCACGCCCAGGCCCTGGACCGGCAGGCCCTGGACGGGCGAGCCCTGCACCGACGGGTCGCTGACCGGCGTGCCCAGGACGAGCAGGTCGAGGTCCGCGTCGTCGTCGCCGAGCGAGGTAAGCCGCAGGGTCAGGTCGCAGCCGCCCTCGGTGGGACCCGCTGCACCGGCGGCGATGCTGCAGGTCGACCCCTTCGGCACCGGCAGCCGGTACCAGTCGATGTCCGGCAGGGCAGAGTCGGTGACGCCGCGCGAGATGTGACCGAGCCGGAAGACGCCGGCCTCGAGCACCGGCGCGGCGGTGACGTCGTCGTTGGCGTGCGCGGGCAGCGTCTCGGCGTCGACCACGCGGATCGCTCCGACGTTGTCGACGGTGCGCGACGCGACCGGGCCGAACTCGTCCGTGGAGGTGACGCGAACGCGGGCTGCGCCGACGCCGAGGACGAGACCCGGGTACATGCGGAAGCGCAGTGTCGCGGTGCGCCCGGTGGCGACCAGCGTCGCCACGTCGCGCCACACCAGGGTCCCGCCCGGGCCTGCGACCGGATCGGGCAGCGGCAGGGCGTCCGGCGCGACCAGCTCGGAGCTGCCCGGGACGATGGCGGTGCCCGGCGGCGGGGTGACGACGAACGTCGGGTCGACGACCGGGGCGGCGCCCGTGCTGGCGAACGACAGCGTGTAGGTGATCGTCGCGCCGCTGCTCGCGTACGTCGGGGACCGGTGCAGGTTCAGCGCCCCGACCGGCAGGCGGTGCCGGTCGGGGAGGATGCCGAGCAGCACGTCGCCGAGCCGTACCTGGCCGAGGACCGCCGTGCGGTCGACGAGCGCCGCGAGCAGGTCGCCCACCGTCTTGCCCGCGCGGAAGGAGCCGTCGGCGGCACCGAGCGTCGTGCACGTCGGCAGGCAGGTGACGAAGGCCGCGGCGTCGCGCACCGACGCCAGCCCGACATCCCGGAGCGGGGTCTGCAGCACGCGGTAGTCCGTCAACGGAACGCGGGCCAGCGGGGTGCCGCTGATGTCCGCCGGGAACGGGGTGGAGTCCCACGGCACGGTCGCGCCGAGACCGCTCAGGTCACCGTCGACGAGGGTGGACGACGGCGTGATGCCGAGCTCTGCGCAGTCGAAGCCCTGCCCCGCGAACAGGTCGCACCACGGGACGGGCGGGGTTCCCGGCCCGTTGGGCGCGATCTGCGAGTAGGTGAGACCGGCCAGCGCGATCGAGGCGAGGGTGATCCGGCGCAGCGGGCTGCGGGCGAGGTCCACCTCGCTGAGGCGCACGACCGGCGCGTTCGGGAGCGCGAGGTACTCGCCGAAGCGGATAGCGCTCGGCGGGGTGTTGGCCAGCGCCGTGCCGGCGAGGCGCGACTCCCAGCCGTCGGTCACCGGGATGTCGCTGAGGTAGAGCCCCTGGAGGAACGCGAGCGCGCTCGTGCTGGTGAACAGGCCCTGGACCGGGAGGCCCTGGACGGGCAGGCCCTGCACCGGGAGCCCCTGCACCGGGAGCCCCTGGACCGGCAGGCCCTGCACCGGCAGCGACTCGGCGCCGGTCGCGGTGAAGGCGATCGTCTCCACGGGGATGGCGGCGGCCGGGACGAGCACGGCGCCGGCCGCGACGTCGCCGACCCCCGCGGTCATCGTCGGGTCGGCGATGACCGCCGCGCCGCACGCGACGACGGTGGGTACGGCGAGGAGGTTGTTGTTCTCGAGCGCCTCGGTGACCTCGTCGGTCGCGTCCGTGTGCACGAGCAGGTAGCCGCGTCCGGGCGTTGCATCGGCCGGGAAGTTCACGCCGGCCGGCAGCGCCGGTGCCGACGCGCCGGGCTCGAGCCCCGGCACGGTGGTGGTCCCGATCAGCCGCGACGACGCAGAGACGGTCGGCGTCGGCGAGAGGTAGGTGCGCACGTCGAACGGCGCGACTGTAGCCGGTCCGCTGTTCGTGACGGTCGCGGTGGTCGCCGTGCCGACCGGCTTGCCGGCGCAGACCACCTTGGGCAGGGCGCCGGCCGCGGTGAGGTCCGCGCTGCGCGACGGCAGCGACCGGAACCCGAAGTCGGACTTCGGGCCCGGCGTGATGCTGTCGGCGAGGTTGGTCGTGCCGCGCGGATAGCGATCCACCTCCGACTGGGCGCAGGGCGCGACGTCGGTGCCGCAGGTCGCCCGCCACTGGATCGTGAGCGGCGTCGTCACCGGGATCTCCAGGACGTACGACGCGCCCGCGCGGGTGGGCAGCTCGGTGTCGAACGTGATCTGGGTGAACCCGAAGCCGGCGCCAGGGGTGACCGTCTTGGTCCCGACGCGGTTGGCCCCCGGGTTCTCCGGGTCGGCGCTGTCGTAGACATTGACCGTCAGCGTCTGCGCCGGCGACCCGAGCGGGGCGTTGATGCAGAGCTCGACCGCCTTGAGCCCGTTGCGGGACGTCTTGAACGACTGCCGCAGCGTCGTGTCGAGGACCGCGAAGCCTGGGAAGCCGACTGCGTCGCAGGCCGGGTCGCCGGCGATCCGCTGGTCGACCGGCAGCGTGGAGGTCGTGGCCGCCAGGGTGGCCGACGGTGCGGCGACGACCGGCAGCAGCGCCGCCAGCACCCCAACGGCCGCCAGCCAGGAGCGGCTCGCGCGGTGGCTGCGGCGAACGGCCGACGCGCGGCGCGCGTTCGGCCGAGACACGACTCGGCGGACGGTCCTCACGGTGGTTCCCCCTCTCGTCCCGACGCGGCTGTGCCGTTCGGGCTGACCGGATTATCAGGAATGTCCGGTTCGAAGGGAACCCTCTGTGCCTGTCAGATCGCTGACAGTGTCGATCCGTGCTCGAGCGGACACTCTCAAACGGCCTACAGTGGCGTAGCGTTCAGCGAGGGGGTGAGCAGCCTTGGACGGCAACGCAGAGGACGGTCCGCGCCGGGTCGCCCCGCGGCAGAGCCTGCTCCCCTACCTCCCGCGCCTCGTCCTCGACTGGCAGGCCGACGAGCCCGCCGCCACCCATCGTGAGCTCGACGCGACCATGGTCGTCATCGACATCTCCGGCTTCACCGCGATGTCCGAGCGGCTGGCGACACAGGGCCGGGTCGGCTCCGAGGAGGTCACCGAGGTCCTCGACGCGGTCTTCACCCAGCTGCTCTCGGTCGCCTACGCCGACGGCGGGAGCCTGGTGAAGTTCGGCGGCGACGCCCTGCTCCTGCTCTTCGACGGGCCGGGCCACGCGCACCGCGGCGTCCACGCGGCGGCCGGCATGCGCCGCACGCTGCGCGAGTGCGGAACGGTCTCGACGTCCGTCGGCCGGATCCGGCTGCGGATGTCGGTGGGCGTGCACTCGGGCCGGTTCCTGATGGTGCTGGCGGGCCACCGGCACCGTGAGCTGGTCGTGACCGGTCCGGGCGTCACCACCGCCGTCGAGATGGAGCACGCCGCGTCGGCCGGCGAGATCCTGCTCAGCCCCGCAACCGCCGCCGCGGTGGACCCGAACCTGCTCGGGGAGGAGAGGCACGGCGGGTTCCTGCTGCGCCGCACCCCACTTCCGCCGCGAGCGATATCGACGATCTCCTTGCCGACGGACCGGATCGATGTCGCCGACTTCGTCCCGGAGGCGCTGCGCGAGCACCTCGCCAGCGCGGGCGGCACCGCGGAGCACCGGCAGGTCACGGTCGGCTTCGTGCGGTTCGGCGAGGTCGACCTCGCCTACCACCGCGACGGCCCGTCCGCCGTAGCCGCGGCCGTCGACGAGGTCGTCCGCGTGGCTCAGGACGCGGCCGCGGCCTACGGCGTGACCTTCCTCGGCACCGACGTCGACGCCGACGGCGGCAAGGTGATCCTCGTCGCCGGCGTGCCGCACGCGAGCGACAGCGACGAGGAGCGGATGCTGCGCGCGGCCTGCGCCGTCCTCGACGCGCAGACGACGCTGCCCGTGCGGATCGGCGTCAACCGCGGTCACGTCTTCGTCGGCGACGTCGGCCCGTCGTACCGGCGCACCTACACCGCGATGGGCGACGCGGTGAACCTCGCCGCGCGGCTGATGGCGCACGCCGGGCACCGCGAGCTCGTAGCGTCGACCGACACCCTCGATCGGGTCAGCGCGAACGTGACGGCCCGCCCGGTGCCGAGCTTCCGGGTCAAGGGCAAACGACTGCCGGTCTCGGCGGCGCAGGTCCGGGCCGTGCGGGCAGCCGCCGAGCTGACCCGGGTGCACAACCTCCCGCTCTTGGGCCGCGACACCGAGCTGGCCGTCCTCGTCGCCGCCGCCCAGCGCGCGGCGACGGGCGCGCTGGGCGTCGTCGAAGTCATCGGCGAGGCGGGCGTCGGCAAGAGCCGGCTGGTCGCGGAGCTGCTCGAGCGGGTCGCCTCGCCGGTCGTGGTGTTCGCGTCGTGCTCGCCGTACGACGTCGCGACGCCGTACGCCGCGGCCCGCGTGGCGCTGCGCCGGCTGCTCCGGATCTCCGACGACGCGTCGGCGGCCGAGGCCGGCGTCGCGCTGCATGAGATCGTCGCCGCCGTCGACGCAAGGCTGCTGCCGTGGCTCCCGCTCCTCGCGATCCCGGTCGGCGCGACGGTGCCGTCGACGCTCGAGGCCGAGACGATCGCCGCCGAGTTCCGTGCCGACCGGATGCGACGCGCCGTCGCCGACCTGGTCAGCGAGGTGTGCCGCACGCCGACCCTCATGGTGCTCGAGGACACCCATTGGGTCGACGACGCGTCGGCCGAGCTGCTCCGACACGCGCTGCTGTCGGTCGGTCGCGACGTGCCTCTCCTGGTCTGCATGACCCGTCGCGAAGACGTCGGCGGCGTGCCGCTCGACGAGCGCCTCGACCCGGTGCGCATCGCGCTGCCCCGGCTGGGCGACGACGCCACCAAGGCGCTCGCCGTCGCGGCGAGCGAAGGGCTGCTCCTGCCCGAGCCGCACCTGGACGCGGTAGCCGGTCGGTCCGGCGGTCTCCCGCTCTTCCTGCGTGAGCTGGTGCGCGAGGTCGCCCACCGCGGGTCGGTGGACGCACTGCCCGACACCGTCGAGGCCGTTATCACGGCGCGACTGGACGAGCTGCCGCTCGCCGACCGCACGCTGCTCCGCCATGCCGCTGTCCTCGGGGCCAGCTTCCCGGCGGCGCTGCTCGACCAGGTGCTCGGCGTGGCCCCGGATGAGCGCAGCTGGCGCCGGCTGGCCGCGTTCCTCGAGAGTGACGGCGACACGGTGCGCTTTCGACAGTCGCTGTTCCACGAGGTCGCCTACGAGAACCTGCCGTTCCGGCTGCGCCGTACCCTGCACGCGCGCGCCGGCGAGCTGATACTCGCCCAGGGCGACACCACCGGCGAGTCGGCCGCGCTGCTCTCGCTGCACTTCCACCGCGCCCAGGCGTGGGACCGCGCGTGGGAGTTCTCGCGCATCGCGGGCCAGCGAGCACAGGACACCTTCGCCAACGTCGAGGCCGCGACGCTGCTGCGGCGAGCGGTAGAGGCCGGACGTCACCTCGCCGTGCCGGCGACCGAGATCGCGGCCGTGTGGGAGTCGCTCGGCGACGTGCTGCACCTGAGCGGCCTGTACGCCGCCGCGACCGACGCCTTCGCGAGCGCTCGGCGGCTGGCCCCGCCGGACGCGCTGCCGGTGCTGCTGCTCAAGGAGGGCGTCGTCCGCGAACGGCTGGGCCGCTACCCGCAGGCGCTGCGCTGGTTCACCCGCGCCCTGCAGCACGCGGCGACCGACGCCGCAGAGGAGGGTGCGACCCGCCACCGGGTGCGGATCAAGCTGGCCGTCGCGATCACGCGGCACCGCCAGGGCAACTACCGCGAGTGCATCCGGCTGTCGAAGGAGGTCGCCCGCGAGGCCGAGGCGATCGAGGACCGCGCCAGCCTGGCCTACGCGTTCTTCCTCCTGCACACCGCCTGCGGTGACCTCGGCACCGACGAGTTCCCCTACTTCCAGGGCCGGGCGCTGCCCATCTTCGAGTCGCTCGGCGACCTCATCGGCCAGGCCAACGTCCTCGAGCGCCTCGGCATCGACGCCTACTACGGCGGGCGGTGGGACGAGGCGGCCGACTTCTACCAGCGCAGCGGCGAGCTGCGTGAGAAGGCCGGCCATGTCGTCTACTCCGCGAACTCGCTGCACAACGTCGCCGAGATCCGGCTGGACCAGGGACACCCCGAGGAGGCCGCGGACGGGTTCCGGCACGCGCTGCGCGTGTGGCGCTCGGCCGGCTTCGCTCACGGCGTCGTGTTCGCGACCTGCGCGCTCGGGCGGGTCGCGCTGGCGGCCGGCCGACTGGAGGAGGCGGCGGAGCTGTTCGGGCAGGCGGCCTCGACCGCCCAGGAGATCGGCGCCGAGCACGCACTGGTCGAGGTCGAGGGCCGCCGGGCGGAGGTCGAGCTCGCCGCCGGTGACGCGGCCACCGCACTGCGGACCGCCACGACCGCGCTCGAGCGGGCCGGGCGGATCGGCGGCATGATCGAGGTGGCCAAGCGCCTGCAGCGCGTCGTCGCCGCGGCGCACCTCGCGCTCGGCGACGCGGCGGCGGCCGCCGCCGCGCTGGACGCCCTGGCCGCGCCGCAGAGCCGCGAGACGACGTACGAGACCGGGCTGGCCCTCCTGCTCCGGGCCCGGGTCGCCGAGGCGACCGGCGAGGACCCCACGCCGTACGCCGAGCGCGCCCGCGCGACCCTGTCGGCGCTGGGCGTGGAGGAGTCGGTCATGACGCCCCAACAGCTCACAGGTTCACCCGCCTAAGGGTGCAGTCCGCCGTGCTCGCGGCCGATAAGGCTCCCAGGAGCTGCCAGCGACCCGAGAGGACCGGCGTGAACGAGTTCGAGCGGCTGATGGCGGAGGCGTACGACGACGGCGTGGTCACCGAGGTGATCCGCCCGGCCGCGATCGTCCCGGAGGACGCGGCCCGCCTGGTGCTCGTCGAGCTGGCCATGCGCGACGTGCACGCCGGCGGTCATTGGGATGCGACCCCGACGCTGTGGCGGCGGTTCGACCAGCCGGCCGAGCCGGACGTCGCGCTCGAGGACACCCACCTGGTGGGGTCGTTGCAGGTCGCCTACGGCACCCCGACGCGCTACGACATCACGATCTACCGCGCGACCGTCACGACCCTCGGCCAGGAGTGCGGCTGGACGGTCGAGACGCTGGTCGACGAGGCGCTCGGCTTCGGCGGGCTGGACCTGGCCAGCTGCCCGCGCGCGGACCTCAGCCCGCCGCCGCCGGTCTTCCGCGGCTGACCGCGGGTCTCGGACCCAGCCGCAGGCGACCAGGGACCCGCCGTCAGGCGACTATCGAGACCGGCGTGCCCGGCTTGACCATCTTCGCCAGCTGCGTCGACGCCTCCGGGCGCATCCGCACGCAGCCGTGGCTCGCGTCGCGGCCGAGCGACCACGTCGCGCTCGTGCCGTGCAGCGCGATCTGGCCGCGGCCGCCGGCGAAGTCCTGGAGCACCTCGGAGAACGCCGCGACGCTGATCAGCCACGGGCCGTAGCCGCTGCGCATGCTGTAGGGGTAGACGTAGTCGACGAAGGTCTCGACGACCGGTGTCGGTGTCTGCGACTTGCCCACCGCGACCGCCTCGCGCATCACGACCTGGCCGTCCTTGTACACCGTCATGCGGTGCGCGCACCGCTCCACGACGATCCGGTAGGGCAGGGCGGACAGCTCCACCTCGCCGACCTTGATCCAGCCCGTGCTGCCGTTCGGCCGGACCGGCAGCGCGACCTGCAGCCACTCGCCGCGGCGGGCGCGGACACCGAACTCCAGCGGGAAGTTGTCCTCCGGCCGGGGGTTGGCCATCTGCCGGGTCGGCCTCGCCGCCCCGGGCGCGTCGTACACCGCGACGGAGCTGCCGATCGCCCGGGCCCGGGTCGCCCGGGCCGCCGGGACCTTCGGCGCCGGCGGGCAGACCTTCGCCGCGGGCGGTGTACGGCGCCGCGGCGGTCGGGTCATGCGCGCGGTGCCCGGGCGGCGCGGGGTGGTCTGGGCGGGCGCGACCGACGGCGCCGCGGACGGGTGCGGCGGTGCCAGCGCGCTGGCCACGGCCCCGGACAGCGAGGGCGCCACGGCCAGCTCGACCGGCGCCACGGCCAGCTCGACCGGCGCCACGGCCAGCTCGACCGGCGCC
>Ga0183260_10000793_pt1 | contig 26832 bp, 28 predicted proteins | sample AntDrymUQ4972206_2_FD_129768 | JGI IMG/M metagenome (GOLD analysis project Ga0183260, IMG submission 129768) | Polar desert sand microbial communities from Dry Valleys, Antarctica - metaG UQ497 (22.06) (version 2) (version 2) | ecosystem: Environmental > Terrestrial > Soil > Desert | place... | reverse complement strand
TTCCCGCGGGATCGATCGCCAGGCACAAGCGCATGGCCGAGCCCAGGCAGGTGGGCGAGCGCCGGGTGCTGGTGGAGCGCGAAGGGACGACCGCGTACCTCAAGCTCGCGTATCCAGCGCCGGCGGCAACCGAGCCGGATTTCTTTCCGATGCTCGTCCTCGACGCGGCCCTGACTGGCGCCAAAGGGGTCAGCCTCTGGAACGCATTCAGGGATGCGCCGCCGCAGCGGAAGGCGCGGCTCTACTCCGCGCTCGTCGAGCGAGGGTTGGCGACGTCCGTTTCGGGATCCCTGCTGCCGACGTCCGATCCGTTCCTGTTCACGGTTTCCTTGACGGCGGCGGCAGGGGCGTCGCTCGACCGGCTCGAGGAGGCGGCCCTCGCCGAGATCGATCGGGCGAGACGAGGCGGCCTGTCGGCGCAGGAGATCACCAGGGCCAAGCGGCAACTTCGGACGCGCCTGGTACTCGAGAACGACAGCGTGACGAGCGTGGCTCACCAGCTGGGCTACTTCTCGACCGTCGCCGGCCCCACCTACCTCTCACAGCTTCAAACCCGCATCGACGCGGTCGCTCCGGAGGACGTTGCGCGGGTCGCTGGCGAACGGCTCGGTGCCGTGACTCGAACCGTCGGACGATTCCAGCCGCTCGGCGAGGCTGCATGATCCCGGCAACACTGGCGCAGGGCCTCCGTCCGGTCCGGACGGAGCTCGCAAACGGTGTCGTGATCCTCGCGCAGGAGAGCGGGACGGTACCGGCCGTCACCATCAACGCCACGTTCTTTGCCGGGAGTGCGCAGGATCCAGTGGACCTGCCGGGCGTGGCCTACCTGACGCGGCGTGTGATCGACCGCGGCGCCGCGAATCGCTCCGCCGTACAGATCGCCGATGCGCTGGACGACCGCGGCGTGTCACTACGTGTGACGGCCGCGCGGGACACATTTTCCGTTGCCTGCGACTGCTTGTCCGAAGACCTCGACGACCTCCTGGCACTGATCTCCGATGTCGTCCGGGCGCCTCTCTTCCCCCAGCTTGAACTCGACAAGCGTCGCGTCGAGGCCATCACTTCGGTCAGGCAGGACGATGACAACCCGGCGGTCCGCAGCATAGATGCGCTGGTCGGGACGCTCTATGGGCTGGCCCACCCGTATGGACGCCCCTTCAAGGGAACCGTCGCCAGCCTTCAGTCGATCGGCCGCGCTCACCTGCTCGAGTTCCACCGCCAGCGCCTCCAGCCTTCTTCGCTGCGCCTCGCCATCGTTGGCGACGTGGATCCTGTCGCCGCGGTCGAGGCCGGCTCGCGATTCTTTGAGAGCTGGAGCGGAACTCCAGTCCGGGAAAACGCTCTTCCCGCTCCACCCGCCGCGCGGGCGCGGAGCGTCATGTGCCAGCTCATGCCCGGCAAGTCCCAGACAGACATTGGATACGGATTCACCGCCGTGCGACGGCTGGACCCGCGGTACTACGCCTACTGGATGATGAACAACATCCTTGGGCAATTCGGCCTGGGTGGACGGCTGGCCGACAACATCCGGGAGCGCCAGGGAATGGCGTACTACGCCTACAGCACTCTTGAAGCGAGAGCGTCGGAAGGCCCGTTGATCATCCGTGCCGGTGTCGATCCCGGCCACGTGGAGCGGACGATCGAAGCCATCGACAGAGAGGTGAGCGACCTCGGCCGCACCGGTCCCACGCTGGCTGAATTCGAGGATACGCGCCAGTCCCTCATCGGCTCGATCCCGCGGATGCTCGAAACGAATGACGGCATCGGCGAGTTCCTCCTCGGAGCCGAACAGTTCGGCCTGGGTCTGGATCACGACCGCCGCCTGCCCGACCTGCTGCGCGCCGTGACGCGGGACGAGGTTCACGAGGCCGCGGCCGAAGTCCTCGATCCGTTCAAAGCTTCGATCGTGGTGGCGGGCCCGTCTGCGTAGATGTCGACTCCGACCCGCGCGGTCTTCTTCGACGTCGACTTCACGCTGATCCATCCCGGGCCGGCCTTTCAAGGGAGTGGCTATCGCGAGTTCTGTGCGCGCCACGACGTCAATGTGGATGTGGACGCCTTCGAACCGGCGGTCGCGCAGGCCTCGCCGCTCCTCGAGAGCACGTCCGGAGCCTACGACGCTGAGATCTTCGTCCGCTATACCAGCCGGATCATCGAGGGGATGGGCGGCCAGGGCCCGGGCGTCACCCTCGCCGCGCGAGAGATCTACGAGCAGTGGGCGGGCTGTCAGCACTTCGAGATGTATCCGGAGGTGCCCGAGGTGCTGCGGGCGATCCGTTCAAGCGGGGTGAAGATCGGACTGATCTCGAACACCCAACGGTGCCTCTCGACCTTCGCCGAGCACTTTGAACTGGTCGGATTGTTTGACGTGTCGCTATCGTCATACCAGCACGGCTTCATGAAGCCACATCCCAGCATCTTCGAAGCCGCGCTCCGCGCCGTGGACAGCTCGCCGGCGCAGGCCGTGATGGTGGGTGACAGCCTGGCTCACGACATCGAGGGTGCGCTCGCGATCGGCTTGCGCGGAGTGCTCGTCGCGCGGGCCGGCCGTCGGCCCGGGACGCCGGCCGAGCTGCCGGTGATACAGTCGCTCCTCGAATTACCCGCGCACCTCTGACTCATGTCGCTGATCCGTCCACTCACCACCCTCGAAGACTGCCGGCACGTCGTCGCGCTCGAGAAGGAGATTTGGGGTTACACCGACGCCGAGGATGTCGTGCCCGCGCCGATCCTGATCGTGACGATCAAGCGTGGCGGCATCCTTCTCGGATCCTTCGACGCGGCCGGCGCGATGAACGGGTTCGTCTACTCGATCCCCGGCCTCAAGAACGGACGTCCGATGCAGTGGTCTCACATGCTGGGAGTCACGGCAGCCGCACGATCCGCGAATCTCGGGACGAGATTGAAGCTCGCTCAACGCGAGGCAACGCGCGCGATGGGGCTCGACCTCGTCGAGTGGACCTACGATCCGCTGCAGGCGATGAACGCCCACCTCAACTTTGCCAAGCTGGGGGTGGTGGTTGAGGAGTACGAGGAAAACATCTACGGCGAGTCGAGCAGCGTCCTGCATCGCGGGTCACCCACGGACCGGTTCGTCGCCGAGTGGCACCTCAACGAACCACACGTGGAACGCCGCACTGGCGACAGGGGCGGACCGCTGATGCGAGACGCGTCCGTAGGAGCCGCACCTGTCGTGAACCCATCACGGCAGACAGGCGAGTGGCTGGCTCCAGCCACCGGCCAACTGGATCTCGACGACCGCAGAGTGCTCGTGGAGATCCCGGTCGGATTCACGGAGATGCAGGCCCGGTCACCGGAAGCGGCGCTCGAGTGGCGCATGGAAACCCGGCGCATCTTTCAGGCGTACTTCGCTCGCGGTTATCGGGCCGTGGATTTCTTCCTGTCGCGCGAATCCAGCCGCGGCCACTACCTTCTAGCCAGGCCGCTGAAGGGTGACGGCCTGGCCTAAAAATGGAAGAGGGAAAATGGAAAATGGAAAAGCTGCTCGGCTCGGCACCTCTTCCATCTTCCCTTTTCCCTTTTCCATCTACCCCGGCGGCCAACCAAGCCGGCGTCCGCCGAGCAGGTGCATGTGGATGTGGAAGACGGTCTGGCCTGCATCGGCGTTGCAGTTGAAGAGGACGCGATAGCCGCGCTCCGCGAGCCCCTGCTCCTTCGCAATCGCGGCGGCGCGTCGCGTCATCTCTCCGACAAGCGCTTCGTCCTCAGGCCCGAGGTCATTCAGAGTCGCGATGTGTCGGCGCGGGATCACCAGGACGTGCGTCGGCGCCTGCGGGGTGATGTCCTTGAAGGCGACCAGTTGGGCGTCCTCGTAGACGATCGACGCGGGGATCTCGCCGGCGGCGAGTCTGCAAAAGAGACAATCAGCCATCAGGGTTCCTGCTCCGTTTTGGATCGGGCTTCGGAAAGCCCATCCGGTTCGGGTCGCTCGAGCACGATCGTGCGCGGGATCGACTGCAGATCTTCGCGGACCCGCACGATTCGCCACCCCGCCTTCTCGGCCAGCGCTTTGACCTGCTCGGCCTGGCCGAAGCCGAATTCAACAATGAGTTGCCCGCCCGTCGCAAGGCGGTCCGCAGACTGCTCGAAGAGACGCTCGATCAGCTCGAATCCCCTACGTCCGCCGAAGAGGGCCAGGTATGGTTCGTAGCGAATAACGTCCTCCTGCATGAAGGTGGCATCACCTTCCGGCACGTATGGAGGGTTCGAGACTATGAGGTCAAAGTGTCCCGTGACTCCCTGGAGCATATCGCCCTGGTGCAGGGTCACGCGGTCATCGACACCATGACGCGCAGCGTTGCGTCGGGCGACGTCGAGCGCAGCGGGTGAGACGTCCACGGCGGTGACGCGAACTGCCGGCAGGTCGTGAGCAATGGCGACGGCCAGGCACCCGCTCCCCGTACCCACGTCCACGATGTGGCGGCAGGGATGTGCAGCCGCGAACGCCAGCGCTGCTTCGACGATGAGCTCTGTCTCCGGGCGGGGGATCAGGACATCTTTAGTGACCTCGAACTCGAGGCCCCAGAACTCGCGCCGGCCGATGATCTGCGCGACCGGTTCGCGCGCGGCGCGTCGCGCGATCAGCGATTCCAGTTTGGCGGAGAAGCCTGGTGGCTCGGGGTCGCGGCCGCGGACGATGAGGTCAGCGCGGTCCCAGCCGAGGAGGTGGCGTCCGAGGACTTCGGTGTCGAGCGCCGCGTCAGCCGCCGGGAAGCCGGCCCCTTCGAGCTGCCGGCGGGCGGTGATCAGCCGCTCGGCGACAGAAGGCATCAGGCAGCGTTCTCGCCGCCGGTCGCGTCCTTGAGTTTTTCGGAAGTGAAGTAAGTGACCGCCGCGTCGATCAACTCGCCGAGGTCGCCGTCAAGCGCGGCGGTCAGCTGGTGCATGGTGAGGCCGATTCGATGATCGGTGATGCGGTTCTCGCGGAAGTTGTAGGTCCGGATCTTCTCGGACCGTTCGCCGGTACCGACCTGGGTCTTCCGGTCCTTGGCGATGGCATCGTGCTGCTTCTGCATCTCGAGGTCGTAGAGACGGGCGCGCAACACCTTCATCGCCTTCGCGCGATTCTTGATCTGTGACTTCTCGTCCTGCTGTGACACGACCAGGCCGCTCGGCAGGTGGGTGATTCGCACTGCGGAGTAGGTGGTGTTGACGCTCTGCCCGCCAGGTCCGCTCGAGCAGAACGTGTCGATCCGCAGCTCCTTGTCCTGGATCTGGACGTCCACTTCCTCCGCCTCGGGCAGCACCGCGACTGTCGCGGTGGAGGTATGAATCCGACCGCTTGCCTCGGTCACAGGGACGCGCTGCACGCGGTGAACGCCGCTCTCATATTTCAGGCGGCTGTAGACGTTCCGTCCTTCGATCAGGGCGATGGTGCCGCTGTCGCTGATGTTGAGGACGTCCATCTTCCAGCCCTGTCGCTCGGCGTAGCGCGAGTACATCCTGAACAGGTCCGAGGCGAAGAGTGCGGCCTCTTCACCGCCCGTGCCGGCGCGGATTTCGAGCATGACGTTCTTCGCGTCATTCGGATCCTTGGGAATGAGCATCACCTTCAGCGAGGCGAGGAGTTCGTCGCGGCGCGCTTCGAGGGACTGCAACTCGTCCTGCGCCAGGTCGCGCATGTCGGGGTCTTTCAACAACTCCTCAGCGCCTTTGAGCTGATCGAGGACGTCCTTGTAGTCGCGGAAGGCTTCGACGATCGGCTGTTGTTCAGAGACAGTCTTCGAGTGCGAGCGGAATTTCGCCGTGTCGGCCTGGACGGCCGGCGTGCCCATCTCCGCCATCAGCTGCTCGTACTTCGCCTCGAGCGCGGTCAGTTTGTCGAAAATCATAATCAGCTCTCGGGGCCACCAGCGGATCGCGCCGGCGGTTAGCCTCCGGATACCGGTGGTAGAAACGCGACTTCGTCGCCGTTCTTCAGCGCCGCGTTCATCCGCGCGTAGTCTTCATTTACCGCGCACGATACGCTGCCGGCATACGCCGCCAGCGCGGGAAACCGTCCCGCGAGCGACGTCCAGGCATCGAGGACGGTGGCGGTCTCAGGCACGACCACCGTCAGCTCTGGTGCGCCGGCGATCTCGCGCAAGCGGGCGAACAGGCGCACCGTTATGAGCACGCTCGCTCCAGCGCCGCCTGTCTCGCGTCCTCGTCCAGGGGATCCGCAGTCGCACCTTCGATCCAGACCTCGCCACCTTCGAAGTGCTCGTGCTTCCAGATCGGCGTGATCTGCTTGATCCGTTCGATCGCGTATCGGGCAACCGCGAAGGCATCGGCGCGGTGCGGTGAGGCTGCCGCAATCGCAACACTGGCTTCACCGATCGCCACCCGGCCAACGCGGTGGTGGATCGCCAGGTGCGCCGCCGGCCACTGCGCTGACGCTTCGTCCGCGATCCGTTCGAACGACTTCAACGCCAGCGGCTCGAACGCTTCGTAGTCGAGGAAGAGCACCTGCCGGCCGACGTTCCTGTCACGAACCAGCCCGATAAATGTTGTGATTGCCCCGCAGCCCGGGTGCGCGGCTGCCGCTGCGACAGCTGCCGCATCGAGCGGTTCGTCGCCCACGCGGAATCGCTGAGACACAAAATTCAGTATACCCCGCGCCAGAAATGGCTCAGCGGGCCATGCCCGTGCCCGATGCCCGGGGCATTGCGGATCGCGCCTTCGAGATAAGTCCGGGCTCGCCCAATGGCGTCGCGAACGTCATAACCGAGCGCCAGGTTCGCCGCGATCGCCGAGGCCAGCGTGCACCCGGTGCCGTGCGTCTGCAGGGTCGCCAGCCTGGGGCCGCGGCACTCGAACGTGCCGCTCCCGTCGGCCGCGATGTCGATACTCTCGTCGCCGTCGAGGTGCCCGCCCTTGACCAGGACGACGCTCGGCCCGAGCTCGAGGATCCGTCGCGCGGCGGTTTCCATGTCGCCGAGCGAAGCAATCCGCATCCCTGCCAGCTCTTCGGCCTCCGGAATGTTCGGCGTGACCACCCTTGCCAGCGGCAGAAGTAGTGTCCGGATCGCCGCGACGGCTGCCTCTTCGAGCAGGCGGTCGCCCCCTTTCGCAATCATCACTGGATCGACGACGACCGTCGTCAGGCCCAGCCGCTGCAGCGTGTCGGTCACGGCCTCGACAATGGCGACGTTGGCGAGCATCCCGGTTTTGACGGCATCGGCGCCAATGTCTGACACGACAGCCTCGATCTGCGAGACCACCAGCCTAGGCGAGACAGGCTCCCAGCCGGCGACGCCGCGAGTGTTCTGGGCGGTGATGGCGGTAATCGCGCTGGTGCCGTAGACACCGTGGGCGGCAAACGTCTTGAGGTCGGCCTGGATGCCGGCACCGGCCCCCGAGTCGCTCCCCGCAATTGTCAGTGCCGTACGCATACGTTAGAATCCGTCTCTGATGAATACCGCACGCACCGGGCACGGCACGCTCCTGACGACGTGGACCGGCGGTACCGAGATGTCCGCCGCCACGCGCGTCGCTGCCATGCTCTTTATCACCGTCGCCACCGCTGCCGCAGCGCAGATCAGTATCCCGCTCGGAGTGACTCCCGTGCCGCTGGTCATGCAGGACATGGTCGTGCTGCTCGGCGGCGCCGCACTTGGCTCGCGCCTCGGCATGGCGGCCCAGGTGCTCTATCTGCTCGCGGGACTGTCCGGCCTTCCGGTCTTCGCGGCATCACCGGTACTGCCGCAGGGCCCGCTTCGCCTGCTCGGGCCCACCGGAGGATATCTTCTGAGCTATCCATTCGCCGCGTTCCTCACTGGCTATCTTGCCGAGCGTGGCTTCGACCGGCGCTACTCGACCTCGGTGCTGGCGATGGCGGCCGGCCTGGTTGTCATCTTCGCCTTCGGCGTGCCCTGGCTCGCAATGTTTGCGCGGCCCGTCGGCATTGGCTTCGAGGCCGCGCTTCATGCCGGGCTCTATCCGTTCCTTCTCGGCGACGTCTTCAAGATCTTCCTCGGGGCCGCAATTCTCCCCGGCTTCTGGAAGCTGATCGGTCAGCGCACGTAACCAAGACTTCTGAGCCGCTCGATCATTTCCTGGTCGAGCGGCTGTCCATCCCGCAATCCCGCCGGCGACACCCTCCGACCGTAGCTCTCGACCGCCCGCACAGGAAATCGTCCGGCAAATTCTGTCGAGAGCAGGTTGAGGATCGGTGCGCCCACAACCTCGCGGCTGACCGGCAAGCCTAGAACGTGAAGCACGGTCGGGGCGACGTCGACCGCTCTCGCACTACCAGTCACGCCGGCCGCGGCGATCGCGCCCCTCGCCGCGATCAGACCAAGATTGATCGTCTCGAGCCGCCCGGGCTGAGCGAGAAGAACGACGAGTTCGTCTGCGCCGGGAACGAGCGCGTCTTTCAGCAGGCCATCAAGATAGATGTAGTAGCTGCGGACGCCTTCGAGCCGCGCCTGCAACGCCGAGGGAGAAGCGGCAGCCCCGGCACCGAGTAATGCATGCTGTGCGATATCCAGTCCCGGAAGGTAGAGCGCGATGAGATCCAGGGACGGCGACTGCACCCGCCTCGCCATCACGACCTGCAGCGCGTCCACTTCCGCGGCTCGTCGCAGCACGGCGGACGTTTCCGCCTCCGCGGATACCGGCATCAGCGCGGTCATCAGGGACTGGGCCTCGCTCGTGATCGCAGGCCACTCCGCCCGGATCCGGTCGTAGAGCGCCGCCGGCGCAATCTCCCCGTCCAGTGCGCCGCCCCGTTCGAGCCGGAGCGTCGCCCGATCGGAGAGAACGATCGGCGGATTCGCACCACCGGTGGACGCGGGCCACGTCGCCCACCAGTTGATAACAGCCGCTCGCAGCCCGGCGTCGGCCGCGACTTCCCAGATCGTCTTCGACCGCAATTCCGCGCCGCTAGCCGTCGACGGACGCGTCAAGCGCAGCAGGTCGGAGACGCCACGCAGCGCCCGCATCATCCCTTCCTGCCGGCTCGAGGTGACGGATCCCTGCAGGCCCGCCACCCGACGCGTCTCGAGTCCCTGCACGCCATGCACGTCCGGTGGCTGCCCGGTCGCGATCGTCGTCCAATCACGCGCGGGATCGCGGACGGTGGGAGCTGGAATCAGGACCGATCCACCTTCCAGCATCCGACTGAGATTCGGGATGCGACCCGTGGCCGCCAGCTCCCGCATCGCCGCAGGGTCCAAGCCATCCACCGCGATGAGGCGCACTCGCAGGCCAGGGGACACGACAGCGAGGTTTGGCGCGGGCGCCGCGCTCGCGGGCGCCGGTGCGGTCATCAACAACAAGCCCGCCGCCGCGGCGAATGCCAGCACACCGGCCGCGACCGTCAACTTCCAGGTCGATCGGCGCTCCGCGGCCGGCGCTGCCTCGGGATGACTCGCAACGATTACCGCGAACGCCGTGATCGCGGTTGCGTGCCCGAGCAAGAGACTGATCGCGACCTCGATCGCGAGCGCTGCCGCCGTCCATGCCGCCGACAGGCTGGCGAGGTCGGGATTGGCGATTCGCCACCACAACGTCAGATAGGCGAGGCACGCGCCGCCAACCAGGACACCGGCGCCCCGAGATACGCTTCGCGCCCGGCCGCTGACCCAGGCTATCGGTAACCGGCCAACGATGAGGCCGGCGAGAAAGGATACGAGAGTAGCGGCGGCACCGAACAGCAACGCCAGGTAGATAGCGATGACGACCGCGTCGCTCGTGTTCGTGACGAGACCTGGAAACCGAGTGCCGATGCCCACTGCTGCAGCGGGGCCGAGCAGGACCGCGGCGAGGACCCCGATTCGCAGTGAGCCGAGCGCCGCGATCGCGAGCGGACTGCGCACGGTACTCGTGGGGCCGAGCACGAATCTATCGATGCCCGCGTCCAGGTAGCCGAGCTTGCGCAACTGCATCCGCAGCTCGTCGACGCGAATCTCAGTCGCTGGTCCGGGCGTGTCGTGCTTCGAACCTTCCACCCGTTACAGGCTCCGGCTTGCGACAAACACGGACAGCTCTCGAAGCCGGTCGGCGCGGCGGCCGAACGGCTGCAGTGCGCGATCGGCGGTGTCGCACAGTTCCCGCGCCAGTTGGCGCGCGCCGTTCACGCCGCTGAAGGAGACGAACGTCGTCTTCCGGACATCTTCCTTGACGTCCTTGCCGGTTTCCGCGGAATCGCCCTCGACGTCCAGCAGGTCGTCGATGATCTGGAACGCGAGACCGAGGTTCTTTGCGTAAGCGGTGAGCGACGCCACGCTCTCCGGTGGAGCACCAGCGGTCAGCGCCCCCGAGGCGGCCGCCGCCACAAACAGCGCACCGGTCTTGCCGCGGTGGATGCGCTCGAGCATCTCGAATCCAATGACCTGGTCGGTGGCGAGCAGATCCGCAGCCTGGCCGCCGATCAAACCATCAGTTCCGACAGCGCCCGAAAGCAGCGCACTCAGGCGCGCGGCAAGGTCCGCGTCGTATGCCTTGGCGATCGTTCCGAACGAGAGATTCAGCAGCGCGAACGCCGCCAGGATCGCAATCGCTTCACCAAACACCTTGTGGTTCGTCGCTCGTCCCCTCCGCAGCGCGGCATCGTCCATGGACGGCAGGTCGTCGAGGATGAGCGATGAAGCGTGGATCAGTTCGACGGTCGCAGCCGCGGGCAGCCCGCGCGCGATCGTGCCGCCGCACAGTTGGGCGCAAAGAAGCGTGAGCACCGGTCGCACCCGCTTCGAGGGCGCCAGCACCGTGTAAGCCATCGAGCGCTGCACCGGGTCGCCGCTGTCCGGCACCAGGCGGCGGAGCTCGGTATCGGTCGCCTGCTGAAACTCGATGAAGAAGGATGGAAGCTGCATTACCGCCCGTCGGCGACGAACTTCAGCAGGTACTGATAGCGCAGAAAGTCGCCACGCGCTTCGAGTCGCAGTCCTGCAGACTCGGCATCGCGAATGATCGTCTCCGCATCCACCCGATCTTTGATCGCCGGGCCTGGCCCATGGCCGTCCTTTGAGAACTCGACGATGCCGACGCGTCCGCCGGGTTTGAGGGAATTACGGACGTTGCGGAGCAGCGTCCGAGGATCCTCCATCTCGTAATAGGTTTCGACGATGAGGACGACGTCGACCGGCTTTGGCAAGTTGGGATCGACAGGCGTGCCGAGGACGGTCTCGACATGCTTCAGTCCTTCGCGCTGGACGCGGCGGCCGATCGCGCCGATCATCTCGGGCTGGATATCCTGCGCGTAGACGCGGCCATTCGGGCCGACGCGGTGTGCGAGCCGGATCGTGAACCAGCCGCCACCGGCGCCGAGATCAGCGACGACGCTTCCTTCCGCGATCTCGAGGAAGTCCATGATCTGGTCGGGTCGCTGCCACGCGTCCCGGTCCGGACCCTCGAGCAGGCCGAGGTCCTGCGGCGGGAACAGCCGTCCGTGCTGACGCTGCTGCGCCTGGCCGGCCGGCGCCGGCAGGGCGATCGCCAGCGCGAGCGCGGCTGCCGCGAGAAGTCTTGGTGGCACCAACACGTGTGTCCTTATTCTGCCCCGGGACGCCCGGTGTCGTCATCGCTTCGACGGCGAGGATCGAGTCCAGTTGCTCCGGCTCCAGCAGTCCGCGTTCGAGCACGAGCTCGCGGATGCTGCGGCCGGTCGCAACGGCGGTCTTCGCGACATCCGCTGTCTCAGCGTACCCGATATACGGGCTCAGGGCCGTGGCGATGGCGGTGCTGCGATCGAGCAGTTCGCGGCAGCGGGCTTCGTCGGCGCGGATGCCCACCACGCACCGTTGGTCGAACACCCGCATGGCGTTGCCGAGGATGCGCGTCGCGTGCAGCACGTTCCAGGCAATCACCGGCATCATGACGTTCAGTTCGAGCTGCCCGGCATCCGCGGCGGCGAGGATCGCGGCATCGCAGCCGATCACCTGGTAGCAGACCTGGTTGACCATCTCGGGGATCGAGGGATTGACCTTGCCGGGCATGATCGACGAACCGGGCTGGACGGCTGGCAGCTGGATCTCGGCGATGCCCGCACGGGGTCCCATGCTGAGGAGCCGCAGATCCGACGCGATCTTGCCGACCTCCACCCCAAGGCGGCGCACCGTGGCTGAATAGGCGAGCACGTCGCCCATGCTCTGCGTCACGCGGAAGCGGTCGTCAGCCGGACGCAGTGGCAATCCGGTTGCTGTGGCGAGATGTGACACGGCGTGCGCGGTGTAGTCGTCCCCCGCATTCAAGCCTGTGCCGAGAGCGGTAGAACCCAGGTTCAGCTCGTGAAGCTGCGTCGCGGTGCGCTCAACATCTGCCATCGCGTGACGGACGTTCGCCGCAAAGCCGCTGAACTCCTGGCCGAGCGTGATCGGGACGGCATCCTGCAGGTGAGTGCGTCCGGTCTTCAGAACGCCGGCGAACTCGTCGCGTTTCCGTTCCAGCGCACCGGCGAGGCCGTCTGCCGCGCTGGATAGATTCGTCATCGCGGCCAGGACAGCGAGTCGCGTCGCGGTTGGGAACACGTCATTAGTTGACTGCCCCATGTTCACGTGATCGTTGGGATGCACGCGCTTGTAGGTGCCGCGGCGTCCACCGAGGCGTTCTTCCGCGAGGTTCGCCAGCACCTCGTTCGTGTTCATGTTGTGGGACGTGCCGGCCCCCGCCTGGTAGATATCCACCACGAACTGATCGCGGTGCTGACCTTCGAGGATCGTGTCGGCCGCGGCAGTGATCGCGTCAGCAATCTCGCGGTCGAGACGACCGAGCGACGCGTTCGCGTCGGCCGCTGCCTTCTTGATGAGGACGGTGGCGGCGACGAGCTCGGGTGGGGCTGTCAGGCCGCTGATGGGGAAGTTCTCGACCGCACGCTGCGTCTGGGCGCCGTAGAACGCGTCGGCCGGGACGCGAACCTCGCCAAGTGGATCGCGTTCAACTCGGGCTTTCATCGGGACCTCCGTAGGGGCGCAGGCTCGCGTCCAATTATACTTCTCGCATGCTTCCCGCTTTCTTCGACAGCATCGTCGAACTCATCACGAAGACCTCTGCTGACCTGCCCCCTGACGTCCGGGCCGCGATGGCGAGTGCGCTCGCGTCCGAGGCGCCCGCCACGCGCGCCGGGCAGGCGCTGACGATCATCGCGCAGAACATCGACCAGGCCGAATCCTGCGAAGCACCCATCTGCCAGGACACCGGCATGCCGACCTTCGAAGTCCACGTCCCGGTGGGTGCGAACCAGATCTGGATGCGCGCGAAGATTCGAGAGGCGGTCGCCGAAGCAACGGAGCGCGGAAAGCTCCGGCCGAACTCGGTCGACTCGATCACCGGCGAGAACTCCGGGACCAATCTTGGACCCGGAACGCCGATTATGCACTTCGACCAGTGGGAGCGGGACGAGGTCGAGGTGCGGCTGATCCTGAAGGGTGGCGGCTGCGAGAACACCAACGCGCAATACGCGCTGCCGGCGGAGCTGGAGCACCTTGGCCGCGCTGACCGGTCGCTCGAGGGGGTCCGCAAGTGCGTCCTTCACGCGGTGTGGAAGGCGCAGGGGAAAGGCTGCAGCCCGGGTGCGGTCGGCGTCTGCGTCGGCGGCGATCGGACGTCGGGTTATCTCCACGCCAAGGAGCAGCTATTCCGAACGCTGGAGGACACGAATCCTGATCCTCGACTGGCACCACTCGAGGCGTCGATCATGGACGAGGCCAATCGCCTCACCGTCGGCCCCATGGGTTTCAGCGGGAAGACGTCTCTGATTGGCTGCAAGATCGGCGCGCTCAACCGGCTGCCGGCCAGTTTCTTCGTCTCGGTCGCTTACAACTGCTGGGCGTTCCGCCGCCTGGGCGTCCGTCTCGACTCCACCACGGGAGCGATCACATCGTGGATGTATCGAGACGGTGAGAAGTCGAAGCCGATGCTCGCGCCGGAGCTGGTCGCGGCAGGATTTCCGCGGACGGGTCGGGAGATCTCTCTTCAGGCACCGATCACCGAGGCGCAGATCCGTGAGTTGAAGGTCGGCGACGTCGTTCTGATCTCGGGCCGGATGTATACGGGCCGTGACGCCGTCCACGCTCACCTGATGAAGCACGATCCTGAAGTCGATCTGACCGGCGCCGTCCTCTACCACTGCGGACCCGTGGTGAAGAAACAAGAGCCTGCCGGCGAAGGCTGGGAAGTGACCGCCGCCGGTCCCACGACCAGCATCCGCGAAGAGCCATACCAGGCGGACATCATCAGGAAGTTCGGTGTCCGGGTGGTGATCGGCAAGGGCGGTATGGGGGCGACGACGCTCGCCGGCCTGCAGGAATCAGGAGCCGTGTATCTCAACGCCGTTGGCGGCGCGGCGCAGTTCTACGCGCGCTGCATCGAGCGCGTGGAGGGTGTGTCGCACATGGAGTTCGGGACGCCCGAAGCGATGTGGCACCTGCAGGTCCGCGACTTCCCCGCCATCGTCACGATGGACTCGCACGGCAACAGCCTGCACAAGGATGTCGAGGACGAGTCCGCCAAGGTGCTCGCCGGTTTACGCCGCATCTAGCGCAGCCGTCGCGCGGCCCGGTTGGCCGCTAGTCCGTCATTGCGTCCGTGAACACACGCTTCAGGTCCGCGGCGACGGTGCTCGAATTCTTGAAATGCAGCCGGAGTACGCGCCGGCCATGCGCCTCGAGCGCCTGCACGTCTCCAAGTGCCTGTGCCCGCTTCAGCACTGCGAAGGAGTAGCCCGCCTCCGGGATCGGTGTTGCACTCTCGTCGTCCGCGGTCAGGACGAACGCTACGCAGGTGTTCGGTCCGCCCTTGTGGTATTGCCCCGTCGAGTGAAGGTAGCGTGGACCCACACCGAAGGTGCTCGCGGCTTTGGTTCGCGCTCGAATCGCCGCGCGGATCCCGGCCACCGTATTCTCGATCTCGCTCTCCGCTGGCAGATACGAGAGGAAGGCGACGTAGTCGCCGGCGCGAATGGACGCGAGCGTCTGCCGCACCGCATCGGCCGACGGCGCTCCGAGCTGGTCATCGAAACGACCATTCGCCGCATATGCGGCAAGCAGTCCCTTTGTTTTCTCTTTCGCCTCGGACACGTTGGGCTCGTCGAACGGGTTCAGCCCAAGCGCGGCACCCGCAACCGCGGTAGCGAATTCCCACCGGAAGAACTCGGCGCCGAGGCCGTCGTGCCGCATGGAAAGCCGCAGCACCGGGTGGCCTGCGGCTTCGAGCGCGCGCAACCGCTCGTCGTCCGGCCGATCCGATTCAGAAGCGACCGACACGAAGGCCCGGTCGTTGCCATACTCGTCGGGACGCCCAAGCGGTTCGTCGACCACCGGCAGGGATCCCTTGCCGTGTTTCCCCGTGCTCTCGGCGACGAGTTGCTCGATCCAGAGACCGAGTGCTGCAAACGACGGCGCGAGCGCGACGGTGAGCTTGTCACGGCCATCGAGCGCTGCTGCTCCGATGAAGGCGCCCAGTTCGAGGCCCGCATTCATGTGATTGTGCTGCTGGCAGCCTTCCGCCATTGCGGCGCCGCCGGCCAGCAGAGTGTCCACAGGGGCGCCGATAATCGCCGCTGGAACCAGACCGAACAACGACAGCGCCGAGAATCGCCCGCCGATGTCGGGTGGATTGATGAAGATCTCGCGATAACCTCGCTGTTCCGCCAGAGACTGAAGAGCGGTCCCTGGATCCGTAATCGCGACGAAGTGCCGTCCGGCGTCTGCACCGAGTGCCTCGCTCATCTTCGACCAGAAGAAGCGCTCCATCGAAGCCACTTCGACCGTCCCGCCGCTCTTGCTGGCAACGATGAAGAGCGTACGCGCCGGATTCATCCGCGCTGCAGCCACGGTAAGCGTCAACTCGTCCGTCGTATCGAGTACGTACAGCTGCGGATGGCCCTCGGCGACGCCGAAGACGTCCCGCAGGACTTCGGCGCAAAGGCTGCTCCCGCCCATGCCGAGGAGGCAGGCTGCCTCGAACTTCTCATCGCGAACCTGCTCGCGCAGGCGATGCACTGCGGCCATGTGCGGCTTCATCGTCGTACCGACGTCCAGCCACCCGAGCCGTGACTCGATCGACTTGGCGTCCGCGCTGCCAGGCGCCGCCTTCCAGGTGGAAGGATCGCGTTTCCAGATCTTCTCGACGACGGCGTCGTGCAGCAGGCGGTCGGATAAGGTTTTCATCTCAGACGGTTCTCCGGTTGATGACGAGCAGCCGCGGTTCAGTCATTTCCTCGATGGTGTACTTGGGACCTTCGCGCCCCAGCCCGGAATCCTTCACGCCGCCGTACGGCATATGGTCGATGCGCCATGTCGGGACGTCATTCACGAGAACGCCGCCAGCTTCGATGGTGTCGAACGCCTGCAGGGACCGGTCCAGGCTCGCGGTGAAGACGCCGGCCTGCAGTCCGTAAGTCGAACGATTCACTTCCTCGAGGGCGCTCTCGAAGGACGAGAAGCGAGCCAGAACCACTACGGGCGCAAACACTTCCTCAGCACACACCCGCGCCTCGGCCGGAACATCGGTCAAGACGGTTGGTGCATACAGCGCACCGCCCAGCCGCTTTCCACCGGTGAGCACACGCGCGCCATGCGCTACGGCTTCGCGCACCCAGGTGTCGATCCGCTCGGCTTCGCCCTCTTCGATCATCGGCCCCACATCGGTTGTTGGATCGAGAGGGTCGCCGACTTTCAGCTCCTCTACGAGCGCAACGAGCGCCGACGTGAAATCGTCAAAGACGCGATCGTGGACGTAGACGCGCTGGACCGAGATGCAGCTCTGACCCGCGAAGCCGAATCCGCCGGCGGCGACGCGTGCGGCCGCGAAGCGGATATCGGCGGTGTCATCGACGATCACGCCAGCGTTGCCGCCGAGTTCGAGGATTACACGCTTCTTGCCGGCGCGCGTCTTCATGCCCCAGCCTACCGACGACGACCCGGTGAACGTGAGCAGCTTGAATCGTTCGTCGGTGACGAGGCGATCACCTGTCGTCCGCGCCATCGGCAGCACGCTGATGGCGGGAGGCGGAAGGCCGGCGCGGATCAGGATGTCAGCCAGCGTGATCGCTGAGAGCGGTGTCTTCGTCGCCGGTTTTAGGACAATCGGATTGCCGGCGGCAACCGCCGGCGCGATCTTGTGTGCGGTCAGGTTCAACGGGAAGTTGAACGGGGAGATGGCCGCGACCGGTCCAACCGGCACGCGCTTCACAATCGCCAGTCGCCCGGCGCCGTGTGGTGCCAGGTCCATCGGGACGAACTCGCCACCCAGGCGCCGCGCTTCTTCGGCGGCGACGTGAAAGGTCATCGCCGCGCGGTCGGTCTCGATCAGGGCGTCCTTGAGCGGTTTCCCCGCTTCCCCGGCCAAGGTGCGGGCGATGTCCTCCTTGCGCTCGAGAAGCTCCGCGGACGCGCGCATGAGGATCGCGGCTCGTTCGTAGGCCGGGAGCGCTCTCATCACCGGCGCCGCCGCGACCGCGGCGTCCGCGGCCAGGTCAAACTCCGCGTCGCCGGCAATCCACGTCCGACCGACTTCCGACCCGTCGTAGGGGTTCCGAACGGTCAGGGATTGAGCGGATCGGGTGGGTTTCCCGGCAAGAACGAATGGATAGTCGGCCGCCATCCCCCCAGTATTATTCTGTCGTCCCGCATCAAACAAGCGGCCGTCTCCGGACCCGGCCCGGCTGGAGGAGCGTCTAACCGGTACCGGGTCCGACCGCGTTTTCAGGCGCCACCATCGTGGTATCTCACTGAAGGAGCAGGGGTTGAGGCCCATCTCCGGGGCGCGTATAATCAATGGAGCCTGGGAGGCATATTTACATGATCAACGTGACACCGACCGCAGCCGAGAAGATCAGCGAGCTGCTGACAGAAGAAAACAAGATGAGCGCCGGCCTGCGCGTGTTTGTTCAAGGCGGCGGTTGCTCCGGCTTCCAGTACGGCCTGATGATCGACGAGGGCGAAGGTGATGCGACGACTGACTCGGTGATCGAGTCGAACGGCGTCAAGATCCTGATCGATCCGATCAGCGCCCGCTACCTGAGCGGCGCGGAAGTCGATTTTGTCGACAACGTGACCGGCGGCGGCTTCACCATCAAGAACCCGAACGCCAAGTCGACCTGCGGCTGCGGTTCCTCATTCTCGGTTTAAGCGTCGATCGATCGGTTCATCGCCAATGGTGATCGACTCATCGTCCAGCGATAGACCGACCAAGTCGTCGTGAGTCAATCCGCAGATAAGTCGATGGTCGACGATAGCTGGATCGAGAGCCTCCGGCCTGCCGGCAGCAAGCGCTCCGGTAAGCGCGACCTCATCGTCAACGTCTTCCTGCGTCAGCAGGGGCACCTGACGGCTGACGACCTCGTCGACCTGATCCGACGCGAGGATCAGCGCATCAGCCGCGCCACCATCTACCGGACCCTCCAGTGGATGGTGGACGCCGGCATCGCCCGCAAGGTCGACTTCGGCGAGGGCCGCTTTCGATTCGAGCACTCCTACCGACACCCGAGGCACTTTCATCTCATCTGCAAGACCTGCAACCGCTCCTTCGAGTTCCTCAGCTCCGACATCGAAGCGTTGATCGAGGAGGTCGCCGCGGCGCGGGGCTTCGCGCAGCGCCAGAGCGTCCTGCAGATTCACGGCGAATGCGACGCGTGCCGCACCGGTCGTCCACCAGTTGCTGAGGGCGGCGTGACGGAGCTCCTGTTCGCGCGAGACGCCTTGCGGATCGCGATTGCGACCGAGCGAAGCGGACGCGACTTCTACTCGCGGGCTGCCGGGCTGACGAAGGACGCGCGCGGACGCCGCGTCTTCGAGAAGCTGGCTGAGGAGGAGAAAGAGCATCTCGGCACGCTCGAAAAGCGATACAGCGAGCTGCTCGAGCAGGATCCGGAACTCGAATCGCGACCGACGTTCCTGTTCTTCAAGGGCGCAGCCAACGGACTGTTCGCGGCCGGCGCCGAGCAGCTCTCCAAGGGGGTCAACGACCGCGAAGCGCTGATGATCGGCATCAAGTGCGAGCGCGGATCGCATCGTTTCTTCAAACGGTACGGCGAAAAGTTCGAGGACTCCGAAGGCAAGAAGATCTTCCTGGAGTTCGCTGATGAGGAACGCGTCCACCTCGACCTCCTCATCCGGGAGTATCGCTCCCTCCTCGAGCGACAGCAGCGCAGCGGAAAGATCGAACGACGCACGCCCCGCCGTCCTCGTGTGAACGCCTGAGTGCGCCAACGTCCTCAGTGATCGACCTCCACCTGCATACCACTGCGTCCGACGGTGCCCTCGCACCTGCCGCTCTCGTGGCCCGCGCCGCTTCCGCCGGGATCACCACGCTCGCGGTGACCGATCACGACACCACGGGCGGCCTCGACGAAGCGCGAGCCGCGGCGTCGGGCCGGGGGATGCGGCTGGTGAACGGGATCGAGATTACCGCGGTCGAAGGGAACCGCGACGTCCACGTCCTCGGTTACTTCTTCGACCCGGCGAATCCGTCATTGCGATCGTTTCTCGAGGCGCAGAGCGCAGATCGCATCCGGCGCGTCAAGGAGATGGCCGAACAGCTGGCCGTCCTCGGTGTACTCATCGACGCGGATCCAATCGTCCGGGAAGGGCTCGCAACTGGCCGCAGCGTCGGACGTCCACACGTGGCGGCGGCGTTGCTGGCTGCCGGTCATGTCCGGACGCGCGATGAAGCCTTCGATCGTTTCCTCGAGCATGGACGTCCTGCGTTCATTCCCCGTCGCGGCGCGTCGCCGGACGAAGTCGTCAGGATCATCACTAACGCGGGCGGCGTTGCATCGCTGGCGCACCCCGGGCTTGCCGGGATGGACGCGATCCTGCCGCGCCTGACCGGGGCCGGTCTGCATGCGCTCGAGGTGCGGCACACCGATCACGACGATCAGACCGAGGCGCGGTATCGCAGGCTGGCGGCGGAACTGGGTCTCGCGGTTTCCTCGGGCTCTGACTTTCACGACGACACCGGCCGGCGGCGCTGCGGCCTGGGACAGGTCACGCTCACCGCGCACGAGTTTGCGGCGCTGGAAGCAAGACGCGCATGAGCGTGATCCACATCTCGAAGCTGCAGAAGAACTACGGGGCGCTTCGTCCGCTGCGGATCCTTCAGCTTTCGGTGGAGGAAGGGGAGCGGGTGGCGGTCGGCGGTCTGGACGGCCCCGCCGCCGAGGTGATGGTCAACCTGGTCACCGGAGCGACACTGCCGGACGAAGGGGCGGTGCACACCTTCGGATCCTCGACCGGCGCCATCACCGACGGCGATGCATGGCTGGCGTCACTCGACAGGTTCGGGATCGTGAGCCCACGGGCGGTGCTGCTCGAAGGATCCACGCTCCAGCAGAACCTCGCGCTTCCGTTCACGCTGGAACTCGATCCGGTCCCGGCAGATGTCGTCACGAAGGTAGCCGCACTTGCAGCCGAGTGCGGGATTGGGGTCGAGCACCTGTCGCGGATGGGTGGAGAACTGCCGGCCCACCTGCGGGCACGCACACATCTGGCGCGGGCACTCGCGCTCAACCCTGAGCTGCTGCTGATTGAGCACCCGACTGCGGAAGTTGAGGAAGCCGAGAGACCGGCGCTGGCGCGTGACTTTGCCGCTGCGATTCAGGGGCGTCACACGGCAGCCCTGATTCTGACGCTCGATGTGGGGTTTGCCGAAGCGGTTGCGCACCGATCGCTGGCGCTGCAGCCTGCGACCGGTGCACTCGTGCCGTGGAAGGTGAAACGCGGGTGGTTCAGGTAAGTGCTACTTCTTCACCAGCACGCCGCACGCCACGCGGGGCCCGCCGCTGACGCCGGACTTCGGCGCACCGGTCGTGCCCTTGTCCTCGTTACCGTGGATGATGATCGCGGTGCCGTCCGCGTCGAACACCGACAGCGGTCCCGCCGACAGCGTGACGCGGGTCGTCGTGATCTTCATGAAACCCTCCCCGTCTGCGCCCGCCAGGACGTTCGGGATGTCACCCATATGGAACGGGTGATTGGCATCCGGGTCGGTGTTACTGGCCGGCCCTGGATCGAAGTGGCCGCCGGCAGCGGTAAAGTCCGGTTCGCACTTGCCGACCGCGTGCAGGTGAACGCCATGCTTCCCGGGCGTGAGCCCCGTCACATTCAGGGAGAGTTCGACCATCATGCTGCCAGACTGCTCATGCTCGATAAACGCGGCGGTACCGCTGATGCCCTTACCCTTGATGTCCGCGCGCGCTGCCACTTGGCTGCCCTGACTCTGCGGCGTCTGCGCCATCGCCAGGGCTCCCGTTGCCGCAACCGCAGTCGCAACAGCAAACACTTTCAATTTCATTCGTTGCCTCCTGTTTGGATTCTATCCCGGCCCTCGGCACATGCGTAAGCTCGTCCTCTTCGACATCGACGGCACGCTCGTTCTCACCGGCGGCGCAGGTGTGCGCGCCATGAATCGAGCCCTGCAGGAAGCGTTCGGGCACGCCGATGGTCTGGACGGCATTCCGGTGGCGGGGCGGACTGACTGGGCGATCCTCTCTGATGCCGTGAGAAAGATCAGCCGCTCGCTCGACGGCGCGCTCCTGGCCGATCTCGAAGATCGCTACGTAACGAATCTCGCCGAGGAGATCGAGCGTCCGGGCACGGGCCGTAAGGAAGTGCTTCCCGGGATCCGGGAGATCCTTGCCGCGCTCGAGCAACGCGACGACGTCCTCGTGGGTCTGGTGACAGGAAACTTCGAGGCTGGCGCAAAGGTGAAGCTTGGCTACTTCGACCTGTGGCGCTACTTCACCTGCGGCGCGTACGGCGGCGACGCCGCGGATCGTAACGTGCTCGTCCCGTTTGCCCTCGAGCGCGCCCGCGCGTGTGGGCTTCCGGACATTGCAGATGAAGACATCCTGGTCATCGGCGACACACCGCACGACATCACCTGCGCACACGCCGCGGGTGCAATCGCGGTCGGCGTTGCGACCGGGAGTTCACCGGTCGAGGAACTCGAGGCGGCCGGCGCCCAACACGTGTTTCAGGACCTCAGCAACACGCGCGCGTTCCTCAGCCTACTCACGTAAAATATCGATCTATCGGGCGGATCGATTGATCGGCCCGATCCTTTGGGAAGCGAACGGGGCCCGGTGGCCCTCCCGGTCTTCAAAATCGGTCGCTGCGCGCGTTTCGCGCGCGGGCTGGGTTCGACTCCCAGGCGCTTCCGCCAACGCCGCTTCGCGCAACTTCCAACTACCAACTACCAAAAATTTCCAATCACTGGATCTAGAGTTTTTGGTAATTGGAAGTTGGAGTTTGGAAGTTGGACGAAGTCCTAACTCCCCACGCCCAGCCTGTACGCGATGTACTTCTGCAGCTCCCAGCTGACGTAGCGGAAGTCGTGGCGGCGCTTCCACCAGCGGTCCGGGTCAATGTCGTCGTAACGCGTGCCGCGGACCTGCACGTCGATCCCCGTTCCTCTCAGCTCCCGTTGGAACGCAAACAGCGAGCGGCGCGTGTGGTACGGAGAGGTGACGACGACGATGCTTTTCCAGCCACGCTCGCGGGCGATGCGAGCGGCGAAGAGAGCCTCGTGCGCGGTGTTGTCCATGCCTTCGGGGATCGAGGTGATCACACTCGCGGGAATTCCCATCTGCACCATCGCATCTCTGATGAGATCCGTTGCGGCCGGATAGTTGATGCCGTTCGCGCGCAGACGAACCTCGGCGGGCTCGAGATAACCGGGACTGAGCAGGATGTTCTTTCCCTTGCCGTCCCGGTAAAGGTCGACCGCTTCGAGCCACCGGTCCACGCGGGCGCCGGCGAGCACCACCAGTGCGTCGGCGGGTCGGATCGGTTGATCGACGATCAGAAAGCGGCCGGCTCTCGGGAACGCGAATGCGGCGAGGACGACCGACACAAACAGGCACGCGAGGACGGCTCGCGCAACGATGGATCGTGCGCGTTGGAAGCGTGCCGTCACGGTGTATAGGGGGAAGAGGAGAACGCGGCGAGGCCGGGCCTCGCCGCGATAAAAGAGGAGTGTTAGCTTTCGATCAGGCGGACGTCGCCCGCTCGCGGTCCCTTCGCCGATTCCTCGATCACGAACTCGACGCGCTGGCCTTCGCGCAGGAGCTCGAACACGGCACCGCGGACGGCGCTGCGGTGAAAGAAATGCTCGATCCCGCTCTCGTCGCGAATGAATCCGAAGCCCTTGTCGATCAGAAGGCGAGCGATAGTGCCGCTAGTCATACCCATGTCCTCCGTAGCGATCCCCCGGGTACATCCCAGAGGTGTTGACAAGCTGAGTTGGAGGGTTCGGGCCGGAGGAAGCGGCCCGCACTGAAGGAGAGGCGCCGACCTGCCGATCTACCCTACACTCGGCGCCGCCCTTATAGCCGCGCTGAGCTTGAAAACGGGGCCAGTGTAGGGAGTTCGCCCAATGAAGTCAAGGAGAGACGTGGCATTATCGGGCCGCTTACAATCCCGAAATGGTGGCGGCAATCATCCTGGCGGCGGGCCGATCGACCCGAATGGGTCAGTCCAAGCCGCTGCTTCCGTACGGCGATGTTCCCGGCCACACGTTCGTCTCCCGGCTCGTCGAAGTCTTCAAAACGTCAGGATTTCTTGAAATTCTGGTTGTTGGACGGCCTGAAGACGATCTGCTGCAGGCCGAGGTGGCTCGCGGCGGCGCCACCTTTATAGAGAACCCCCGTGCTGATGAGGGGCAACTGTCGTCACTGCTAGTGGCGCTGACTTATCTCACCGTTCGGCACGGCGGTCAACTCGACGCCATCCTCGTTGCTCCGGTGGACGCGCCTCTGATCAGCACAGCCGTGGTGAACCGGCTGATGCGTGTGGCGGACGCGTCGGCGGCCCAGGTTCTCCGCGCCACCCACGCCGGCAAGCACGGGCATCCTGTCATTTTCAAACGCTCGATCTTCGATGAGCTCCAGAAAGCGGATCCCGCCGTGGGTGCCCGTGCCGTCGTTCGGGCCGACCCCAGCCGGGTTGAGAATGTGGACCTGGACGACCCCGGCGTCACCATCGACTTCGACACGCCCGAGGAATATCGCCGTTACTTCTGAACGTCGCCTTTCACCAGCCGGTAGACGCCAGGCGACACCATCGTCGCGGTCCCTTCGGCTACGAGCGCGCGGTTGCCCCGGCCAGCCTCGGGCCGCGACAGACCCGTCACTCGCGCCAGCTCGCCCCGTACCGTGGTGCCCGCACCCGCAAGGAAGCATCGCGCGATCTCGCGGACGGCGGTGTTGCGGTCGATCCGGCGGCGGAGTGCGTCGGGGAAGCGGCCGACGGCGAGCGTCCAAATGTAAGTGAACTTTGGCCGGTAGTAGACCTCGCTCGGGATGACCAGCATCGCGGCCTGCAGTTCATCGAGCGCCTTCGTGAACGTCGAGCGATCCGACACGCCGGCATCGTCGCGCAAGTCGGATGTGCTCATCTCCCACTCACGCCGGAGGACACGCAGGATCGCCAGCGCATTCTTACTGAGCCGCGCCTTCTCGCCGGATCGGCGAACGCCCCACACTGCATGGAAGAAGGGGACCATTCGCGGGGCAATGAACATCGTCTTTCCCCGCGCGAACTTGGCGTAATAGACCTTGCCGCGTCGGACGATGTCGTCTTTCAGGAGCCAGGTGTGGGACGCCTCTTCGTCCTTCTGGACGTTGCGCGGCAGCACCGCGTCACGGCGGGCGCAGACCGCCACGAAGAGTGAGGGACCTGGCTTGCGTGAATCGAGCAGGCACGACGCGAAGCCGACCTGCTCGATGAAGCGCTCGGCGTCGGAGGCGGTCTCGACCTGGCGCGTTGCCTCACGCCACCAGTGTGCGTCGCGAAACTCTTCGACCTCCTCGGTGAGCGCCGGCAAGATCGACTTCATAGCAGTGGAGAACAGAGTCGCGCGGTCGAGTCGAGGAACCTGCTGGCGCTGTTGCGCGCTTCGTACTCCTCGGCGGAAAATTCGACGCAGTGCTCCATGTCGGCGGCGAAGTCCCGCTCCAGTTCGCGCGTAACCTCGGGATCGTAGATCACCAGGTTGGTCTCGTAATTGATCGAGAAGCTGCGGATGTCGATGTTCGCTGAGCCAATCGAGCACACGGTCGAGTCGACGCAGACGGTCTTCGAGTGAAAGTAGGCGCCCTGGTAGAGCAAAACCTTGACCCCGGCGCGCGCCATGTCGGCCGCGTAAGTCATGCCGGCGCGGTAGGCGGGCGAGAGCTCACCGCCGCGCGGCGCGATCATCAAGCGAACGTCGATCCCCGCGAGTGCCGCGGTCTTCATTACCTCCGCCAGGCTGTGATCGAGGATCAGGAAGGGCGACTGCAGATAGACGTGATACTCGGCGACCGCGATCATCGCGAGATACGACTGCCGGATCGCCTCCCACTTCGAGTCCGGGCCGGCGCTCACGACCTGGATCGGCAGATCGCGCGCCCGCCCGTCCACCTGCGGAAAGTGATCGTCGTCAAACAGGTTCTCCCCGGTGGTGTTGTGCCACATCGTCGCAAACACGGTCTGAAGAATCGGCACCGCTTCGCCTTCGACTCTGGCGTGGGTATCGCGCCAGCCGGTGAACCCATTGGGCCCGGTCAAGTGTTTCTCGGTCATGTTCAGACCGCCGGAGTAGCCGATGCGTCCGTCGATCACCGCGATCTTGCGGTGGTTGCGGTAGCTCATGGTGTGCAGCTGGTACCAGCGCGAGAACGGCTGCATGCGTATCCCTCGCCGCCGCATCGCCCACAGGTAGGACCAACTCAGCATCGTCCAGCTGCCGATGGGGTCGTAGAGGATCCGGACTCTGACGCCCTGGCGCACCTTCTCCTCGAGCAGGATCGCGAGGTCCTCGGTGAAGGAGTCCGATGCCCACTCGTAGTAGAGCAGATGGATGCACCCGGTCGCGGCGCGGAGGTCTTCGAGGAGGCGTGGGTACTTCTCCTTCGCGTCCTGCAGGATCTCGACTTCGTTGCCGAACGTCAGTGGCGACCTCGCCGAGGCCCACAGCATCGTGGCGATGCGGGCGTATTCACCGTGGCGTTGGGCAAGCGCGGCCAGTTTCGCGGGCTGCGCGTCCATGAGCGCCGCCGAACGGCCGGCTAATGTTGATCCTTCCATGAGCGATCGCAGGACGCGGGCGCGGCTGAACGCGTGCCGTCCACGACCGAACAGCATGTAGATGGCAATGCCGCCGAGTGGAACGAGGATGAGAAGGAACAGCCAGGCAAAGGTCGACTGCGGGCTGCGGTTTTCGAGAATCAGGAACACCGCAACGACGATCGCGTAAGCGGTGATGAGGAGCGCCCCGAGCCCGACCCAGGAGATACCCGCGACGGTCTGTCCTAAGTCCATGTGAGAGGAGGCTGATAGACGTCAGTTCGAGTTCCGCACCCGAGCGGTGTTGTAGATCATATACGCGTCGCGGCAGCTGCCTGGGCCGACGCTGTTCAGCGCCCGGTCGTCACCGACAGCTGACGCGACAGCGAGCCTGGCACCGTCCAGTCTCATAAGCGCGTTGCTCGTTTCATCGCCTCGCTCGAGTGGGATCTGAATCGTGCCTGCAGGAAACGCGCGATCGGATATCCGACGGCAGCCAGGACCGCCTGCGGCCACGACGTCGCGCGGATCCGATACATCACGTCACCCGTGTGGGGATCGACATACACCTCGAATAACTCCTCACCCGACTCGGCGTGATTCGTCAGGGTCCCGTAGGCGAAGCCGAACCGAGCCTGATCCTTGATGCCGCCGACCAGGTAGAGGACACGGCAGCCGTTCAGGGACCAGAATCCGAGATGGCGAATCAGGACGGCGACGTTGGTGCCGACAGCGATGGACTTGTCTCGTGGATACGTCTCAACCCAGTCGAGGTCGAATTGCTTCCACGCGATCAGTGCGGCCTTCGCCCGGTCGAAGTCGGCCATCCCGTGGCCAATGCGGA
>Ga0183260_10000792_pt1 | contig 26846 bp, 27 predicted proteins | sample AntDrymUQ4972206_2_FD_129768 | JGI IMG/M metagenome (GOLD analysis project Ga0183260, IMG submission 129768) | Polar desert sand microbial communities from Dry Valleys, Antarctica - metaG UQ497 (22.06) (version 2) (version 2) | ecosystem: Environmental > Terrestrial > Soil > Desert | place... | reverse complement strand
GTGTCGCGCTTGTCGACCTCGAACTCCAGCCAGGCACCACGCGATGGGATCATCTTCGCGGTGTAGATGTCTTTGTCGCTCGTCTTGTCCGCCGAGCGCTCGAAGTACACACCGGGTGAGCGGACCAGCTGGGAGACCACGACACGCTCGGTGCCGTTGATCACGAACGTGCCCTTTTCGGTCATGAGCGGGAAGTCACCCATGAACACTGTCTGGCTCTTGATCTCACCGGTCTCGTTGTTCATGAACTCGGCGGTGACGAACAGCGGAGCGGCGTACGTGACGTCACGCTCCTTGCAGTCGTCGACAGTGTGCTTCGGCGGCTCGAAGCGCGGGCTCGCGAACGACAGCGACATCGTGCCGGAGAAGTCCTCGATGGGGGAGATCTCCTCGAAGATCTCCTCCAAGCCGGACTTGCGGGAGACATCCTCGCTCCCGGCGGCCAGGTCGTCTTCGACCCGGGCGCGCCAGTCGTCGTCTCCGATTAGCCAGTTGAAGCTGTCCGTTTGCAAAGCCAAAAGCTCGGGGACTTCGAGGGGTTCTTTGATTTTTGCGAAGGAGATGCGTCGGCGGGTGGGTGCGGCGTTGCCGCGGGTGGCGTTGCGCGAGGCGGCCAAGAGGGCGTCCTTTCAAGGACTCGCAAACTCAAATCTTCACGGGGCCGCAGCGGTCCCGGGGGCGCACGCCAGCTACACCCCACACGGGGGGCGAGCAAGGTGATAGAAGGCAGCGCGAAGTAGCAGTCTAGCCTGAGGGGCCCACTGCCATCAAGCGAGGGTCTCGTTGAGATTGACCACCGTGCGCCGAAGCATGCCGGGTGGGTCGCCTGACGTCAAGAAACCAGCGCCGCGAACCGGCTCGGCCGCGGTAGCGGAGCTCAACTGACCGAGACCGATGCCCCGGCGGCCTCGAGGGCCTCCTTCGCCTTGTCTGCAGCCTCCTTGTTGACCCGCTCCAGGATGGGCTTCGGAGCGGCCTCGACCAGGTCCTTTGCCTCTTTGAGGCCCAGGCTGGTGAGCGTTCGGACCTCCTTGATCACCTGGATCTTCTTCTCGCCCACGGCGTCAAGGACGACGTCGAACTCGTCCTTCTCCTCTTCGGCCGGAGCGCCGTCGCCACCGCCCGGGGAGGCCGCCTGCGGTGCGGCGACCGGCGCAGCCGCCGTGACGCCGAACGCATCCTCGAACTGCTTCACGAACTCGCTGAGCTCGAGGAGGGTCATCTCCTTGAAGGCGTCGAGCAGTTCGTCGGTGTTGAGCTTCGCCATGGTGGCGGTCCTTCCGTTGGGCCTGACGGGGGTGGGTAGTTCAAGCGGGCTGTTGCGTTTGTTCGGCCTGGTCACGCAGCGCACCGATGGCGCGTGCCGCCGCAGCGAGTGGTGCGTTGAACAGGTAGGCGGCGTTCTGCAACGACGCTTGCAGTGCTCCCGCGAGCTGGCCGAGAAGCGCCTCACGAGACTCCAGATCCGCGATCCTGCTCACCTCGGCCGGGCTGAGCGCTTTGCCCTCGAGGTAGCCTGCCTTGATCACCAGGGGGGAATTCGTCCGGGCGAAGTCCCGCAGCCCTTTGGCCGCCTCGACCGGATCCCCCTTGATGAAGGCGATGGCCGACGGACCGGACAGCAAGCTGTCGAACCCCTCGACGCCAGCCTGGTTGGCGGCGATCTTGGTCAGCGTGTTCTTCACCACGGCGTAGGTGGCGTTGTCACCCAGCACCCTCCGCAGCTCCTGCAGCTGTTGGACGGTCAGACCGCGGTACTCGGTCAGCACGACGCCGGTCGAGCTGCGGAACTCCGCCGTCAGTTCGGCGACCGAGGCGCTCTTGTCCGAGCGGGCCATGGTTCTCCTTTTGCGAGGTGCCCAGTTGCCACCGGAAACCGCCAGGCATGGCCCAGAGACACGAACGCCCCGGCGCAGAGCACGGGGCGTGACACGTCATGACGACGCGAACAGTCGTGACCTGCGCGGGCCGCCCGCAAGCTGCGGGACCTTCGGTCACGGTTGGCGCGACCACCAGCGGTCTTCGGCGATTCACCAGCGTACGCGACCGTCGGGCGGTCTCACAAATGCGCGCGTGCCCCGGCACCTCCCGACTCACCTTTCCCAGGTAAACCTGGTATCAGGGCACTTCACCTGGCGTACATGCCGGGTGAAGTGTCACTAGGCCAGGTGAAGCGTACGCACTGCGTGCTGGCGCACACGCTGCCACGTGAGGTCGCGCCGAGGGGCGCGAGTCCCGAGATCAGCCCTGGGAAAGCCCGGCGAGAGGGCCGGCCTTGGCGACCTGGCTCGGCGGAGGTGCAGCAATGTCGACCGGCTCACCCCACGCGGAGATGTCCATGGTCAGCTCCATCGCCGACCCGACCGACAGCGAGGTCCGCCGCAGCAGATCGTCGTCGCCGATCCACATGTCGTAGCTCAGCCGTCGCGGCAGCTGTCCAGCGCTCGCTCCCGCCAATTGCCCCATGCCCTGGGCGGTCAGCATCGCCCGAGTGTCGACCTCAACGCGGTACTGGGTGGTATGGACGCCGTCGATGTTCTGTTCCCCTACTGCCTTGAAACCGGTCACCCCCTTCGACATTGCCTCGAGGCTCTTCGACGGATCGGCGGAGCTGAGGAACTGCGACATCATCTGACCCATGGGTGAGCGGATGTTGCCCAGGTCGATCTTGGCGAACTTGTTCGCGGTCGTTTCGCCCAGGTTCAGGTAGAGGACCTTGTCGACGACCACCATGTGCAGGTTCTGACCCACCCCGGAGCCCGACATCGACACGTCGGCTGCGTAGTCCGCAAGCGTGTCCCCGATGCGGACATCACCCTCGAGCGCGATCAGTTGCCCAGCAGCGCTGATATCCGCCGCAATGTGCGCAGTCTGGGCCTCGAGCTGAGCGGCGGAGACCCTGTCGACGAAGTCTTGCTTGGTGAGAGCGCTGCCCGAGGCTGTCTCGCCGTCGCTGGTCGGCTCGCTTTCCGGTGTTGTCTGAGACGCCGTCGGCGTCGTCGGATCCTGATCTGTAACCGCGTCGCTCCCGTCGCTCCCACAGGCAGCGAGGGCGAACAACGGTACGGCGGCCAGAACGGTCAGGTTGGAGCGCAGATTCATGGCAATCCCCCGGGGTAACGACGAAGTCGACTACTGCCTGAGTGTAAACAGTCGACCACTTTTCGGAGTGGGAATCGCTTCAGGTCTCGTCGTCCTCGGCGAGGTCGCGCGTGCGATTAGGGTCGACCGGGACTCCCGGCCCCATGGTCGTCGACACTGTGACCCTCCGCAGGTAGCGGCCCTTCGAGCTTGCCGGCTTCAACCGCAGCACCTCATCGAGAGCTGCCGCATAGTTCTCCGCAAGCGCCGACTCGGCGAACGATGCCTTGCCGATGATGAAGTGCAAGTTGGCGTGCCGGTCGACACGGAACTCGATCTTGCCGCCCTTGATGTCAGCGACGGCTTTGGCGACATCGGGGGTGACCGTGCCCGTCTTCGGATTGGGCATGAGCCCGCGCGGACCTAGTACTCGACCGAGTCGGCCGACCTTGCCCATCATGTCCGGCGTCGCCACGACTGCGTCGAAGTCGAGCCAGCCGCCGGAGATCTTCTCAACGAGGTCGTCCGCACCCACGTGGTCCGCGCCGGCATCTCGAGCAGCCTGCGCCCGGTCGGCGGTGGCGAACACGAGCACCCGCGCGGTCTTGCCGGTGCCGTGCGGAAGGTTGACGGTGCCCCGGACCATCTGGTCGGCCTTGCGTGGGTCCACCCCGAGGCGCATGGCGACGTCGACCGTGGGATCGAACGAGCTACTGACCGAGTTCTTGGCCAACTTGATGGCTTGCACCGGGCTGTAGAGCGTGTCCTTGTCGATCTTGGTCGCGGCTGCTCGGTACTTCTTGCTGCGCTGCATTGTCTGGTTCCTCTCACCAGTCCTGGCTTACTCGACGGTGACGCCCATCGAACGAGCCGTGCCTTCGACGATCTTCATCGCTGCGTCGACGTCGTTGGCGTTGAGATCGGGCAGTTTGGTGTTGGCGATCTCGCGTACCTGGTCCCGGGTCAACCGCCCAACCTTGTCAGTGTGCGGCACCGACGAGCCCTTCGCGATGCCCGCCGCCTTCTTGATCAGCTCGGCGGCGGGCGGGGTCTTGGTTACAAAGGTGAACGATCGGTCCTCGTAGATGGTGATCTCGACCGGGATGACGTTGCCGCGCATCGCTTCGGTGGTGGCGTTGTATGCCTTGCAAAACTCCATGATGTTGACCCCGTGCGGCCCGAGTGCGGTACCCACAGGCGGCGCCGGTGTTGCGGCGCCGGCCTGGAGCTGCACCTTGACCATGGCGGCGATCTTCTTCTTCTTCGGTGGCATTGGGTGAGTCCTTCGTCGATACGGCCTAGTGGATCGGATGGCGGCTTGGGGGTCGTCAAACCTTCTGGATCTGGGTGAAGCTCAGCTCCACCGGAGTCTCTCGACCGAAGATCTCGACCAGGGCCTTGACGCGTTGGGCATCCACGTTGAGCTCGGTGATCGTCGCATGGAGGGTGGCGAAGGGGCCGTCCACGACCATGACGGAGTCGCCCGGCACGAAGTCGGTGAACTCGATCTTGGCGGCTTTCTTCGGCCGTCCCGGGATTTCGCTGGTCGCAGCAACGGCGGCCTCCACTGCCGGCGCGAGCATGTTCTCCACCTCGTCCAAGCTGAGCGGCACGGGCTGGTGGGAGTGGCCTACGAAACCGGTGACCGAGGGGGTGTGGCGCACCGCGGACCAGGACTCGTCGGTGAGGTCCATCCGGACCAGCACGTAGCCGGGCAAGACCGTCCGGCGGACCATTCGACGCTGCCCACTCTTGATCTCCGCGACCTCCTCGGTCGGTACCACGACCTGAAAGATGAAGTCCTCCATGTTGAGGGACGAGATGCGGTTCTCGAGGTTGGCCTTCACCCGGTTCTCCATGCCGGAGTAGGTGTGCACCACGAACCAGTCGCCCACATCGTTGTGCAAGCGCTCCCGGAACTCAGCCAGTGCGTCGTTGACGACCGCGGGCGGAGCCGCGTCCTCGTCGGCAGCCAGCACCTCGGCGACGTCGGAGGTCGCGTCGATCGCGGCCTCGAGATTGTCCTCGGCCTCGGCCACCAACTGGTCGGCCGCCGGGTCAGTGACCGTCACCGGCTCAGGGTCCGGACCTGTTTCCACCGGCTGCCGCCCGAAGTCCGCGAGCTCGGCTCCGCCCCACGGGGCGGCGTCGTCGGTGCCTGTCGAAGCGATCGCGTCCTCGACCGGCAGGACGTCGCCGGGGTCAGCCAGGTCGGCCTCATCGGCGTCCTCCTCCGCGGTCGTCTCCGCGGCGGTCGCATCCGCCGCGGCGGACACTCCGGCCTGGAATTCGGCACTCTCGATGTCCTGCTCCAGATCTGACACCCCCTCGGGAGGGCTATTGCGGAGCAGGTCGGAGTCGACCTCGTCGTACGGCTGGGACACGGCTGGTTCCGTCACCTTCATCTAGGCGGGTCTGAGTTGGCCGGGGATCAGCCGAAGATCGCGAACATGGTCTTGCCGAAGGCGTAGTCGAGCCCCGCCACGATCGTCATCATCACCAAGACGAAGAACAGCACGACCACGAAGTACGTCACGACTTGCTGCTGCGTCGGGTAGACCACCTTGCGCAGCTCAGCGACGACCTGGCGGTAGAACGTCGCCGGTGACGTGCGTCCGCCGCCGCGGTCGCTGCTCCGGGCCGGAGTGGTCGAGCGGGTGTCGCTCACCGGTGCCACCTGCCTCGCTCTCGTATCGGTCGCCTTCTAGCCTCGCAGGGCAGGAGGGACTCGAACCCCCAGCCTTCGGTTTTGGAGACCGATGCTCTGCCAGTTGAGCTACTGCCCTCCGCGGACGCTCACCACACGGAAGGCCGATTGTACGCGCTGGCGGCGGCGGCAGTCGAACGCGCAGGCGACATCGGGTGGCGTCGGTGAAACGATGGGCGCATGACTGAGCAGTCACATGGGCGGTCGCGGGTGTCGGCTCGGGTGGGCGGGATCACCGAGTCGGCCACCCTCGCTGTGGACGCGCAGGCGAAGGCGCTCAAGGCGGCCGGCAGACCGGTCATCGCGTTCGGGGCCGGCGAACCCGACTTCCCGACACCGGAGCGGATCGCCCAGGCGGCGGCCGACGCCTGCCTCGACCCGCGGAACCACCGCTACTCACCGACAGGTGGGCTGCCCGAGCTCAAGCAGGCGATCGTCGCGAAGACCCGTCGCGACTCGGGCTACGAGATCTCTCCCGATCAGGTGCTGGTGACCAACGGCGGCAAGCAGGCCGTCTACCAGGCGTTCGCCGCGCTGCTGGACCCCGGCGACGAGGTCCTGCTCCCGACTCCGTACTGGACGACGTACCCCGAGGCGATCCGGCTCGCGGGCGGGACGCCTGTCGAAGTGGTGGCGGACGAGACGTCGGGCTACCTGGTGTCGGTTGCCCAGCTGGAAGCGGCACGTACTGCCGCGTCGAAGGTGCTGTTGATGTGCTCCCCCTCCAACCCGACTGGCGCGGTGTATCCGCCGGACCAGGTCGCGGAGATCGGGCGGTGGGCGCTCGAACACGACCTGTGGGTGGTGACCGACGAGATCTACGAGCACCTGACGTACGACGGGGTGGAGGCGCGGTCGATCCCGCTGGCCGTGCCAGAGCTGGCGGCCCGCTGCCTGGTCGTCAACGGTGTCGCCAAGACCTTTGCGATGACCGGGTGGCGGGTCGGCTGGCTGCTCGGCCCGGCCGATGTGATCAAGGCTGCGACGAACATGCAGTCGCATCTCACGTCCAACGTCTCCAACGTCTCCCAGCGCGCCGCACTGGCGGCTGTGTCGGGTGATCTGGACGCCGTCGCTGCCATGCGCTCGGCGTTCGACCGACGGCGCCGGACCATCGTCGAATTGCTCAACACCATCGAAGGCGTCCACTGCCCCTTACCCAAAGGCGCGTTTTACGCGTACCCCAGTGTCAAGGATGTTCTCGGCCGTGACGTCGCCGGCGCTCGTCCGGCGACGTCGGCCGAGCTCGCGACGCTGATCCTCGAGCAGGTGGAGGTGGCCGTCGTGCCGGGTGAGGCATTCGGGACGCCTGGCTATCTGCGGCTTTCCTACGCGCTGGCCGACGACGATCTGGTCGAGGGCGTCACCCGGCTGCGGCAGCTCCTCGGGAAGGCCGGGGCGGCCCACTGACAACCGACCGCGGGCGTCTGACCATGTCCCTATCCCATGTTCACGTGGGATAGGGACACTTCCAATGGGTTCGAACCCATTGGAAGTGTCCCTTCGCCATGGGAAGTACGAGACCACCCGCCCGGAATGCGCTCGCTACACGCGCTGCCGAAGGCGCATCTGCACCTGCACTTCACCGGTTCGATGCGGCACGCAACCCTGGTCGAGCTGGCCACCCGGGACGGTGTCCGGCTCCCGTCCGCCCTGTTGGAGGAGTGGCCGCCGCAGCTGTCGGGGGCGGATGAAAAGGGCTGGTTTCGCTTCCAACGATTGTACGACATCGCCCGCTCAGTGCTCCGGACACCCGACGACGTCCGGCGGCTGCTGCACGAAGCGGCCATCGACGACCACGCGGACGGATCGGGCTGGATGGAGATCCAGGTAGACCCCTCGGGCTACAGCGCCCGCTTCGGCGGCCTCACCGCATTCACCGACCTGGTGCTCGACGCCGCCCGCGACGCCGCCGACCGCGCGGGAATCGGGATCGGCGTGGTCATCGCCGCCAACCGCACCCGGCATCCGCTCGACGCGCGCACCCTCGCCCGGCTCGCCAGCCAGTACGCCGGTCGTGGAGTGGTGGGCTTCGGCTTGTCGAATGACGAACGCCGTGGCCGGATCGAGGACTTCGCCCCGGCGTTTGCCATCGCACGCCGAGCCGGACTGGTCAGCACCCCCCACGGCGGTGAGCTACGCGGAGCCACCAGCGTCGCCCAGTGCTTGACCGCCCTGCACGCCGACCGGGTCGGACACGGCGTCCGCTGCGTCGAGAATCCCCGCGTGCTCGAGGCGGTGGTCGCATCGGGGGTCACGTTAGAGGTGTGCCCCACCTCGAACGTCTCGCTCGGCGTCTACGCCTCCCTGGAGGAGGTCCCGGTGCCCGAGCTGCTCGACGCCGGAGTGCCGATCAGCCTTGGCGCCGACGATCCCCTGCTCTTCGGGTCCCGGCTGGCCGGACAGTACGCGGTCGTGCGGGCTGCCCACGGTTTCGACGACCGTCAGCTTGCCGAGCTGGCCCGCATGTCGGTGCGTGGCTCACACGCGCCCGAGTCGATCCGCAACCCCCTATTGCGCGGTATCAACGATTGGCTTGCCCAGCCCGTCAAGGAGTCTTGACAGACTGAGTGTCAGAGCCGGCAGCCAACAGTCACCGGTTCGGCAACGAGCTCGACGCCGAAGCTCTCGCGTACCCGGTCGCGGACCTCCCGCGCCAGCGCCAACAACTCTTCGGTGGTTGCCCTGCCACGGTTGCTCAGCGCCAGCGGGTGCTTGGTCGACAACCGCACCGACCCAGCCCCGTACCCGCGACTGAACCCTGCTCGCTCGATCAGCCACGCCGCGCTCGTCTTGACGGTGCCGTCCGGTTGCGGCCATCGCGGCGCCTGCGCCGGCAGCCGGTCGGCAGCGGTCGCCGAGAGCACCGGATTGGTGAAGAACGACCCTGCGCTCCAGGTGTCGTGGTCGTCGGGCACCAGCACCATGCCCTTGGACCGGCGCAGTTCGAGCACGGCGTCGCGGACTTCGGACAACGGAGCCCGGCATCCCGGCTCGACGCCGAGCCGCCCCGCCAGCTCGCCGTACGCCACTGGGGCCGACAAGTTACCGAGTCGAAGCTGGAACGTGACGTCGAGGACAACGAACCGCTCCGGCTCCCGTTTGAACCGGCTGGTCCGGTAGCCGAAGTCGCAGTCGGCTGCGGCGAGCGTGACCTGCCGGCGCGTCGACCGGTCGTACGTACGCACCGACGCGATGGTCTGGGACACCTCCTGCCCGTAGGCGCCGACGTTCTGGATCGGCACTGCGCCGCAACGACCGGGGATGCCGGCCAACGCCTCGATGCCCACCCACCCGCTGGCGACCGCCGCGGCCACCAGGTCGTCCCAGTCCTCCCCCGCGGCAACCGTCACCGTCGCGCCGCTGCACGCGTCGAAGCTGACCGCGGTACCCGTCGTGCGCACCGCCACGACGGTGCCATCGAAACCCGCATCGGCAACCACGACGTTGCTGCCGCCGCCGAGCACGAGTACCGGCTCACCTGCCGCATCGCACCCGGCCACCACGTCGACCAGCTCCACCGGTTCGGACACCTCGACGAGCCGTCGCGCCGGTCCCCCCAGGCGCAGCGTCGTCAACGTCGACAGCGGCACTGCGAGGCGATCACGCATCGGCGGTCACGAGTGTCGCGCCCGCCATGCCGAGTACGCGCTCACCGTCACACGTCACGGTCAGGTCAATGCGGGTACGACCGTCCTCGTCGGCATCCTTGACCAGCCCGAAAACCTCGACGAGCGCGCCATCATCGTCGTCGGGTACGACCACAGGCTTGGTGAACCGTACGGCGAAGTCCTGGATCGAGGTGGGGTCGCCGGACCAGGTGGTGACGGCGCGGGCGGCCAGCGCCATCGTGTACATGCCGTGGGCGATGACCCCGGGGAGCCCGGCTGCCCGAGCCACCCGATCCGACCAGTGAATCGGGTTGAAATCGCCACTGGCCGCGGCGTAGCGGATGAGGTCCGCGCGTCGCACCCGGAACTGCTCGGGTCCGAGAGCGGCGCCAGCGACGAGCTTGCTCACGTGCCCGGCTCCGGGGTCCGGTGCGTCACCGTCGCGCTTGCCGTGCAGATGTGCTCGCCCTGGGCCGTGGTGATGTCCGTGCAGGTGCCGATGATGTCGGTGCCCGCAATGGTGCGCAGCGACTCCACCCGGAGCACAGCCGACACGACGTCACCAGCGGTGACCGGTCTGGTGGCGGCGAAGCGCTGACCCGCGTGGACGACGTTGCGCAACTCGATGCCGACCTCGGGGTCGGCCAGGAAGGCTTCGAGTGCCGCGAACGCGACCACGATCGGGAAGGTTGTGGGTGCGACGACGTCAGCATGCCCAGCCGACCGGGCGATCTCAGCGTCGTGATGCACACGGTCCGATGCGCCGATCGCATCGGCGAAGGCGGCAATCTGAGCGCGGCTCACGGCCACCAGCGGAGTCGGAGGGGAAACCCTGCCGACCAGTCCCGGGTCGAGCGACATCGGACGAGGTGCCTGCCGGCGCCGTCAGCGCGTCTCGCGATGGTCGGTGTGGTGGCGGCAGCGAGGGCAGAACTTCTTCAGGCCCAACCGGTCCGGATCGTTGCGCCGGTTCTTACGGGTGATGTAGTTGCGTTCCTTGCACTCGGTGCAGGCCAAGGTGATCTTGGGCCGGATGTCGGTGCTCTTGCTGGCCACGAGGCGCCTCTTCACGTTGCATAGCGGGTCGATGTGGTACGGAGTAGCGGGGGCGGGACTCGAACCCGCGACAACACGATTATGAGCCGTGCGCTCTGACCACCTGAGCTACCCCGCCGCCAGGGACGCAGCGCGTCCCAGAGCCCCAATACGGAATCGAACCGTAGACCTTCTCCTTACCATGGAGACGCTCTGCCGACTGAGCTATTGGGGCGGGCGACGACCGAGGATACATGGGCGCTACCGCTGTGCCCCAACCTGGCGCCGCCCGCGCCGCGCCGCCGAGCGCGTCTCTATCCCAGGTTAACCAGGTACGAGTGCACTTCGCCAGGTGAAGTTGGCCACGGACACCGAGGCGCGAGGCTCCCTCGGGCCGGACGGTGGCAGGTGCAGGATTCGAACCTGCGTAGGCATACGCCGACGGATTTACAGTCCGCTTCCATTGGCCACTCGGACAACCTGCCAGGGCTCGCATCCACCGCCTAGTGACAGCGTGCGGCGCCAGGACACGATACCCCAGCGCTTAGGCTGACCCCGATCGGCGCCCGTCCGCAACGAACCACCTGGGAGGCATCCGATGGCCGGCGACTCATCGTTCGACATCGTCAGCAAGATCGACCGTCAGGAGATCGACAACGCGCTCAACCAGACGGCCCGCGAGATCTCACAGCGCTTCGACTTCAAGAACACCGGTGCCACCATCAGCTGGCAGGGCGAGTACGGCGTCGAGATGTCGGCCAACGCCGAAGACCGCGCGCTAGCCGTGCTCGACGTGTTCAAGGACAAGCTCGTCCGGCGGGGAGTGTCGCTCAAGGCTCTCGACGCGGGTGAGCCGCGCACCTCCGGCAAGGAGGTCAAGGTGTCGGCAACGCTGAACCACGGGATCGCCCAAGATCAGGCGAAGCGTGTCAGCAAGATGATCCGGGACGAGGGCCCCAAGGCGGTGAAGGTCCAGGTGCAAGGTGACGAGCTGCGGGTCTCGAGCAAGAAGCGAGACGACCTGCAGGCGGTGATCGCGTTGGTCAAGGCTGCCGACCTCGACTTCGCTGTGCAATTCGTCAACTACCGCTGAGGTCGGAACGGGATGGAGCAACGCAGGATCGGAGCAGTGGCGGTCAGCGCCATCGGCTTGGGGGCCATGCCACTGTCGGTCCGCGGTCACCCGGACGAAGAGCGCGCGCGCGCCACCATTCACGCCGCTCTTGACGCCGGCGTCACCCTCATCGACACCGCGGATGCTTACTCCCCGGACAGTCAGATGGGGCACAACGAGAACATCGTGGCGCGCGCCCTGGCGACGTACGGAGGTGATGCGTCGCCGGTGATGGTGGCCACCAAGGGCGGGCACACGCGCCCGGACGGCGACTGGGTCGTGGACGGCCGGCCCGACCACCTGCGTCGCGCCTGCGAGCAGTCGCTACGCCGCCTCGGCGTCGACGCGATCGCGCTGTATCAACATCACCGGCCCGACCCATCGGTGCCGTACGCCGAGACCATGGGCGGGCTGCGCGAGCTTCTGGACGCTGGGCTGATCGAACGGGCCGGCATCTCCAACGCCGATCCGGATCAGATACGCGAGGCGCGCGACATCCTCGGTGACGACCTGGTAAGTGTTCAGAACCAGCTGTCCCCCACGTACCGTTCCAGCCTTGCGGAGCTCGAGCTCACCGATGAGCTCGGCCTGGCATTCTTGCCGTGGAGCCCACTCGGCGGGATCGGCAGCGCGAAAGACCTCGGGTCGACATCGCAGGCATTCGCCGCCGTCGCCGACAAGTACGAAGTCAGCCCGCAACAGGTGTGCCTGGCGTGGTTGCTGGCGCTGTCACCTCGGGTCATCCCGATTCCCGGGGCCAGCCGGGTGGAGTCGATTCGCGACTCAGCGGCCGCTGTCCATCTGGACCTCGACGAGGAAGACCTCGAGGCGCTCAACGCGACCTGACCGCCTCGGGCGTTCGTCGAATGGCGCCAAGCGGCTGGCGACACGCCGACACCCTCGGCCGCAACGCACCGAACGACGGAGCCGTTGGCCTCAAAACAATCCGACCGTGTCGTCGTCCGCGTTGATGTCGATGTGTGCGGCGGCCGGGTCCGAGCCCAGGCCGGGCATGGTCCGCATCTCCCCGCAGATCGGATAGACGAATCCGGCTCCCGCCGAGGCGCGTACCTCGCGTACCGGCAGGGTCCACCCGGTCGGAGCACCCTTGAGCGTCGGATCCGACGACAGTGACAAGTGCGTCTTGGCCAGGCAGATCGGCAGCTTGCCAAAACCTGCCTTCTCGTACGTGTCGAGCGAACGAGCCGCGGCGGCGGAGTACTCGACATCGGCCGCACCGTAGATCTGAGTCGCGATCGTCTCGATCTTCGTGCGCAGGCTGGCCTCGTCGGGGTAAAGCAAACGGAACTGCGACGGTTCCTCCGCTGCCTCGGCCACCGCCTCGGCCAGCTCGACGGCCCCCCCACCCCCGTCCACGAAGTGGCTGGAAACCGCGCACCTGGCACCCGCCTGCTCGGCGATCTGCTTGATAGCCGCGTGCTCGCTGGGGTGGTCGGTAGGAAACGTGTTGACGGCGACGACCGGTGAGACGCCGTGCAGCCGGACGTTCTGAATCTGCTTGACCAAGTTGGTGGCGCCGGCATGGACGTCGTCGGTGTTCTCCGCGAGCAACGCCTCCGGCAACGGCTTCCCGGCGACGATGCGATAGCGACCCGAGTGCGCCTTGAGCGCCCTCACGGTGGCCACCACGACAGCCGCGTCCGGTGCCTCCCCGGAGGTCCGGCACTTGATGTTGAAGAAGCGTTCGGCTCCCATGTCCGCACCGAAACCGGCCTCGGTGACCACGTACTCACCGCAACGCAACGCGATCAGGTCAGCAAGCACCGAGGAGTTGCCGGTCGCGATGTTCCCGAACGGACCCGTGTGCACGATCGCCGGAGTGTTCTCGATGGTCTGCAGAAGGTTCGGCTTGATGGCTTCTCGCAGCAGCACCGTCATGGCGCCGGCGGTATCCAGTTGTTCGGCGGTCACCGGCTCGCCGGTCTTCGTGTATCCGACGACGATCCGGCCGAGGCGCTCGCGCAGGTCACGCAGCGAAGTGGTGAGCGCCAGGGTGGCCATCACCTCCGAAGCTGCGGTGATGTCGAAGCCGGTCTCCCGGGGCACCCCGTCCCCGCGAGTGCCGAGGCCGACCACCATGTTGCGGAGCGCCCGGTCGTTCATGTCCATGACGCGCCGCCAGGTGATGCTGTGCAGGTCGATCCCGAGCGCATTGCCGCGGAACAAGTGGTTGTCGAGCATCGCGCTCAGCAGGTTGTGTGCGGAGGTGACGGCGTGCATGTCGCCAGTGAGGTGCAGGTTCAGCTTCTCCATCGGCACCACCTGGCTGTAACCGCCGCCGGCAGCACCACCCTTGATGCCCAGCGCCGGACCCATCGAGGCCTGCCGGATCGAGACGATCGCGCGCTTGCCGATGTGCTTCATGGCCTGACCGAGCCCGACGGTGGTCGTCGTCTTGCCCTCACCCAACGGCGTCGGCGTGATCGCGGTGACGACAACGTACTTCGCCCGAGGTCGGTCACTCAGCTCCTGGACCGCATCGAGGCTGATCTTCATCACGTCCCGGCCGTACGGCTCGAGCAGGTGGCTGCCCAGCCCCATCTCGTTCGCGATGTCCTCGATCGGCTTGAGGGACGCCTTGCGAGCGATCTCGAGATTGCTCGGGAACACGTGCATCTCCTTATATGTCTGGCGGTACGAAGCCGTCGACCTCGATGCCGAACTCAGCACCGGACTCGAGCAATGAATCGAACAGGTACTGGCCGGACGAGCGCTCGCATCCTACGAGGTACGACCTCGTACCGTCGCGGTCGTCGCGGATGACGTCGGCGGCGAGGCCCGCCACTGCCGAGCGGAAGGCGGCGCCGTCGGGGCACACCGAGTCGCCGAGATCCATGGCGGTCTCCTTCGCCAGCACTTCGGCGGCCCAGGAGCCGGTGAGCCGGACAAGGGCACGGCCGTGGCTGAGGTCCACAACGGCGACCAGATCACCGTCACCGGCGAGCGTCGACAGCTGGTGAATGAGGCTGACCTGGCTACCGGGTGGTCCTAGGACCAGCCATTCCCCGGGGCCCGAGCCCACCACCATCACCGAGCAGTCGCGATCGCCCAGCGTCCAGGTTTGCCTGGAGACACGGCCGAACGGCACCTCCAGACGCTCGGCTGTGGCCCCGACGGGCGCCGCCTTGATCGCGACCTTGGTCATCGGGGTGCAGTCGGTCACCGTCAATGCTGCGCCGCTGCGGCGGGCGCTCACCGCCCAGCCGGCCAGAATGATCTCGGGTGCGGCGGGTGCAATGGGGCTCCTCGCGACAACTCCGGTCTCAGCCACGCAACCGCGCCCCCTCCGGATCGACCGAGGCGAGGTGCTCGGTGACGGTGGCGGGCACCGACCTGCCGTCCGGAAGCCGCACGGTCACCAGGGTTCCCGGCTCGGCAAATTCGGTGGCCACCTGAGCGAGACAGATCGACCGGTGAAGGGTCGGCGACCAGCGGCTCGAGGTCACGCGGCCGCAGATGACTCCGGCCTCGATCAGCTGACTGCCCTCCTCGGGGACCACGGACGCGTCGTTTGGATGCAGTCCCACCAGCCGCGATTCCGCGGCTGCCTCGGCCTGCCACACCAGCTCGCTCCGACCGACGAAGTCGCCCTTGTCGAGCCTGATGAGCCCATCCAGGCCCGCGCTGAACGCCTGCGTCAGGCCGTCGGTGTCCTGACCGACGATCAGGTGGCCCTTCTCCAATCGCAGAATGCGCTGGGCCTCGATCCCAAAAGCCCGCACACCCAAGTCGTTGCCGGAGTCGAGCAGGGTCTCCCACACGTGCAGCCCGTAGCTCGCGGGGACGTGCAGCTCGAAGCTGAGCTCACCGGTGAAGCCGATCCGCCACAGCACACAACCGTCGACGCCGGCAACCCGACCGGTCCGGACGTGCATGTAGGGGAACGCTTGCGGCGTAAGGTCGATCTCCGCCACGACTCGGCCGAGCAGTTCACGCGACCGCGGGCCGGCAACGTTGATGCTGGCGTACGAGGTGGTCACTGGCGTCACGTGCACCTGCCAGCCCGGGTGCTCGGTCTGCAGCCAGCTCTCGACCCACTCCCACACCGAAGCCGCGCCGGACGAGGTGGTGCTCATCAGATAGTGCTGGTCGCCGAGCCGACCGGTGACGCCGTCGTCCAGGACGACGCCGTCCTCGGCGCACATGACGCCATAGCGGACCCGGCCCACCTCGAGCTTCGACCACCGGTTCACGTACAGCAGGTTGAGCAGTTTCGGCACGTCGGGGCCGCGCAGATCCAGCTTGCCGATGGGCGTGACGTCGATGATGCCGACGCGCTTTCTCACGGCGAGGACCTCCCCGGCCGGGTCGCCGTAGTGGTCCGGGCGGATCCAGGCCCCGGCGACGAGGGGGGCGGCGCCGTGCCGCTCGTGCCACGGATGCATCGGTGAGTAGCGGACCGGCTCGCGGTGGCGTCCGGCCAGGGCGCCAAGGGTGACCGGGGCGTACGGCGGGCGCCAGGTGGTGGTGCCGGTCTGCGAGATCGTACGTCCGGTGGCCTCAGCGATGATCGCCACCACGTTGACGCTCTCCAATTTGCCCTGGGTCGGACCCATCGTCGCCGTGGTGTAGCGCTTGGCCAGCTCGGCCGAGGAGTAACCCTCCTCGACCGCGGTGAGCAGGTCCCTGGACGAGACGTCCTCGCTGAAATCGACGATGCCGTGAGTGGGGCCGTGGAAGAGCTCGGGATGGGCGTCAACCGGCAGGGCAGGGATCTCGGCCGCGGGTTCCCGTCGTGACATCGAGCCGGCACGCCGGGCCGCCTCGCGTCCGACGGCGTCGGCGTGCGCCACCAGCTCATCGAGCGTGCCGTCACCCACGACGCCCCCGGCGGGCAGCGCGTCATCGGGCAGCGTTGCCGTTCCCGGGAAGTAGCGCGCCGCCCGCGAGTCGTAGGCAGCAACGGTCCCGGCCATCGTGAGCAGGGTCAGCGGAGCGGTCCAACCCACCGCGGTGACCACGAGGTCGCACTCGATCCGGTGGCCGCCGACCAGCTCGACGCCCTTCACGCCGCCGCGACCGAGCACCCGGACCAGGTCATCACCGCCCCTCGCGTCCACCACGTGGGCAACTTCGACGCCGGCGCGTTCTAGGTCGACAACTGCGGCGTCACCCTGCGGGTTCGCGGTGAGTACGACGGCGCGGTCACCCGGCTTGACCGCGTAGAGGTTGATGAGCCGGCGGACGGCCGTCGACAACATGACCCCGGGGACGTCGTTGCCGGCGAAGACGTAGGGGCGCTCGATCAGCCCTGGCGCGACCACGAGCGTCTTCGCCCGGGCCTTGACCAGACGCTCGTAGACGTGAGTCAACCCACGTTGCACGATCGCGACGTGGTTGTGGTCGTAGCGGCCGAACACGACGGAGTTCGTCAGCACCTCGACGCCGGAGGCTGCGAGCAGCGAGCGCAGGTCGTGCAGAGCCGCCAGGTCGGCCTTGTCGCCCCACCGCAGGTGCCCGCCGAGGCTGTGCTCCTCCTCCACCAGCATCACCCGCGCCCCTGCCCGCGCGGCGGCTACGGCGGACGTCATACCCGCCGGCCCACCGCCGGCCACCAGGACGTCTGGATGCACCTGCCGCTTGTCGTACGAGCTCAGCTCCGGTGAGAGGGGGTCCGGCGAGACGACGCCGCCGTGCGAGAACCGCCGGAGCACTCGCTCGTACGTCGGCCACAGCGGTCTCGGCCGGATGAACGTCTTGTAGTAGAAGCCCGCCGGCAGGAACCGTCCCACCAGCTCGTTTGCGGCCTTGACGTCGAAGACCAACGAGGGCCAGGTGTCCTGGGACCGGACGTCCATTCCTGGCTCCGCCAGTCGGTGCGCGCCACGGACGTTCGGTTCGTCCCCGACCTGCACGATGCAGCCCGGATCGGTGTACGACGCGGTGAGCAGGCCACGGGGTCGGTGGTACTTGAAGCTTCGGGAGAAGACCCGCTCACCACAGGCCGCGAGAGCCGAGGCGATGGTGTCGCCGGCATAAGCCGGGTAGCTACGCCCGTTCCAACCGAACTCCAGTGGCGACCCGCGGTCGATGACCTCACCGGGTTGGCGGTCAAGTCGCCTGGTTTGCCGCTTCACGGCTGGCGCACCTCGTTGGTGACGGTGTTGCGCTGCACGGTCAGGTAGCGACGGCAGCCCATGCGGTGGTACCAGCGCTCCGTCGTCCAGCCGGCGACGTTGTTGCGGAGATACAGATAACCGCGCCACTGCTCCCGCGTGGCCGTTCGAGGGTCCGGCCGGGGTGTCGGCTCACCACCGTAGGCGAACTCGCCGGCGTCGCGAGAGCCGCACCAGGGGCAGGGAATCAAGATCATCGTGGCGTCCTAATGGCCGACCGCCGCCGCGCCCTTCTCCCCGACCAGACTGCCGTCGGCGAACCGACGCAGTCCGAACGCGGAGATGAGCTCCGGTGTACGCCCGGTGGCAACGCACTCGGCCATCGCCTCACCGGCGACCGGGCCGGCCTTGAACCCGTAGGTGCCCCACCCGACGTCGACCAGGAAGCCGTCCACCTCGGTGTGCCCCATGATCGGTGCGAAGTCGGGGGTCATGTCGCACAGCCCGGCCCATTGCCGGAGGAGACGCAGCGTCGACAGTGACGGCATCAGCTGTAGCACGTGACCGGCAAGACCCTCGACGAACTCCAGCGTTCCGCGGGTGGAGTACGACGCGAACGGGTCGACGCTCGCTCCGAACACGAGCTCACCACGATCGGTCTGGCTGACATACACGTGCAGCGTCCCGGAGACGACCACCGTGTCGAGGAACGGCCGGACCGGCTCGGTGACGGCGGCCTGTAGGGGGAACGTCTGTATCGGCAGCCGCACGCCGGCCAGGTTCGCGACCAGGGTGGACCAGCCTGCGGTGCAGTTGACGACGACGCTGGTGGCGATGGAGCCGCGGTTGGTGCGCACTCCGGTGACCCGGCCCTGTTCGACGTCGATCCCGGTCAGCTCGGTGTCCTGGTGGACGTGCACCCCCATGGCGTCCGCGGCCCGTGCGTACCCCCAGACCACCGCGTCGTGTCGGATGATGCCACCGGGCGGGTGGTAGAGGGCGCCGAGGATCGGGTAACGCGCCCGCTCGGACGTGTCCATGAACGGGACCAGCTTCTTGATATCCGCCGGCCCGATGACCTCGGAGTCCACACCGCTGGCCTTGTTGACCTCGGCCCGCCATCGCATGGTGCGCAGCGAGGAGTCGTTGTGTGCGAGCGTCAGATGTCCCCGTCGGGAGAACATCACGTTGTAGTTGAGCTCAGCGGCGAGTCACTCGTACAGCTTCAGGGACCGGTCGTAGAAGCGGACACCGTCCGGGGTGAGGTAGTTCGAGCGCAGGATCGCGGTGTTCCGGCCCGAGCCCCCGCTGCCGATGTAGCTCTTCTCCAGCACGGCGACGTTGGTGATGCCGTGGTTGCGCGCGAGGTAGTACGCGGTGGCGAGGCCGTGGACGCCGCCACCCACGATCACCACGTCATATCTGCGCCTCGGCTCATGCGTGCGCCAGGCCGGGGGCCAGGCATCGGTCGACAGCCCGTGCCGGAGCAGGGCGAAGGCGGAGTAGCGACTCGGTCGGGCGTGCCCGTTCCGCCGGAGCCGCAGCTCAGCCACCGGCCACCGTGACCGTGAACTCGCGCATCGACTAGAGCTGCTCGCTGTACGCCCGGTTGTGGCTGGACAACACCGGGTCGGTTCCGAAGAACGCGTGCTTGGACATGTCCTCGGAGTAACGGCTCGCGGGCGGTTGGCGACCAAGCGCCTCGGCCATGCTCCGCACGTGATGAGGGCCGGCCCCGCAGCACAGGCCGAGATATTGCACACCCGCAGCGGCTGCGGAGCGGGTGAACGTGGCTATCTCGTACCGGTTGCAGGTGAACGGGTCCAGCGCAGTCGGGAAGGGCTTCCCATCCGGCAGCGGTACGGCCTCCGGCTCTTGCAGCGACTGGAAGGTGGGGTGATCCGGGTCGGTGCGGTACGGGACCGGCAGCGCCGCGATGGGGACGTCGACCGAGTCCGCGATCCCCGCCAGGAGCGGCAGCATGGTGGCCGGGCCGCGGATGCAGTTGAGCCCGACCACATCCGCACCGGCTTCGGCCAGTCGGCGGCAGGCGTCGGGGATCGTCCAGCCCTCCCGGGTCTCGGGCTGCCGGCCGACGGCGAGCGTGATGACGGCGGGTAGACCCGCCTGGCGGATGGCGTCGAGCGCCGACATGGCTTCGCCCGCGTACCGGAACGTCTCGCCGATGACGAAGTCGACCCCCGCCTCGGCCGCCCAGCCCACTTGCTCGTCGAACATCGCCCTGGTCTGCTGCAGCGTAATTGCGTCCGCGGGGTCGTAGATGTTGGTGTTGCAGATGTTGCCCGCGAGCAGCGTGTCGGTGTCATCGGCCACCTCACGCGCGAGCGAGAGCGCTTGGCGATTGAGATCCTCGAGCAGCCCGTCCTTGCCGACCGCTCGAAGCTTCTCGCGGTGGGCGTAGTAGGTGAGCGCCTCGACGACATCGGATCCGGCGTGGACGAAGTCTCGGTGCAGGGCGGTGACCTGCTCGGGGTGGTCGAGGACCACCTCCGGGACGAATGGTCCGGCCTGCAGGTAGCCGCGCCGCTCCAGCTCGAAGACGTAACCCTCGGCACAGATCACTGGCCCGGCGTCGAGGCGCTCGAGCAACCCCGGGCCGCGTCGACCGACGGTCATCCGGTGGCCTCCACCACGTTGCTCTTGGGAGTCTCCTTCTTGGGGTCGACGAACGGTCTCGGGACGACAACGGCGTCGATCTCCCCGCGGGCAGCGGTGTGGACGGTCAGCTTTGTGCCGACCTCGCTCCGCTCGACGGGCACGAGTGCGAAGCCGATGTTCTTCTCCAACCGGGGCGACCAGAACGCCGACGACACCTGGCCGATCTGCTCGTCGGAGTCGGTGACCGGCAGGTAGTCGTCGAGGTAGCCGATGAGCGGGTCGCCGCCGATCTCCACGCCGACGACCTTCCGGCTGACACCCTCCTCGGCGATGCGCGCCAATGCCTTCTTGCCGATGAAGTCGGACTCCTTGTCCAGGTCGACGGTCCAGCCCAGGCCGATCTCGTACGGGTTGAGGAACGCGTAGTCGCTGTAGGTGTTGTTGTCCAGCGCGATGTCAGAGCCGTAGCTGAGGATGCCGGCTTCGACGCGGCGGATCTGGCAGGGCCCGATGACCGCGACGTCGTGGGGTTCACCGGCCTCCAGGATGGCGTCCCACAGCTTGCTGGCGTCGCGACTCGCATTGCGCAGGTAGATCTCGTAGCCGATCTCGCCGGTGTAGCCGGTGCGGCCGACGACGACGGACATGCCGTCGATCTCGAACTCGCCACTCCAGTAGTACTTCAGGTCGAGGACCTTTTCGCCGACCAGGTCGCGCATGAGCGCCTGGGACTTCGGCCCTTGGATCTGCACGGGCGCGACATCGGGCTCGCTGACCCGTACGTCGAGGCCGGCTTGCGCGGCGATGCCTTTGGCCCAGAGGAGCACGTCGCCGTCGGCGACGGAGAACCAGAAGCAGTCCTCCGCGATCCGCAGCAGGACCGGGTTGTTGATGACGCCGCCGTCGACGTCGGTGTTGAGCAGGAACTTGTTCTGGTTGACCTGGCACTTAGACAGATCCCGCGGCGTGAGCAGATTGGCCAGCGTCAGGGCGTCTGGGCCGGCGACCTCGACCTGGCGCTCCACCCCGACGTCCCACAGGGTGACGTCGCGTACCAGCCTCCAGTACTCGGCGATCATGTCGTCGTAGTGCCGCGGGTGATACATGCGGTTGCACACGGTGTAGGACTGCACGCCGTGGCGTTGAGACGCGTAGAAGTATGGTGATTTGCGGATCCGGGTGTACATGTGGATCTTCGGAACGTCGTACGGGATGCGCACGGGCCTACGTCCTTTCGTGTGGGTCTGTCAGCTCCAGGGGAATGGCGAGCTGCTGGTCGGATGCAGCTCACCGCGCTCGTAGCGGCCGAATCGGAAGGGTTGCAGAAGGTCCTGTGGCTGGCCGAGCAGCTCCTTGGCCACCAGGGCGCCGACGCCGATCATCTTGTAGCCGTGATTGGAGTCCGCGATCACGTAGGCGTTCTGGCGAAAGGTGTCGAAAACCGGGAAACTGTCCGGGGTGAAACAGCCGAGCCCGCCGGAGGGCTCGTCCCGGTAGAGATGGCGGGCGCCCTGGAAACGTGAGTGGCAGTGCGCCAGCGCGGCGGTCCACATGTGGGCGAACTCCGGCGACACGACGAACTCCGGGCTGGCCGGACCGTACGGATCCACGGCGACGTCCGAGGCGTTCTTCTCCACCGTGACCGGCATGCTGCCGCCCTGCACGCCGCCGAAGTTGAAGTCGGGCTTGTAGTAGATGCCCCACATCGAGTCGGTGATCAGCTCGCCGTCCTCGTCGAGCAGCGGCTCGTCGGAGTCGACGTGCATGACCGGAGGCATGCGACCCGAGGTGTCGGTGAAAAGACCGGGGTTCACGCCGAGCGTCCCCTCCTGCAACAGCAGGTAGGTCCACATGTCCACGTCATCGTGCAGCTGCCCATCTGCGCCTCGCACCGCGATGGTTGCCGACAAGTCGAGCATCTCCCACAGGTCACGCACCCAGGGGCCGACCGCAGCCACGACGTGCTCGCAGCGCACGGTGCCGCGGTCGGTCACGACGGCCTGGACGGCCCCATCGGCGAGGTCGAGTCCGGTCACCTGGACCCCCGACAGGATCGAGACACCCTCGGCGCGAGCCTTGCCGGCCAGGCCACGCATGGAGGCCTGGTTATTGGCGTACCCGCCGCGGCTCTCGTGCAGGACGTTGGTGATGCCCGGGGCTTGCCAGTCACCAAAGAGGTCCTGCAAGTAGCTGCGGCAGTCTTGCTCTCCCTCGACCAGCGTCGACCGGTAGCCGATCTCCTGCTGCTCCGCGTGGATCTGGACGACTCCTGCGCGCATCGACTCAGGTGCTGCCTGGAGGTAGCCCACCGGGTGGTAGGAGAACGCCGCCGGGTCGGACTCCCAGACCGAAACCGAGTGTGCCATCAGCCGGCGCATGGCCGGCTGGAAGTAGTTGTTGCGTACGACGCCGCACGCGATGCCGGACGCGCCGGCGCCGACCGCGGTCTTGTCGAGGACGACCACGTCCCCGCCGTCGCCCTCACCGCGCTCCCGCAGCTCTCTGGCCAGGTGCCAGGCGGTGGACAAACCGTGGACCCCGGCGCCAACGATGACGTAACGGGTCGACTGTGGCAGCTCCAGCTGGGTGGACATGGGAATCACCTCGTTGCCATAGTGGCAACATCGTTGCTTATAGTGACGCCTGGCGACGCTAGCACGGGAGGCTGCATGACCACAACGAACCGGCCGGTTGCGACCGTGCAACGGGCCGTGACAGTGCTACGCACCCTCGCCGCGGCCTCCGGAGACCTGGGCAACAACGAGATCGCCCGGCGCACCGGCATCAACCCGAGCACTGTCTCCCGCTTGCTCGCGACGCTCGCCGAGGCCCAGATGGTCCGCAAGGCCCCGGACAGCGGCCGCTTCCGGCTCGGCCCCCGCCTCGTCGAGTTGGGGAACGCCGCGCTGGCACGTGTCGACCTTCGACAACTGGCCCGGCCCCATCTGGCAGCGTTGACGGCGGCCACCGGTGAGACCGCGACACTGTCGGTTCCGAACGGCGAGGCGACGATTACCGTCGACTTCGTGCAGAGCCCGTCGTCGGTGCGCAGCGTTGCGGAGGTGGGGCGGCCGAGCATCGGGCACGCCACCGCAATCGGCAAGGTGTTCCTCGCCTATGCCGGCGGCACGCCGACGGGCCGGCTGACGCCGTACACCCGGAGAACCATCACCAACACCAAGGAATTGGTCGCCGAGATCGAGCGAACCCGAGCTCGCGGCTGGGGACAGGCGATCGGTGAGCGCGAGGCAGACCTCAACGCGCTCGCGGCCCCGGTCCTGGACGGACGGGGTGAGCTGGTCGCAGTGCTGGGGCTGCAAGGTCCGGCCGCGCGCTTCGACACCGAGGCGATGCGCGCCGCCGTCGACCATCTCGTCGCCCACGCGACTCAGCTTTCCGCTGCGGACGGTTGAGCAAAGGTAACGCTTTCATTGCCCTATCGGCATCGGTCTTGTCAGGTTGGGCACCCCGTGCAACAGTCCGCGTAGTGGCGGTGCCCGCACCCTGTGTTACTGGCATCGCTGCAGACGGAGGTGGGCATGAACCTCGACAACAGCTGGTGGGAGAATCTCCGGGCCTACCTCGAGCTGCGCTGGGACATGGTGCTGTCGGACGCCATCGATCACGTCGTGATAGTCGTCATCTCGGTGGCGCTGTCGACGATCATCGGCGTGGGTCTCGGCATCGCCACCTACCGGACGCAACGCCCCCGCGACCTTGTGCTTGCCGTCACCGGTACCTTCCTCACGATCCCGAGCCTCGCCTTGTTCGGCATCTTCATCGCCGTTCCGGGTCTCGGTCTGGGCGGACGATCGGTGGTGGTCGCGCTCGTGTTGTACGGACTGCTGCCCATTGTGCGAAACACCGTCGTCGGACTGCGCGAGGTGGATTCGGCCGTCGTGGAGTCGGCGCAGGGGATGGGCATGGGGCGCGGGCAGCGGCTGCTCCGTGTCGAGCTACCCCTGGCCTGGCCGGTCATCCTGACCGGCATTCGGGTGTCCACGCTGATTCTCATCGGCATCGCCGCGATCGGGGCGTACATCAACGGTCCGGGTCTCGGCGAGCAGATCTTCTCCGGGCTTGCTCACATCGGAGGTGCCAGCGCACTCAGCGAGGTGCTCGCCGGGACGCTCGGGATCGTCGTCCTGGCCATCTTGTTCGACTTGATGTACGTCGCCGTCTCCTGGATCACTATCCCCAAAGGAATTCGATGATGAGCAGCGGTCAGCACACCACCCGGACGAACGGCAGCGAGTCGAAGATCCGGTTGGAGAACCTGTCCAAGCGGTTTCCCGGCCAGAATGAGCCGGCTGTCGACGACCTGTCGATGGAGATCCCCGAGGGCGAGATCATCATCTTCGTCGGCCCGTCCGGATGTGGGAAGACCACGACGATGAAGCTGATCAACCGCATCATCGAGCCCACGGGCGGACGCATCTATCTCGACGGAGAGGATGTGACCAAGGTCAACCCGGACCAGCTCAGGCGGCGGATCGGCTACGTGATCCAGCAGATCGGCCTGTTTCCGCACGCAACGATTGCGGACAACATCGCCACTGTTCCCAGACTGCTCGGCTGGGACAAGAAACGCACCTCCGACCGGGTCGATGAGCTTCTGGAAACCGTCGGAATGGATCCTGGGCAGTACCGGAACCGCTATCCCAAGGAGCTCTCCGGTGGGCAGCGCCAGCGCGTCGGGGTGGCTCGGGCGATGAGCGCCGATCCGGACGTCATGCTGATGGATGAGCCGTTCGGTGCGATCGACCCGATCACCAGGGACCGGTTGCAGAACGAGTTCTTGCGACTGCAGGAGCAGATCAAGAAGACCATCGTCTTCGTCACCCACGACATCGACGAGGCGATCAAGATGGGGGACCGGATCGCGATCCTGGGCGACCAGTCGCGCATCGCCCAGTTCGACACCCCCGAGCGGATCCTGGTCGACCCGGCCAACGACTACGTGGCGGACTTCATCGGACGCGGCGCCTCGCTGAAGCGGCTGAGCCTGAGCCGGGTCCGGGATCTCGAGCTGCACCAGTGGCCGACGACGTCCGAAGGCACCTCCCATGACGACGTGAGCCGCCTCCTGGACAGCAGCGACCAGAGCGCGGTGCTCGTCCTCGACGACCAGCATCGACCTGTTCAGTGGGTCAACGCCGAACACCTGCGCCGCGCCGCGCCGGAGCGACCGTTGCGCGAGATCGGGCTGCCGGCCGACGCGGTGGTCCAGCCCAACGCGACCCTCAGCGACACGTTGAACGAGATGCTGACCGCGCGCTACAGCTGCGCGATCGTTGTCGACTCCGACCGTGCCTACCAGGGAATCGTCGACATCGACACGATCAACGAGGCCGTCCGCGGGATGCGCCTGGCCGAGCAGGGCCGGCTCCGGGAGGAGATGTCCTCGTCATGACCGACCTCTCCACCGCCACCGCTCAGCCGATCGCAACGACCACCGCTGATGCCGGGCCGGTCCTCGGACCCCGCCGACGCCGTTCGCTCGGCGGTTACCTTTTCATGCCACTACTACTGATCGCCACCCTGATTATCCTCTACGTGGTCGTCCAGAATCGGGAGCTGAGCAGCGGCGAGCAGCGGGTGCTCACATTCGACAACGTCATGGACAGCCTCGTGGTACACCTGCGGGTGACCGCGATCTCCACAATCTTGGTGCTGGTGATCGCCATTCCCTTGGGAGTCCTGCTCACCCGATCGTTCGCCCGGCCGATCACACCCCCGGCTATCGCGGTGTTCAACATCGGCCAGGCGATCCCCTCGATCGGGCTGATCGCCCTCTTCGCGATTGCCTGGGCCATTGGGTTCTGGCCGGTGGTAGTCGCCCTCGTCGCCTATACGGTGCTGCCTGTGCTCCGCAACACGATGGTGGGGCTGCGGCAGGTGGACGCTTCGGTGATCGAGTCCGCCCGTGGCATGGGAATGACCAAGATGGCGGTGCTCCTGCGGATCGAGCTGCCGCTGGCGGTGCCGATCATCATGGCCGGTCTGCGGACCGCTCTCACCATCAACGTGGGGACCGCCACCCTGGGTGCGTTCGTCGGAGTGGACACACTCGGCGTATTGATCGTGGCCGGTCAGGTGCAGAATCGGCAGCTCATCACGGTGGTCGGCGGCATCCTGGTGGCCGTACTCGCCCTGCTCGTCGACTACTCGGCCAGCATCGCCGAAGACGTGCTGCGACCACGGGGGCTGTGATCCGCGCAACACGACAACACATACGCAGCACATACGGAAGGTGGAGTTAAATGCGGTACGCGAAGAAGAGGGTTCGGCTGACCGCCGTGTTCGCCGGGCTGGCGATGGTGGCGCTGGCTGCTTGTGGGAGCGACGACAGCAGTGATGGCGGCGGGGACCCCACTACTGAACCGGCTGCCGGTGGAAGTGATCTTTCGGGTGCCTCCTTCACGGTCGGCTCCAAGGAGTTCACCGAGCAGCTCATCATGGGCCAGATCACTCGGCTCGCGCTCGAGGACGCCGGCGCCGACGTCACCGATGAGACCGGCATCACCGGCACGGCGAACGTACGCAAGGCGCTCGAGGCTGGCCAGATCGACACGTACTGGGAGTACACCGGCACCGGCTTC
>Ga0183260_10000791_pt1 | contig 26851 bp, 27 predicted proteins | sample AntDrymUQ4972206_2_FD_129768 | JGI IMG/M metagenome (GOLD analysis project Ga0183260, IMG submission 129768) | Polar desert sand microbial communities from Dry Valleys, Antarctica - metaG UQ497 (22.06) (version 2) (version 2) | ecosystem: Environmental > Terrestrial > Soil > Desert | place... | reverse complement strand
CTCCGAGGCGGGAGCCCACGGAGCCGGAGGATTCGCTCACCCGCTTGATCTCACGGCGCCAGCTTTCGAACACGTCGACGAGGACGGCGCGGGTCTCCTCACTGTCGATGCCGAGACGCTGCGTCAGCTCGTCGGCGAGATCGTCCACCCGGTCCGCTCCCAAAGCGAAGATGCCGATCCCGGCGAGCGCGAGCGTCTCGAGCGCGCCCCTGGCGGGCTCCGGCCGCGAAGCGGACGGCTTTAGGGGTCTGGCGCGGCCGGAATCCACGCGAGTGGACTTCGGCCCTGTGCCGATATCACCGGGCTCTGCCATGCGGCCTCGATGCCCGCCGCTGCGTCCGGCGCTCCCGCTTCGACTTCGCGCCGGCATCCCCAAGACCCACCGTCGGCGGCGGTACCGGAACGGGAGCACGCGGGGCCTCGTCCTGCCTGCCGTCCGTGCCTCCGTCCTCGTCGACATCGCTGTCGCCCGGCTCGTCGAGCAGCATTCCACCCACCGACTCGACTCCCTCGAGAGCGCCCAGGTCGTCACGCCGGCGCGCGAACTCGGGCTCCCGTTGCTTGAAGACCGCCACCAACGGAGCGGCAAGGAAGATCGAGGAGTACGAGCCGAAGCCGATCCCGACGAGCAGCGCGAAGGCGAAGTCCTTGAGCGTGTCGCCGCCGAAGAAGTAGAGGGCGGCAACCGGAAGCAACGTGATGAAGGTTGTCGCGAGAGACCGCGGCAGCACCTCCCAGAGCGAGACGTTGCCGATGACCCGGAACGACGCGCGACGCATCAGCGGCACGTTCTCGCGGATCCGGTCGAAGATGATGATCGTGTCGTAGATCGAGTACCCGAGCACGGTGAGAACAGCGGCCACAGTCGCGGTCGAGACCTCTCTCCCGGTCAGCGCGTACACGCCCACCGTGATCACGACGTCGTGCGCGAGCGCCACCAGGACACCGATCGAGTACTTCCACTGGAAGCGGGCCGAGATGTAGACGACGATCAGGAGAAGGCTGACGATGATTGCGAACAGAGCCGAGTTCGCAATCTGGCGGCCGAAGCTCTCCGAGACGTTCTTGGCGCCGAAAGACGTTGCCTGAAGCGCACTCGTGAGCTCCTGCGACAGCGTGTTCTGCTCGTCGAGGGTGAGGGACTCGGTTCGGATCTGGAAGCTCGTGTACTGGTCGTCCACGGACGCTCCCCGCCCCTGGATCACCGACCCCTCTTGACCGATCTGCGCTGCCTGGCTTCGCACCTCCTCGAGGGACGTGGGCTCCGGCGTGCGGAAGGTCAGCTGCGTGCCGCCTCTGAAGTCGATTCCGAGGTTGAGCCCCTGGATGACGATCGCGAGGATCGAGATCGCGACGACGATCCCGGAGAACGCGAACCAGATCCGTCGCCTCCCGATGTAGTCGGCACGCAACCAGCGCGGAATGCCCCGGCCGGTCGTACCCATCAGGCGCGGGTTGTCGATCCACCCGAAACCGGCCAGCAGGGCGAGGATCGCACGCGTCGCGAGCACCGCCGTCAGCATCGAGAGCACGGTCCCGATCAGCAGCATGAGCGCGAAGCCGCGCACGCTCGCCGTCGCCACCGCGAAGAGCACCATCGCCGTGATCGCCGTGACGACGTTGGCGTCGACGATCGTCGCGAAGCCCTTCTTGTAGCCCAACGAGATCGCCGCGCGCACGGACCTCCCGGCGCGCACTTCTTCCTTGATCCGTTCGAAGATGACGATGTTCGCGTCGGCGGCGACGCCGAACGTCAGCACAAGGCCTGCGAAGCCCGGCAGTGTCAAGGTGACGTTGAAGAGGAGGATGGTCGCGTAGAGGAAGGCGGCGTAGACGACGAGGCCGGTGACCGCGACGAGGCCGAGGAAGCGGTAGAACAGCAGCAGGAAGAACGCGACGAGGATGATGCCGCCGATTGCGGCCTGCCAAGCCTCTCGGAGTGAGTCCTTCCCGAGCGTCGCGGAAATGTCGGTGCGATCGAGCGTCTCGAACTTGACGGGCAGAGCGCCCGTTTGCAGCACGATCGCGATGTCCTGCGCCTCGTCGATGGAGTCGAGGCCCTGGATCTGCGCCCGCCCACCGCCGATCCCACCCGCGAGGCTCGAGTCGGTGTAGTCGATCTGCGGGAAGGTTCGGATCTCGCGATCGAGCACGATGGCGAAGTGCTGCGGCGCCCCGCGCAGTCGCCCGCGCACGTATTCGGCGCTGGTGATCGCCTCGAACCTATCCGCGCCGCGGCCGGTGAACTCCATCGTCACAATCGGGAGCCCACCGCCGCTCGGGCTCGTGTCGAAGTCCGCGCGGGTGCCCGAGAGCTTGAGGTCTTCACCGGTCATCTGCGGGATCTCTCCCGGTACGAACTTGAAAAGGTAGTAGTAGGTCCGATCTGGCGGAACGCCGCCTCCCTGCGAGCCTCCGGGGCAGACGACGGCCGGCTCACCACAGGTGATGACGACCATGTCCTGCGGTACCGCGAACAGGGAGCGCCCGGCCGGAACCTTCCCGTCGGACTTTCGAAGCGCGTCCTCACTCGACCCGAATGGCCCGCTCACGACGCGCTTTGCCTGCTGGTTCACGAGGTAGTACGCATCGGACTCGCCTTCGTCGACTTGCGCCTGGACCCGTGACAACAGGTCGTACAGCCTCGGGTTCTCCACCGGCTCGCCTCGAATGGAGACCGAAGGCCCGGTGAGCGAGGTCTCGAGGTCGTACAGCTCGAGCTGGGCGGTCGTACCGATGATCTCCGCCGCGGCCGCAGGATCCTTCACGCCGGGCAACTGGATCGTAATCTGATCCGAGCCCTGCGTGCGGATCTCGGGCTCCGTCACGCCGAGCTTGTCGACGCGGTTTCGCATGATGTCCACGGAACGTTCGAGGTCCTCTTCCGTCAGCTCGCGATCTGCCGGCGGGACCGCTTGGAGCGTGACCTCGAGACCGCCTTGGAGGTCGAGCCCCAGGGTCGGGCTCTGCTTGATGGGAGAACTGGGGAGCGCCAACAGCGCGACGCCCACGAGGGCAGCGGCCAGCAGGCCGACGACGAGGATGGAGGTGCGTCGGTTCACGGTCGGCGGATCAGGTTATCGGCGGTCGGCGGTCGCCGGGTCTGCGGCCGGCTCACTCGTAACCGCTTCTTCGTCGGTCGTAACAGGAGCTTCATCCTCGAGTTCCGCGACTTCGACGGCTTCCGCATCGACCATGTCTTCGTCTTCTTCGGTATCGCCGTCGTCCTCCTCCTCGTCCGCTTCGGGAGGCAGCACCGCAGCGATCCCACGCCGCGTCATGTGCACAGAGAGGCCGTCCGCGATCTCGACGACGACATCGTCGTCCTCGATCTCGATGATCGTCCCGTAGATTCCTCCACTCGTGAGGATGTCGTCTCCAACCGAAGCGCGGTCGATCATGGTCTGCTGCGCCTGCTGGCGTTGGCGCTGCGGGCGGATCATCAGGACGTACATGACAACGAGCAAGAGCACCATCACGATCAAGAAGCTCACGTTTCCTCCTCGGGCACGTGAGCGAGCCGCGCGAGCGCGTCCCGCCTGAAGGCCGTGAACGTGCCTCGCTCGATCGCCGCCCGCGCGCGTGCGGTCAGGTCGAGTACGAACCAGAGATTATGCAGGCTCAGGAGACGCAACCCGAGGATCTCCTCCTGTGTCACGAGATGTCGGATGTATGCGCGAGAGAAGCGGACGCAGGCAGGGCAGCCGCAGTCCTCGTCGAGCGGATCGGGGTCGCGGGTGAAGCGAGCGTTCCGAAGGTTGAGCCGACCGCCCCAGGTCAGCGCCGAGCCGGTGCGAGCCGTACGGGTCGGCAGCACGCAGTCGAACATGTCCACGCCACGCGCGACGACCTCGAGAACGCCCACAGGGTCGCCGATCCCCATGAAGTAACGAGGCTTGTCCTGCGGAAGCGCCGGTGCGGCCCACTCGACACAGTCGAGCATCTCCTCGCGCGACTCGCCGACCGCGAGTCCGCCGAGCGCGAAGCCGTCGAACGGGAGCGCCGAGATCTCCTCGAGCGAGCGGCGGCGCAGCTCCTCGTCCGTGCCACCCTGGGAGATCCCGAAGCGAAGCTGACCGGGCGCCTTGGGGGCCGCGGCCTGGCGCTCCGCCCAGGTCGTTGTGAGCCGGACCGCTTGCTCGAGCTCCTGTCGGGACGCTGGCGCCGGTAGGCAGATGTCCAGGCACATGGCGATGTCCGAGCCGAGGCGACGCTGGATGTCCGCGACTCCTTCGGGGCTGAAATGGGCGCGGGAGCCATCGTAGACCGAGCGAAAGGTCACTCCCTCGTCGTCGAGCCTGAGGATCGTGTCCCGGAGCGAGAAGACCTGAAAGCCTCCCGAGTCGGTGAGGATCGGTCCGTCCCAGCCGGAAAAGGCGTGGATCCCTCCCATGCTTTCGATGACGGACTCTCCGGGACGGAAGTGCAAGTGGTAGGTGTTGCCGAGGATCACGTGCGCGCCCAGCGCCCGAACCTCGTCCGGATGAAGCGACTTCACCGTCGCCTTCGTGCCCACGGGCATGAAAGCCGGGGTCGGAATCGGGCCGTGAGCGGTGTGGAGGACTCCAGCGCGGGCGGCGCCCTCGGTTGCGGTGACACGGAAGGCGGTCAGCGGGCGGCGCTCATAGTCGCTCCACGCTCTCGGCGACCGGGGAAAACCCTTGGGGCCACCCCTCGCCTCCTCCCACTACCAGCCTATTGCGAAAGTACCTACGCATGTGAGACGTGATCGTGCCGAAACCGTGCCAATGCAACACGGAACACCGTGGTCACAGCACGAGCATCGCGTCGCCGAAGGAGTAGAACCGATACCGCTCGGCAATCGCGACGCGGTAGATCTCGTGCGCCTCCTCGACCCCCACGAAGGCCATGACAAGTGCGAGCAGGCTCGACCGGGGAAGATGAAAGTTCGTCAGCAGGGCGTCCACTCGCGCGAACTCGAAACCTGGCGTGATGAAGAGATCGGTGCGCCCCAGGAGCTCACCCGTGCGGACGACGGTCTCGAGCGTCCGCACTGTCGTCGTTCCCACTGCCAGCACACGTGGGGCGCTCGCAATCCGCGCCCACGCCTCATGTTTTACGCAGTAGCGCTCTCCGTGCAGCGCATGATCTTCGAGAAGATCGCCCGCGAGAGGCCGAAAGGTGTCGAGACCGATGTGGAGCGTGATCGCGACATGGTCGAGCCGCGAGAGCAGCTCGGGCGTGAAGTGGAGTCCTGCGGTCGGCGCCGCCGCTGAGCCGAGCTCGTCTGCATACACCGTCTGATAGCGCTCTGGGTCGGACAGTCGCTCGTGGATGTACGGCGGAAGAGGCATCTCCCCCTCGCCACTCTTCTCGAGCCTGAGCAACCAGCGCCCATCGCCGAGTGACTGCACCAGCTCGACCGGCCCGAGGCGCTCACCGACTTGCAAACGCCGCGTCGGTCGCGCCAGACCCTCCCAGAGCCCGCCCTCGAGCTGCTCGACGAGAAGCACTTCGGCCGCGCCCCCAGTGGCGCGCTGAAGCAAGAGCCGCCCGTGCAGAACTCGCGTGTCGTTGACGACAACGAGCTCGCCCGAGAGCAGATCGGGGAGATCGGAGAAAATCCGATGCTCGATCGCGCCGTTCGACCGGCGGTACACGAGCAGCCGCGAGTCGTCCCGTTGGGCGCGGGGCCGCTGCGCGATCAGCTCCTCCGGAAGCTCGTAGTCGAGAAGCACGGTGTCCATCCGGCGCGGAGAGTAGCCTCGGCACCCATGGACGCACTCGCTCTGGAACGTGCCGAGCAGCGCATTGCCGAGGCCGCCGCTCGTCGACCCGAGCCGGCTTTGCTCGAGGCCACGCTCGAACGCTCACGGAGGCAGATCGAAACGCTCGCGGAGGTGACGGCTGGCCTCGAAGCCTCAGTCCCTGTTCAGGTCGGTGTCGCCGTTCGCGACGGTCTCCGCACCGAGGTGCTCCCTGTGGCTCGCCACATCGCCGAGATTCGCGGCCTGCTCAACCAGACGATCCGGCGTTTGGAGCGGATCGAAGGGGACCTGCTCGCCGAGCGCCACGCACGCGTGGACGACCTAGCGCTTCTCGTAGACCTGGTCAGCTCAGGCTGGCGCGGCGTCGACTCCCGTCTGGCGCGCCTCGAACGGAGCCGAGCGGAGACGCCGATCGATGGCGATGAGACGGGACGCGTCGACGTCGACGCACTTGTCGGCCACGCCGCGGCGGCGTAGCTCGCGAAGCTAGTCGCCGGCGCCATTCGGAAGAAGGAGCCGAAAGCGGCTTCCGCCATCTGGCCCTGCTGAGAGCTCGATCCCACCACCGAGCGCGACCGCAAGCTCTCTCGCGATCGGTAGACCGAGCCCGGTTCCGTTCACGTCGTTGGAGATGAAGGGCTCGAAGACGCGATCGCGCTGCTCCTGGGAGATTCCAGGCCCGGAGTCGACGACGTCCACGCTCACGACTCCGTTCTCTGCTGCGAGCGAGAGCTCGATTCGACCTCTGTCCGGTGTCCAGCGGAACGCGTTTGTCAGCAGGTTCGAGATGACCTGGAGCACGCGGTCACCGTCGGACACGATGACCGGCGGCTGCGGACTCGCCTCCAGCCGGTAGTCGATCTCCCGCCGCCGCGCCTCCTCGGCGAAGGCGCTGTAGGCATGGTCGAGCACGCGTCCGAGATCGACCTCCTCGTGGCGAACGGTGAAGCGATGAGCCTGCAGCTTCGCGAGATCGAGAACGTCTCCCACCAACCGCTCCAGGCGGTCCGCCTCCGACGCGATCACGTCCAGGGAGCTTCGTACCTGCTCCGGTTCCGAGACGATGCCCTCCCGGAGAGCCTCGACGTGACCGCGGATCGCGGTCAGAGGCGTACGCAGCTCGTGGGAGACCGACATGAGGAACGAACGCTTCAACTTCTCACCCTCGGCGAGCTTGACGACCATTCGGCGGAAGCGGTCGCTGAGGAGCGAAATCTCGTCGCTCCCGCGCGGATCCGGGATCTCGACGTCGTAGCGACCGGCGGCGACGTCCTGGGTCGCACGCGTCAGCGCGAGCACCGGCTCGGTGAAACGCCGCGACAGCCACCAGAACAGCATTCCGGCGAGGCCGATTCCCACTGCGAGCGCAAGAGCGAGACGTCCCAGCAGCGTCAGCCATTGCGCACGGAGCTCTGTCACCGGCTTGGCGACCACCAGCCAGCCGAAGGGTTCCGTTCCCCGGACCAATCGCACCGGTTGCGCTGCAGCTATCAGCTTTCGGTCGTCGTCCGGTGGAGTGAACTCGAACGTGACCAGCCGATCACGGGCCAGCTCGACGTCCTCGAGCGCGCTCCGCGACAGTCGCGTCAAGCCGAACCGCTGACCCGGAAAGAGCGACGCTCCCACGTAGTAGAGCTCATCGCCGGTGGCAAGCTCGAGATTCCGAGCTGCGAATGCCGGCGCCCTCGTCCCCTCGTCGCTCGAACGGAGAGCGGCCTGCGCGTACAGATCGGCAAGCCCCGCAGCCTCCCGCGAGAGTTCGCGGATCGACGCGGTGCGCGTCACGTCCTGGAAGAGCCGGACGGCGAGCGCGATCGAGACGAGGCCGAACACCAGCACGACCATGAGGAAGAGCGCGGTAAGTCGAAAGCGAAGCGTCCCGAGCATGGGCGCTTCTAGGGTAAGCGCCTAGGCGGTCGGGGCGGGCGTGCGCTCGCTCGCGACCTTGTAGCCGACGCCCCACACAGTGACGATCGGAGAGGCATCTCCGAGCTTGCGCCTGATCTGCCGGACATGCACGTCGACCGTTCGCGTATCGCCGGCGAACGTGTAGCCCCACACGCGTTCGAGAAGTTGGTCGCGCGTGAGAACGATTCCGCGATGATCGAGCAGCTCCCAGAGGAGCTCGAACTCCTTCGGAGCGAGCCTGATCTCCTCGTCTCCGACGTACACCTCCCGCTTCCCTGAGTTGATGGCGAGATCTCCATGCCGCAGCTCCTCGCTCTCGCCGCGCCGACGATCCGGGGCCGCGCGCCGAAGCACGCTCTTGACGCGGGCGACGAGCTCGCGCGGATTGAACGGCTTCGTCATGTAGTCGTCCGCGCCGACCTCGAGGCCGATGATCTTGTCCACGTCCTCGTCACGCGCGGTGAGCATCAGGATCGGCACGTCCGAGGCCTTGCGAATGCGTCGGCAGAGCTCGACCCCGTCGCCGTCCGGCAGATTCAGATCGAGGATGATCAGCGCAGGAGGCTCGCTGGCAAGCTCGACGAGAGCATTCTGCGCGGTCGAGGCGGTGCGGACGCCGTAGCCGGCGTTGCGCAGATAGGCGGCGACGAAGGTCGCGATCGACGTCTCGTCCTCGACGACGAGGATGGAGTGCTGTTGCTGGCTCATCGCTTCGTTCGCCCGTCGTCTTCACCCGGCGCGGAGCCAAACGTGAAGCGCTCGGGTTCGTCTGGCAGCGGAGCGCACAACGAGCGGTCGACATCGCAGTCGACGCCTTCCTCGAGGGAGTACACACCGACGTTCTCTCCGGGAAACCGCGGCTCGCCGTCCAGAGCCACAACGCCCCGGCCGACCGCCGAGACCGAGATACCCGCTCCCCGAACGACGATCCGGTAGCCACCGCCGAGCATGCGGAAGCGAAGACTCTGGCCGCGGTAGAGCACGGTCCTCGGACCGAGCCGCTCCTGTGTCACCTTCCGCCCGACCACGAGTGCCGAATAGCGATCCAAAGGCGTATGGTCGGTGACCCGAAGTGTGCCGCTCGACAGTCGCCCGAGAACAGACCCTTTCAAATCGAGCGTGACCATGCCTCTCCCGTCCTCGACCGACAGCACACCCACGCCTGGCCCGGCAGCTCCAGCGGAGCTCCCGAGAACGGCAACAGCCGCGATCGAGCAGGTAAAGAGGATGAGCTTGCGCATGACGCCTGGCCCAGTATCGGGATTCGGCATGAATCCGGCATCAAAACCGTGTAAGGAGACTGTAAGCGCTTCCCCGGTTCGGTCCGCACCGTAGATTCACCGGTAGTCCATGACCGAGATCTCCGACTTCGGCACTGGAATCCTCGCGGTCTCGGCCGCGATCTTCATCGCGCTGCTCGGGATGCGTCTCACCCACCGAATCTCCGTTCCTTACGCCGCGATCTTCCTCGTCGGAGCCGTCGCCATCGGTGAGATATTTCCTGCGGCTCGACGGCTGCTCTCCGTCCAGGAGGTCGAAAGAATCGCCGTGGTCGCGTTGATCGCGATCCTCTTCCACGGTGGCCTGCACATCGGCTTGGGCCGGTTCCGCCAGGCCGCAGGACCCATCGTCGCGATCGGCATCGTCGGCACGTTCGTGACGGCAGGCATCGTCGCGGTCGCCGCTCGCTACCTCTTGGGCTTCAGCTGGATCGAGGCCGGCCTCATCGGAGCCGCAATCGCACCGACCGATCCGGCGGTGACCTTCTCCGTCTTCGGCGCAAGGGAGATTCGCGGTCGTTCGGGAACGATCCTCGAGGGCGAGGCTGGCGTGAACGACCCAGTCGGGATCGCGCTGATGATCGGGATGATCGAGCTGGCCACGCAGGATGGAGGCGATCTGCGGATCGTTGGGAAGGAGTTCGCCGTTGAGATGACTTTCGGGCTCGTCGTCGGCGTCGCCGGAGCGCTTCTGCTTCTTCCCGTCATACGTCGCGTGCGGCTCACAGGACCGGCCCTCTACCCGATTCGCGTCCTCGCCGGAGCAGGAATCATCTACGGGCTCGCCGCCGTCGTCGGAGGCTCCGGTTTCCTCGCCGTCTTCGTCGCCGGGCTCTATCTGGGCGACGTCGCAGTGACGCAGAAGGGCGAGATCGAGAGCTTCCACGCTTCTGTCGCGGGCCTCGCCGAGATCGCCGCGTTCGTCGCGCTCGGCCTCTCGATCGCGATAAGCGACTTGAGCGAGTTCGGAGTCTGGAGCGACGGTCTGCTCCTCGCCGTCATTCTGATTGTCGCCGCGCGTCCACTGGCCGTCGGACCGTTGCTCCTTCTGAGTCGGCTGCGTATGGGCGAGCGGCTGTTCATCGTCTGGGCGGGGCTCAAGGGCGCCGTGCCGATTCTGCTCGGAGCCCTTGCCGTGCTAGCAGGTGTCGGAGGCGCGGATCGCCTGTACGGAATAGTGTTCGTCGTCGTTTTGCTCTCCGTGATCGTCCAAGGCGCGTCGATCCCCTACGTGGCACGCAAGCTCCACATCCAGTTCCGCCGGGTCAGCCACGACCTCGCGGAGGTTCTCGAGTTCATCGTTCGCGACGATGCGTTCGCCAACGGTCGGCGCGTCCACGAGTTGCCGCTCGGTGAGCGCGCATCGCTCGGCGTGCTCATCCGGGACGCCCGCCCGCGCACAATCGATGAGAACGTCGTGCTCGAGACCGGCGATCGCGTTCATGTCTATTGCCAATCCGACGATGCGCCTGCAATTCGGCGCATCTTCGAGGGCCGACGGAGCTGACTGCAACGCTACGACCCGCGAGCAGTCTCAGTTCAAGGAGATGAGCACAAAGTAAGAGAGCACGTACAAGCTCATGAGCACGGCCGCACTCAGGCGGTCGTGCCTGCGTCGGACAGCCAGCAGCACGCCGACAAGCGCAACGGCCACGAGTGTGTAGAGCGAGGCTGTTACTGCAAGACGAGTCGTGACCGCCGCAGGAGCCACGAGCGGACCGATGCCGATCGAGAGCGTCGAATCGATGAGCGAGCTGCCGAGGACGTCGCCGAGGGCTATCGCGGGCGCCCCTCGCCGCAGAGCCGTGATGTCCACCGCGATCTCAGGAGCGGAGGTTCCGAGGGAGGCTCCAAAGAACGCGAGCAGAAACTCTGGCGCTCCTACCTCTTCCGCGAGATTGACCAGCGCCCCTACCGCGACCGTGGCACCCACTCCGACCACGGCCAGCGCGAGAAGCACAATTCCTGCCTGGGGAAGGCGACCTTGAACCTTCACGCGTGGAGGGATCTCGGGCGCCGTCCGCGGAAGCAGCCGCGTGACCGCGATCATCGCCCCACCCCACGCCGCGACGAGGATTAGCCCGTCCAACCGCCCGAGCCAACCGTCCGCTACGAACAGGATCGTGAGTCCAAGCCCACCGACCGTCAGCACGGTGATCAGCGCAACCTGCCGTCGAGGCACGGCGATCACGGCGATGACCAGGGGAAAGAGGCCGAGCACGAACGTGTACTGCGTCAGCGTCGATCCGACCGAGTCGCCCACATTTACGTCGCCTTCTCCTTGGAGGTGTGACGCAATCGAGTTGGCAATCTCCGGAAGATCGGTGCCGAGCGCGACTAGCACCACTCCGACGACGAACGGAGGCGCCCCTAGCACGGCGGCGAGCGCCCTCGTATACGAGACGGCAACGTCGCTCGCAGCAAGCGCGACCAGCAGCCCGCCGACGAGCAACATCAGTTGTAGCGCAATGTCCACGCACGACGCTGGACGTACCCGTTCCGGCCTCGTAGGTGGACGGCGCCAGCTTACTGTTACTCAGCTGTTGCGTTGCGGCAACCGACTACTGTCCTCCGATCGACGTCGTCGCCGTCCTCATCTTCGTCGGCGCCCTCGCACTCATCTCGTTCGAGTGGGTGCACAGGACGAAGGTCGCTCTCGCCGGCGCCGCGCTCATGGTGCTAATCGGCGTCCTCGACCAGGAGCGAGCGATCGACGCGATCGACTGGGCGACTCTCGGACTCCTCGCAGGAATGATGGTCATCGTCGGACTCACGGAGCCGACGGGCGTCTTCACATTTCTCGCGCTCCGGGTCGCTCAGCTCTCGAAAGGCCGGCCTGTCGCGCTCATATTTCTGCTCGCCTTTGTCACCGCGATTCTCTCTGCGTTCCTCGACAATCTGACGGCGATCCTGCTCGTCGTCCCGATCACATTGCTGATCGCGGATCTCCTGCGGATCTCGCCGATCCCGCTCGTGCTCGTCGAGGTGATCGCCTCGAACGTGGGTGGCACGGCCACCCTGATCGGAGATCCGCCCAACATCATGATCGGCACCGCCCAACCCGAGCTCTCCTTCCTCGACTTCATCGTGAATCTCGCACCAGTCGCGCTGGTCACACTCGTGGTGGTAACGACTGGGCTGGCGTTGGTCTTCAGGCGTAGCCTTCGAATCGAGCCCGAGCGAGCGGAGGAGATCGCGGCGCTCGATGCAGCGCGGGATGTGCGCGAAGCGCCATACGTCGGGAGGACACTCGCGGTTCTCCTGGGAACGATCGCCGCGTTCTTCCTCCACACGCTGTTCCACCTCGAGCCGGCAGTCGTCGCGCTCACCGGCGCAACGGTCATGCTCCTCGTCGCCGCAGATGACGTCGAGTCCGCGCTGGAACGGGTGGAGTGGTCGACCCTGTTCTTCTTCCTCGGCCTCTTCGTCATGGTGGGCGGACTCGAGGAACGCGGCGTCGTCGCCGGAGTAGCGGAGTGGATCGCAGACGTCACGGGTGGATCGCCGACCGCCGAAGGGCTCGTCGTCCTCTGGGGAGCAGCCGCGGGGTCGGCTGTCGTGGACAACATCCCGTTCACCGCTGCGATGATTCCGGTGGTGGAGAGCCTGCAAGGCGGCGAGTTCGACGATGGCCTCTGGTGGGCGCTCGCGCTCGGCGCGTGCTTCGGAGGCAACGCGACCTTGATCGCCGCGGCGGCAAACGTCGCGGCGACGGGCATTCTCGACCGCTCCGGTCAGCCGATCTCGTTCGTCCGATTTCTCGTCGTCGGGTTACCGGTCACGATTGCCTCGCTCCTGATCGCAACGGGGTATCTATTGCTCTTCCAGCTCTGATGGACCTTCGCGACCTTCCGCTCGTCGACGCATCGGTTAGCCAAATGGCGACGTTCGCCGAGGCGGCCTCTCGGCTCTTCGACGCACAGGTACCTGCTCTCGCCGTTCTGGACGAGAGCGGGCGGCTCGTCGGGGTTCTCTCGGAGGTGGACATGCTCCGAGCGGTTTTTCCAGGCTACCTCGCCGTGCTCGACCACACCTCGTTCGTCGAGGACGATCCCGCGGCGCTCGACGAGCGGGCTCGAGTTGTGCGCGGCCGGACCGTCGGCGAGTTCGCGCGAACCGTCGAGACACTCGACGGAGACGAGAGCGAAACCCATGCTGCCGCGCGGTTCTTGCATACCGGAGAGCAGGCGCTTCCCGTCGTCGATGGGAACCGCTTCCTCGGCATGCTCTCGATCGCCGCGCTCTGCCACGCGCGACTGGATGGTGTGGGCGACGAGTAACGCCTCGCTAGTCGTACGAATAGAACCCGCGACCACTCTTGCGGCCGAGAAGTCCGGCGTTCCTCATCGCGACGATCCTGGGCGGCGGGGCGATGCGCGGCTCGCGCAGCTTCTCGTACAGCGCCTCGGACGCGTGCACGTGTACGTCGATCCCGACCAGGTCGACGAGAGTGCAGGGCCCCATTGGCCATCCCGCCCCTGCAGTCATCGCCGTGTCGAGCTCCTCCGGCGAGATCCGTGCTTCGTCGAGGACGCGGATGCAGTCGTTCAGAAGCGGGATGAGAACGCGGTTGACGACGAAGCCGGGCGTGTCGTGGCAACGGATCGGCTTCTTCCCGAGCCGCTCGCCCACCGCATACGCTGCCTCGACCGCATCGTCGGTCGACAGCTCAGCCCGCACGATCTCTACGAGGGGCATCAGAGGAGCAGGGTTGAAGAAGTGCATACCGACGACCCGCTCTGGCGTGGAGACTGCAGAGGCGATCTCGGTGACGGAGAGCGCCGACGTGTTCGTCGCCAGAATCGCGTCCGGCCGGACAACCTTCTCGAGCTCCGCCAAGAGCACGTGCTTGGCCTCGAGATCCTCGACGATCGCCTCGATCACGAGGTCGCAGTCCGAGAACGCCGAAAGCTCGGTTGTCAGCGCGAGGCGCTCCAGCGCTGCGGAGCGCTCGCCCGAGGTCATCCGCTGTTTGTCGACCTTGCGTTGGAGAAAGTGGGCAATGCGATCCCGCGCCTTCTCGCCGAGCTCGTCGCTCACCTCGCGACCCACGGTCTCGTAGCCGGCTTCGATGGCCAGCTGCGCGATGCCGGCGCCCATCGCGCCAAGGCCGACGACGCCGATTGTGCGGATCTCCGACGCGCTCACGACGCGCCAGCCTAACGGGGCACAGCCGTCACCCGCGGGCGGATCAGCTCGTGGATCGTCGCCGACGCGACTTCTCGTCGATGCGAGAGTCGACGCCTGCGACGTACGCGAGCGGCCCCACGAGCACGAGGAATGCGATGAGGACATAGCCGAACATGTCCACATTGTCCTCCTGCCGCAAGATCAGCACCACTCCTAATACCTTCTCGTTTGATCAGTCAGCCTAATCGCTGGAGAAAAGCCTCAGAGACGCTCGATGACCCCCGCGATCGCCTGTCCTTGGCCGATGCACATCGTCGCGATGCCGTACCGCTCGTTCCGCCGGTCGAGCTCATTCAACAATGTGGCAGTGATCCGCGCGCCGGTGGCGCCCAGCGGATGGCCGAGCGAGATGCCGCCTCCGTTCGGGTTCACGTCACCCGCTTCCCAGCGCTCGCGGAGTCCGGTATCGGTCAGGAACTGGAGCACGACCGAGGCGAACGCCTCGTTGGCCTCGATAACGGAGATGTCGTCCCAGGTCAGCCCGGCCTTCCCGAGCGCCCGCGCGCATGCCTCCGGATTTCCGTGGAGCATCCGATAAGGATCGACGCCGGAGAGTCCGAAGGAGACAAACCTGGCGCGAGGCGTCAGCCCGAGGCGCTCCGTTGCCTCACCGCTCGCCAGGAGCATCGCCGCCGAGCCGTCCACGATCGAGCTCGAGTTCCCGGCGGTCACGACCCCGTCCGGCTTGAACGCGGGCTGGAGCGAGGCAAGCTTCTCGACCGACGTATCCCGGCGCGGCGTCTCGTCCACAGCGAAGAGAACTGCGGCGCCTGTCCCGCCGGTCTCCACGGGCACGATCTCGTTCTCGAAGCGGCCCTCGTCAATCGCAGCGATCGCGCGCCGGTGCGACTCGTACGAGTACGCGTCGAGCTCCTCCCGCGTTTGTCCCCACTCTTCCGCGATCACCTCGGCCGAGATGCCCTGCGGCACGATCGGCCAGCGCTCGCCGATCTTCTCGTTCACCGCACCCCAACCGGCGTCACCGAGATTCGAGCCCATCGGCACCCGGGTCATGTGCTCCACACCCGCGGCGACGACGAGATCGAGATGGCCGGCCTGGACGGCAGACGCTCCGTTGAAGGCGGCCTGCAGCGACGAGCCGCACTGGCGATCGATAGTCGAGGCGCAAACCGTCTCCGGCCAACCTCCGACGAGCACCGCCTGCCTCCCGACATTGAGCGCTTGCTCGCCGACCTGGGTCACGCAGCCCATCTGCACGTCCTCGATCTCGCCGGGCTCGACATCGAGCCGGTCGACGAGCCCGTTCAGAACCTGCGCTGCGAGCTCCTCTGCCCGAATGTCCGAGAGCGAGCCGTTCCGCCTCCCGATCGGAGACCGGACGGCATCGACGATGTACGCGTCCCTAGCCATCGACAACAGCATAGAGGCGCCACATTCCCGGAACGCCCTTGAGCTCGTGCTCGCCTCGTTCCTCGAACTCGATGCCGGACCCAGCGACAAGATCCTTGACCGTCTGAGAAACAACCACCTCGCCGGCTGCAGCGCTCGCCTGTACCCGCTGACCGATATGCACCGCTATACCGGCGACTTTCTCGCCGACGACCTCTACATGCGCCCGTATGAAGGCCCGCGTGGATCTCGACTCCGAGCTCACGAACCGCGTCGCGGATCGAAGTTGCGACGCGAATCGCTCGGGCCGGGCCGTCGAACGTCAGGAAGAAGCCAGCACCCGTGGTGTCAACCTCATGTCCTCGAAACCGTGCCAGCTGGGCGCGAACGAGCGCATGGTGGCGCTCGAGCAGCACGCGCCACTGAGCGTCGCCAAGCCTGGCTGCGAGCGTCGTCGACCCGACGATGTCCGTAAAGAGCACGGTCGAGAGCACCGTCTCGTGCTCTCGCTCCTCGACGAGGCCGTCCAGAAAGCGCTCGACGACGTCCGCGAGCTCGATCCCGAGCCCGATGAACATGCCCGTGCCCGGGAACTCGAGCAGACGCGCATGGCCGATGCGGTCGGCCACGTCGCGTGCCGCGCCGACGCTGTCTGCCCGACACAAGACGAGCACCGGAACGCGGATAGCGGGAAGTACGCCGCGGATGTCCGCTTCGCCCATCATGCGATAGAAAACCGCCGCCGCCGCCGGACTCCAGGTCTGCCGGAGATTGGCCACCCACCACTCGCGAAAGCTCGAGTCCTCCGAAAGGCTCGGGTCAGTCGAGCGCATGAACGATTCGAGAAACTCCTTCTCACCCCACTTGTCGCGAACACTTGCGACGAGCTGACGCCACTCGCTTTCTGACACTCCCCAGGGATAGTCGGGCTGAGAGACGTACCGCGCGGCGGGGTTGAGGAGCACCAGTGCAGACGTACGCTCGGGGTACGTTGCAGCGAAGACCGCTGTCACCTGGCTGCCGTCCTGCGACCCGATGAGCAGCGCGCGCTCCGAGCCGACCGCGTCCATGACCGCACGGACGTCGTCCATCCGGGTCTCGAGCGTGGCGAACTCCCGTGGTCGGTCCGAGAGCCCGGTGCCACGCTTGTCGAGGAGGATGAGCCGAGCGAATGACGAGATTCGAGTAAAGAGCTCGACGAAGCGCGGTTGCTGCCAGAAGAGCAAGAGGTTGCCGTAGCTCGGGACCAGGACGACATCGTGAGGACCAGCGCCGACAACCTGGTAGGCAATCGCGACGTCTCCGCTTCGGGCGTAGTGAACGTCCGGCACGTCCATGGAGAAAGTCTCCCATCTAGACTCACGCCATGGCTATGATCGCGACCGAACGGAAGCTGCTCATCGGTGGCGAGTGGGTCGAGACCGGCGAGTGGATCGAGGTGCGGTCGCCCTACGACCGGGCAATCGTCGGTCGCGTGCCGAAGGCGGGCGCCGCAGAAGCGCGAAAGGCTGTCGACGCAGCCGAGCAGGCAATGCGCGAGCCCCTTCCGGCTCATGAGCGAGCTGCAATCCTCGACCGCACCGCAGCGTTGCTCGCCGAGCGCGCAGACGACGCCTCCCGGACCATCTCCGCCGAAGCCGGCAAGCCGATGAAAGCCGCGCGAGTCGAGGCTGCCCGAGCGGTGTCGACCTTCACGATGGCGGCCGTCGAGGCACGCAAGCTCGCCGGGGACGTCGTCCCCATGGACGCCTCACCGGCCGGAGCCGGGAAGATCGCGTTCACCTTGAGACAGCCGATCGGGATTGTCGGCGCCATCTCACCGTTCAACTTTCCGCTCAACCTCGTGGCACACAAGGTCGCACCGGCGCTCGCCGCCGGCTGCGCCGTCGTCTTGAAGCCTGCCTCTCAGACTCCGCTTTCGGCACTCTTCCTCGCAGAGCTCGAGACCGAGGCGGGGCTTCCCGCGGGTTGGCTGAACGTGGTCTGCGGACCGGCCAGCGAGATCGGAGACGTCCTCGTCGAAGAAGAGCGGGTAAGGCTGATCAGCTTCACCGGCTCGGCTCCGATCGGCTGGAAGCTCCGTGAGCGAGCTCCGCGCAAGCGCGTCAATCTCGAGCTCGGAAATGCGACGCCCGTTATCGTCGCGGCGGACGCGGACCTCGACGATGCCGCCACTCGTCTTTCCGCGAACGCATTCTCGTTCGCCGGCCAGAGCTGCATTTCCGTCCAGCGAATCTATGTCGAACGCAGCATCTACGACGCCTTTCTCGAGCTCTTCCTCCCTCGCGTCGAAGCGCTCGAGACGGGAGATCCGTCAGACGAGGCGACCGACGTCGGCCCCGTTATCTCCGCATCCGACCGCGATCGCATCCTCTCCTGGATCGAGGAGGCAAAGAGCGGCGGCGCCACGGTGCTGACAGGTGGCCGGCTCGACGGCGAGCTCCTGCTCCCGACCGTGATCGCCGAGCCGCCCCCAAAGGCAAAGGTGTCCTGCGAAGAGGTGTTCGGGCCCGTTTGCACGGTGACGCCCTTCGACACGTTCGACGAGGCGATCGCACTGGCGAACTCCACGCGTTTCGGGCTCCAGGCCGGAGTGTTCACCCGCAATCTGAAGAATGCTCTCCGCGCAGCGCACACGCTCGAGTTCGGCGGAGTGACCGTGAACGAAGCCCCGACGTTCCGTGCCGACCAGATGCCCTACGGCGGCGTCAAGGACTCAGGGAACACGCGCGAGGGACCCGCGTACGCCGTTCGGGAGATGACCGACGTACGTCTCGTCGTCCTCCAGCTCTAGGCTAGAGCCCGTGCCAAGGCAACGTACCGAGACAACAGGCACAGATGGGCTCCCAGCGACCACGCTCCCTCCACCCGTCCCGAGGGAGCTCAGGCGGGAGCGCAAATCGCTGTTGCAAGTGCGCGAGGAGCGGCTACGCGACCTCGGAGGGCTCGCACTCGAGATGTACAAGCGGGACCGCTTCAACGCGGGTCTCGTCGTCGAGCGCTGTGCGGAGCTCGTCGCGATCGAAGCCCGCGTCCACGAGATCGATGCTCTGCTCGACGGAAGCTCACGGCTGCGGCGCGGCTCCGCGACCTGCGCCTGCGGCGCGCCCTTCCTGCTCGGAGCGCGCTTCTGTGCGACCTGCGGTCGACCCGTCGCCGAGGCAACGGCTGGCTCCCCGAACGACAAGAGCCCCAAATGAACGGCTGTCCACGCTGTGACGCGCGTACGGCGCACGGTCAGGAGTACTGCCTCGAATGTGGAATGCGTCTTCCCGGTTCAGGCACGTTCGGTGCACGGCGCGGAATGCGTTCCGGCTGGGTCGTTCGAACGACTCTGGCGCTTGTCGTCGCCCTCGCCGGCGCTGCATTGGCCGTCGCCGCGACGAACAGCGGCAACGACCGGACGGAGCTGGTGACGGCCACCGGTGGGTTTGCGACCCTTCCGGCTTCCTCCACGCTTCCACCGCCGTCCGAGACGAGCGCCGCGGGCATCACGGAGTGGCCCGCCGGCGATGACGGCTGGACGATCGCACTGGCGACGCTCCCGCAGACAGGCGGTCGCCGGATCGCCGTCGCGCGGGCTCGAGTGGCCACGAAACGTGGACTGGCGCCAGTGGGGATTCTCGACTCCTCGCAATACGCGAGCCTGCACCCGGGCTACTGGGTGATCTTCACCGGCATCTACGGATCAGAGGCGGAGGCGACGAGCGACCTTCAGGCCGCGCGACGGTTCGCACGAACAGCCAGTGTGAGGCGGATCGTTCCCTAAAACTCGTCCGTTTGTTGTCTGGATAGACGACTCCCGACCACGACTTTGTAACACGGCCGAAAAGACGCTACACTCCGCCCTGCGGAGCCGAAAGCAGTCACTTTTTCGCCCACCGAGAGGGATCCTCCGAGGAGCTCGAGCGTTCATTGGAAGACCACATCGCGCAGCTACGCTCCTGTATGTATCAATACTCGCGAGCGATCTATCGTTCGATCAAATCACTGATCGATCCGTATGCCGATCGAAGCACGCAGCTCGAGTACCGCCGTGCGGTGCTCTGCGAATGTGAGCAGACCATGGAGCGGCTCGCCGAAGACCCCCACTATTTCGCCTGTCCGGATCGCGCGCTCTTCGCAGATATCCGGCGCTACTTTCCGATCACTGCGCAGGCACAAGTCGCCTGGGCAGTCCGCGAGGGCGTAGGCGCCGCGACAGCGTTCATCGAGCAGCAGATCGAGGCTGGCATGCTCGACGGAGGAGTGTCGCGCTGTCACGCGACGACACGGAAAGGCAAGGCGTGTCAGCGCACGCCTCTTCCGAGCAGGGACTACTGCCCGTCGCATCAGCATCTCGAGCAGCACGCAGCAGCAGCAGCCGCCGCCTGACGGAATTCGCGCTAACGGATTCCGACCTTGCGCCCACGACGAGCGGCTAAGCTCGTCACGCGTATGTCGCACGACGCCGACAAGCTCATCCGTCAGCTCTCACTCGTCGCCTTTCTGATGGCCGAGCGCCGTCCGCTGACGGCGAGGGACGTCAAGTCGAACGTCGAGGGCTACAGCGAGATGTCAGACGAGGCGTTCGCTCGCCGCTTCTATTCCGATCGCGCTGAGCTGACCGCGCTCGGTGTTCCGCTCCAGTCCCAGCGTGACGAATTCACCGGCGAGGAGCTCTACACACTCCGTTCGGAGCACTACTTCCTCGATCGCCTCGAGCTCGACGACGACGAGCTCGCCGCGCTCCAAACAGCTCTCTACTACCTCGAGGGCAAGTTCGCGTACGCCGAGCCGTTCCGGCTGGCTCTGCAGAATCTCGCGCTGGGGCGGACCGGTTTCACGGAGCCGCCAACGGACACGGCAGAACGCGTGCGCGTGAGCGCGCCTGACTACTCTCCAGAGCTCGCCGGGCGCCTCTCGAAGCTCGAGTCCGCGATCTCGAAGCAACGGACGGTCCGTTTCGGTTACTGGAGCCCTCGCCGAACGCGACCCGGCGAGCGCGTCCTCAATCCCTACGCACTTCGATTGGACGATGGCAACTGGTACGTGATCGGCCAGGATCTCGACCGTGACACCGTGCGGACGTTCAAGGTGTCCCGAATTCGCGGGGACATCCGCTTTGCCACGAGGCGCGAGCGCGACTTTCGCGTTCCTCCGGAGTTCGACGTGGAAGAGCATCGCGTTCCCCGGCCCTGGCAGATCGGCGAGTCCGTCGGCACCGCCCGGATCGCCGTCTCCGACGACACCGCGTGGTGGGTCGAGCGCACGCTCTCCGACGCCGGGTCGGTCGAGGATGGGGTCTTCGAGACCGAGTTTGCGAATGTCGATCTCCTCGCAGGTTGGGTTCTCCGCCAGAACGGTCGCGCAGTCGTCCTCGAGCCGGACGAGCTGAGAAGCGCCGTGGCCGACGGCCTTGCCTCTCTCGTAGAAACGCACGGAGGCGACGCGCCCGTGCCTGCCGGATTGAAGCGCAGTGACCCACGACAACCGCTACCCGAACGCCCGGTTGGCCCGGTCGCGCCCGAGCGCTTCGGCGTCCTGCAGGCGCTCCTCGCACAGCTTCTCGCAGCGTGCGGTGAGGAACGGGCTGCCGTGCTCGACGCCGCCGAGCTTGCCGGGCGCATCTCGATCCCGCTCGAAGAGCTCCAAGATCACCTGTCGCTTCTCAACCTCGTCAACTTCGGTGGAGGCTGCTACGCGGTGTACGCGATGCACGACGGTGACGTCGTCAGGGTCGACAAGGAGCTGTACGGCGACGTGTTTCGTCGGTCGCCGAAGCTGACTCCGCTGGAGGCTCGCGCCATACGGCTCGCCATCGAGTACGTCGGCCCGACGATCGCCGCCGATGCGCACACGCAGCTAAAGCGTGTGCGCCGAAAGCTCGAGGAGACGTTCGGCCGCTTCGATCTGGCCGCAACCCCCGAGCCTCGGGTCGCCCTCGACGAAGAGGCGCTCGTGAAAGTGTTGAGCGACGCCGCTGAAAAGCGCCGTGTGGTCGAGATCGAGTATCTGAAGGAAGGGAACGAGAGTCCGTCCATGCGTCAGGTAGAGCCGTACACGATCGAACGGGAGCTGCCTGTATGGCGCGTGCACACGTGGGACCGAACGGTCGACGCTGCGCGGACGTTTCGTCTCGACCGGATGCGCTCCGCGCGACTCACTGACGAGCGCTTCGAACCGCGCGAGGGATTCGACCCGTCCTATATGACCAATCCGCGTGTGGCCAGGCTGCACCATTCGCCCGTCGTCGCACGCTGGAAGCTCGAGCGCGGCGCACGTGCGTTGACGGACGGATCGGCTATCGCCGATGTTCCGTACAAGACCGAGGAATGGCTCCTCTCGGAAGTGCTCGCGGATCGTGGCGAGACCATCGTGCTCGAACCTCAGAGTCTTCGTGATGTCGTGGCAAAGCGCGCTCGGCGCCTCCAGCGCGACGCGAGCCGTGTCGCGACTCAAGGTTGATTCACGAGACCGCCCGCTCGCGCCTTCAGGACACAGGCAACGCGATGGTGAACGTCGCACCCTGGTCCGGAAACGACTCGACCGTCAGCGCTCCTCCGTGCGCCTCGACGATGGAACGCGCGACTACGAGACCAAGCCCCGACCCTGGGCGTTCCGGGTTCAACCGCACACCCGCTTCGAAGATCCGCTCCTGATCTCCGAAGGGAATTCCAGGCCCCTGGTCGATCACCGACAGCAGCACGGCTGTTTCGGTTGGTCGCGCACGCACGACCACCTTGCCCGCTGATCCGCCATGCCGGAGCGCGTTCGCGACGAGGTTGTCCAGCGCCTGGCGCAGCCGAAGCGGGTCCACCTGCAGGACCGGGATGCCCGCGTCGACCTCGGCCCGCACGTCAGCCCCTCCAAGGGCGGCGGCAGCCACGGCTTCATCGACGATGCGCCAGATGTTGACCTCCTCCGGCCGTACCGACGCGTGCGCGGCGTCCAGGATCAAGCGCTCGATACCCCGGCAGGCGGCGACGGCGAGCTCGACGAGCCGGAGACGCGCCGAAGCCTCGAGTCGACGGTTTTTGGAGAATTCCGCGATGGCCGCAAGCGCGGCGGCGGGGCTCCGGACCTCGTGAACGAGAACGGCCAGGCGATCCCGTCCCGGAAGGGTCACGCGGATCTCTCGCCGATCCGCGTGAGGGCCCACTCCGCCGCGTCTCGCAGCATCGGGTCGTCGCCTCTCACGTAGTGCTGGACGCTCGGTATCAGCTCACGCGTTCCCGTATTGCCCGCGGCAAGAAGCGCGTTTCTGCGTAACCAGCGAGGGTCGTTGCGAGGGACGTAGAGTCGGTCGAAATCGGCCACGAGCTCGTCTCCGTCTCTCTCGAGCCAGTCTCGCAGCGACACTGTGGGCGTCGCGTCGACCGCGTGTGGGACGTGCTCGCGCCGCTTCTCGACCCCTCGGTTCCAGGGGCAGACGTCCTGGCAGACGTCGCAGCCGTAGACGCTGTTCCCTAGTTCCATCCGATACGGCTCCGGAATAGCCGAGGGAGCCTGCGTCCAGTAAGAGAGGCACTTCGTCGCATCGAGCACACCAGGCTCGTCGAGCGCCCCAGTCGGACACGCATCGATACAGAGCCGACAAGATCCGCAGTCGAGCTCCAGCGGCACGGTCGGCTCGATCTCGACGTCCGTCACGAGCGTTCCCAGAACCACCCACGACCCGAACCGCCTGGTGATTGCCATCGTGTTCTTGCCGTAGAACGCGACGCCGGCGCGTACAGCGGCTTCGCGATCCACGTGATCGTTGGAGTCGACGAAGACGCGGTACGCGCCGCCGATCCGTTTGCCCAGCTCGTCGAGTCCGTCGCGCAGCTCCGCGTACGAGTCGCGCCACGTGTAGCGAGGCAATCGTCCCTCGTCAGCGCCAGACTCGCACCCGGGCTCGTAGTAGCAGAGCGCCGCGGAGACGACGCTGCGAGCCCCCTCCAGGAGCACTTCCGGATGGCACGAGATCTCCGGCCGCGCCATCGTGAAGCGCATTTCCGCGAAGAGCCCGCGAGCTTTGCGCTCACCGATGTGCCGCTCGGTGTCCTCGTAGGGCGTGACCGGGGCTGCGCCGAGGACATCGAACCCGAGGTCCGCGGCCAGCCGAGTCAGCTCGGCGGAAGTCATGAGAGGATTCTGCCTCGTGAAGGCCGTTCGCATTCACGAAGACGGAGACCCGGAAGTGCTCCGCTACGAAGACGTCCCCGATCCCGAGCCCCAGCCGGGCGAAGTTCTGGTCGAGCTTCGGGCCGCAGGATTGAACCATCTCGATGTCTGGATCCGAAAGGGGCTTCCCTCCGTCCCGAAGCCGCGGATACTCGGCGCCGATGGGGCGGGAGTCGTCGTGGCTCTCGGTGACGGCGTCGAAGGCTTCGAGATCGGCGACCGCGTGGTCGTGAACCCGGGCATCGTCCACGAGGGCCGCATCACCGTGATCGGAGAGCACACCGACGGAACGTACTGTGAGCTGAAGGCGTTTCCCGTTGGACAGCTCTACCCGCTCGCCGAGCAGCTCTCCTTCGAAGACGGCGCTGCGTTCCCCCTCGTGTTCGAGACCGCGTATCGCATGCTCGTGACCAAGGCGGGTCTCCGCGAGGGCGAGTGGGTGTTGATCTGGGGGATCGGCGGCGGGGTGGCGCTGGCCGCGCTGGAACTCTGCCGAGCGCTTGGTGCTCGCGTGATCGTCACGTCGTCCAGTGCTAACAAGCTCGACCAAGCACGCGGCTTCGGGGCGGACGTCGCCGTCAGTCACACCGACGAAGACGTGGTCGCAGCTGTCAAAGAAGCCACCGGTGGCGAAGGCGCAGCGGTCGTGGTGGAGACCGTCGGGGAAGCGACCTGGGAGCGGTCGCTAGCTGCAGCGGCACCCGAAGCACGCGTCGTGGTCTGCGGAGCGACCTCTGGGCACAGCCCTCCCGCACGTCTCTACCGGCTGTGGTGGAAGCAGCTTGTCGTGTACGGATCGACGATGGGGACACCGGCCGACTTCGAGGGCGCGTATCAGCTCATCCGCGACGGGCGGGCACGAATCCATGTCGACAGCGTGTTCCCGCTCGCCGACGCTGCGACGGCCCATGAGCGCCTCGAGTCGGGCGCGCAATTCGGGAAGGTCGTCCTGCGAATTCCGCGCTGACACCGCTGCGAAAGCAACCGTAGCGGCCGCGAAGCGGACGCCGTTCAGCGATTCCCGCGCCATCCGAATCCGCGCTAGCGAATTCGGATCTTGCGCCAGTGAATCAGCCGAAGCGAGGATGAACTTCGTCGTCCGACATAGGGCGACGGCAACCGTCGCGCTTTCCTTACCGACGTGAAGGAGAGTCACCATGGCTGAATTGACGAAGCTTGAGGCAAGGCTCGGCGAGGTAGCGGGACTGGCGATGGCGGCTCAGGCCGCCACGAAGAAGGTAGTAAGCCTCGCCAAGAAAGAGCATCCTGAAGTTGTCCCGGACCTCGAGCAGATGCACGAGGAGGCAGCGGAGACGGAACGTCTGCTGTACCGAGCTTGCGGGTAGCTTCGGTGCCACAGAGACATCGCTGATCTGGCCTCAGAAGAAGATCCTCACGAGGCTGCGTAACCCGTTCGTCCGCCCCCTGGGCAATCGAGTGTGAGGCAAGGAAGACTTGTTTACCCGAACGAGTATCGCGGGAACCGAGTAGTGGAAACCCCGGATCCGCCGCGAGAGAACCTGCCCATGGCAGCGAACTTGAGGACCGGCGGAATTCGGGTGCTCTGCCGCGTCCCACGCGGATACTGGAACTAACACGTTTCGTCGGGCAAGCGTCGGCGACACTAAGGGGGACACGCGTTAGCGTGGCTCGAGCAGAGGCCCCCTGCTGGCGTCTGCTCGATACGCTGCGTCGGGCTTGAGGGGCCGCACCGCAGCGTGTCCCCCGTAACCACACTTTCCCGGCGTTGCAGAACGTAAACCCGGCGCCGCAGAGTCCGTACTTCCCGTTTTGTTATTCGCGCGGGCGTCCGGGCTCAACGGCACGTGCCGCCCGCTCGAGGGCATCCTTGCGAAGGGGGTCGTCTTGGCCGTCGCCCGAAACCCACGAGCCGTCCTTAGGTGCAGGCTGAACCATCGGGCCCTGGGTCTCGCGGATCGTCGGCACACCTCCATGGCTCGTGCGCGATTCGTTGTCCTCCGTCGGCTTCGAATCCTCTTCTGGTGAGAGCTCGTTCTTTCCCATGTGCGACGTATACCCGACCGACCCCCCGAGTAACCGCTCCTTCGCCCCTAGGCTCATGAGCCCGGAAGCAACGATGGGATCGCCCTCGAAGGGGAGTACGTGCCAACCACGTTTGGCTGCTAGTAGTCGGGGCAATATCTCGTCGCGGAAGCTGGTCTCCTCTTTTTTCCGCAGAAGCGAGTGACGAAAGGAGGAGGGATGTCAGAGACGACCGGAACAGACGACGCCACACAGGGCGGCGGCCAGGGCGGTAGCGAAGGCGGCGGTCAGGGCGGCCAAGGTGGCGGCGGTCAGGGCGGCCAAGGTGGCGGCGGTCAGGGCGGCCAAGGTGGTGGCGCTCAGGGTGACGACCAAGGCAGCGGTCAGGGCGGCGGTCAAGGCGGCGGCCCCGGTAGTGGCGCAGGCCACGGCGGTCAGGGCGGCGGCGGCCCCGCGGGTGGCTAACCCACCCTGGAAACGCAAGGACGATCGGCCCAGTGCTGGGCCGCTCTTCCGTTTTTGCACAGGGACTTCGGCGACACGCTTCAAGGCATCCAGGCTCTCCCCAGCCCGACGGAGTCTCCGATCGCCCGCCAAATGAGCATGAGGTTTCGTGCAGCTTCCCGCGAGGTACCCAAACCGACGTAACCGGTGCGCAGGGGGAGGCACCTGGCGGTCAGCCCGTCACAAGGAAGCCGGCAGTTACCCTCCCCTTGTGTGCTCGGGCCGATCGAGCACACAAGGGGATTTATTGGGGTACCACCTCAAATCTGTCAGAGTGATATGGGCGTGGCCCGGATCGGCTCGGATTTCTATTTCCGCAGGCTCCTCGAGCGCTGGAGGCGAGCAAACGGTCCAGACCGATTGAACAGTGAAGAGAAGCAACGACTCGTCAATTGGGACAAAACTCCCGAGGAATTTCGCGCACGGCTGAAGCACGAGATTGCAGAAGAAGCCAGGCAAGCGCCAAAAGCCGCGACCTGAGTGGCCGTTTGCAGCTGCCTGACCCTATGCGCGCGCGAGTCCGCAGCCACTCCTAGCAAAGCACGAAGGCGAGAAGCAAGAGTGGCGAGCACAAGAGCAAGCGTCCAGAGCCAAAAGGCCATCGGCCGTTCCCGCCGCTTGCGACCAGGTTCCAGAAACGTCACAGGCGAGCGGTACCCCGCTCAGGCGCGGCCTAGTCAGTGAAGTCGTCGTTTGGGCTTTCGCTGCGCCGGGTGTAGCGTGTTTCGGTGATGAACG
>Ga0183260_10000790_pt1 | contig 26859 bp, 25 predicted proteins | sample AntDrymUQ4972206_2_FD_129768 | JGI IMG/M metagenome (GOLD analysis project Ga0183260, IMG submission 129768) | Polar desert sand microbial communities from Dry Valleys, Antarctica - metaG UQ497 (22.06) (version 2) (version 2) | ecosystem: Environmental > Terrestrial > Soil > Desert | place... | reverse complement strand
CGAGCCGGTCCAGGGGGAGGGAGGGATCCACGTCCTCCAAGACGACCTCCTCCTCGCCGCTCGCGAGGCTTGCGATCGGACCGGCGCCGCGCTGATCTTCGACGAGATCCAGTGCGGCCTGGGGAGGACCGGCTCCCTGTGGGCCTACGAGCAGACGGACGTTCTGCCTGACGCGATGACCCTCGCCAAGCCGCTGGGCGCCGGGCTGCCCATCGGGGCGCTCGTGACCTCCCCGGAGCTCGCCGAAGTGCTCGAGCCGGGCGACCACGGATCGACCTTCGCGGGAGGCCCCGTAGCCGCAGCGGCCGCCCTCGCCGTGCTCGACGTCATCGACGATCCCATCCTGCTCGAGCGCGTGGGCGAGCTCGGGACGCGCCTCGCCGAGGGCCTCGCGACGCTGCCCGGGGTGCGCGAGGTCCGAGGCCGCGGCTTGATGCTCGCCATCGAGATCGACGACGCGCCCGCGCTGGTGCGCCGAGCCCTGCTCGAGCAGCGCCTCGTCCTCAACGCGACGGGCCCGACTACGATCCGGTTCCTCCCGCCGCTCGTGGTTGAGGAGCGCGAGGTCGACGAGGCGTTGCGGCGCCTGCGAGCGCTGCTGGGCTGAGATCAATCCTCAGAGGGCGCGGACGCGGCGGCGCGGGCAACCGCCCTCGCCACCACCTCGTCCTCGAGCTCGCGCGGTGCGCCGTAGAGCCGGCATACGAGACGCTCGGCGAGCTCGACGAGGTCACGCCCGTCCGCGAGGAGACGGTCGATCTCGGCCAGGCGTCCCTCGCTGCGCAGGTCGAAGGCGTCGAGGTCGGCCGGAAGCAGCGTCGAGTGAAGGTCGCCTGGCATCAGGCGCTCTCGACTGTCGACGACGCGGGCGAGAAGCGCGAGGCGGTCGGGCGGACCGCTCACGATCACGGTGATCCTTCGGCGTGACTCGAACACGAGGCGGTCGCCGTGCACTGTCGGCCGGCCCAGGGGGCCGTCGCCGCTCACCTCGACTGCGAGTCGGGATCGACGCGGACGGAGCGCAGCTCGCCGGGCGGCAGCTCGGCGAGGAGGGCGCGCTCGTCGAGCGCGACGGGGCCCGTGCGCCAGGGGTCCTTGACCATGCGCTTGAGCCCGGGCGCCGCAGCACGCTGGGCAAGGAGCCGGCGCCGGTTCTCGGCCAGTGTCCTCACCACCTCCTCGAGCGCGTGGGCGGCCGACCCCGCCGCGCCTATGTCGCCCTCGAGCGCCACGGCCGCGCGGGCGCCGCCGACGACGACCTCCACGACGTCATGGGCCTCCCGGGCGTGCGCCAGATCCCGCGACGACGCCTCCGGCGCGCCGTGGATATGGCGGTAGGGAATGCGGCGCATCGCCTTGGGCTCGTAGTTGCGACGAACGTGCCACGGCGTCTTCCCGCGGACGGCGAACCACAGGTCGAGCAGCTCGGAGTGAGCAGGCCGCAGAGGTAGGCGACCGAAAGGCCCGGTTCCTTCGCCGTGCAGAGCGTCGCCTTGATCGACGGCTGCCACGCCCCCTCCTCGTCGAGCGCGAAGCGACCGCGATCGGTCCGGTAGAGGGCGATGACCTTCGGGGCGTGGAGCTGATCCTTGTTGCGCGGCCAGGCCGCCTCGAACCAGCGGCGCGACGGATTTCGGGCGATCTCCGCCCGCGTCGTCAGGAGCGGCTTCCACGGCTCCAGCGCATCGACGATCGACGTCGGCACCGGGTCGTCCCGCCCGATCCAGACCAGGTGCGCGTAGTCCTCCTCGTCGATCGCCGCGTAGAGGAGGGCGCGCGACTCGGGACTCCTCGCGAGCAGCTCGGGGTGTTCGCTCCATGGCGGCTCGAGCTCCTTGCCCGGAGGAAGCTCGAGCACCGGATCGCCCACCGCGCAACCGTTCGCCGAGAGGCGGTCGTGGTCGGCCTGGCTCAGGCGCTTGCGGATGCGCTCCGTGTAGGCGTCGGCACCGGTCTGGACGCCCTGGAATACGTCCCACTGCGCGCTCAGCAGCTCCACTCCTGCTCCCGCCGCGAGCTGCGCGTCGAGGTGGGCGACCACCCGGGTCGGGAGATCCCGCGCCCCGAACTTCACCGGCCACGGCTCGTCGTGGCGCAGGGCGTCCTGCCGGAGGCTGTGGGCGAAGATCCCGTTGCGCCGGCCGCCCCGGGCCGCCGCCCGCTCGCCCATCGCAGCGAGGAGGGCGTCCCGGTCGGGGACCAGCGCCCGATCGCTGGCCGACAGCGCCCGCGCGGCCGCGCGCTCGTCCTCGAGGGCCACGACGCGCAGCGTGTGGCCTCGAGGCGCGGGCGCCTTGGTGGCGATCAGGATGGCGCTCTCGACGGTCGGCGTCTGCGCGCGAACGCGATCGCGGCGGTCGCCCTGCTCGGGGGCGAACAGCCGGTAGGAGCCGAACAGGAACAGCTCGTCCAGTCGGAGCTCTGCGGCGAGCCGCTCGCGAAGCCAGTCCGCCGCGCCGGCATTCATCCATCCGGCGGGCGTGATCACGGCCAGTCGCCCGCCCGGGGTGACGCGCTCCGCCGCGAACACGAGGAAGTAGTAGAGGTAGTCGCTCTTGCCGCGATACGCGCCCTTCCAACCCGGGAGCGCGCGAAGGCGATCGAAGACCACCTTGTTGTTGGACTCGAATACGTAGGGCGGGTTCCCGACGACGAGGTCGAAGCCGGCGGATGCCCGGATGCGCTGGAAGGCCTCGCTCTTCTCGGGATCGAGCGGAACCAGGCCGAAGCGCTCGTCGCGGACGAGCTCGGCCTGGTCGGCGCGGGCGTCCGACGGGAGCCCGGCGAGGCTTTCGTCGCGACCGGCGCGTGCGCTGAGGGTGTCCGCGTGAACGACGCTGAGCACGAAGCGCGGGGCATCGACGCCCAGCTGCCGGAGCCGGCCGAGCAGGCGGGAGACCTGGAGCAGAAGGTTGACCTCGGTCAGGTAGTAGGGGAAGGGGCTGATCTCGCAGCCGTGCAGCCCGCGGACGATCGCCTCGAGCCCTTCGTCGATCGTTCGAGCGTCTCCGCCGATCGCCTCATCGGCGATGCGACGGGCCGACTCGACCAGGAAGCCCCCCGATCCGGTCGCGAAGTCCAGCACGGCGCGCGGGTGTCGGGCGTCGCCCTCGACCCGGAAGGTGCCCTCCGGACCGCTGAAGCCGGCCCGGTCGAGCATGAAGCGCACGACTGCGCGAGGCGTGTAGAACTGTCCGAGCCTGTCGCGGTCGATCTCGTCGACGTAGGACTCGTAGAGGCCCCCGAGAACGTCCGCGTCGAGCTTGCCCAGCGGCACGGGCGTCAGCGCGTAGAGCACCTCGATCAGCGCGTCGTCGCGCGGGCGGTACCAGTCGTAGTTGTTCTCCGAGCCGAACAGCCAGGGATAGCGGTCACGACCGGCGGCGAACGCCTCGGCCAGCACACGCCTCAGGCTCTTGCCGAGACGGTCGTAGAGGTCGCCGAAGCCTCCGTCGTAGAGGCGCTCGTCGACGAACCCCGCGTCTTCCCACGAGCGGTAGAGCACCACGCGGGTGAGCGCCAGCTGCGAGACCCGGAGGAGATACTGGCTCCAGACGCGGCTCGGCAGCCCCTCGCGACCGCGGTAGCCATCCACCGAGTCCGGCAGCGTGGCAGGATCGGTCCCCGGGGCGAGATCGAGCGCCAGCATGCGCAGCTCGGCGACGAGGGCGTGCTCGGCGCCGGCGTTGAAACGCAGATGGCGATCGAGCGCCTCCTGCTGGGAAGCGGCATCTTCGGCCAGGACCCGCGAGAGCGAACGGAGGCGGTCGACCAGGTACTCCACGTCGATCGCGGGCTCCTCGCCGCCCGCCTCGATCTGCTTCCAGGGAGCGGCGCGACGGATCAAGCGAACGCGGCTCTCCATGTCGAGCTCCTGGAAGCGGAAGCGCTGCCTGAACTCGAGGAACCGGTCGACCTCGGTGGTGGGCAGTGCCTCCCCACGGGCGACCTTCCAGATCGGCAGGAGCTGGAAAGAGAGGTCGGGAACGGGACCGTGCTCCCCGCGCCGGTAGACGCGCAGCTCGCGAAGGTTGAAGAGCACGCCGAAGTCGAGGCGGCGCTGGTCGATGTAGGTCCGGATCTGCCGCTCGTGGACGTCGAGGTTGCGCTGAGCGGAGCTCTTGGCATCCAGCACGAACCGGTGGGCGACGAGATCCACCGGGGTGAAGTCGGGCTTGAGCCCCGAGCGGCTGAGCTGTGCGAAGTAGCCGTCCGGCGGGAAGCCGAGCACCCTCTCGAGGAGGTCGGCCAGCAGCGGCTCGGTCAGCGTCTCCTCGTCCTCGCCGGTCGCGCCGCGGGCGAGGTAGTCCTCGACCGTCCGCGCCCCGTTGAGCACGCGGTAGAGGCCGGCGCGGCCGTCGAGGACCTGCCGGATCTCGGTGAGAGCAATGCTGCGCTCGCTCATAGCAATGTCGTGGCCGTTTCGTAGCGACCCGGTGTGGTTCGTCGTCCTGTCTGGCCGCTAGCGTTGCGCTCCGATGAACGAGGGATTCGACACGCTGACGCCCGAGGAGTCCGCGGCCCTGCGAGGCGCAGCCACGTGGTACGCGAACTACCACGCGCGCGAGGTGGCTTCCGAGGCGGGGGACGCGACTGCCCTCGCGGTGGAGGATCGGCGGCGCTTCCTCGCGCTCGTGAGTGCGCTGGAGAAGCTGGGCGTGCGCTTTCCGCTTCCAGACGCTCTGGCGCAGCGCGAGCGTCAGGCCGCCTGACCGTCGTCCGGCGGCCGCATCCAAGCTCGCTGGTTGCGGATCTCATCGCGCCGGATCGTAGGCGCCGGTCACGACGCGTCCGGATACGCTCCCGGCCCCCGTGACCGAGCGACCCGACTTCCCCGCTCCGACCACCTCCTACGAGGCGGCGCCCGACGAGGTCGGGCGGGTGTGCCTGCTCTACTCGGGCGGGCTGGACACGAGCGTGATGCTCAAGTGGATCCAGGACGTCTACGAGGCGGAGGTCGTCGCGCTGACCGTCAACCTCGGCCAGCCCGGCGAGGACTACGAGGTCGTCGAGGGAAAGGCGCGCCAGCTCGGGGCCGTCGAGGCCCGCGTGGTCGACGCGCGCGAGGAGTTCGCCCGCGACTTCGTGCTTCCCGCCATCAAGGCCAACGCGCTCTACGGCGGCGGCTACCCGCTGTTCACCGCTCTCGGCCGGCCGCTCATCGCAAAGCTCGCCGTCGAGGTCGCCCGGGCGACGGGCTGCGACACGATCGCCCACGGGTGCACGGGCAAGGGCAACGACCAGGTCCGCATCGAGGCTACGGTCGCGACGCTGGCGCCCGAGCTGAAGGTCATCGCGCCCGTGCGGACGTGGGCGATGGGCCGCGACGAGGAGGTCGCCTACGCGCGCGAGCACGGCATCCCGGTCAAGGGGGGCACCGAGGTCGCGCCCTACTCGATCGACGACAACCTGTGGGGCAGGTCGAGCGAGGGTCGCTGGATCGAGGACCTCTCCCACGCGCCCGAGGACGACGTCTTCCAGCTCGTCACGCTCCCCGAGGAGGCGCCCGACGACGCGCGGATCGTGACGGTGCGCTTCGAGCGCGGGGTCCCGGTCGCCCTGGACGGCGAGGAGCTGGGGCTGGTCGAGCTGCTCGAGCGGGCGGGGGAGATCGGCGCCGCGCACGGGATCGGGATCGTCGATCAAATCGAGGATCGCATCGTCGGCCTGAAGGTCCGCGACATCTACGAGGTGCCCGCGGCGGCGATCGTCCTCACCGCCCACTCAGAGCTCGAGAAGCTCGTCGGCACGATCCACCAGAACCAGTTCAAGCCCGGGCTCGACCGGCAATGGGCCTACCTCGTCTACGCGGGGCTCTGGTGGGAGCCGCTGCGCTCTGACATCGACGCCTACGTCGACCGGGTCAACGAGCAGGTGACGGGGGAGATCGCCCTCAAACTCTACAAGGGCTCGGTTCGCGTCGTGACGCGCAGCTCGCCCAACGCGGTCTACGACGCGCAGCTCGCCTCCTTCGCGCAGTCGGGCGGACTCTTCTCCCAGCAGGCCTCCCCGGGCTTCATCGAGCTGTGGTCGCTTCAGTCGCGCATGGCGTGGCGGCTTCGCAACGAAAGCGCGGAGTGACTGCGGAATAGGCGTCCCCCGAGGCCGTCCGGCGCCTTCCCGTGGGAGGGTCACGACCGTGGGGAAGAGGCAGCGCGACACGGGCTTCATTCGCATGATCGACGAAGAGGTCAGCGCGCTCGCTCGAGACAAGTCTGAACTGCCGGCCGTCAGGCGGCGGGCTCAAGCGGAAGAGAAGAACCGCCGTCTTCGTAACAAGCGCAAGCGTCAGGAGAGGTCGAAATGAGCGGCGACCGGCTGTACAGTGGACTGATGGCTCGCCACGGCAAGTACCGCTTCCGCACATGGCTCCGTCCGCACCTGCCCTACGCGCTCCTTTGGACCGCACCGAAGGGGAAGCGCGACTGCGCCAACCACGAGTGGTACCGCTCGGACGAGCAAGTCGACCACTGCTACCACTGCGAGGTCGGCGTGCGCCCGCACCAGCCGCTGCCCCCGCCGCCCGCGGAGTTCATCGAGCTGCTCGAGAGCAGTGCCGCGAACGGCAGCCATGCTGCGGCCGACGCGCTACGGCGGGTTCGCACGCCGGAGGGCTCGCCGTCTAGATGACGTCGTGGCGGTCGGGCTCCTCGAAGGGCGAGTTGAGGATCATGTTTTGGATGACGGCGTCAGGCATGAAGGGCGGCTACGGCGTACGCGGCGGCGTGGACGGGTAGGCTGGCACCCATGGGTTACAAGCTGCTCGGGTTCGCCGTGTGGAATGGCGCGAAGTGGTATCTGCGCCGCCGCTACGGCGGCACCCCTCGCAAGGTCGCCGCTGGGGTGGTCGTCGGGGGCGCTCTGGCTGCTGGCGTCGTTGCCGCAGCCAGGCAGGCGCGCTCCGACGACTCCTAGTAGCGGAGGCGGCGCTCGGGCAGAGGGTTCGACCTCGGCCCTCCGCTACGCTCGCCCGCGCTGGACGCGGCGGCGAGCAGGCCGGCGAGTCGTCGCGCTTCCCGAGCGGGAGCGTCTCTGAGCCGGCGCCAGGTGATGCGCACGACGGAATAGCCGGCCACGAGGAGGTCAGCATCCTTGTCGCGGTCGCGCTCGAAGGGCTGGTCGGCGTCGTGGTAGTCGCGGCTGTCGAGCTCGACGATCAGGCGCTCGTCGCGCCAGAGCATGTCGACCTCGTGGCCGGCGATCGTCTCGTTGACCTCTGGGCGTGGAAGCCCGTACTCGTCGACGAAGGCGAGGAAGGCGTCCTCGAACACTGACCGCGTGGGCCCGCATGCACCTTCGACGAAGGGCGTGAGCCGGGCGGTATTTCGGCCTGGCGAGTCGGCGAGCAGCGCGCCGAGGTCGTCGAGACGCAGTCGCTGCTTGAGCTGTGCGTCGTTGACCGCGCGAGCGAGCGCCCTGTCGTCGAGGACGTCGGCGAGGTCGAGCAGGGTGCGCGCCACGGTGGTGACGGGGATGCCGAAGTGGACCGTGACCTCTTGAGAAGTGAGTGTCCGCGATCGGTGGACGAGGACTCCCTCGACGCGCTTCCGGCTGGGCGCGCTGACTTCGATTGGGTCCCGCCAGCGAGGGCCGAGCCCCCACAACGCCGCGGCCGACCGGTGGCTCAGGACGCCCCGCCGCCCGCACGCGAGGACCGCCGCCATTGCTCGCGCAAGTGGAGACGGAGGGCGATGCCCCACCGCGTAGACCCGGGCGTGCACCAGGTGCAGCCGACCGACCTTCAGCTTGTAGGCGATCGCGTCGGCATTGAGTCCCGCCTCCCCAAGCTGCGATCGCGTCACTAGGCCGTGCTGCGCTGCGGCTCGACGCGCGATCGCGTGATCGAGAGCCGGCGAACCCTCGCCGCGACCCACGCGGGCGGAGGGTGTGGTCACTTGACGGCGATTATTCCGGTCATGTGACCACACCCCCGCCAGTGTCGGTCCCAGCGGGCCGAACAAGGGCCCCGGGGGGCCAGACGCAGCTCGTCTGCGCGTGTCTTGTGACGAACGGCGGTCGATTCGTCGCAGAGCGCGTCGTGGCGAGCGCGCGGCCGTTCGGAAGGCGCACCCGCCGCGGCGTGCGGCGCCGCGCGCCGTACGCGCTCCCGCCGCACGCTCCGCGACGGAGGAGCTACGCGCTCCCGCCTTCGTCGCCCACGGAGACTAGGGCCTCCCTGGATCCGACCCGAAGCTTTCGCCCGCCGCGGCGGCGGCGGGGAGCAAGGGGAGGACCTACCGGCTGCTCTCGGCCAAGGCCGCCGCCAAGAGACGCGGGAAGGTGACGCTCAGGCTGCGCCTGACCAAGAAGACGATCAAGGCGGTCAAGCAGGGGCTGAGCGCCGGCCGGCGCTCGACAGCGCGAGTGACGATCGTCGCCACCGACGCCGCCGGCAACAAGCGCAGGGTGGGGAGGGAGATCATCCTCAAGAAGTGAGGGCGCGCGGAGCGCCGGAGAGTAGCCTTGCGGCGCAGTGATGGATCCCGAGTCCGAGGACATCCCCGATCGGGGCGAGGACGCCGGAAAGGTCGTAGACCCGGCGGTCCTCGCCGAGCGGCGCGTCAAGCGAGCCGAGCTGGCCGAGCAGACGCACGCCCATCGCGCCGCTGAGGCGGAGGAGGCGCTGGCGGTCTCCGAGGCCGAGCTCCACCGAGCGCAGCTCAAGCTCGAGCGCGCCAACGAGGACCGCGCTCGCCTGGAGGCGCGGCTGGGCATGCGCGAGCACGAGCTGCGCACGGCGCGCCACCGCGCCGGCGCCGAGCGCGAGCAGCGCACAGAGGAGACCGGGGAGGCGGGCGCCCGGCTGCAGGCGACCGAAGCCGAGGCCGTCGTATTGCGCGAGCGCCTGACGGCGGCCGAGTCCCGTGCCGCCGAGCTCGAGACGTTGGGCGAAGAGGCCCGGGCGCGTCATGCACAGCAGGGCGAGATCCTTCAACGGCTGCGCGAGCTGGCGACGGCGGCGGTAGAGCTGCGGGCTCAGGTCGCGGTGCTCGAGGCGCAGCGGCGAAGCGCGGAGGCCGCCGCCCGGCGCTCGGACGATGCGCTGGGCACCCTTCAGGCCGAGCGCGTCGCGCTGCGCGAGGAGACCGAGCGCGGGGCCGAGGCGCTCCTCGAAGCCCATCGCCGGCTGGCCGAGGCGCAGACCGCGGCGCAGCGTGCGCGTGACGATCTCTACCGGGAGCGGGCGGGGGCCGAGGCACGGATCGCCGAGCTGAGCCGATCCTCGGAAGAGCTGCTCGCGCGCTCGGCGGCCGAGTCCGAGGATCTACGGGAGCGACTCGAGGCCGAGGCCGCGGAACTGCTTGCGCGCTCGGCGGCCGAGTCCGCGGATCTGCATGAGCGACTCGAGGCTGAGCGGGGAGCGCGGATAGCGGACGGGCAGAGGCTCGCCGATACCCGCGCCGCGGGGGTGGCCGCGGCCGCGGACGTCGCCCGAGCCTACGTGGCGCTCGAGACCGAGGTCCAGACCCGCGAGGCGCTCGAGCGACGGCTGGGCGACGAGGTCTCCGCCCTGCGCCAGGAGCTCGCGGCAGCGCACGAGCACGCGCGCCGCCGCGAGCAGCGCGAGCACGAAGCCCAGCGCATTGCCTCCGAGCTCGTGGCCACCGCGAGCCAGGCGCTGAGCGATGCCGAGGAGCAGATCGCGCAGGCCGAGACGACGGTCTCGGCCTTCCAGGAGGAGGTCGGTCGGGAGCGCGCGGCGCGCGAGCGCGCGGAGGCAGAGCTTGCGACGGCGCAGGAGGAGACGCTTCGCGGCGAGGCGCGGATGCAGGCCGAGGTAGAGCTCGAGAGGGAGCGGCGGCGCCGGTCGGAGGGGCTGCTGGCCAAGCTCGGGGTCGAGCTCGCCCGGGAGCGTGAGGTCGCGCGGGAGCGTGAGCTCGTCCGGGAGCGTGAGGTTGCCCGGGAGCGTGAGGTCGCCCAGGAGCGTGAGGTCGCCCAGGAGCGTGAGGTCGCCCAGGGGAGTGAAGCCGGCGTGACCCTGCCGCCCTCTCCCGAGGCGCCGGTGGCCGAGCTCGCCGCTGAGGAGCGCCTGGCGACGGCCCGCCGACCGACCCCGGGTCCGACCCGCCGGGAGTCCGAGATCATGCGAGCCACCGTCCCGCCTGAGCCGGATGGGGAGACTGTTTCAACCGAAACCTCGGGGATGGACCATCGCGTGTCGGTGGTTCCTGCCCAGACCTCAGGGGTAGAGCATGGCGTGTCGGTGGATGATGAGGCTCGCCAAGAGATCCAGGCCCCGCCCGACCTGCGCGTGGAGGCCGGGCCGGGATGGCTGAGTCGGGCGATCGACGCGTTGGCGATCGTCGATCCCGAAACAGCTGCGGCGCTGCTCGTCGCTGTGCTTCCGCTGCAAAGCGAGGTCGTCGAGCGCGACCTGGACTACGACCTCCATCTCGAGCCGAGCGGATGGTGGCGGGTGGTCGCGGTACCGGGGCTCGTCCGCCCGCTCATGGCGCTCCCGGCCCCGCGGCAGTTGCGCGAGGCGGACCTCCGCCTCAAGACCGAGCCGGCGGCGCTCGTCCGGTTGATCGCCGGCGCCAAGCCCAGGCGAGCGCGGCGCCACGGCCGAATGGAGGTCAAGGGATCGCGGCGCGCCGCGAAGGCCGCCCTCCGATCGCTCACCGGGCTCGAGCTCGACTTCGCCCTCGCGGCCCGCGAGGGCCTGTTGATCGATCCGCGCCTGGTCTACCTCGCGCTCGCACGAGCCATCGCACCGGAGTGGACGGCCTCGCACCGGTTCGTCATCGCCCACGAGATCGCCGGGGAGCAAGCGGGAACGTGGTACGTCCACGTCGACGGCCCGTCGCCCATCCATGTCGCGGCGCAGCCCGCCGAGCCGCCCGTTGCCACCGTCCGCTGCTCGGCCCACGCCTTCCTCCCGCTCCTCACCTCCCAGCCGGCGCCAAAGGGCGAGAAGGCCGCGCTGCGCGGCGACCTGGAGGCGATCTCACTGCTGAGGGAGTGGGTCGCTCGCGCACAGAGCGGCGCCTGAGAAGCTGGGAACGTCCCGGGCGGCGTCATCGCTCGCTCGAGTGCTTGCGAGCCTGCCGCGCCGAGGACGGCTCTGGCGTCTCGCCGCCACCCCGCACACTGCGCGAAACCGTCGCGATGCCCCCCGGCGCCATCCGCGCCGGCGCCTATTCTGCGAGTCCGATGAGCAGCCCCGCGTGCGCGCATCTCCACGTTCACTCCGAGTACTCGCTCCTCGACGGCGCGTGCAAGATCGACGCGCTCGCGCAGCGCGCCGCGGGGTTCGGCCAGCCCGCGCTCGGCTTGACCGACCACGGCGTGATGAACGGCGCCGTCGAGCTCTTCAAGGCGTGCGCCAAGCACGACCTCAAGCCGATCTTCGGCTGCGAGCTCTACCTGGTCGACGACCGCCGCGCCCGCCCGACGGGGCGGTTCGAGCGCAACCATCTGACGCTCTTGGCGCAGAACGACGCGGGCTACCGCAACCTCGTCAAGCTCTCGAGCGCGGGCTTCCTCGAGGGCCTGCACCGCGGCAAGCCGACCGTCGACATGGAGCTGCTCGCCACCCACGGCGAGGGCATCATCGTGCTGACGGGGTGCCTTCAGGGCCGTCTGGCGCGGCGCATCGTCGAGGGGAGGCCGGCTGACGCCCGTGCCCACGCCGACGACCTCCTCAACGCCTTCGGGCCCGAGCAGGTCTACTTCGAGGTCCAGCGCAACGGCCTCCCCGAGCAGGACGCAGCGAACGAGGGCGTGGTGGCGCTCGCGCGCGAGCTCGGGCGCCCGCTCGTCGGCACCGCCGACGTGCACTACCTGCGCCGCGAGGACTACCGCGACCACGGCGCTCTCCTGTGCGTGCAGACCAAGAGCACGCTGAAGGCGCCGAAGATGAGCTTCGACCGCAACGAGTTCTTCCTGAAGTCCTCCGCGGAGATGGCCGAGGCCTTCGCCCCGTGGCCCGAGGCGGTGACGACGACCCTCGAGATCGCCGAGCGCTGCTCGGTCGAGCTCGAGCTCGGAAAGCAGCTCATCCCGCGCTATCCCACCAGCGACGGCCGGCCCGAGGGCGAGGAGCTTCGCCGCCTCGTAGGAGAGGGCCTGCGCGCCCGCTACGGCGACCCGCCGCCCGCCGAGGCGGTCGCGCGCGCCGAGATGGAGCTCGGTGTCATCGAGCGCATGGGTTACTCCGCCTACTTCCTCATCGTGTGGGACTTCGTGCGCTTCGCCAAGGAGGAGGGCATCGCGGTTGGGCCCGGCCGTGGCTCGGCGGCGGGCTCGATCGTCTCCTACTGCCTGGCGATCACCGACGTCGACCCGCTCGCCTACGACCTGCTCTTCGAGCGCTTCCTCAATCCCGAGCGGGTCTCGATGCCCGACATCGACATTGACTTCTCGGTCCGCGGACGCGAGCGGGTTATTCGCTACGTGACCGAGAAGTACGGCCGGGACGCGGTGGCTCAGATCGTCACCTTCGGCAAGATGCTCCCACGAGCGGCGACGCGGGACGCCGCGCGCGTGCTCGGGCACGAGTACGGAATCGGCGACCGGCTGGCCAAGCTCATCCCCGACCCGATCATGGGGCGCGCGCCCTCCTTCGAGGATTGCCTGAAGGACGGCGAGCCGCTGCGCGGCGCCTACGACGCCGAGCCCGTGGCCCGCGAGATCGTCGACCTCGCCAAGGGCCTGGAGGGCATCGTCCGCAACAGCTCGATCCACGCCGCCGCCGTGGTGATCGCCGACCGCCCGCTGACCGACATCGTGCCCCTCCAGCTCGCCGAGGCGGGCACCGGCCCCGACGGAGCGAAGGCCTACCGGACGGTCACTCAGTACTCGATGAAGCCCATCGAGGACATCGGGCTCCTGAAGATGGACTTCCTGGGCTTGCGCAACCTCGACGTCATCGAGGATGCGCTGGACATCATCGCCCGCTCCCTCGGGGAGCGCCCCGACATGACGACCCTGCCCCTCGACGACGAGCGGACTTACGAGATGCTCGCCCGCGGGGACTCGGTGGGGGTCTTCCAATTCGAGTCCGAGGGGATGCGCGAGGCGCTCAAGAAGGTCTGCCCGACGGAGTTCGACGACCTCGTGGCGCTCGTGGCGCTCTACCGCCCGGGCGCGATGGACCAGATCCCGGCCTACGCGCGCGGCAAGCGGGATCCCGACTCGGTGAGCTACCCGGATCCGCGCCTGCGCCCGATCCTCGAGGCAACCAGGGGCGTGATCCTCTACCAGGAGCAGGCGATGCAGATCGCCACGGAGATCGCCGGCTTCTCGGGTGCGCGCGCCGACGACCTTCGCAAGGCGATCGGAAAGAAGAATCGCGCCAAGATGGCCGAGCTCAAGCCCGAGTTCGTCGCGGGATGCCGGGCTTCGGGAACCAGCGACCAGGTCATCGAGTGGCTGTGGCAGGTCAACGAGAAGTCGGCCGACTACTCGTTTCCCAAGGCCCACGCGGCCTGCTACGCGATGATCGCCTACCGGACCGCCTGGCTGAAGGCGAACTACCCCGCCGAGTACATGGCCGCGCTGATCTCCTCGGTGATGGACACCAAGGACAAGGTCCCGTTCTTCGTGAACCAGGCCGAGGCGCTGGGGATCGAGATCCTGCCGCCCGACGTCAACCTCTCAGACCACGAGTTCGTGGTGGTCGAGGGCAACATCCGCTTCGGGCTCGATGCCGTCAAGGGCGTCGGCTACCAGGCGGTCGAGGCGATCAAGCGCGCGCGAGACGAGGGCGGGTCGTTCGCGTCGCTGTGGGACTTCTGTGCGCGCGTCGACGGCCGCGCGGTCAACAAGAAGGCGATCGAGGCGCTCGTCAAATGCGGCGCCTTCGGCTCGACCGGCGCGTCGCGCAAGGGGATGCTCGCGGTGCTCGAGCAGGCCCAGGGCGCCGGCCAGCGCGCTCAGCAGGACGCGCTGCTGGGCCAGGGCTCGATCTTCGACATGGGCGGTGACGGCGGAGGAGTCAACGGCAACGGCTCGGGCGGCGGGGGGGCGCTCGACGCCGGCGCGGCGATCTACGCCCCGAGCCACCCGCCGATCCCGCCCGAGGAGTTCGACCAGGCGGCGCTGCTCGCCGTCGAGAAGGAGTCGATCGGCCTCTTCATCTCCGCCCATCCGCTCAAGGAGGTCCGCGAGGCGCTGCGAGCGCGCTGCGACGGCTCGCTCGCCGACCTCGAGGGCCGCCGCGACCGAGATCTGGTCACCGTCGGCGGGATCATCGTCGAGGCCAAGCGCATCCGCACCAAGAACGGCGACCCGATGATGTTCGCCACCCTCGACGACCTCGAGGGCTCCGTCGAGCTGGTGCTCTTCGGAGGGGCCCTGGAGGCGGCGGGCGACGCCGCCGCAGTCGACAGCGTCGTCGTCGTGCGCGGTCGCGTCGACCACAAGGACGCGGCTAAGACCTGCATCGTCGTGCAGGAGGTGACGCGCTTCGATCCGACCCCCGAGGAGGTCCAGGCGGCCAAGGTCCAGGCCGCCCGCGTCGTCGTCCCGAGCGCGCTGCGCGTGCGCCTCGACGCGACCCGCCTCCCGGCGAGCGTCATCACAGAGCTCAAGCACCTGTTCGAGAACTTCCCAGGCGAAGCCGAGGTCGTCCTCGAGATGCGCACGGCCGCGGGCCCCCGCCGCCTGCGACTCGGCCAGGGCTACCGCGTGCACCCCAGCGCGAGCCTGCGCGCGGAGCTCGCGCAGCTTCTCGGACCAGCGGAACTGAGCGCCGCCTGAACGGCCTTCAGCCCGCCCGGGCCTTCAGTCCCCGCTTGCGCAGGCGCCTCATGAAGTCGACGTCCTCCTTGGTCGCCGCCTTGCCGCCGACGCCCGGGCCCTCGAAGATCGCCGGCAGGCCCTCGAAGCGCGGCTCGGAGAGGAACGTCGCGCAGCCGCCGGCTCCGAGCTCGCCGTCGCCCAGCGGCGCGTGGCGGTCCACGTTCGATCCCAGGGAGGTCTTGGAGTCGTTGACGTGCAGGGATCCCAGGCGGTCGAGGCCGACGACATCGACGCACTCGTCGACGACCTGCGCCAGTGACTCCGGCGTGCGGACGTCGAACCCGCTCGCGTAGAGGTGGCAGGAGTCCAGGCACATGCCCAGCCGGTCGTCGCCGCCCGCCTTCTCGATCAGCGCCGCGAGCTGGCGGAACGAGCGCCCGAGGGTCCCGCCGGCGCCGGCGGTGTTCTCGAGGTGAAGCGGGCAGCGGTCTGACTCAGCGAGCGCCTCGCGGATGACCCCTGCGGCGCGGTCGATCGCCTTGGCCACGGCGGTCTCGTCGGCCGCCTTGAGCGCGGAGCCGGCGTGGAGCACGACCCCGTCGACGCCCAGCGCCGCCCCGCTTCGCAGCGCGATCTCGAGTGCCTGGAGGGACTTCGCGCGGATCTCGCGGTCCTCGCTGGCGCAGTTGATGAGGTAGACGGCGTGAATGACGGTCGCCTTGACCCCGGACGTGTCGAAGGCCTCGCGGTAGGCGGAGGCCTCCTCCTCGGTGTACTCGCGCGCCCGCCACGCGCGCGGGTTCTGGTTGAAGAACTGGATCGCCTGACAGCCCCGGTCCTCGCCGTTTCGCACCGCGTTGGCCGGCCCTCCGGCGGGGGAGACGTGGGCCCCGAGGAGCACGGCTTAGAGCTCGGCTGGGCCGATTACGTTCACGGCGCGCGCCGCCCCGCGCCGCAGGCGCATGTCGGCGGTCAGCAGGCGGCACCCGAGCAATCGCGCGAGGGCGACGTACTCGGCGTCGTAGGTCTTCGCCCAGCCGAGCTCCTCGGCCACCCGCCACGCTTCTCGCGGCAGTCGCTCGGGCGTGCGCGCGGTCACAGGCCCGTCAAGGAAGTGCTCGAGGGCCTCCGCCGCGTGATCGCGCGGGACGACTCGCCTCCACGCCAGCTCGCAAAGTGCGGAGGGGACCTCCGACCACAGCAGGCGCGGAGCGACAAGCGCCTCGTCGGCGAGCGCCGAGAAGCCCTCGGCGCTCAGCGCGGCGTCGACGACCACGCTGGCATCGACGACGAGCAACCGTCAATGCCCCATGCGCGAGCGGCGGATCGCGGCGACGACGTCGGGCATCGGCTCTCCGTAGAACGTCTTCTTCCATCCCTCCGGACGCGGCAGCGACATCCCGCCGATCATGACCGCGTCGAGGTCCTCCTCCTCGATGACCCACTGAGTCCCGATACGCTCGGCGGGGAGCTTTCCCTCCCGGATCCAGCGCCGGACGGTCTCGGGATTGCGAGCGACCCGTCGTGCCGCTTCTGGCACGGTTAACATAGTGCGATACTACAACACATGAGGCTTCGCTTTGCCCCCTCGCCGACCGGCGCGCTGCACGTCGGCGGGGCCCGCACCGCGCTGTTCAACTGGCTGCTCGCGCGCGGGGGCGGGGGAGAGCTCGTGCTGCGCGTCGAGGACACCGATCGCCAGCGATCCACCCCCGAGAACGTCGAGCAGATCTTCGACGCCCTGCGCTGGCTGGAGATCGACTGGGATGGCGAGCCGGTCCTCCAGAGCGAGCGGGCGCCGCGCCACCGGGAGGTCCTCGACCAGCTCCTGGAGGCCGGTCATGCCTACCGCTCGAGCGCCACGGCCGACGACGTCAAGGCGTTCAAGGCGACCCACGGCGCCGACCGCGGCTTTCGCACCGAGCCCGAGAGGGAGGGCGCCGTGCGCCTGCGCGTGCCCGACGAGGGGGAGACCGTCGTTCGCGACGCCATCCGGGGAGAGGCAGTCTTCCGCCATGTCCACCTCGACGACCCCGTCATCGCCCGGGCGGACGGGTCGGTCCTCTACAACTTCGCGGTCGCCGTCGACGACCTCGACGCGGGGATCACCCACGTGGTCCGCGGCGAGGACCACCTGTCGAACACGCCCAAGCAGCTTCTCGTGCTCGAGGCCGTCGGGGCACAGCAGCCGCTTTACGCCCACCTCCCACTGCTGCACGGGCCCGACGGCAAGAAGCTCTCCAAGCGCCACGGCGCGGCGTCCGTGCAGGAGCTGCGCGACGCGGGCTACCTGCCCGAGGCGGTGCGCAACTACCTCGCGCTGCTGGGGTGGGGCTACGACGACGCAACGACCTTCTTCTCCGCGGAGGAGCTCAAGGAGCGCTTCTCGCTGGACCGTGTCTCGCGCAACCCGGCCGTCTTCGACGAGCGCAAGCTACGCTGGATGAACGGTCGCTACCTGCGCGAGCTCTCCGAGGACGATCTCGTTCGCCGCCTGGAGGCGCTCACGGGGCGCGAGGGCCTGGCGCCGGCGGTGGCCATCGCACGCGACAAGATCCAGACCCTCGAGGAGTTCTGGCCGCTGGTCGGCTTCCTCTTCGACGGGCCGGCCGATGACCCGGCCGCCTTCGCGAAGGTCATCGCCGGGGACGGCGGCCGTCAACGCCTCGAGGCCGCCCGCGAGGCGCTGGCGGGCGCCGAGCCCTTCGACGTCTCCGGCGTCGAAGTGGCGCTTCGCGGCGTCGTCGAGCGCCTCGGGGTCAAGCCCAAGGAGGTCTTCCAGCCGGTGCGGGTCGCGATCACCGGCACGACGATCTCCCCGGGCATCTTCGAGAGCGTTGCGCTCCTCGGCCGCGACGAAGCGCTTGCGCGCATCAAGGCCACCCTTGCGCGAGGATCGCAATCCGTCTAAACCATCCGTTTAGCCTTGCCGATAAGGGAAGCGAAGCCGCTGCGCCGCCCTAGGGGACGCTTCGGTAGAGGAACTTCGCAATCCCCGGACAAGGATCGCCTGCATCCAATGGCAACCAACGTCGTGCCCATGCCCCCCCGTCCTAGCCCCGTAGCCGCCTCCTTCGGTCGGCACCACAACGAGGGTCACGGCCGGCGCCTGACAGCCGCCTTCGAGGCCCTCGAGGCCTTCCCGGCGCTCGCCGAGTCGCGCAACCGCCTTCTTCGGCTGCTCGCCCAGGACCGCCTGTCGGGCGCCGAGGTCGTCTCGGCCGTCGAATCCGACGTGGCGCTCGCCATCGCGGTCCTTCGGCTCGCCAACAAGGTCGAGGGGCGGACGCGGGGCAAGGTCGAGGACATGGTCAAGGCCGTGGAGATCCTCACGCCCGAGTCCGTGCAAGCCATCGTGAGCCGTGCGCGCACCTTCGACTTCTTCGAGCGCTCTACGGTTTGGGAGGGTGCCCCGGAGCGCTTCCGCCTGCACGCCGTCGCGACTCAGCGCGCCGCCGAGCGCCTGGCCACCGAGGTCGGCTACGACGCCCGCGACCGGCTGATGGTGACTGCCCTGCTCCACGACGTCGGAAAGCTCGTCCTGCTTCACGCCTATCCTGGCTACCCCGCGCAGATCCACAACGGCGCCCGCACGCCGGAGGAGCGCGTCCACAAGGAGCGTCGCGAGCTGGGTGTCGACCATGCGCTCGTCGGGGGCGTCCTCGCCCGGCGCTGGGGCCTGCCCAAGACCCTGGCCTCGGCCGTCGAGCGCCATCACGCCGACGACGCCGACGGCGAGGCCGCCTTCATCCGCATGGCAGACATGCTCGCCCATTACTCCCAAGGCTCGGCCGTGTCGGCCAGCGAGCTCCTCAAGGCGGCCCGGCGTGTCGGCCTCGGCGCCGCCGAGCTTCGCAGCGTCATGTACGACCTGCCCTACCCGCCGGCCGGCCGGACCCGCCAGATCGAGCCCTGCCCGCTCTCCAACCGCGAGGTCGACGTCCTCAAGCGCCTTTCCGAGGGCAAGGTCTACAAGCAGATCGCGCGCGAGCTCGAGCTCTCGACGAGCACCGTCCGGACCCATCTGCACAACATCTACGGAAAGCTCGGGGCCGTGGACCGCGCGCAGGCGGTGCTCTTGGCGACCGAGCGCGGCTGGCTCTAGCTGGAGCGACGTACAGCGCGACGCTCCCGGGGCCGGCCGCGAGCTGGCTCTAGGCCGAAGCCTGGACTGCGAGACACCTCCGGCGACGACGTCGGCGCACCAGCGCCGTCGCTAACCAAGCGAGCGCTACGCCCGCGGCGTCGATCGCGACGTCCCGCGGCGTGCCCACGCGGCCGGAGACGTAGTGCTGGTGGAGCTCGTCGCTGACCGCGTAGCCCACCGCGATGGCCACCGCGACCCACGGCACCTCCCAGCGAAGCGCCCTGTGCCACAGCAGCCACAGGAGGCCGAACTCGGCCATGTGGGCCGCCTTGCGCCCCACCAAGTCGATCCACCCCAGCCCCGAGTTGAGGTCGGGCTGGGCCGAGAGGGCAAAGATGACCACCATCAGGGCGAGCGGCGGAGCGAAGCGGCGCAGGAGTTCCATAGGCTCTGGTCATCCTAGGGTTCGCGCAGAAGCACGTGGCGGGATCGGGGCCCCGGCCCGTCCGTTGCTCTTGCGCTGGCCCATAGGTCGAGCGCGATGATCTCGATCACCTCCAAGTCGCCCTACGCCCTGCGAGCCCTGACCGAGCTCGCCCGCGCCGGTGCCGACAAGCCCGTCCCGATCGGCGAGCTCGCCCGCCGCCGCGACATCCCGGTCCAGTTCCTCGAGCAGCTCTTCGCGGTCCTGCGCCGCGCAGGAGTCCTGCGCTCGCAACGCGGCGTAAAGGGGGGCTACTCCTTCGGCCGCTCCCCGGCGGAGATCACCGTGCTCGAGATCGTCGAGCTCCTCGACGGCCCCCTCGGCCGCGACTCGACCGGCATCTTCGCCGACGCGGCTACGGCAGCCCGCGACATCCTCTCGGCAACGACGATCGCCGACGTCCAGGAGCGAGAGGCCCGAGACGCGGGCGCGACGATGTACTACATCTAAAGCGCGCCTCCGACCCGTAGTCTCCCCGACGCGTGCTCGACGTCCGCTTTCTCCTCTTCGTGCCGGAGACGGAAGAGCACCTGACACGGGCGACTCCGAGCGAGATCCGTCAGCTCCTCGCGAACGCTCATGTAGCCACGGACAACCCCAAACCCGGCGAGCGGAGCGGATCGCCATCTTCTGATCGGTCGCACGGACGGCGGACGCGTCCTCACGGTGGTGCTCGAGGCGACACTTGATCCCACCACGTGGCTTCCGGTCACCGCCTGGAACGCGGCGCCGGCTGAGCGTAGGATCCTTGAGCGAAGCGCATGAGCAAGAGCGACCAGCCCAACGTCCAGGTCCTTGAAGGTCGTCCGGTCGGGATCAAAGTGCTCGTGGAGTTCGATCCCGACGAGGCGATGCGGCTCACCAGGCTCGCCGAGGAGGCGGGCCTTTCGCTCGACAACTACCTCAAGCGCCTGGTCGGCGTTGCCGCGACGACTCGCGCGCGGTGAAGCGAAGCCTCTGAGCCTCAGAAGGCGGGCGCGCCTCGCTCCAGTGCCGCCCACCCGATGTCCTGCTCGCGCACGCGCTCCTCGGCGGCCGCTCCCCCGCGCAGTCCGAACAGGCGCTTGGCGAGCAGGAGGTAGAGGACGATGGCCACGTTGAGCGCGATGAAGACGATCTTGAGCGGCGAGAGGCGCACGGTCAGCTCATAGGCTTCGAAGGGCAGGAGCACCGAGGTGGCCACGAAGGCGACGTACTCCGCCCAGCGCTTCTGGAGCCAGAGCCCGACGGATTCCCCGATGAGCAGGCCCGAGTAGAGGACGAGGGCGAGGGCGACGAGCAGCAGCCTTCCCTTGTCGAGCGAGAAGCCCTCGTGGATCCAGTGCAGGACTCCCGTGTCGTAGTTCTCAAGCGGTGCCGCGCCGAGGTCGCCGAGCGCCCTGTAGACACGGTCGCGGAGGTCGTCGCGACGGGACGAGAAGAGCAGCAAGGCCAGCGCGAGGCCGACGAAGCCGACCCCGAGCAGCCCCTTCTTCAGAGCGATCACCCGCAGGATCACCAGATCCCGTAGCGGCCGGCCTCGGATCGGCAGCTCGATCTCCTCGCGCGCCGGCGGGGTCTCGCAGTCGGGCTGCTCGGGAGCGTGCAGCGGAAGCCAGGAGTCGCAGCGAAGGCAGCGCAGCCAGCGCACCTCGCCCTCCTGGCGGGCGAACAGCGCATCCTCGGGGCGCAGCCGCGTCGCGCCCAGTCCCACGAGCTCGTGCCCGCTGACTCCGCAGAACAGGAGCTCCCAGTGGAAGCGAGGCAGGTAGCGCCGCGGCTTGGCCACGCCGGGAAGGTCCTCGGCACGTCGGCGGGCCGCCTGTGAGCCGGTCTCGCTCGGCGGGCGAAGCTCGGAGCTGGGAGGAGTCCGCGTGGCCACCCGTGGAGTATTGCGCCTGGGGGTGCCCGGGCCGCCGGGCGAGGGTAGGGTTGCGGCCGGCCAATGGGTGACATCCCGATCAGCATCGCCGAGCTCGTCGGCAACACGCCAATGGTGCGCCTCGCGCGCATGGAGCCCGAGGGATCGGACGTCGAGCTCTACGCCAAGCTCGAGGCAGCCAACCCGGGCGGCAGCGTCAAGGATCGCATCGGTGTAGCGATGATAGAGGCGGCCGAGCGCGAGGGACGCATCGAGCCCGGGCGCACGACGATCGTCGAGGCGACCTCGGGCAACACCGGCATCGCGCTCGCCTTCGTGTGTGCCGCCAAGGGCTATGACCTCGTCCTGACCCTTCCCCTGGGCATGAGTCGCGAGCGCGCCGCCCTGCTGCGCATGTACGGCGCCCGGGTCGAGGAGGTCGAGTCGCTGGGCGGCATGGACGAGGCGGTCCAGGCGGCTCGCCGGCTGGGCCGCGGCGGCGGCGTCTTCATCCCCGACCAGTTCTCCAACCCCGCCAACCCGGAGGTTCATCGTCGGACGACCGCCCCCGAGATCCTCGACGCGCTCGACGGCCGCCTCGATGTCCTCGTAGCCGGCGTCGGGACCGGCGGGACGATCACCGGCGTGGGGGAGGTCCTCAAGGAGCAAAACCCCGCGGCGCGCGTGGTCGCCGTCGAGCCGCGCTCGTCGGCCGTGCTCTCGGGCCGCCCGCCCGGGCCCCACAAGATCCAGGGGATCGGCGCCGGCTTTGTCCCCGCCGTCCTGAACCGCGAGGTGCTCGACGAGGTGATCGCCGTCGATGACGAGGCGGCGATCGAGACCGCCCGCCTCGCCGCCCGACGCGAGGGCCTGCTGGCCGGCATCTCGTGCGGCGCCGCACTGTGGGCCGCGCTCGAGGTCGCGCGGCGGCCCGAGATGCGGGGCCGGCGGATCGTCGTAGTGATGCCCGACTCGGGCGAGCGTTACGTCTCGACGCCCTTCTTCGCACCGTAGCGGTTCGGGGTTCGCGCAGAAACAGATGCCGGCCCGCCAGTTGTTTCTGCGCGGGCACTACTAGGTCGCGCGTCGTCGGGGATGGCGGGGGCGCCGCTGGCTAGGCTTGGCGCCGATGTTGGGACTAGGAACGCTCGCCCGGGTGGCCGTCGAGCTCAAGCGCGACGTCGACGCGGCGCGCGAGCGCGATCCCGCCACCCGCGGGGTCGGCGCCACCGAGATCCTCGCCACGTGGCCCGGCGTCCACGCGCTGCTCTCCCACCGGATCGCCCACGGGCTCGAGGAGCTGGGCGTCCCGGGGGTTCCGCGCGTGATCGCCTACGCCTCGCGCACGCTCACGGGGATCGAGATCCATCCCGCCGCGCGGATCGGCGACGGGTTCTTCATCGACCACGGGATGGGCGTCGTCGTGGGGGAGACGGCCGACATCGGCGACAACGTCACCCTCTACCAGGGGGTCACCCTCGGCGGCACGGGCTTTGCCACCGGCAAGCGCCACCCGACGATCGAGGACAACGTGACGATCGGCTCCGGGGCAAAGCTGCTAGGGCCGATCCGCATCGGCCACGGCGCGAAGGTGGGGGCCAACTCGGTGGTCATCCACGACGTCCCGGCCAACGCGACCGTCGTGGGCAACCCCGGCCATCCGGTGCGCGTCGAGGGTCGGAGCCCGGAGGGCCCGGACGCCGACTGGGTCCATCTTCCCGATCCGGTCGCCGACGCGATCAAGGGCCTGGCCAGCCGTATCGGCGCGCTCGAGAAGGCGGTCGCCGACCTCGCGGGCGAGGACGCCGAGCCTCCACCGGCCGAGGTTCGCCCCCTTCGGCCGACGGCTCGAGGGCCCAATCCAGCGGGGGGCTGATCAGTAGGCCGTGCACCGAGCGCGGTGACGCGGCGTCGCCTTGTAGCGGGCTTGCTGACCGCGGTTCCAGAGCAGGGTGTCCAGTTGCTGGGGGCTCAGGTCGTCCCGCTCGGCGGCGAGGAGCTCGACCGCGTGGACCGCGCACGCGCGGATCTCGACCTCCTCGGGCGAGCCGTGCTCGAGCAGCTCCTCGCGCTCTATCCGCTCGACGAGGATCGGGTCGAAGCGCAGGACGCCGTCGAGACGAAGCACGTGGGGGACGAGGTTGTCGGCGAAGAGCGTGAGGCGATCGAGATCGGGGAAGTCGGCGATCCCGACCCGAGCCAGATCCGAGGCCAGGATCTGGGCGCGCTTGAAGAAGGGCACGGGCTCGCCGTCGTGGAGTGAGGCGTCAGCCCACGTGGGCCACGCCGCCATGCGCTCGACCAGGCCGACCGCGGTGGCCTGCGAGCGCGCCAGCGCGAGGAAGCAACCCGCGTGCTCGTCGGCCACCCGGCGCCCCAGCTCGCGTAGAGAGATGGCAAAGAGACCCATGAGCTCGTGACTGGGGTCCTGGCCGAGCCAGCTTGCGACGTGCGCCGCCTCCATCTGCGCGAGCTCGTCGGCGGACCAAGGCCCCGCGCCCGTGAAGCGGTCGCGCATGCCAAGCGCGACGGTGGAGTAGCCCGATCGCCCAGGGCGCTTTCGCAGCGTCGGAAACCAGCCCGAGCCGAAGTTGACCCCGTCCAGCGCGAAGACGAAGGCGGCGCGCTGCTCGGGCGAGTCGCCCGCGACGAGATCGTGGTCGTTGGCGACCGGGGCCGCCTCGAGCGTCAGTGCGTACGCGGCGAGCCGCCCCTCGTCGATGGCGACGGAGCGCGCGCGTTGTGCGACTCCCGCGCACGCGGTCCGGATCTCGTCGACGAGGTCCATTTCGTTCGAGCGTAGCTGCGGCCACCGTCCCGCCTGCTCGCTGGGATCGCAGGTTGGGTTCCAACCCGGCTCGGTCGAGCGGATCACGGAACGGGCGCGGGCGGAGCAGCCGGAAGCGGCGCTAGCGTTCAGTGCCCATGAGCGACGAGGCTCCCTACCCCGACGATCTTCTCGACCACCTCAACCCCGAGCAGCGGGAGGCGGTCGTCCACCCCGAAGGGCCGCTGCTGATCCTCGCCGGCGCCGGCTCGGGCAAGACGCGCGTCCTGACCCACAGGATCGCCTGGCTCGTCCACACCCGCCGGGCGCACCCCGGCGAGATCCTGGCGATCACCTTCACCAACAAGGCGGCTCAGGAGATGCTCGAACGCGTCGAGCTGCTCGTGGGCCGGCGCACGCGCGCGATGTGGGTCATGACCTTCCACGCCGCCTGCGCCCGGATGCTGCGTGTCGAGGCTCCCCGCCTTGGCTACACCAAGCAGTTCACGATCTACGACCAGGCCGACGCCCGCCGCCTGGTCAAGCGCTCCATCGACGAGCTGGGCCTCGACCCCAAGCGCTTCACCCCCGGCGCCATCCACGCCCAGATCTCCGATGCCAAGAACAAGCTGCGCGCCGCCGCGGACTACCGCCAGATGGTCTGCTCCTTCTTCGAGCAGACCGCCGCCGACGTCTACGAGGTCTACGAGCGAGAGATCCACCGCATGAACGCGATGGACTTCGACGACCTCCTCGTGCGGGCGGTCAACGTCCTCGAGCTCTTCCCGGAGGTCCGCGACCGCTACTCGACCGTCTTCCGCCACGTCCTCGTCGACGAGTACCAGGACACCAACCGCGCCCAGTACCGCTGGCTCCAGCTCCTCGCCGGGGAGCACCGGAACCTCGCGGTTGTCGGAGATGACGACCAGGCAGTGTTCGGGTTCCGCGGAGCGGACATCGCGAACATCCTCAACTTCCAGGACGACTTTTCCGACGCCCATGTCGTCAAGCTCGAGCAGAACTACCGCTCGACGCAGACGATCCTCGACGCGGCGAACGCGGTGATCGTCAACAACCGGGGGCGCAAGAGCAAGCGCTTGTGGACCGAGCTGGGAAAGGGCGACCCGATCGTGGTGCGCGAGCTCGACGACGAGCACTCGGAGGCGCGCTACGTTGCCGGGGAGATCGACCGGCTGGTCGACGAGGGGGTCAGCCGGGAGGAGGTGGCCGTCTTCTACCGGACCAACGCGCAGTCGCGGGTCCTCGAGGACACGCTGGTCCGCGCGCAGATCGGCTATCAGGTCATCGGCGGCACGAAGTTCTACGAGCGGGCCGAGATCAAGGACGCGATCGCCTATCTGATCTTCCTCTCCAACCCGCAGGACGCCGGCGCCTTCACGCGCATCGTCAACTCCCCCAAGCGAGGGATCGGGCAGACCTCTTTGTCGCGCGTGCTCGCACACTCCAACACGATGGACGAGCCGATCTGGGAAGCCGCCGTCGACCCCGAGGCGGTTCCGGGCCTCGGCTCCGCCGCGATCAAGGCGATCGGGCGCTTCATGGCGACCATGACCGTCCTGCGCGAGCGGGTGGAGAGCGGCGCCGCCATCGGAGCGCTGCTCGAAGAGGTACTGCGCGAGACCGGCTACCTCGACGCCCTGGAGGCCGAGCGCACCATCGAGGCCCAGGGTCGCCTCGAGAACCTCGAGGAGCTCGTCAACGTCGGGCGCGAGTACGACCGCGCGGCGCAGGAGCCCAGCCTCGACGCCTTCCTCGAGCAGATCGCGCTGCTCTCCGACACCGACAACCTCCGCGGCGACGAGGGGCTGGTCACCCTGATGACGCTCCACAACGCCAAGGGCCTCGAATTCCCAGTCGTCTTCATGATCGGCTGCGAGGAGGGCGTCTTCCCCCACTCGCGCGCGCTGGACGAAGGCGGCCTCGAGGAGGAGCGGCGGCTCTGCTACGTGGGGATCACCCGCGCCCAACGGGCGCTCTACGTCACCTGGGCGCGCTCGCGCAGCCTCTTCGGCGCGCGCACCTACGGGATTCGCAGCCGCTTCGTCGACGAGCTCCCGGCCGGCCTCACCGACCGTGAGGAGGCCCGTGTCGCGGTCGGCGCGGGCTGGCGGTCGGCCAGCGGCGCAAGCAACGGCGGGGGCGGTGGCGGGCGCGGTCGGGCCAGCTCCTGGGGCGACGCGGCGGCCGAGGCGGGCCCGTCGCTCGCGCTGGGCGACGACGTCGTCCACGCCGCCTTCGGCGAGGGGGTCGTCACCGGCGTCGAGCCGGGCGGCATCGTCGTGGTGCGCTTCGCGCGCGACCGGTCGGAGCGAAAGCTCGTGGCCGCTTACGCGCCGCTCGAGAAGCGGTAGCGCGCGGATCCGTCGCGCACATGCGCCACCATTGCAGCCATGACGAAGACAGATGAACGAGCGTTGGTCCCACGTGTCGACGCGGCGGCGCGCGAGCGGCTGGCGCTGGCGCTCGAGGTGGATGGCGTGGTCGCCGCGCTGCTCATCGGCTCTCAGGCACGCGGGGATGCCGGTCCGCTGTCCGATGTCGACGTCGCTGTCTGGGCCGAGGACCGTCTGTCGAGCGGCGAGCGGTGGGACCTGCACCTCGACCTCATCGGTCGGGCGGCACAGGCCCTCGGGACCGACGAAGTAGATGTGATCATGCTCGACGGCGCGCCGCCGCTGTTGCGCCACCGCGCGATCCGCGACGGAGTCCGTCTCGTGGAGCGCGATCCGCGGACTCGGTTACGCAAGGAGGTCGCCTCGGTGCTCGAGTATCTCGACACGGCGCCGCTGCGGGCCACGCAGGCCCAAGCGCGTCGGCGACGCTTTGCGGAGGGTCGCTTTGGTCGACGGTGATCGGATCGGTGAGCGCCTCGATCGGCTGCACCACCTCGTGGGAAGCCTCGACGAGGTCCGGGCTGGCGGGGAAGGGGCATACCTCGCCGACGAGACTCTGCGAGCAGCCACCGAGCGCCGCCT
>Ga0183260_10000789_pt1 | contig 26867 bp, 28 predicted proteins | sample AntDrymUQ4972206_2_FD_129768 | JGI IMG/M metagenome (GOLD analysis project Ga0183260, IMG submission 129768) | Polar desert sand microbial communities from Dry Valleys, Antarctica - metaG UQ497 (22.06) (version 2) (version 2) | ecosystem: Environmental > Terrestrial > Soil > Desert | place... | reverse complement strand
CGCACCTGCGCCGGCTCGATGTCGAATTCGGCGCCGGGGTGGCGCTGACCTTCGTCGTCGTGGGCCTGAGGCGCCAGATCCATGACACGGGCGCGCTGGCCCTGGCGAGCCTCGATGCGTCTGCGGAGAGCGGCACGCCGGTCGATCCGCGGGTGTTCCTGCGCGATCCTCCGAGCTCGACGCATCCCGCCGGCCTGGCTGCGGATCGCCTTCGGCTCGAACGCGATCGTGGAGCGCTTCGGCGCCCTGGCGGTCCCCGAGGTGGCGGCCGCCTGCGACCTCCCGGCCCCGCGCGCGAGCGCCGAGCTCTGGCGCCTCGCGCTCGACTGGCGGCCCGCCCGCGCCGCGTGCTCGGCGGCGAGCCCTGGGCCGCGGCGTAGACCCGCCTACGCGGTGGCGGCGGCCGCGTCGATGGTCAGGCCGCGAGCGGCGAGCTGGTCGCGCAGGCGCAGCAGCGCGAGGTCCTTGGCCTTGGCCTCGAGCATCACGTCGAAGTCCAGGCCGGCGGCGGTCTCGCGCAGGAAGTGCTCGAACGCGATCGGGTCGATCACGTCGGCGTGGGCGCGCAGCTGGGGCAGCAGCCACGAGCGCTCCACGCGCCGGCCGACGCGCCTGCGGCGCTCCTCCATCGCCGTCTTGGGCGAGGAGAAGTGGATCTTCGGCCGCACGCCTTCCGGCCAGGTGGCCAGCGCACGCTCGAGCGCCTCGCGGTCGGGAATGCCGTCCGGGTCGTTGCAGTGGTGGTGCAGGATGTCCCAGACCACCTTCAGGCCGGTGCGCTCGTGCAGCTCGAGGACGTGGCGCAGGCCGAACGTGCGGTCGTCGTTCTCGATCACCAGCCGCTCCCGCGCGCGGTCAGAGAGCCGCTCGTAACCCTCCATGAAGCGGTCCAGCGCCGCGTCGTAGCCGCCCGCGGCGCCGCCGACGTGCAGGACGACCACCGCCTCGGGACCCAGGCCCATCACGTCGAGGATCTCCGCCTGCAGCTCGACGTCGCGGATCGCGCCGGCGCGCACGTCCGGGTCCTCGGAGTTGAGGACGATGTACTGGCTCGGGTGGGTGGAGAGCCGGACGCCGCACTCGCGGGCGCGGGCGCCGAGGCCGGCCAGCTCCGGCTCGGCCTCGGCGACCTGGCGGTGGAACTGCGGCATGTCCGGGTGCGTGGCGTAGGGCGCCAGCGCCGCGGTCATGCGGTACATGCCGATCTGCCGGCGCTCGAGGTGGTCGAGCACCCCGTGCATGGCCTCGACGGACCAGCGCAGGTGAGGGCCGGACTGCCAGCGCCTGGCGTCATGCGTCGGCAGGCCGTCCTCGCCGAGGACCTTGACCGCGAACCCGAGTCTCACGAAGGGGCTACGGCGTGCGCGGAGCTACGGATTGATCGCGCGCCCGGACCAGGTCCGCCAGTCGTTGCCGTCGTCCTCGTCGTCGGTGTCGGCCTTCGGCTCGGTCGGCGGCGTCGGGTCCGAGGACGGCGGCGGGACGGCCGGGGTGCCGGGCGCGGGCTCCTGCGGCGCCGTCGGGGCCTCCGCCGGATCCGACGCGGCGGGCGGGGCCGGCGGCGCGGGCGGCTGCCACGAGCTGGTCTGCGGCGCGGCCGGCGTCACGGGCGGCGCCGCGGCGGGCGGCGGCTCGGGCTCCGAGGCGGCCGGCGCGGGCGCGGGCTCCTCCGTCGCGGGCGCGCCGGGCGTGCTGCCGCCGGCCGGCTCGCCCGTGGTGCCCGCGCCGAACGGCACGGACCCGCCGGGCTCCTGGCCGGACTGCGGCGCCGACGGGGTCAGGCCGGGGTCCGGAGCGGGCGCGGCCGGGGCGGCGAGGTCGGGCTCGGGCGCCGGCTCGGCGGGCGGAACGAGGTCGGGAGCGGGCGCCGGCGGGATGGGCGCCGCGAGCTCCGGCTCGGGCGCCGCCGGGGCGCTGTCGGCGGCCAGGTCCGCCGCGGCCATGTCCGCCGCCGCCGCGGCCTCCGCGGCGCGGGCCTCGGCGTCGCCGGGCGCGTCGTGGACGCCCGCGACGGGCTCGAGCGTCTCGCCGGACGACGGCTGGTCGGCCTGCTCGATCGCCTCGTCGATCTGGCGCTCGTAGTCACTCATCCCGGGCGCAGTCGGCGCCGCGGCGTCGGCCAGCGCGGCCTCCGCCTGCTCCTGGCCCTCGGACGAGCCCTCGCCGGCCTCGACGAGCGGCCGGTCGGCCTCGTCGGCGGACAGGCTCGGCTCCTCGATGCCCGCGTAGTCGCTGACCGGCCCGCCGATGTTGGCGGCCTCGGCCGCCGCGGCGGCCTCCTCGGCCTGCTCGTCGATCGCGCCCTCGTCGGTGAGGACCTGGGCGTCGGGCGCCGGCACCGGAGTGGCGGTGTTGGCCACGGGGCCCGGGGCGTCGTAGTTGGAGGGAGCCGGCGCGGGGGCAGGGGCCCAGCCGGTGTCCTGCCCGCTCTCGGCGCGGGACGTCAGCAGACCGGCGACCTTGTCGCGCTTGAGGAGCACGCCGGCGGCCAGCGCCGCGGCGCCCATCAGCAGGGCCGCCTTCCCGAACTTGCCTCGCCTAGCCATGGTCTTGCTCCCTCGTTCTCGCTCGAAGTTCTCAGTCCAGACGGTACCCGCCGCGCGCCCGCGGACACCCTGCGGGTCCGGCGTAGGTCAGCGTGCGGTCCCGACGGCCTTTCGGGGCGGGGCCGCAATTACCCCAAAGAGGTGATTCAGGAGATCGGGTCGCGACCCGATACAGGTTGGGTCCGTCAGTCCGCTCTCCAAGGAGCATCGCCTCCCATGCAGTCACCATCCAGCAGCAGCCGTCAGAGGGTCTCCTCGGAGGATGCCCTCGAACTGTGGCGTGAGTACAAGGCCTCCGGCGACATCCAGGTCCGCAACCGCCTGGTCATGACCTACGCCCCGCTGGTGAAGTACATCGTCTTCAAGAAGGTCCGCGAGCTGCCCGCGCGCTGCGACGTGGAGGACTTCATCGCCTGCGGGCTCGAGGCGCTGATCGCCTCGATCGACCGCTATGACCCGGACAAGGGCGCGACGATCGAGCAGTTCGCCTGGACCCGCATCCACGGCGCCGTGCTCGACGAGCTGCGCCGCCAGGACTGGGCACCCCGCTCGCTGCGCCGCTGGGAGCGCGACATCGCCCGTGCCCGAGAGCAGTTCACCGGCATCCACAGGCGCCGCCCCACGCGCGAGGAGCTGGCCGACTCGCTCGCCATCTCGGTCGAGGAGCTTCGGCGCCGCTCGGACGACATCTCCGTCTCGGACGTCACCTCGCTGAACACCCTCGTCATCTCCGACGACGAGACCACCGTCGAGCGCATCGACACGCTCGCCGGCACCGAGAGCGACGCCGACCCGGAGCACGCCGCCCTGACCTCCGAGGCAAAGCGCAAGTTCCGCCGCGCGTTCGAGAGGCTGCCGAGGCGCGAGCGCGAGGTCGCCGTCCTGCTCTACGTCAAGAACCTCACGCTGCGCGAGATCGGCGAGATCATCGGCGTGTCGGAGAGCCGCGTCTGCCAGATCCACTCGCACCTCAAGCGCACGCTGAAGTCACAGCTGTCCTCGGACGCGCTGCTCTTCTCCGCCGTCGGCTAAGCCCGCGCTCTCAAGGCCTCCGTGAGGAGGCCGATCAAGCAGGACAATGGAATCGCGGTTCAGCCGGAGAGAGACGTCGGAGATTCCCGCCGGGCCGCCCCAGAAGGTGCTGCGCGACGTCGACGCGGCGGCCGCCCGCGCAGAGGCGCTGTGGAGCGAAGGGCGGGAGCTGCACTTCACGACGGACGAGCAGTCGGGGCGCGTCATCGTGCAGGTGCGCGACCTCGCGGGGCGCGTGATCCGCACGATCCCGCCCTCCGAGGCGCTCGACGTCCTGTCCGGCAAGCCGCTGTGAGTCCGTCGGCGGGCTCTCCCGCCGCCGCCGAGCGGTGAAGCGGATGTCGCCTACGGCGTCCATCCCTGTGGTTCTCCCTGGTCCGGCGTGGTGACCACGCTGCGCCCGTCGCGGCGGACCAGCAGCCACTGGCCGTCCCAGCGCGTGAGGAGCCACCGGCCGTCGGGCGCCCACGTCAGGCCGTCGTAGCGTCCTCTGGTGGCGATCATCGGCTCGGCGCGTCCCAGGAGGCGCACCGTGGACCGGCCTCCTCGCCGTTCCACGAGCGCCGGGCGGCCGGAGCCTCGCGGGGGGAAGCCCGCGGCCACGACCCGCCCGCGGGCGGGGGCGGATCTGACCCGGCGTGAGCCGAGGTCGTAGAGGGCGAGGCCCCGGCGCCCGGCGACGAGGATGCGCTCGCCGTCGGCTGACCAGGACAGCGCCGAGGACCGCGCGGGCACGGGCGTGGGGGAGCGCCATCGCAGCACGGCATCGTCCACGTCGGCGACGCGCACGTGCCCGTCGCCGTCGATCCAGGCGAGCGTGCGGCCGGCGGTCGGCTTGAAGGCCGGGGGCACGTCTCGCACGTGACCGCGGAACAGGCGGTCGTCGGTGCCGTCGCCGACGACGACGCGGAGCTGGTGACCGGCCAGGTAGGCGAGCCGGAATCCGTCCGGTGCCCAGCGCGGGCTGCGCGGGGGGTCGGACGGCGTCACGCGCCAGCGCACCTCGCCGGCCGGCGTGACCGCGAGCAGCGTGCGCCCGGTGGTCACCGCGGCGAAGCGGCCGGCGGGCGACCAGGCAGCTTCGCGGTACGGCCCGAGCCGGACGGCCTCCATGCTGCCCGCGACCAGCGACACGCCGCTCGGGCCCGCCACCAGGAGCCGGCCGCCGGCGGGCAGCGCCCCCGCGGCGCGCGGGGTCCGCGGTGCGGTCTCCCGCTGCACGACGTCCCGCAGCCAGTCGCCGATCGCCTGGCGCGGAGCGGTGAGCCCGGCAGCCGCGACCACGAGGAGCACGGCCGCCACGGCGAGGGCGGCGGCGACGCGCCGCCGTGGCCGGGCGGCGGGCGGCCGGGCCGTATAGGCGGCGAGGACCCGTCGCCTCACGCGCTCCGCGGCGCGGGCCTCGCCGGGCGCGTGCAGGGACCGGAGCTCGCGGCGCAGGGCGGCCTCCAGGCCTCGTCGTTTCACCTGTGCGCCTCCAGCTCGCGCACGAGCGCGTCGAGTCCGCGGCGCAGCCGTGAATTGACCGTGCCGCGCGGGAGCTCCAGCATCGCGGCGATCTCCCCGGGCGTGTACTCGAGCAGGTAGCGCAGCACGACCACGGCGCGATGCTCCGCGGTCAGCGAGCCCAGCGCCGCCGCCAGCTCGCGCGAGATCCCGGCCGGGTGGGCCGGATCGACCGTCGACCACTCCGCGGTCGGCTGCTCGAGCCGCAGCGCGCGGGCCCGGGTCCAGTCGATCGCCCGGTTGACCGCGATGCTGTGCAGCCAGGGAGCGAAGGGCCGCCGCCGGTCGAAGCGGTCGAGCGCGCCCACCGCCTTCAGGAACGCCTCCTGGGCAATGTCCTCGGCGGCGGCGCGGTCGCCGACCACGAGGTACGCGGCGCGGTACGCGACGGGCCAGTGGCGGCGGAACAGCTCGTCGACCGCACCGTCGTCGCCGCGACGGGCGGCCCGCACCAGCGCGGCCTCGGAGCGGCGGCGGGCCGGGGCGCTCAGCTCGAGACGCCCCGGAACGGCCATCTCACCCGGCTTGAACACCGACAGCTCCTCCGACGACACGGCGAGCCTACCTCGCTCCGGCGCACAGGTCCCGCGCGTGAGCGTGCATCAGCCCCACCCGGCGCGCAGCGGCACCTCGACCCGCACGGTGCGGGTGCGCCCGCCGGCCGCCACCCACAGGCGGACGCGCGCGGAGACGTCGCCGGCGCCGAACCAGCGGTCCCCGGCCCGGGCCGGGACGCGCAGGTCGCCGTCTCGCAGACCGGCGGGCTGGAGGTAGCCGGCGAACATCTCCGGCCGCGCGCTGGCCTCGGGGTCGTCGAGCGCGAACCGGCGGCCGTCGATCTCCGCGGTGACCCGGGACGCGGGCCGCTTCAGCCAGACCGCGAGGCCGACGCGGTCGCACGCGATCGAGTTGGGCATCGCGCAGGACACGCCGAGGTAGGGATCGCCGGCCAGCAGCCGATGCGCTCGTGCCGGCTCGACCGTGCCGGGGGCGGTGACTGTGCGCCCCGCTCCGATCCGGCCGGCGCGCGCGTGGACCGATGACTCGCCGCCCGCTTGGCGGCGGTCGCCCGCCTCGAGCCCGTCCGCGAGCAGGGCGACGGTTCCCGTCGCGCTCGCCGCCACGATCACCATGGCCGCTCTCAGGCTCATGCTCCAACTACGGGCGTTCGGTGCGCGGAGGTCCCGCCGCCGAGGAGCTCGGGCCGCGAGTGAGCGAGGTGCCGACCGCGTAGCCGGCGCCGCGGTGGGGCATAGTCCCACGGTGGCTTCCACCGATCGCGCAGCCGCGCCCGCCGCGCCGGCGACCCCGGCGCGCCGCGCCCGCCATTCCCTCGTGACCTTCTGGCGCAAGAGCTACGAGGAGAACGTGACCGGCATGTCGGGCATGGTCGCCTACAACCTGCTGCTGTCCGTCTTCCCGTTCGCCGTGGTGGCCCTGTTCGTGGCCGGGCGGATCCTGCGCTCGGAGGAGCTGCAGGTCTCCGTGTTGATCGACCTGCAGCGGCTCTTCCCCACGGCGGCCGATTCGACGCTGTCCGAAGGCGTGCGGCGCCTGCAGGAGACCTCCCCCACGGTGGGCATCGTCGCGCTCGTGGGCTCGATCTGGTTCGGCGCCTCGTTCTGGGGCGCGCTGGACACGGCCTTCTGCCGCATCTACCACTGCGAGTGCCGCAGCTGGGTCCAGCAGAAGCTGTTCGCCCTGGGCATGTTCGCGATCGTGCTGCTGTTCGTCGCGGCCACCGTGGCCGTGCCGGCGCTGCAGGCGCTGCTCGCGTCGGGCGCCGAGGACCTCCCGTTCGGCCTCTCCGACGTCAAGGGCCTGATCTTCGCGCTCACCCTGGCGCTCGGCGTGCTCGCCCTCTTTCTCACCCTCTGCGCGATCTACTGGCGGGTGCCGAAGGCGTCGATGCCGTGGAGCGCCGTGTGGCCGGGCGCGCTCGGCGCCACCGTCGCGATCGGCATCGTCGACCTCGGCTTCCCGCTGTACCTCGACAACATCTCCACGCTGCGGGTCGGGACGTCGGCCGTCTTCGTGCTGATCGCGCTGGTCTGGTTCTACGTGCTGGCGCTGATCCTGCTCGCCGGCGCGGTCGTCAACGCGCTGCGCTTCGAAGCCGCCGCCGGGCGCGAGTGATCCCGGCCGCGATCGTGCCTCTGGTGCCGGAGGGCCTCGGGGCGTAGCCTTCGCCACATGCCCGATCCGATCACCGAAGAGCTGCGCGTGGACCAGGTCGAGCGAGCGCGCGAGGAACGCCACCGGGAGCGCGAGGCCGTGGAGGGAGCCGAGGGAGAGGCTCACGGCCGCCGCGCCGACAAGGCGGACTACCTGCGCGAGAAGCTCGCCGAGCGCGCGAAGGCCGAGGACCAGGCCGCCACGGAGGACTGAGCGGTCCGCCGCCGGTAGTTTCCCGGCGATGACCGAGCACCGAGACGGCGAGTCCCACGAGGCCAAGGCCGACGACGTCGAGCGACAGCTCGACGCGATGGGGGAGCGCTCAGAGCGCCTCGAGGGCGACATCGAGGGCACCGGCGACGAGTGGGAGCGCAAGAAGAGCGACCCTGGGGTGCCCGGAGCCGCCGGAAAGCCCTCCGAGACCGGCGGTGACGGCGACGATAGGGAGCAGGGCGATTCGGGCGAGGAGCTCGACTTCGGCCGCGACATCGACCCCGACGCGGTCGCCCCCGGCAAGCCCGCCCCCGACCAGGACTCCGACGACGACGAGGACGACCGCTAGCTGGCGGCGAGGCCTTCCGCGCCGCCGGCGATCCCGAGCGGTGGGATGGCGATGCGGTCGGGGTCGGCGGTGACGGTGCCGATCCGGGCGGTTCCGGGGTGGTGGCCGCCGAGGATGGCGACGGCGGCCTCGGCCTCCGCGTCCGGGACGACGGCGCAGAAGCCGCAGCCCATGTTGAAGACCTCCCACATCTCCGCCTCGCCGACGCGCCCGGTCTCGCGCACGAGATCGAAGACGGGCGTGACGGGGAGCGGGTCGGTGACCTCGAAGCCGACGTCCGCGTGCAGGCGCAGGAGGTTGGCCAGCCCGCCGCCCGTGATGTGGGCGAGCCCGTGCACGTCGACGTCGGAGTGCAGCAGCTCGAGCACGCCCCGCACGTAGATCACGGTCGGCTCGAGCAGCGCGTCGGCCACCGAGGCGCCGCCCAGCGCGGCCGGGGTGTCGGCGAGCGCGAGGCCCCCGTCGCCGAGCAGGGCGCGGCGCGCGAGCGAGAAGCCGTTGGAGTGCAGGCCCGAGGAGGGCAGGCCGAGCAGCGCGTCGCCCGGGCGGCAGGCCGCGCCGGTGACCAGCGAGTCCAGCGCGACGGTGCCGAAGCAGGCGGCCGTGAGGTCGAAGCCGTTCGGGGACGGGTGACCGCGGATCAGCTCGGGCAGGACGGCGACCTCGCCGCCGGGGATCTCGACGCCGGCGGCCTCCGCGCCCGCCTTCAGGCCCACGCCGATCTCGCGCAGCACGTCCGGGTCGGCCCGCTCGACGGCGATGTAGTCCAGCACCGCGATCGGCTCGGCGCCGACGCAGATCACGTCGTTGACGTTCATCGCGATGCAGTCGATGCCGACGGTGTCGTAGCGGCCCGTCTGCTCGGCGACGATCAGCTTGGAGCCGACGCCGTCGGTGCCGACCGCGATGCCGAGGTTGGGAGCGACCTCCAACACGGCGGCGTAGTGGCCCGACTCCAGCACGGAGCGCGAGGCCCGGCCGGTGGCGATCGTCCGGAGCACGCCGACCAGCGCCCCCACCGCCCGGTCCGCCGCTCCCGTGTCGACCCCGGAGGTCGCGTACGCGCCGTTCATCGCGACCCATTCTCGCGCAGGGGCCGGTCGGAGCGCAGGGCCGCGAAGCGCCTGGCGGAGTGGGGGGCCGTGAAGCGCCCGGGGGAGCGCGCGGCCGCGAGCACGGCGATGGCCAGGGCCGTCCGGTAGGCGGCCCACGCCGCCGGCGGCAGGGCCGCCACCCGCTCGAAGCGCAGCGCAGCGGCGGTGGAGCAGGCCGCGGCCGCCGTTCCGGCGGCGAGGGTCGCGGCGGTGCGGCCCGCCGGGCGCCGCCGGGCCAGCCGGAACCCCTTCAGCGCCGTCGCGCCGGCCAGCACGGGCAGCGCCACCTCCGCGGCGAGCTCCGTCGCGGCCGCGCGCGTGAAGCCGCGGGCGCGGGCCGCCGCCCACGTCGCGCCGCTGCGCGACACCCCGGGTGACAGCGCCGCGGCCTGCGCGGCGCCCAGCCACAGCGCGTCGGCCATCCCCGCCTCCGGCGCCGCCCGCCGCGCCGGCGCCCGGTCGCTCGCCAGCAGCAGGGCAGAGCCCGCGAGCAGCCCGCCCGCGATCGCCCGGGGCCCTCCCAGCCGCCGCTCGATCGGGCGCTCGAGCACCAGCGCCGCCAGAGCGGGCGGCGCCGTGGCCGCGGCGAGCAGCGCCGGCCGCGCCACCGCCTCGCTCCCGCGCGCGAGCGCCAGCGCCACCGCCGTCCCGGCGTGGAGGGCCACCGCGACCTCCTTGCGCTGCTCGTCGCCGAGCCGCGCGTGCCGCCAGCCGAGCAGCCACGGCAGCAGCTCCACGTGTGCCGAGGAGGAGATCGGCAACAGCTCCGCCGGGCCCTGGAGCAGCCCGAGCGCGACGGTCTCGATCAGCCGCGGCTCAGCCGACGCCGGTGCCACTGCGCCGCCGGCGCACGAGGAGGTAGACCACCCCGAGCACGATCAGCGCAGCGATCGCGTAGTCCACGTAGTGCAGCGAGTCCTTCCACTGCTCCCAGCGCTCGCCGACCTGCACGCCGATGAACGTGAGCATGAAGATCCACGGGACGCAGCCGAGCGTCGTCAGGATCGTGAAGCGCCAGAACGGCATCCGCGCGACGCCCGCCGGGAGCGAGATGAAGGTCCGGATGATCGGCAGCATGCGCGTGAAGAACACGGTCGCCGAGCCGTAGCGCTCGAACCAGCGGTCCGCCCACTGCAGGTGCGACGGCTTGATGTGCAGCTTCGCCCCGTGCTTCTCCAGCAGGTCGACCCGCCCGAAGTAGCCGACCGCGTAGGCGATCCAGGAGCCGACGAGGTTCGCGAACGTGCCCACCGCGACGACGGCGACCAGCGAGTACTGGCCCTCGGAGACGTTGAAGCCGGCGAACAGGAACGTCGTCTCGGACGGGATCGGGATGCAGGCGCTCTCGGCGACCATCAGCAGGAAGATCCCGGGCAGGCCGAGCTTGTCGATCACGTCGACGGCGAACTGGACGATCGGGTCGGTCAGGGAGGCGTGGACCAGCACGAGCGGATCCAGGCTAGAAGACGCCCCGCTCAGGCCGGCTTGCCGGGCGGCTCGATGCGCGGCAGCGTGAGCGAGGTGATGCGCTGCTTGGCCCGCTGCGACGGGCGGCGGATGTCGGTCTTGGGCCGCAGCATCTTGAGGATCATCACGGCCTGGTCGACGGTCGCGGCCAGCGCGGGGCGATGGGCCACCTCCCACGCGTTCAGGCGGCGGGCGACGTCGGCGGGCGAGCCCGCGACGATCAGCTCGCCACGACGCGAGCGCAGCTCCCGGGCGGTCTTGACGAGCGCCGCGAGCGCCTCGTCGGAGACCTCGGCCGCCTCGGTCAGGTCGGCGATCAGCCAGCGCACGCCGCCGGCCAGGGCGGCGTCGACCCGGCGGGCGAGCTCCGGCGTGGTCTGCGCGCTGAGCGTCCCGCGGACCTCGACCTGGTGCACCACGTCGTCGAGCCGCTGCTCGCGGATCGCCACGGCGCCGGGGCGTACGACGGCTCGCAGGGACTGCGAGGTGAACATGGTCAATTCATACCCGGTCCAGGCTCATCTAGCCTGGACGCGATGCCCGTTCCACTGTTCGACACCAGGACGCCGCTCGAGCCGCTGCGCGGCGAGATCGACGCGAAGCTCGCCGAGGTGCTCGATCGCGGCACCTTCATCCTCGGCCCCGAGGTCGCCGCCTTCGAGGCCGAGTTCGCCGCCTACCTGGGCACGCGCCATGCCGCCGGCGTGGCCAACGGCACCGACGCCATCGTCCTCGCGCTGCGCGCGCTCGGCGTCGGGCCGGGCGACGAGGTGGTCGTCCCCTCGTTCACGTTCTACGCCTCCGCCGAGGCGATCCCGCACACGGGCGCGCGGCCCGTGTTCTGCGACGTCGACCCCGAGACCTTCTGCATGACGCCCGAGACGGTGCGGGCGGCGCTCACGCCCCGCACCAAGGCCGTGCTCGTCGTGCACCTGTTCGGCAACGTCGCGCCGGTCGCCGAGATCGCCGCGCTCGGCGTGCCCGTGGTGGAGGACGCCGCCCAGGCCGCCGGGTCCGTCAGCGCGGAGGGGCGGCCGGGCGCTCTGGGCACGCTCGCGACGTTCTCCTTCTTCCCCTCGAAGAACCTCGCCTGCTTCGGCGACGGCGGCGCGGTGACGACGAGCGACCGCGAGCTGGACGAGCGCGTGCGCATGCTGCGCTTCCACGGCTCGCGCGACAAGAGCACGTTCGAGATGGTCGGCCACAACTCGCGCCTGGACGAGCTGCAGGCCGGCATCCTGCGCGTGCTGCTGCCGCACCTCGACTCCTGGTCGGAGGGGCGGCGCGCGGCGGGAGCGGCCTACGAGCGCGCCAGGCTCGGCGAGCTGGTCGGCCTGCCCAGACCGCTTCCCGGCTCGGATCCCGCCTGGCACCTGTACGTCGTGCGCGACCCCTCGGCGGACGCGCTCGCCGGCGCGCTGCAGACGGCGGGCGTCGGTCACAAGGGCTACTACCGCGTTCCGGTGCACCGCCAGCCGGCGATGCGCGAGTGGGGAGCGGGCGTCGAGCTGCCGGGCACGGAAGAGGCCGCCCGCACCCACCTGGCGATCCCGATGAGCCCGGTGCTCTCGGCCGCGCAGGCCGAGGAGGTCGTGGCCGCGGTCCGCGCCGCACGCCTCCACCACCATTAGACTGCCCCGGATGCGCCGCAGGATCCGCCTTGCGGCCCTTCCCATCCACCGCCATTCGCTGCCGCAGATCGCGCTGGACGCGGGACTGGTCGCGCTGGCCTACTTCATCGCCTACCGCCTGCGGTTCGACGACGGCGTGCCCGCGGACTACCAGCAGCTGTTCGAGCGGACGCTGGCCTTCGTGGTCATCGGCAGCGTGGTCATCTTCGGCGTGTTCGGGCTCTACCGGCACTGGATGCGCTACTCCTCCCAGCGCGAGTACCTGCGGATCGCCCAGGCCGTCGTCGCGGCGGTGCTCGCGCTCGTCGGCTACGTCGCGGTCGTGCAGCCCAAGCTCGTGTTCGTCGGCTACCCGCGCGGCTTCGTGCCGGTCCCCCTCCCCGCCGGCGTGCTCGTGCTGTTCGGGCTGCTCATGCTCGTCTTCCTCACGGCCGTCCGCTACGGCGTCCATCTCTACTACGAGCGTCCGATCAGCGGCTACCGGGCGCGCCGCGGCGCCCGCTCCGTCCTGATCGTCGGGGCCGGCGACGGCGGCCGGCTGCTGCTACGCGAGATCCTGCGCAACCCGGACCTCGGCCTGCGGCCCGTCGGCTTCGTCGACGACGACCCGCGCAAGCAGGGCGTCCGCATCGACCGCGGGCTCGACGTGCTGGGGACGACCTCGGAGCTGCCGCGGGTGCTCGAGGACGTGGAGCCCGACGAGGTGCTGATCGCGATTCCCTCGGCGCCGGGCACGCTCCGCGCCCGCGTGGTCCGGGCGTGCCGCGAGCGCGGCGTGCGCGTGCGGACGATGCCGACCGTGTTCGAGCTGCTGCAGACGGGCGGGCGCTTCATCCGCCAGGTCCGCGACGTGCGCGTGGAGGACGTGCTCGGGCGCGAGCCGGTGCGCATGGAGGTCGAGCTGATGGGCGGCTACCTGACCGGCCGCTGCGTGATGGTCACCGGCGCCGGCGGCTCGATCGGCGCCGAGCTGTGCCGCCAGATCGCCCGGGTGGGTCCGAGCCGGCTCGTGCTTCTCGACCACGCCGAGGACAACCTGTTCGAGGTCGAGCGCGAGCTGGTCGAGGACCGTCACGCGCTGAACACCGTCGCGGTGCTCGCCGACTGCAAGGAAGAGGAGCGCATGCGGGAGGTGTTCCGCGAGCACCTCCCGACGGTCGTCTTCCATGCGGCCGCCTACAAGCACGTCGGCCTGATGGAGAGCAATCCCGTGGAGGCCGTGCGCAACAACGCGCTCGCGGCGCGCGTGATGGCGCGCGTGGCCGGCGACACCGGCTCGCAGGTCTTCGTGCAGGTCTCCACCGACAAGGCCGTCGCGCCGGCCACCGTGATGGGGGCGTCGAAGGCGCTGGCGGAGTGGGCCGTCGAGGCCGCCGACGCACGCTTCCCCGGCACGGCGTTCACCGCCGTGCGCTTCGGCAACGTGCTCGGATCGTCGGGCTCGGTGGTCCCGATCTTCCGCCGCCAGATCGCCGCGGGCGGGCCGGTCACGGTCACCGACCCGGACATGACGCGCTTCTTCATGACGATCCCGGAGGCGGTCCAGCTCGTGATCCGCGCGGGCTCGCTGGCGCAGGGCGGCGAGGTGTTCGTGCTCGAGATGGGCGAGCCGGTCCGGATCATGGACCTGGCCGAGGACATGATCCGCTTCTCCGGGCTGGAGCCGGGCCGCGACATCGCGATCGACATCGTCGGCAGCCGCCCCGGCGAGAAGCTCCACGAGGAGCTCTTCAACCCCTACGAGCACCCTGAGGCCACCCCGGCGCAGAAGATCCTGCGGGCACGGCGCCCCGCCGTGGACCCCGCATGGGTGGAGGCGACCTTCGACCGCATCGGCCTGCTCGTGCTCGAGGGGGACGCCGCCGCCCTGGCCGCCACGGTCGCCGCGCTCTCGACCGCCCGGGTCGCCGTCGAGGCGTCGGAGCCGGCCCTCGCCACGGGCCGCTTCGAGGCGGAAGAGGGCGTCGGGCTGCCGGGCAGCCGGACGGCCTCCTAGACTCTCACGCGCGTCTCCATGGTCCACTTCCTCGCGTTCTCGCTCCAGGACCAGGTCGAGAAGTACGGCGCCTACATCGGCATCGCGGCGTTCTTCGGCTTGGCCGTGCTCACGATCCTCTACTTCTCGCAAGCCCGCGAGCTGCGGCGCCTGCGCGATTGGGCCGGCCGCGCACCCGAGCGCGCGCAGGAGGTCGAGGCGCGCGCGGTGGCCCAGGCCGACGCCGCGCGCCAGGCCGAGGTCGAGCGCGCGCAGGCCGAGCCCGCCCGTCGCGCGCCCGCCGCGGCGGCGGCGGCAGGCGCCGCGGCGGCCGCACCGGGCCAGGGGGAGCAGGCGACCCAGGTCGTCGAGCCCGGCGAGGCCGCGGCCCAGTCGGGCAACGGCACCGCCGCCGCGGCAGGGGACGCCGGCGAGCCGCCCGAGGGCGAGGCCCCGGCCGCGAACGGCGAGCAGCCGGACGCTGCCGAGCCGGACGGCGAAGTGGCCGCCGCCGGGACCCCGGCCGGCGAGGCCGGCGCGGAGACCGGCGAGGCGACGAGCGGCGAGCCCGCGGACCCCGCGGCGGCCGAGGGCGACAAGACCGGCCCGGAGGGCGGCGCCGAGCCCGATGCTCGGCAGGCCGGCCCGCCGGGCGCTCAGGAGGGCGGCGAGCCCGCTGCGCGGGAGGCCGGCGCACCCGACGGCGATGCGACGCCCGCCGGAGCCGAAGCCGGATCGCCCGGCGGCATGGGCGCCGCCGCCGCCGGAGCCGCGGCGGCGGGCGCCGCCGCCGCCTCCGCGGAGGATCGCGATGCGGCCGATCGCGACGAGCCCGACGTGGCGGCCGACCGCGACAAGCCCGACGACGCGGCCGATCGCGATGAGCCCGATGACGCGGCCGATCGCGACGAGCCCGACGAGCCTGATCGCGATGCGTCCGGCGGCGCGGCCGATCGCGACGAGCCCGCGGAGCCCGCGCCCGCCGCGCCCGGCGAGATCCCCGTGGCGCCGGTGCCCCGCGCGACGCCGCTCCCGCGCCGCCCCCCCGCTCCCGCGGCCCCGCTGCGCCAGCCGGGCCGCTCGACGACCCTTCCCCCTCGCCGGCCCGCCCCCCAGCGGCCGAGCCGCTCCGGCGGCGGCGTGGCCGGCTCGCGCGGCGTGGTGATCGGCGTCGGCCTGGGCGTGATCGCCCTCGCGGCCGGAGCCCTCTTCGCCACCGGCGTCATCGGCGGCGGCGACGACCCGGCTCCCGCCCCGAACACGGCGGCGAGCCCGCCGGCCGGGCAGCCCCCGCAGGCGGCGACGCTGACCCCCGCGGCCACCAGGATCGCCGTCTTCAACGGCACGACCATCCCGGGACTGGCCTCGACCGAGAAGGACCGGCTCGTCACGCCCACCGCCGGCTACGCGGACGGCAACGTGACGACGGGCAACAACACGGACCAGCAGCGCGGCGACTCCTCCGTGCTCCACGGGACCCGCCCCGGCGCCCGTACGCAGGCCCGCAACGTGGCCCGCCTGCTCGAGATCCAGACCGTCGAGCGGCTCGACGCCGATACGCGGGACCTCGCCGAGAACGACCCGGATGTCGTGGTGATCCTCGGCCAGGACAAGGCTCCGTAGTGAGCGCAGGGCCGGCGGGGCGCCCACGGCCCGAGCCGGGGGCCCGGCGCCGGTGAGCATCCTCGCGCGCGTCGTCTTCCTCGCCCTCGTCGCGGCCACCTTCGGCGCCTTCTTCGTGGCGCAGCGGCTCAAGGGCGCGGCGCCCGTCGTGGAGCTGAGCGGCGTGCGCTGGTTCTCGCCCAACGGCGACGGCCGCAAGGACGCGAGCGACTTCACGCTGCGCCTGCGCGAGTCCGACGTGCTGACGGCCGACCTGATCGACACGTCCGGGAGCCCGGTCCGCCGGCTCGTGTCCGCCCGCCCCGTCGAGCCCTCGCAGGTGCTGCGCCTGCGCTGGGACGGCCGCACGGACGCCGGCTCCGTGGCGCCCGACGGCCCGTACCGCGTGCGCGCCCGCCTCGCGCGCCAGGGCCGCTCCGTGATCGTCCCGAAGCTGGTCAACCTCGACACCGCCCCGCCGCGGCCGCGGGTGGTCTGCATCGAGCCCCAGCAGGTCGCCGGCCCGTGCCGCGAGCCGAACCAGGTGGTCGGGCCCCGAGCGCCCGCGATGGCCATCGACGTGCGCGGGGTCAGCAGTCGCCGCCCGACGCGCTTCCGCGTGCTGCGCACCGACGACGGCCGCCCGCGCGTCGTGGCCGGCGGCCGGCGGTCCGGAGGCCTGCGTCGCTGGGTGTGGAACGGCCGGTCGCGCGGGAAGCCGGTCGCCCCCGGCGTCTACCTCGTCCAGGTGGTCGTGCGCGACCGCGCGGGCAACGTCGGGCGCAGTCCCGCGCACGTGCCGCCGCCTCCGGGCGACTCGCCTGGGCCCGCGGGGATCACCGTGCGCTCGCTCGCCGTCCAGCCGCCGCTGCGGCCGGTCACCGCCGGCGAGCGGGCCGGGTTCTTCGTCGACGCCCGCGGCCGCGCCTACCGCTGGGCGATCCGGCGGGCGGGCGCCGGGCGGCCCGTGCGGCGCGGCCGGGTCAAGGCCGGCCCGGCTCGGCCGCTCCGCCTGAGCGTCCCCTCGGGCCGCTCGGGGCTGTACCTGCTCGAGCTGCGCTCCGGCCGCTCGCGGGCGCGCGCGCCGTTCCTCGTGCAGGGCACGGAGCGTGCCGACCTGCTCGTCGTCGTGCCCGCGCTCACCTGGCTCGGCACCGACCCGGTCGACGACCCGCCGCTGCGCGACGGGATCCCCGACACGCTCGACCGCAGCGGCGGGAGCCGCGTCCGCTGGCCGCGGGTGTTCGCGGGCGAGGACGGGCTGCCGGCCGGCCTGGCCCGCCAGGTCGCGCCGCTGCTGGTGTTCCTCGACCGTGCCCGGCTGCGCTACGACCTGACCAGCGACCTCGACCTCGCGCTCACCGACTCGCCGCGCGCGAGCGACCGCAAGGGTGTCCTGCTGGCCGGCAGCCAGCGCTGGGTCACGCGCGGGCTGGCCCGCCGGCTGCGGCGCTACGCCTTCGACGGCGGGCGGGTCGCCACGTTCGGGGCCGAGACGCTGCGCCGCGGCGTGACCCTGCGCGCGAACGCGACGGAGACGGAGGGCGAGTTGCTGCGCCCGACCCAGCCCACGCCCCAGGACCCGTTCGGCGCCACGCTCGCCCCGCTGCGCCGCAGCGGCGGCGGTCCCGTGGCCATCTCGCAACTCGCGGGCGATCCCGGCTACGGCCTGTTCACCGGCACCGACGGCACGCTCGAGGGCTTCTCCGCCTTCGAGGAGTCGCCGCAGCCGGGCCCGGACGCGCGCACCAGGCTGCTCGCCGCACTCGGCGAGCTGCCGCCGGAGCCCGATCCCGAGGCGCCCGCCGACGCGCCGCTGCCCGAGGAGCGCTACGCGCTGACCGCCTCGCGGCTCGGCGAGAAGGGCCTGGTGGTCCGCGTCGGCCTGCCGGAGTGGACGCGGCGCCTCGACGAGCCAGAGATCGCGCAGGTGACGCGCAACATCGTCGACCTGCTGCGCGGCCGCGAGCCGCAGATCCGGTCCTCGGGCTAGGCGGCGGCCGCCGCCGCACTACAGCCGCCGGCCGCCGCGGTTGTACTCCGCCGCGCTCTCGGCCAGCCCCTCGCCGCGCCCCGGGAACAGCGTCGCCCGCGCGTGCCGCGCGTAGCGTCGCGGCTCGTGGTCCGGCAGCACGAGGGCCGCCAGCGCCCGCATCGCGTAGCTGCAGGCCGTCAGCCAGCGCACCGCGCGCGCGGCGGCCGGCGAGTGGTGCTTGCGCATGTAGCGGTCGCGGTTGCGGGACAGCTCGACGATCTGCTGCCGGCCGCCGTCGATCGCCGGCTGGTGGCACACGGCGCGTGCGTCGGGCACGTAGATCACGTCCCACCCGGCGTCGCGCAGGCGCTTGCAGAAGTCGACCTCGTCGGAGTAGACGAAGAACGCGGGGTCGAAGTAGCCGATGGCGCCCGCGGCGTCGCGCCGCACCAGCAGCGCGGCCGACTGCACCCAATCGACCTCGCGCACCCGGACGCCGCGGCTCTGCACCACGTAGCGGCGGTGCAGCCACAGTGCGGTGAGCAGCGCCGCTCCGGGCCCGGGGAAGCGCCAGGCCGACGGTTGCTGCACCCCCTCGTGGTTGACGAGCGTGGCGCCCGCCACGGCCGCCTCCGGGCGGGCGTCGAGCGCCGCGTGCAGCGCCATCGTGGTGCCCGGCTCGAGCTCCGAGTCCTCGTTGAGCAGCAGCGCGTAGCGCCCCCTCGCGCGCCGCAGCAGCGTCGTGTCGTTCTCGCCCTTGCCGCGCCGCTGCTCGAGCGCGATCAGCTCGGTGGTGGCACCGTGGGCGCGCGCCGCGCCGGCCGAGCCGTCGCGCGAGGCGTTGTCGAGCACCAGCACCTCGGTTTCGAAGGGGACGGCGGCCCGCTCGCGCGCGATCGAGTCCAGGCAGTAGCGCAGGAGCTGGCGCTGCTCCGTGTTGACGACGCAATAGGAGAGCTCGACCGCCACGGGGGTTTCAGCTACCCGCCGTGCGCGCCGTCACGCCTCCCGTGCGTAGACGACGTACGCGGGCTCGTCCGGGTCCTCGCCGCGCGGCGCGCGGCGCAGCTCGCCCGTGTCGGTGAAGCCGCAGCGCTCCGCCACCCGCCGGGACGGCCCGTTGTCGCGGTGCACCAGGATCTCGACGGTTCGGAGCCGAAGCGTCTCGCGCGCCCAGCCGTCCAGCAGCGCGACGGCGCGCGTGGCCAGGCCCCGTCCCCGCGCCAGGGGAGCGACCCAGTATCCGATCTCGCCGTAGCCGCGGGAGCGGTCGATCTCCAGCAGGCTGAAGGAGCCGGCGACGCGCTCCTGGGCGTCGAGCGCGAGGAGGCTCACCGCCTCGCCGGCCCGCGCGCGCACGGGCGCCGCCGCCAGCCACTGCACCGCGTGCTCGCGCCGGTAGGGCGAGGGAACCCCCACCCAGCGCCGAATCGCCGCGTCCTGGCAGGCGGCGGTGACGGCGTCCGCGTCGCCCGGACGGGGAGGCCGCAGGGTGAGATGGCCGTCGCTCATCGTGGGGAGCTCGATGGCCGGCACGCGGCCAGTGTGGCGCAGCCGGGCGCGGAGCCGCGCGGGCCGCGGGATCCCGCCGCAGGGATTCGAGTCCGCTCGTGTCAGCATGCGCCGCCGTGGCACGCGCCCTGCTCTGGATCTCCGCCGCCCTGATCGCCTGGACGCAGGTCGGCTACGGCCTCTTCCTCGCCGCGCTGCGGCGGTTCCGGCCGGACCGGCCGCCGGTGGCCGCCGGAAGCTCGGTCCCGCTCGTGTCGCTCGTCGTCGCGGCGTACCGCGAGGAGGCGGTGATCGCCGCCAGGGTCGCCAACGCGCTGGCGCTCGACTGGCCGCGCGAGCGCCTCGAGGTGGTCGTCGCCGTCGACGGCGGAGCCGTGGCCGGAGCGGACGCCACGGCCGGCCGGGCCCGCGCCGCCGGGGCCGACGTGGTGCTCGAGTTGCCGCGCGGCGGGAAGGTCCGCGCGCAGGACGCGGGGGTACGCGCGGCGCGCGGCGAGCTGCTCGCCTTCTCGGACGCCAACGCCCTGTGGGAGCCGGACGCGCTGCGCCACCTCGCCGCCCCGTTCGCCGACCCGGGCGTCGGCTTCGCCTGCGGGCGGGTCTCCTTCCGCAACGAGGGCGGCACCAACCAGGAGGGCGTCTACTGGCGCTACGAGATGTGGCTGCGCGGCCAGGAGTCGGCGCTGGCGTCGGTGACCGCGGGCAACGGGGCGATCTACGCCGTACGCCCGGAGGCCTACCTGGAGGTCGACCCGGTGATGGGCCACGACCTCTCGTTCCCGTTCAACCTCGTCAAGCGCGGCTGGCGGGCGGTGGACGCGCCGGCCGCGCGGGCGGTGGAGAAGATGGTCCCGTCGATCGAGGGGGAGTGGGCGCGCAAGCGGCGGATGATGTCCCACGCGTGGCCGATCGTCCTGCGCGGCGGGCTGCTCGACCCGCGCGGCTACCCGCCGCTGTACGCCGTGATGGTGCTCTCGCACCGCGTGCTGCGCTACGCCACGCCGCTGCTGCACGCCGTGGCGGCGCTGGCCACGCTGGCGCTGCTGGCCCGCGGGCGTGCGCGGCCGGCCGCGGCGGCCCAGGCGGCGCTGCTCGCGGCCGCGGCCGCCGGCGGGCGCCTCCGGGCGCGGCCGCTGCTGCTCGCCCGCTACTACGTCCTGACCACGGCGTCGCTCGCCGCCGGGCTCTGGGACCACCTGCGCCACGGCACCCCGGCCGGCTGGGACGCGCCGGAGGGGACGAGGTGAACCCGTACCTGAGCTCGCGCCGCAAGCGCGCGCTGGACCTGGCCGGGGCGGTGGTCGCGCTGGCGCTCGCGGCGCCGCTGCTCGCCGCGGCGGCGCTGGCGATCCGGCTCGAGGGCGGCGGGCACTTCATCTACCGCCAGCGCCGCGTCGGCCGCGACGGCGCGCCCTTCGACCTCTACAAGCTGCGCACCATGATCACCGGCGCCGAGGCGATGGGCGCCGGGCTGATCGTCGACCACGGGGACGACCGCATCACGCGCGTCGGCGCGCTGCTGCGCCGGACCTCGCTGGACGAGCTGCCGAACCTCGTCAACGTCCTGCGCGGGGAGATGTCGCTCGTGGGGCCGCGGCCCACCGTCCAGGTCCAGGTGGACCGCTACACGGAGCGCCAGCGCCACCGGCTCGACACGCGGCCGGGCATCACCGGCTGGGCCCAGGTCAACGGCCGCGCCTCGCTGCCGTGGCACGAGCGGATCGACCTGGACCTCGCGTACCTCGACCGGGCGTGCCTGCGCCTCGACCTGCGCATCCTCGCGCTCAGCGTCCGGATGGTCACCACGGGCCACGGCCTGTACCGCGGCGAGACGGGCGGCTGGCGCGAGCCGCCGCGCGCGTAGCTACGGAACGGACTCCGGGCCCTTGTCGATGTACGAGGCGCGGAAGTTGCGGATCACGTCGAACACGTCGTCGCTCATCGCCGGGCAGGTCACGGACTGCCCCCAGGCGGTCGCCGCGACGGCGGCGTCCATCCCTGTCGTGTTCTGGAACAGCAGCATGTGGTAGCCCTCGCTCTCGCCGAGCAGCGCCTCGAGCTTGAGCACCTCGGGCTGCGGCGTGCCCGGCTTGTACTGGACGTCGATCCGCCCGTGCTCGAGCGTATGGACGAGCATGCCCAGCCGCGGCGTGTCGCCGGGCGCGTAGATGCCGTCCTCGTACCAATCCGGGTTGTGGCTGCCCGAGGTCGGCGGGTTGGTCTGGTAGTCGGCCGCCGTGAAGTCCTTGGTCTCGTGCTCGGAGCCCGGGATCTCCGGGCTCGAGACCTTGCAGCCCGCGGTCTTGGCGGCCGCCTTCAGGTCGCCCGTCTTCTGCTCGGGCAGCGTGACGTCGGCGGAGGCCTCGCTCGGGTCGGTCGGCTGGCCGGGCTCCGAGCCGCCGTCACCGCCGCCCAGCCCGAGCACCGCGAAGGCCACGACGCCGCCGACGAGGGCGACGGCGAGCAGCCCGCCGAACACGTATTGCAGTCGCTTGCGGCGGGCGGCGCTCTTGCGCTCGGCCTCTTCGCGAGCCTCGCGCTCGCGACGGCGTCGCTCTTTTTCCTCCTGCCGGCTGGCCACGAAGCGGGCAGAGTAGCAGCCCGTCTGTACCCCGCCCGGGTATAGTGGGCACGATGCAAGCCGACGCTCGCGCGCTCCACAACCGCCTTCGCCGCATCGAAGGGCAGGTGCGCGGCCTCCAGCGCATGGTCGACGGGGACGCCTACTGCGTGGACATCCTCACGCAGGTCGCCGCCGTCCAGACCGCGCTCGAGCAGGTCGCCGTCAACGTCCTCGACGCGCACGTGCGCGGGTGCGTGGCCGGCGCGGTGGCCGGGCCCGACGAGGCGACCGCCGACGCGAAGCTCGACGAGCTGATGACCGCCGTCCGGCGCTTCGCGAAGGTGCGCTAGCCCGCGGCCCGGCGCTTCGGCGGGCGCTTCGCGGACTGCGGCCTCCAGCACTCGTCGACGAACTCCGCGATCTCGCGCGTCAGCCGCTCCGGCGTCAGCCGCAGCTCGAGGATCGAGCTGGCCTGGATCAGGCGGGAGTTCGGCAGCTCGGAGGCGAGCAGCTCCCCGTCGGAGAACGGGTGCACGATGTCGTGCTGGTGGCCGATCACCAGCGCCGGCGTCTCGAACGTGCGCCGCTCGCTGCGATGCGGCGCGGTGCGCCCGAAGAACAGCCCTTGGAGCACGGCGGCGCTGGGCTTCGGGTCCTGGCGCAGCGCGTCGAGCACGATGTCCAGCTGCCCCGGGAGCCGCGGCATCATCCGCGCCGCGGCCCCGACCAGCCGCATCACCGGCTCGCCGAAGGTGAGCGCCACCAGTATCGGGGTGAAGGCGAGCGCGCTGCCCAGCAGGGCGTTGTCGAGCACGGGCATCTCCACCACCATGCCGCGCAGGCGCTCCGGCGCGAGCGAGGCAACCTCCAGCGCCGTGTTGGCGCCCAGCGAGGTGCCCAGCACCACCGCCTCGTCGGCTTCGAGGTGATCGAGCAGCGCGATCACCTCGGCGCCGAACGTGCTCATCGAGTAGCGCCACATGTCCGGCGGGCGGTCCGAGCGCCCATGGCCCAGCAGGTCGAGGGTGATCACGCGGTTGCCCTGGGCGGCGAGCGCCTCGGCGAGGGCGGCGTGCATGCGCTGGCTGAGCAGCAGCCCGTGGACCAGCACCATGACCCGCGGTCCCTCGCCATAGGTGGTGTAGGCCAGGCGCTGGCCGTCCAGCGTGAAGGAGCTCTCGACCGGTCGCGGCATTGCCGGCGAGTCTATGGTCTCCCGGCGTGCCCGACGCCGTCAGCTACCGCCCGCTGCGCGCGGCCGACCTCGAAGGCGTGCACGAGAGCAACGTGCGGGCGTTCGAGGAACTCGACCGCCGGCTCGGGCGCGCCTACCCCGGTCCCGCGCCGAGCGGGCCGACCGCGCTCCTGCGGCTGCGCCGGCTGCTCTCCACCGACCCGGGCGGCGCCTGGCTGGCCGAGCGCGGCGGCGAGCCGGTCGGCTGCGCGCTGGGCATCCTGCGCGACGGCCTGTGGGGGCTCTCGCTGCTGTTCGTCGACCCGAGCGCCCAGGGCAGCGGCGCCGGCCGCGAGCTGCTGGCGCGGGCGTACGCCTACGGCGACGGCGCCCGCGGCCACGTGATCCTCTCCTCCGCCGACCCGCGCGCGATGCGCGCCTACGCCCGGCTCGGGCTGGCGCTGCACCCGTGCATCGCCGCACACGGCACGCCGCAGGGCGTGGCGATGCCGCCTGACGTGCGTGCGGGCGGCCCCGAGGACCTGCCGCTGACGGAGGCGGTCGACCGCGCGGTGCGCGGCGCGCCCCACGGCGAGGACATCCTGACCATGCTCGAAGCCGGGAGCGCGCTGCTGGTGGCGCCCGGGCGCGGCTACGCGGTGGTCAAGGACGGCACGCCGCGTCTCACCGCGGCCTTCGACGAGGAGGGCGCCCGGCTCGTGCTGCAGGGTGTGCTCGCGCGGGCCGCCGAGGCGGGTCAGCCCGCCTTCGTCGAGTGGATCACGGCGACGCAGCAGTGGGCGATCGAGGTCTGCCTCGACGCCCGGCTGGAGCTGCGGGTCGAGTCCGGCGCGGTCTGCCTGGCGGGCGACGTCGGCCCGTTCCGGCCCTACCTCCCGAGCGGCGCCTACCTCTAGAGTGCGGCCCTGACGCTTCCCGAGGAGGAACTGAACGCATGGCCAAGCAACCGCGCTCGCTGACGGGCAGGGTCGCCGTCGTCACGGGCGGAGGTAGGGGGATCGGGAGGGCGCTCTCGGAGGCGCTCGTCCGCGAGGGCGTGCGCGTCGCGATCGGCGACGTCGATCGCGAGGCCGCCGAGCGGGCCGCCGCCGAGCTGGGCGACGCCGTCGTCGGCCTGCATCTGGACGTCACCGACCTGCCGGGCTTCACCGCGTTCCTCGACGAGGTCGAGCGCCGCCTCGGGCCGGTCGACGTGCTGGTCAACAACGCCGGGATCATGCCGATCACGCCGCTGGAGCAGGAGTCGGCGGCGAGCGTGACCCGCCAGCTCGAGATCAACCTGCGCGCCGTCATCCACGGCACCCAGGAGGCGATGCGCCGCATGCGCCCGCGCGGCACCGGCCACATCGTCAACATCGCCTCGCTCGCCGGCAAGGCCGGCTATCCCAATTTGGCCACCTACGCGGCCACCAAGCACGGCGTCGTCGGGCTCTCGGAGGCCGTGCGCTTCGAGCTGCGCGGCTCGGGCGTCGAGGTCTCGTGCGTGATGCCCGGCATCGTCAACACCGAGCTGGCGGCCGGGATGCAGGAGGCGCGCGGCGTGAAGAACCTGCGCCCGGAGCAGGTCGCCGACGAGATCGTCGGCGTGCTCAAGGTCCCCCGCTTCGACGTGTTCGTCCCGCGCTCGACCGGCCCGCTGCTGCAGCTCGCGGCGATCCTCCCGCGGCGCGCGCGCGAGGCGCTGGCGTACCTGCTCAAGGCCGATCAGGTGGCGGTGGCGGCCGATTCGGGCAGCCGCGCCGCCTACGAGTCGCGCGCCGCTGCCAGCGCCCCCGCGGCCGACCAGGTCGCGGAGACGCAGCAGGAGCCCTCGGCCGCCTAGCTCCCGAGCCAGTCGGCGATCTGGGTGCCGATCAGCTCGCCCTGGTCCTCCTGGAGGAAGTGGCCGGCGTCCGCGATCGCCCGCGGCGGCGGCTGCCCCAGGGCGCTCGCGAGCGCCTCGCCGGCCCGCGGCGGCAGCACGGGGTCCTGGTCGCCCCACAGGATGAGCATCGGGCGCCCGTCCTCGCGCAGGGCGTCCAGCGTGCGGCGCCCCGCCTCCGCGCCCGGCGCGTCGCGCTGCGTCGGGAGGATCGCCGGGAAGGCGCGCGCCCCCGCCTTCGAGGCCTCGCTCGGGAACGGGGCGTCGTACGCGGCACCGACCTCGTCGCCGGGGTCGGTGTGGCAGCCGCGGCGCACCAGCAGGCTCACCGGCAGCTCCTCGGCGCGGGCCACGAACTCCCTGAACCGGTGCCACTCCTCGCTCATGGTCTGCTCACCCGTGAACACGCCGGTGTCCATCAGCACCAGCCGGTCGACGCGCTCGGCCAGCTCGACGGCGACCCGCAGGCCGATCGGCCCGCCCCAGTCGTGCACCACGAACGTCGCGCCGCGCAGGTCGAGGTCCTCCATCAGCCGCGCCGCCATCGCCGTGTGGCGGTCGTAGGAGTACCAATCGGGGTCCATCGGCTTGTCCGAGCGCCCGAAGCCGGGCAGGTCCGGGAGGATCACGCGGTGGCCGGCCTCCAGGACCGGCGGCGCGACCTTGCGCCAGAGGAAGCTCCACGTCGGCTCGCCGTGCCAGAAGACCACGGGCGGGCCTTCGCCCTCGTCGACGTGGGCGAGCCGGAGCCCGTCCACCTGGCGGTAGTGGGGCTGCCACGGGAAGTCCGGGAGTCCCTCGAGCAGCACGTCTGGGGTGCGGATGGCGTCGGTCACGGAGTGGTTTGTAGCCGGTCGAGCAGCGGCAGGAGCACGCGGGCCTCGCGCGAGACCGTGATGTGGATCGCGTCCGGCTCGCGCACCCACGCGATCGCGCCGAGCACCTGGAGGCGGTCGAGCACCGCCTGGAAGGCGAGCGCCTGCCGCCGCGAGGCGTAGCGGCGCTCGACGTCGAACGCCCAGCCGGTCGTGTGCAGCGAGTAGTTGCGGGTCGCCTCGCGGTTGCGGCGCACGAGCGCCTCCTGGTAGCGCTCGTCGCGAACCGTGGAGGTGACGATCAGCGGTGCCGTGCCGCTGAGCCCGCGCACCTGCGCCCCGAGGTAGAGCGCGAGCGCCAGGGCCTCCGGGCGCAGCCCGCGGTAGAGGCCGGCGGGCTGGTCCAGGCGGGAGGCGAGCTCGCCCATCCGCGGGTCGCGCCGCAGCCCGGTCACGCCCACGGCGTCGGGCAGCGCGACGACGTCGCCGCGGTCCCAGGCGTCGCGCAGCTGCCCGGGGTCGCCGAAGCGGGGGACCGAGCCGGCGGGGTGCAGCACCTCCTCGGCGGACGCCTTGGCCGAGTGCAGGCCGGCCAGGCGGTCCAGCTCGGGGCGGTCGTCGCGCCACAGGCGCATGATCTCGCGCGCCGCGGCGACCTTCCAGTAGTAGTTGGAGGAGTCGTCGCCCAGGCCGTTGAGCCGGCTGAAGGCCTCCGGGTGGCGGGCGGGCGTCGAGTCGAAGTACAGCTCCGCGTAGGAGACGTCGTCGCCCTCCCCGAACGCCCGCAGCACGCCCTGGAGGTTGCCGATGCCCATGTGGTAGGAGACGAAGGCGAGGTCCTCGCGGCCGAGGGTCTCGCGGGCGAGCGTCAGGTAGCGCGCGGTGCCGGCCAGCGCCTTGCCGGCGTCGAAGCGCTCGTCCGCGACGGCGCGGGCGCGGCGGAGGGCCGCGGCCCGCTCGGGCGAGCGCGCTCGGGCGATGCGGCGCGTCAGGCGGGCGCTGACCTCGGTGTCGACCCGCATGCCGAGCAGGTTCGCGCCCGTCTCGGCCAGGATCTGCGTGAGGCCGGCGGCGCCCTCGATGCCGTTCGGCGTGATCGCGTCGTCGCGCCCGGCGCTCTCGAGGAACACGAGCCCCTCGAGCGTGTCGGCGTCCACCCCGGCGCTGCGCGCGGCCGCCTCGACGGCCGGCCGCCGGCGGGCGGTGCGCTCGGCGCTGGCGGCGACCCCGCCGGGCGAGAGCCGGTAGAGCAGGTGGCTCGTCCCGGTGGCCGCCCGGCGCTCGAACTCCCCGGCGCGCTCCGGGTCCCAGGCGTAGGGGTCTGGCAGGCCCTCGCCGTCGCCGCCCGGAGCGGGG
>Ga0183260_10000788_pt1 | contig 26922 bp, 23 predicted proteins | sample AntDrymUQ4972206_2_FD_129768 | JGI IMG/M metagenome (GOLD analysis project Ga0183260, IMG submission 129768) | Polar desert sand microbial communities from Dry Valleys, Antarctica - metaG UQ497 (22.06) (version 2) (version 2) | ecosystem: Environmental > Terrestrial > Soil > Desert | place... | reverse complement strand
GCCGCCACGAGCGCCACGGCCTCGCGCTTGAGCTCCTCCGGATAGGGTCGGCCCATGGATGACCACCTCCTTGGCACGCCGTTTTGGACGGCTCAGTGTCTCACCTTCATGGTACACATCAACTCACAGGTAATACTTGTAAGTTGCAATTGGAGCATGCATTTTAGGTTTAAGCGTGTGGTTCGTTGGCACAATGCACTCTTCGCCGTCGAAGTGAACTTTTCGGGAATTCCGAAAGGTTCAGCATGTACTTGTCGTATTTTGGCCCGGGCGGGAAGTGGTCATGCCTTCACCCCGACGAGGATCTCCTCAAGCAACCCCTCGGTCTCCATTTCGAGGGCGCGGATGTCGGTCTCGATCTCGGACAGCGTCCTCAACAGCCGCGGCTGGTAGAAATGCCGCGTGAGGCTGATCTCGTTGCCAATCTTCTCCGAGCCGGGAGCGATTTGATCCTGCTCGCCGCGGGCAGGAGGACCAGGTCGGCAATCCGCCAAATGAAACTGACGATTTGACCGTGCTGGGCCGGTTGCATGGCGCCGCACTCCTCTTCTTATGCTTGGTTGTCGCTGTCCGGACATTGTAGCGCACTCCGGCTGCGACGCATCTCGCCCCTCCGCTCTCCGGCCGGCGCCTCGTTCTATTTCAACATACAAGGGGCGGAGGGAAGTCATCCCGCGTCACCGTTGATTCGGGGTTTGCCGGCCGGAAGTTCCTTCACCGCGCGATCAAAGTCGCTCATCTCCGCATCGCTGGCGGCAATTGCCCTGTTGTGGTACTTCTCGTACTCGCTGTGGGCATGCGCCAGCGCCAGTTCATGGGAAACGCGTCCCGCGTCCGTGAGGATGTCGCGCTCGTTCAGGGTCAGGAAGGCGTCGAGTCTCGCGATCCAGTCCTTCATGTACATCGGCGTGCGGCGCATTGCCTGCCCTTCGGCAAAGAGCAAATATTGCTCAACCAGGTTGTTGAGCGTCAGGAGTTCTTTCTCCCCGAGGTAGTTCTTGGCGATTTCCACATCTGCTTTCCTCACCTTTGGTCCCCGCCACGACGTCAGTCCCATGTTCGGCTGCTTGGCATCGGCCCTGTTGATCACGATTTCCGCCGCCGTCTGACCGGATATCGCCCAGTGCATCTTGTTCTGGACCGTCTTGAAGAACTGGATGCTCTCCTCGGTGGTCGGGTCGTAGTCGATACTGGTCGCGTAGATGTCGGTGATCTTCTGGTAGAAGCGGCGCTCCGAGGTCCGGATGTCCTGAATCCGGCGGACGAGTTCCTCGAAATAGTCGAACGGCTGGTCAGGGTTCTTCAGCCGCTCGTCGTTCAACACGAATCCCTTGACGATGTATTCCCGCAACAGCTGCGTCGCCCAGATCCGAAAGCGCGTCGCAATGGCGCTCTTCACGCGATAGCCGACGGAGATGATCATGTCGAGGTTGTAGTGCAGCACCGGGCGACGAACGGTACGGGCGCCTTCCTGCCGCGGCACAATGAACTCGCGCTGCGTCACTGCGCTTTCAAGTTCGCCTTCTTCGTAGATATTGGCGATATGCAGATTAATGTTTTGCAACGTGGTTTGGAAGAGTTCGACCAATCCTTGCTGCGAAAGCCAAACAGTCTCGTCCTCCATTCGCACGTCGATCTTGATTGATCCAATTTCGTCGCGGTAGACGAGAAATTGACTATCGGGCAAGTGGCGATCACTCATGGGCACATGACTCCTGTGATTGAGCGGTTGTCGGTAGTTGACACATAGACAACGTTGGTGTATGTCGCGCCAAACCTGACAATCGAACTATCAAGGAATACTTGATAGTTCGATAATTTCCATCTTGTCATGCTCTGAGCGTACAAACAGAACAAGTGTTCGTCAATTCTCAGTCGCGACCAGGATTTCTTCCAACAATCCCTCGGTCTCGCGCTCCAAGGCGCGGATGTCAGCTTCGATCTCGGCCAGCGTCCTCAACTGCCGCGGCTTGTAGAAATGCCGCGTGAAGCTGACCTCGTGGCCGATCTTCTCCGAGCCGGGAGCGATTTGATCCTGCTCGCCGCGGGCAGGAGGACCAGGTCGGCAATCCGCCAAATGAGACTGACGATTTAACCGTGCTGGGCCGGTTGCATGGCGCCGCATTCCTCTGCTTGTGCTTGGTTGTCTCTGTCCGGGCATTGTAGCGCACTCCGCCGGCGACGCATGTCGCCCCTCCGCCCTCCGCCCTCCGGCCGTGCATCGTCTCGTATCGTAGGAGAGGACCCGCGTGCCCGACCGACGCCGTGTATCCTCGCGATCCCGCCCTGATCTTTCCGCGGCATTTATCGCCAACCCCCACGCAGAGGCTGCCGTGATGGAAGTCGACTAGATCCGCCATGGCTAAACGGCGCCATGACGAACTCACCCTGGCCGCTATACTCATCCGGTACGTCAAAATCGTCCGGGCCTTCGATCAGGAGCGGCAAATGCGTGGGGTTTTTCGTTTTCGCGGGCGAGACGCAGAGAACCGCGCCGAGGCTGGCGTCATCCTCTCCCGTCAGCAACAAGACCTCCTCGCCACCGAAACCGCGATCCTGGAACGCCTTGCCGCCGTCCTCGATGCCTTCCCCGCCACCGAAGAGGACCGCGACGATCTCGCCCAGGCCACCCGTCAGCTCAGCGAACTCTTCCTCCTCGTCATCGTCGGCGAGTTCAACTCCGGCAAGTCCGCCTTCGTTAACGCCCTCATCGGCGCCGATGTCATGCCCGAAGGCGTCACCCCCACCACCTCCGTCATCAACCTCCTCCGCTTTGGCGAGATCGCGGCCGAAACGATGCTCCCCGAAGGCGTCATCCAGCGCACCTATCCCGCCGATTTCCTGGAAGAAATCACCGTCGTCGATACCCCCGGCACCAACGCCATCATCCGCGAGCACGAGGTCCTCACCCAGCGTTTCGTCCCCCGCTCCGACATGGTCCTCTTCGTCACATCCGCCGATCGCCCCTTCACCGAGTCCGAACGCGAGTTCATGGCCCAAATCCAGGAGTGGGGCAAGAAAATCGTCATCATCCTCAACAAGGTCGATCTCCTTCGCGACGATTCCGCCCGCGCCGAAGTCGTTGCCTTCGTCCGCGAGAGCATCGACCGCCTGCTCGGTTTCGATCCCGAAATCTTTCCAGTCTCGGCCTTGCTCGCCCAACAGGCCAAGGCCCTGGGCGACCGCAACCCGGAGGAGCGCGACCGCCTCTGGGCGAGGAGCCAGTTCGAGGCCCTTGAGACCTACGTCGTTGAAACCCTCGACGAAGAAGGCCGCATCCGGCTCAAGCTCCTCAACCCCCTCGGCATCGCCGAGCACCTCACCGCGCGTTATCTCAAGGCCACCAACGATCGCCTCCTCGTCCTCGCCGATGACCTCACCACGATCGAGAACATCGAGCGCCAGCTCACGCTCTACGGCGACGACATGCGCCGCCAGTTCGCCTATCACCTGACCCGGATCGAGAACATCATCCACCGCATGAACAGCCGCGGCGATGAGTTCTTCGAGGACACGATCCGGATCGGCCGCGTCTTCGACCTGATGCGTCCGGAACGCATTCGCGAGGAGTTCGAACGCAAGGTCGTTGGCGACACGGAACGCGCGATCGACACCAGCATCGACGAATTAATTGACTGGATGGTCGAGCAGGACCTCCGCGTCTGGGAGGCCATCAACGAGTACATCGATCGCCGCCGCCTCAACAAGTATGCCGACGAGCTGATCGGCGAAGTCGGCGGCCAGTTCCGCTACGACCGCCGCTCGATGCTCGAATCGGTCAGCAAGCGCGCCCGCGAGGAGGTCGACCGCTACGACGCCGACGCCCACGCCCGCGAACTCTCGCTGGGGGTCCGCAACGCGGTCGCCGCCGTGGCCGTCGCCGAGGCCGGAGCCGTCGGCCTCGGGGCTCTCGTTGTCGCCGCCGCCAGCACCGCCGTCGTCGATGTCACCGGCATCCTCGCCGCCAGCCTCATCGCCGGAGTCGGACTCTTTGTATTGCCCGCCAAGCGCCGGTCGGCCCGGAAGGACTTCCACGAGCGCTCACGCGAACTCGAGGGGAGCCTGATTACCGTCATGCGCGATCAGTTCGAGCACGAGCTGGAGCGCTCCGTGAACAGGATCAACGACGCGATCGCCCCCTATACACGCTTCGTCCGCTCGTCCCAGGAGAAGCTGAGTGGCCTCCAAGTTGACCTCGAAGGCATCGACAACGACCTCGGCGCCCTCCGTCACCAACTTGGCCCCGACCCCGCAACCGTTCTCTCGTAGGGGGGACCCGCCTGTCCCCCCGTCCAAACCTTATTTCGTACTGGCGAACGTGGATCGACCAGCTCCACCATGTCACTCCACCAGAGTCTGGTCGATCGTGTCGTCCGCCCCGCTGAATGAGTCCGACCGTTGTGTCTGCCCACAATCGATCGCCTGGCGCCTCCACAACCATTCCCGGTATCGTCACCCGGTTCCGTGCGCTACGTTGACGAGAACGACGAGATGCCGCGGTTTGGCGGGTTCCGTTAGAACGATACGCAGACCGGCTCCTCGTCGACGCGCAAGACCGATTCTTGCTCGAACTGGGTCTCGTACGCGTCGCGGATTTCTTCGATTGCGGCGCTGCTATCGTCAATCGCGTCGCCCGGGTAGAAGAGGATGAGCACGATGCTGTCTTCCTCGACAAGCACGCCCTGGGAGTTGAGGAACTGCCCGTAGCCTTCGAGCACGGTCAGCCCGGCGGGGAAGCGTGGGGTAATCTCTTCATCGAGGAACGCGTTCCATTCTTCCGCGCTCACCACATCATCGCTGTCAGGAATCGATGTCCCGAAGTAGAGTTCGGTCCGCACCCACGGCTCGGCGCCGACACCAGGCGCGGTAGCGTCGCAGATGTTCGCCACGACATCGGGAGTTGCGTCGACGACGGGGGTTGCGAAGTCCTGGGCCCCACTCGAACCGACGATCGCCCCTGTGATCAGGATCGCGACGGCAATTGCGACAATTCCCAGCGCCCATGGACTGGAGTACGATGTGCTTCGACGTTGTGTTTCGGTGTGCATCGGTATGCGGTCCCTCCCTGTGCGTTACTCAAACTGCCCGGCTTCAGGCACGGCTACCTGGCGCCGACGTCAACTCTACCCGAAGACCGCCCGAATGTGGATGTCAGACGGCGCCTGGTCTGACTCTTTCCAAATGTTCCGATGTGTCTCCGCCGCCTAAATCCCTGGGAAGTAATCCGGCGCCATGATTGCTGCAGAACCGATCGCGAGCGAATCATCGACCTTGTGGCAACCAGCCGATATCGCCGCCGCACAGCGACGAACCGTCGGTGTGTTGGCGGCTGCCCAGGTGCTCGGTGGATTGGGAACGGGCGCGGTGGCGGCAGTGGGAGCACTGCTGGCGGCCGACCTGGCGACCGAATCACTGAGCGGACTTTCGTCGGCGGGTTCGGTCGTGGGATCTGCCCTGCTCGCCCTTCCGGTCTCTCGCACAATGGAACAGAAGGGGCGTCGGGCAGGTTTGTTGCTGGCCTACGTGACCGGTGTGATTGGGACCCTGATCGTGGTTGTCGGAGCGGTGGCCCACTCGTTCCCGCTGGCGATGGTCGGCGTGATCCTGACTGGCGGCGGGATGACGGCGGGTCTCCAGTCGCGGTATGCGGCAACCGACCTTTCGACACCGCAACGACGTGGCCGTTCGCTGTCGACCGTCGTTTGGGCGACGACGGTCGGCTCGGTTCTTGGGCCGAACCTGGCCTCGCCGACCGGAACCATGGCCGAGAAGATCGGCGTTCCCGAGCTGGCTGGACCCTATCTGTTGACCGGGGCCGTGTTCGTGGTCGCGGGAGTGTTGATCTCGCTCTTGCTGCGCCCCGATCCGTTGCTTACCGCTCGTGCGATACGGGTCGCCGCGGGCGATGCGGGGGCTGGGACCGCCCAAGTCAAGCGGTCGGTGGCGGCCACCTTCGCCCAGATTCGTTCGATTCCAGCGGCGCTGCTGGGGCTGGTCTCGGTCGTTGTCGGCCACGCCGTTATGGTTTCAATCATGTCGATGACACCAGTGCACCTGCAGCACGATGGAGCCTCGCTGGAAGTGGTGGGGGTCATTATCAGCGCACATATAACCGGAATGTACGTGGCTTCGCCGCTGGTCGGGATCGCGGTCGATCGCTACGGGCGGCGCCCGATGATGCTGATTGGGGGGCTGATCCTGCTGGCGGCTTGCGCATTCGCCGGGACCGCGACCGGGCACGAAACCGTGCAATTGGGACTCGGGTTGGGGTTGCTCGGACTGGGCTGGTCGTGCACCTTGATTGCGGGATCAACACTGTTGACGGAGTCGGTTCCCCTGGAAGATCGTCCCGCCGCCCAGGGCACGACAGACCTCCTGATGGGAATTGCCGGGGCCTCGGCGGCGCTGCTTTCGGGCGTGGTGGTTGGGGTCGGCTCGTACGGGCTGCTGGCGATCATCTCCGCCCTGATAGTGTTGCCGCTGGTGATGGGCGCGCTGCGGCAGTCGACGCTGCAGGTAGGGGCGCCGTAGGGTTGCGGGGACAAGCTCCGCGGCCCTACGCACTGGTTTGCGCTCCCCAACGGGCGGGGACAAGCCCCGCAACCCTACAAACTGGTGTTCGGTACCTAGCCAGGTTCAGCGCCGGTTGGCGCCGTCATCATCGGCGTCGCCCGCGGAGGAAAGACGTAGGGCTGCGGGGCCAGTCCCCGCCCGCACTCGTGGAGGGACGCCTTGGGACTGTGGGGCTTGTCCCGCTCGCCCGCATGGAGGAGCGCCGTAGGGTTGCGGGGCTTGTCCCCGCCCGCCGTCCATCGGAAGATCTGTCAGATTCGCACGGTACATGGGCTGGTCAACGAGGAATGCAAATGGAGCGTCGATCAGGCTTCCCAACGCGGAAGTCGCCTCGCCTCGTCGACTATGACTACTCCCAAGCCAGTTCCTACCTTGTCACGATTGCGGTTGATGACCGAACGGAACGATTTGGATCCGTAACCGATGGCGACATGCGTCTCAACGGTGCCGGCATCATGGTTGAGCAAGCATGGCGTCGGATTCCTCACCGCTTCGCGGGTATGGAACTCGATGCATACGTGGTGATGCCCAACCATTTTCACGCAATCGTATTCCTTGGCACGGACCCCGCATCAACACCGCCTGCTTTGAGCACGATTATTGGGGTCTTCAAGTCGGAGACAACGGTTGAATATGGTCGGATCGTGAAGGCGGGCCCGGTTCCCCGATACCACCGGGCACTCTGGCAGCGAAGCTTTCATGACCGCATCATCCGGAACGAACGAATCCTGGCGTTAGCCAGGGAGTACATTGCCGACAATCCACGCAAATGGCATGAGCGATAATACGGGCGGGGACAAGCCCCGCAGCCCTACAAACTGGTGTTCGCTCCCCAGGACGGGCGGGGACAAGCCCCGCAGCCCTACAAACTGGTGTTCGCTCCCCAAGATGGGCGGGGACAAGCACCGCAACCCTACAAACTGGTTTTCGGTACCTAGCCAGGTTCAGCGCCGGGCGTCGCCCGCGGGATGGTGCGGAGAACCGTGCTCGATGCCATGAGCACCGGCAGGGCGAGATTCAGGACCACGAACACGACAAGGGTCAAGTGCAACTCCAACGACGACATCAAAAACCCGTAGACCACGATCCCGATCGGCAGGGTACTGGCCTGGAGAGCGCTTCGGGCGCCGAAGACGCGTCCACGCATGCCGCCTGGAACCTGTTCCTGCAGAATCGTCATCGTCATTGGGTTCACCGGCTCGAGGGCGACGGCTCCGATGAAGACGGCGGCCGCAACCACCCACCAATCCGGCATCGTCAGCAAGACCGAAAATGCCACCGCCCGGATCGCGAACCCGCCGATCAAGAGTTGGCTTCGGCTCAGGCGATGACTCAGCGCGACGTAAAGTCCATTCCCAATCAGCGATCCGGCTCCGAGGGCCGAGAAGACGATGCCAAGCTGAACTGCGCTGTCCCATTCCTGATTCGCGTATACGGGCAAGATCACCGCGTACAACGGCTCGGCGATGAGGCCGCCAACCGCAAATGACAGCGTCATCCAAACCAACACTGGCTTGCTGAACACGTACTGGAATCCCTCTCGAACTTCCCCCAGATAACCTCGAGCTCCGCCCAGCGGCGCCTTGGACCTGGTGGAGACGATCGCTGGAATCGTGTAAGCAATAACCAGCGAAGAGCACAGGAAACTCGCCGCGTTCAACCACAGAAGATTTGCGGCGCCGATGACCGCGATCAGCAGTCCCGCGATCGGAGGCGCCAGCAACTCGGCAACGCGCGTCGTCGTCTGATAACCGGCATTGGCGCGGTCCAGACTAAGTCCGGCACAACGCACGAGTTCGGGAAAGAGCGCCAATCGCGCCGTGCGTCCAGGTCCATCAAGCACTGCTCCCAGAAAAACCAACACCAGCAACTGCCAGAATGCGATGCCCACCGTCTGGTGCAGCAGCGGAATCATTAGCACAGACAAACCGCTCAGGATATCCGAGAGCAGGCTCGACTTCTTGTACCCGAGGCGGTCGACGACAACGCCGCCAAAGATCCCGACCAGAATCATTGGTACGAACCCAACCGCGACCGTAATCCCGGTTTGACTGGCGCTTCCCGTCGTCGCGAGCACGAACCACGGAATCGCAAGGTAGCTAAACTCATTCCCCATTTGGGAAATAGTGTTCGCGGTCAGGAGACCGATCGCCGGTCTCCGGTCACGGGCAAGCAGACTCCGAGGTTGAAATCTCACGGGACGTCCATGTTCATGACGAGCGTCAGGATCGTTCCGCCTCCCATAACTGCCGCTGGACCTGGAGGTGTCCGACGTGCAAGGCGGTGTGACTCAAGGCATCGAGCAGGATTTCGGCGGCCTTCCAGCCCCGATCCGCGTCCTGCGCGCTATGCAACTCCTGTTCGAGTTCGACATCCGTGATGTCCGTAACGAGATCATGAAGCGCATCGAGCCAGCGCTCGAACCGCGCCCTGATGTCGTGCACCGATCCTGTGGCCACGAACTCGGCATCGCGGTTGCGTTGAGTAGTCTGCCCACCGACGGCATGGAGGGTCTTGAATTCAGCAGCGGAGACGGTGTGGATGGCGAGGGCGGCGAAGGTGTTCATTTCGTGACCGCCCTCGCGAGCGGCGGCGGGCTTCCACGAGTTGAAGTCTTCGTCCGGCATGCCGTCGAGGGTGGCGAGCAGGTCGGTGACGAGGGCGCGAAGGTGGAGTTCGTAGGCGCGGCCTAATGCGGACATGGGAACCTCCAGTGAACAGGAACGCGGGCGGATACAAGAGCCTGTCCAGAGCGGAGCGTGGGATCCGCATCCGGACAAGATCACATTAGGCGTTGGCGGCGAGGCGGGTCATCCACGGGCGTTCGGCGCCGATCGTAGTCGTCTCGCCGTGACCGGGATAGGCGGTCACCTCGTCGGCCAAGTCGAGCAGGCGCCTGATCGTGCGGTTCATCGTTGCCTGATCGGAGCCGGGGATGTCAGTCCTGCCATGCCCACCTGGGAAGAGGACGTCCCCTCCAAGGAACACCTCATCGGCGGCGCTGTAGAGGGCGATGTGTCCGTCGTCGTGGCCGGGAAGGTGCATGACGGTGAAGCTGTGGCCGCCAACTGTCACGATGTCGTCTTCGTTGAGTTCGTGATCGACCGTTGCCGGTGAAATGGTGACGGGAAACCGGGATTCGGGTTTCGCGATGCGTTCCACGGCGCCACGGTGAGCGGAGACCGGGACATCGAAAGCCGCGGCCATCGCGGCGGTGTCGCCAATGTGGTCCCAGTGGCCGTGGGTGATGATCAGTGACCGAACAGTGACGCCTCGCTTCGTGGCCTCGGCGGTGACCAACTCCACGCTCTCGGATGGGGCGTCGATCACGATCGCCTCGTTGGCCGCATCATCGACGACGAGGTAGGCATTGGTGTCGATCGGACCAGCGCTGAAACGGGTAATTGAAAGAGTCATGAGTAGGGAACTCCTTGGTCGAATGTGAACGCTTTCGAGGTGTTAGCCTATCACTTGGCAAAGTCTGGTTGCTTGGAGAAACGGTCTTTCGCTACACGCTACGTAGTCTGTATGCTAAAGTTGTGCCGTGAGAGATAGCGTTTGTGCTCGGTAGGCGACCACCGAGTGAGTAATTTCAAATTCGGAGAGGACGATGCCGGGTGACGTGGTGAGTGGCCAAGTATCGGGATAGACGAGTTGAGAGATTTGCGGATGGGCAATTTGTAAAAGCCTTCTCCGGATTCGAGAGGGCGCTGGATCGTCGCCTGCGTGCTATCAATGATGCTACGGCGCTCCAGGACATCAGGTCAGTCAAGGGACATCGTTTGGAGGCGCTGGTTGGAGATCGATTCGGGCAATACTCGATTAGGATCAACGATCAATTCCGAATCTGTTTCAAATGGGCAGGTGATAAGACGGGCGCTGTCGAGATTGAAGTAACGGATTACCACTGAGCGCCCAAATGGAGGCTTTACATGGCGTATAGAGAGCGCAGTCCGATTCATCCTGGCGAAATTCTTGGCGAAGATATTCTGCCCGAGCTGGGGATGAACGCGAATCAGGTGGGTGAGGCACTCGGTGTTCCCGCAAACCGGATATCCGAGATCCTACGAGGTCGTCGCAGCATCACGGCTGACACAGCGATGAGGTTGGGGCGTTGGTTGGGGTCGTCTCCGCGGTTCTGGATGAATCTCCAGCGTTCGTACGACCTGGAGGTCGCGGAACTGGAGCACGGAGAAGAGATATCGCATCGGGTCAAACCTCTCGAAGACTCTTCGGCGGCCTAACGTCGTCAACCTCCTCGAACCGGACTGGGTCGCCGGGCCGCAACTGGCCCAGCCGATCAAGGTCGGCGGACATGACAGTCGCGATTTTCGGGTAACCGACGATCGTGGCACGGGATGAGAAGTGACAACCACCCTGGAGCTTTACTCTGAGGACATCGACCGCGTTCATATTCTGTACGCGCTCGATCTGCCAGGGTGCTACTCCGAGGGAATCACCGAGGCGGAAGCGATCGGCAATTTCCCTGCCGCGTTTACCACCTACAACGAGTGGTTATCGGGACGCGGCGAGACCGTCCATGACGCTCCTACATTGTTCGAGATTGCTGGGCGCTTCGCGAGTTATACCATCGCCAACGGCTACGAGGTGAACGGTCTCTTCGAACCTGAGAGGGCGCCTCCCAGCCGGGAGTTTGTTGCGCGTTGCCGCCGCCTGCTCATCTACTCGGGCGCCGAGCTGATCGGGGCCGCGCAAGCCATTCCGGCATCACGAGGGAACAATGCCCTCGCCGCGGGCGAGCGTAGCCCACGGCAAGTGATCGAGCACGTGGCCCTCGCTGAGTATTGGTACCTTTCGCATTTCGTCGACATCCCCAAGAGAGTTCTTGCCAATCACCCAACGGGCTCGCTCAACCAGTTCGAGGCAGTCCACGGCGCACTGATCAATTGGCTCGCCAATATCGGTTGTCGGCAGCTCGGATCGGTCGTCATGGATAGAGAAGAGGAATGGAGCGTGCCCAAATTGCTCCGTCGAGCCCTCTGGCACGAACGCACTCACACTGTCGAGCTTTCGCGCTTCGTTAGGGGCTGACCTTAATGACGCGGCCACATTATCCGCGCTCGTTTGACATCGAAACCTCATCAAACCGGACAGGGTCTCCCGGCCGCAGTTGGCCCAGGCGATCGAGGTCGGCAGACATGACAGTCGCGATTTTCGGGTAACCACCGATCGTGGCCCGCGATGGAAGCATCACGATCGGTTGACCCTCGCCGGTTATCTGAATCGCCCCGGTCACCAATCCCTCGGAGATGATGTCGGCGCCGCCGTTGGGCAGAATCGGTGGACCGTCGAGGCGAATGCCGAGCCTGTTCGACTGCGATGACACCGTAAACTCCCGCGTGGTGAATGCTCGCCAGGCATTGTCATCGAACCGATCAACTTGCGGGCCGCGCACGACCCGGAAAGAGTAGTTGACGGCGGTTCGCCACACTCGCGCGGCTTGCCGCCGGCCAGGCGCCGCGACCCCGACCCGAAGTCGGTCGCCATGACGCAAGGCCCGGCCATGGAAGCCGCCGAAGCGGGCCATCAGGTCAGTTGAGCGGCTGCCAAGTGGCGCCGGAACATCGATGCCACCGGCAATACAGAGATAGGCGCGTGCGCCTTTGCCCCTACCGCGCTCGAACGCCAGCTCGTCGCCGGGACCCACCACCCTCGCCGCCCCGGAAGGCAGACGCATGCCATTCACCTGTGCTCCGAGGTCGGCCCCGGCGATTGCGATTCGGCTGGGACGCAGAAACCGCAGACGGGGCCCGATCAACGTGCACTCGAGACCGGCTGCATCCTCCGGATTGCCAACGAGCGCGTTCCCTGCAATCAGCGCTGCCCGATCGGCGGCGCCGCCCGGGGCTACGCCGAGTCGTCCGTAACCGGCCCGGCCCAAATCCTGGACTGATGTCTGCAAGCCTGGCTCGAGCACTTCGATCGTGTCGCGAACGTGGGGGCGAACCGGAAGTTTGACCGCCGACTCCGCCTGGCGAGGTCGCGATGCGGGCGCCGGCATCGGATCGAACCGAACGGCATCGCCAACCTGGAGCAACGAGGGCGGATCGCGTTCGGGGTCAAACAAGTTCAGCGCCGTCCGCCCAATCAGATTCCAGCCACCCGGCGTCGCGAGCGAGTAGATGCCGGTTTGGGCTCCTCCGATTCCGACCGAACCAGCGGACACGGTTGTTCGGGGCGTCGCCCGCCGGGGCGTCGCAAGTTCAGGCGGCAATCCGATCAGGAACGCGAATCCGGGGGAAAACCCGATCGCGCCGACCTCGTAGTTGGCGCCAGCATGCCGCCGGATCACCTCATCAGACGACAGGCCGGTGGATCGGGCGACATCGCGCAAATCCGGTCCCGACTCCTCTCCGTAGGCAACCGGGATCACGACCTCGCGAGCAGCGCCTTGGTTCACCGGCCCATGCTCAATCCGCTGCCAGTGGTGGTTCACGCGAGACACGATGCGCGCGGCGTCCGCTGCTCCGGGATCGATGATGAAGAGCAACGTGGTGTACGAGGGAACGAGGTCGAGTACACCGGGCAGGTCGTCATCAACCAGGGCGCCGGTCAAACTCGCGATCCGCCCGCTCAATCCATCACCGATCCGGTTGCCGAAAGCGAAGATCAGGCCATGATCGGCCATAGGCTGCACCCGGAACGGAAGATCGTCACTGAGGTTACCGTCAGCCGTCACTCGCGGTTACCGAAATTTCGGATGGCGATGCCCGCCTCGCTGAAACGGAGCGCGATTGCTCCGGCAAGCTCGACAGCCCCGGGCGTATCGGAATGGATGCAGATCGTATCGGTCTCCAGCGTGAGTGTGTCGCCATCGACTGTCTCAATTGTGCCGTGGGTAACGAGCTGGATCATGCGCTCGGCGGCGAGTTCGGGATGCTCGATTACCGCGCCCGGTTGCGACCGCGGCACGAGCGATCCATCGGCGAGGTAGGCGCGATCGGCAAAGGCTTCGCGGACCACGGTGAGGCCGGCCGTCTCGCCAGCGTCGTGCAGGGCGCTGCCGGGAATCGCAAAGAACCGGAGCTTGGAATCGAACCCGCGCACCGCTTCGGCAATCGCCGTGGCCACGCCGAGGTTTCCGACCGCCATGTTGTAGAGCGCACCGTGAGCCTTGACGTGTTGGATCTCGACGCCGGCGGCCCGGCAAATCCCGGCCAGCGCGCCAAGCTGGTAGAGCACATCGGTCCGGATCTCGGCGGCGGTAGCGGCCATCGCGCGGCGGCCGAATCCAGCGCGATCCGGGAATCCGGGATGGGCGCCGACGGCGACGCCATGGTCCCGAGCGCGGATTACGGTCAGTTCCATCATCGCCGGGTCACCGCCGTGGAATCCGCAGGCGACATTTGCGCTGGAGATGAGCGGGAACAGGCCTTCATCGGCGCCGACCCGAAAAGGCCCAAACCCTTCGCCTAGATCGCTATTAAGGTCGATCGCCTGGGTTGATGACATGCGTTTCCTCCAACCCAACGGGCGGAGACAATGTCCGCAACCGTACAAACCCGTTCGTTACGAGTCAATCAGAGCCGGCACTGACTGGGTCGACGCTGTGTTGACCCAAAAAGTGCGGCCTTCTTCGTAACGTTGATTCAACTCTTTGCGGCGCGGAATCCGGCGCCTTCGGCGGCTTCGGAGTTCGTGAAGAATATCGTGGCGATGGTCCGGTCGTAGGCGAACGCGCCAGGCACATGATAGATTCCCGATCGGGCATTGCCCCTGACCGGATACCCGAAGGGAGCGGTCGACGTGCCGTTGCCGGGCGCCGAATCGCCGAGTTCCCCAAGTCCGCCGACAAGATCACGACTGTCGTCCGACCCCTCTGGATGCCCGGGGGCGAGCGCCACCCGGGGCGATGGCAGGTAACGACTCGGCACTAGCGCCCCGAACAGCGCGCCGAGCGCGAAGGCCAGGAACATCGCCGCTATCATCAACCCACGATGTGCTCGATCTGTGGTCATGCTGACAAATCCCTTTCCATGTCTCCACAATGAATCTCAGGCGGACCGATGGGACCGGGGCCAGCACAAGATCGGGCTCACCAGGGCATCCAGGTTCGCAGCCCAACCCGACGTGACAACGCTGTCTGCGCAACGGTCATGATAAACTCGATCGAACCACACGTCTGGCGTTGCAGTCTCCCTTTGTCCCCGTCACTTGCCACCACGTCCAATGCCTACCGCCCATTCCCATTCAAGAGAGTCGTACACCCACGCCAATGTCAGACCTGAACCGCGATCCTGTCTCCCACTTCCATGTCGACGAAACCGTCACCCCGAAACCGGCCTCCCGCCGCAACCGTCCGGTGTCCCTGTACGACCTCAGCCTCGAACAACTCCAGGAGCGTCTCGCGGCGCTCAAGGCGCCCCCATATCGCGCCCAACAACTATACGACTGGACCTACGAAAAGAAGGTGACGTCTTACGCCGCGATGGCGAACGTGCCATCGATGTTACGCGCCATTCTCGACGACTCGCTTCCTTTCTCGACGATGAAACTGGTGCGCGAGCTGGTGAGCACTAACGGTGACACCCACAAGCTCCTCTACGAGACTTTCGACGGGCAGTTCGTGGAAACTGTGCTGATGCTCTACCGGGAACGGGCCACCGTCTGCGTCTCCTGCCAGGTTGGCTGCGCGGTAGGTTGCGCCTTCTGCGCGACCGGCATCGGTGGCCTAATGCGGAACCTGACGGCCGGCGAAATGGTGCAGCAAACGGTGGATGCCGCGCGCCGAGCCGCTGAGCTAAGCCGGCCGCTCACGAACCTGGTGATGATGGGGATGGGCGAACCGCTTCAGAACTACGTCGATACGATGCGCTTCATCGGGATCATCCACGACCCACGTGGACTCAATTTTGGGTCGCGGCGAATCACAATTTCGACGGCGGGAGTCGTGCCCCGGATCGATGCCCTCGCCGCCGAACCCTACCAGGTCAATCTGGCGGTGTCGCTGCACGCCCCAAATGACGAACTGCGCTCAAGACTGGCGCCGATCAACAAGCGGTACCCGATTGCGGAGTTGATGGCAGCCTGCGATCGCTACATCGCCATCACCGGTCGGCGCATTTCGTTCGAGTATGCACTGATGAAAGGTGTCAACAGCAGCGACGAGATCGCCCGCGAACTCGGAACGCTCCTGCGTGGCCGCCTCTGCCACGTCAATCTGATCCCATTCAACCCGGTCGAAATGCTCGAGTTCGAGCGACCTGACCCGGCCGGAACCGATCGCTTTGCCGAGGTCCTGCGCTCCACAGGGATCCCGACAACCGTTCGCTACTCTCGCGGTCTCGAGATCGCCGCCGCCTGCGGCCAACTCCGGGCCGAGCATGAACGTGACATGTCGACCGTGCCGATCCCACTTCACCGAGTCTCCTGACCGAGGACGGACATGCCCTGAGCTTGTCGAATGGGTTTGCCCACAGGACCGAGTTGGATGTAGCCGCTGCAACGGGTAAGGTCATCGATTGAGGCAGGCAATGCGTACGGTCAGTGCTTGATAGTCACAGCTTTGCCGTTGTGCCGTGACTGTGCACCGTCTTACTCTTTTGTAATGAATGATTAATCACCGTCGTAGTAGGAGCTGTGGATTGTGTGGAAACCGTGCATTCTCTCGAATCGCAGGCACAAAGCTGTCCTTGCTCGATCTGGGGACAGCCTCCTGACTTATGCACGTTGGCGAAGCGACGTGATAACGCCATCTGTGCCAATCCACCGTGACAACCCGATCTTTCAGAACGATGTTGTCGTTATCGGAGCATGATTTCCGCCTGAATTGGGTATGTTGTCCACAAAACCCAAGAGTTATCCACTGTGGGGAGACCGTTATCCACAGCGAATGTCATAACCTTGTCTCTGAGTCATATGTCTGTCACAGTGACTGTCAATTTGAAATCCAGGAAAAATGGGAAGACATTCGTTGGCCATACGGGGAGGTTCGCCGCTGTTCCGCTCCTTCCTGAACGAATGGAGGATGTGAACCCACCGAGCAAAACGTCATACTGTCGCCTATGAATCCGGGAGACGACTTTGCCGATGGCGTCGTTGCCCCGACGACGTTGCTGCCAGGAGATCGCACCATGAACCCATCACCCCCATTCACCCAGTCAGTCGATGCCGGAGTCGATCTGCGTGGGCATTCTTACGATGCCGACAAGGGAAAAATCCTTGCCCGCCTTAAGCGGATCGAAGGGCAGGTGCGAGGGATATCGCGGATGATCGACGAAGACAAGTATTGCATCGATATCCTCACCCAGATCTCGGCCGTGATGGCCTCAACCCGTTCGGTGGGGATGCTGGTGCTCGAAGATCACATCCGGGGTTGCGTGATGAATGCTGACCCCGATCAACGAGAGTCAACACTGGATGAGCTCAATCTCGCAATCGAGCGCTTCGTACGCAGTGTGGGCAACTAGAATCGCTCTGGACTTCACATGACCTTCGGACCGCGCCAATCGCATAATTCAGGTTTTCTAGCCCATTGCAGATTGACTAACGCCTACGATCAACGTAGGGTGGTTATCTACAGCGACCGGTAGACGAGTGCTGTCGGGGATTGTGTTGCTCCTTGGGGGGGAATGGCACGGTTCAGGGGATGCAGGAATTGGCGCTTGGGGTAAGTCGCCAGGATTCGGATCCATCAGGGCCGACAACGCGTGTTGTCGGCTGAAGGAACAATGATTCAGTAGTCGTTGCTCTGGAGAGTTGGCTGCCCTTAGGGGAGGGCATGTCCGGCAGGGCAACGATCAACGACCGAAGGTTTGGTGGGCTGCCATTCTGGGGATGTGCGGTAATGATCGGCGAGCTGGCAACGCTCGATGATCTCACTTCCAACTGAACCGACGTTCGTTTGGAAAGGGATCAGGCGCCATGCTGCCCACGACCTATCTGCGACCGGTGGCCTATCATCGGTTCGACGCCGACAAGCTTCTCCTTAAAGACGAACGGGGCATCTGGCATCTCTGGATGGGCGACCATTCGGGGCTAATGGAAATTGAGCCTGAGCTGGCGGATTGGATATATCGGCGACCAGAAATTTTCCCGGCGTGGGGTCCGCAAATGTGGTTTGACGTGACCTCGCTGCCACTGGCCCCCGAGAGAATTTGATCCCCTGTTGGCGCCAACCAACGCCAACGTGACAACTGCGCCACATCGGTGGCGATTGATGCATTGCATAGTCCCAATCCACCTGGCGCCCCTCAATTCTCTCCGGTGCTGGCTGGTCGTGGAGATTTGACCGGTCTCTCCTGGTTGGGACTGCGCATCGTTGGCATGTGGAACAGGTTCGGTCGCTACGAGACTTCGTGCCAGGCTCCGATTTTGCGGAACTTGGCGTAGCGAGCGTTGAGCAGCGCCTCGACCGAAGCCGGATCGCCCGGATCCCAGCCAGCCAGCAATTCGTCCAAATGGACTGCAATGCGCTTGCCGACTGCCGCGATCGTTTCGCGTGGAGCTTCGTGCGCCGCCACTACCTCTTGAATCAGCTCGTCGATGATGCCGAAGCGCTGGAGATCGGCGGCGGTCACACGCATAGTGTCGGCCGCTTCGGCGGCGAAGCTGGAATCCTTCCACAGGATCGCCGCACAGGCCTCGGGCGAGGCGACCGCGTACACGGCATTTTCCAACATCAGCAATCTGTCCCCGAGGCTGATTGCCAGCGCGCCGCCGCTGCCGCCCTCTCCGATCACGACGCAGACAATCGGCACGCGGACGCCCACCATTTCGAGCAGGCTCTCGGCGATGGCTGTGCCCTGACCACGTTCTTCGGAGCCGATTCCCGGGTCGGCGCCAGACGTGTCGATAAAGGTGATGATGGGCAAGCCGAACTTCTCGGCATGACGCATCAGGCGGCGACTCTTGCGGAATCCTTCCGGCCGTGGCATGCCGAAATTGCGGGCAAGGTTTTCGCGAGTGTTGGCGCCGCCCTGGTGACCCAGCACCAACACGCCGCGGCCCTGGAACGCCGCCAACCCGCCAATCATCGCCTGATCGTCGCCGAAGGCGCGATCGCCGTGCAGCTCGATGAAATTGGTGAAGAGTTCGGCAATGTAATCGAGCGTGCCGGGTCGTTGCGGATCGCGGGCGATGCGGACGCGATCGATCGCGCGCAACGTGGGCTGGCCGGGACTGTTATTTCTTCCGGCGGCGGGGTTGGATGCCGGCATCAGGGAAGTTGTCCTTCGCGTGACGCCGTGCCGTGCCAGGACCGGGCTCCAGATTCGGCCATTTCAATCGCGGCATCAGGGGCCAGGCCGTTGTCTCCCGCTGTCGTCGCTGGCGCCGCCAGGATGTGGTGATCGACGAGCATCGCCAGGGTTGAACGCAGGAGGGAGCGCTCGACGATGAGATCGATCATGCCGTGATCGAGCAGGAATTCGGCGGTCTGGAATCCTTCCGGCAGCTTTTGTTTTGTGACCTGTTCGATCACCCGTTGACCGGCGAATCCGATCAGGGCGCCGGGCTCGGCGAGGATCACATCGGCGACCGTCGCGTAGCTGGCGGTGACCCCACCGTAACAAGGATCGACCAACAGCGAGAAGTGGGGCAGGCGAACGCCCCCGAGGCGACCGAACGCGGCCACCGTCTTGGCCATCTGCATCAGTGAAAAGAGACCTTCGTGCATGCGCGCGCCGCCAGAGGCGTTGACGGAAAGCACCGGAAGGCCATCGGCCGCCGCGCGCTCCACGGCGCGGGCGAGTTTCTCGCCCCAAACCGATCCCATGCTGGCGCCCATGAAATCGAAGTCGGTCACGGTGATTGCGACCGGCCGGCCCTCGATTTTGGCGATGCCAGTGATCAGCGACTCGGTTTCCCCGGTTCTCGCCTGGGTTTGGGCGAGTTTGTCGGAATACGAGCCCTTGGGATCGACGAACTCGAGTGGATCTTCCGGTCGAAGTCCTGTATCCCATTCCACAAATGTGTCTGCATCGGTGAGGAGGGCGATCCGGTCACGGGCGCCAAGTCGGAAATGGTTGCCGCATTTCGGGCAAACCCGGGCGTTGTGGTCGAGTTCCTTCGAATAGAGGAGTTCACCACATTTCGGGCACTTGACCCACAGGTCTTCGGGAATGGGGGCATCGCTCGTGGCCTCAGCTGAGGACCGAGGCCGAAACTTCCCTTGTCTATGGAAAAAGCTGCGCATGCCCCCACCCTGGTGTGGCCTGTAGTGCAACGAGCACACACCCGATCCCGTTTGACTCCTGCTCGATCTTGGGCCCACACCCGCGAACCGACCGGGGAGCGACTGGTCCAGCCACCAGCTCCACCGGAACTCAATCCGTGGCGCTCGCAAACCCCCGGCAAGAGGCGGGAAGGTTGCGTCAGCATACGGCAGGCGAGGCAGTGGCAACAAGCGATCGTGGCCGTGAGTCACTCCTGAAATGGCGCCCGGGGCCAAAATACCGCAATGCTACTGCTCCGGGTCGCTCGAGCGCTCTTCTTCGACGCCGCGATTGCGATCCAGTTGTCCAAGAGCTCTACCAGGTAGTGACGGCGCGGTTGCCGCTGGCCGGGTGACCGCCCAAATGGACCACGGCGCTCGCGTCAGCCGGGGACGAAGGAGATCGTGGGGATGGTGGCGCGGTCGAAGCAGGCGATGCTGTCTGGGCCGAGTGCGACGATCCGGTCGAGGCAGGTTTTCGCCTCCCTAACCAGCGTTCCAGTGTCGATGCCGAGGGCCCGCGGTTGGAAATCCGCGGTCTTGGCAATGCCATCGGTGAGCAAGGCCACGGCTCCCTGGTAGTTTCCGTTCAAGGCGTGATGAAACCCGATCCCGATCTGGAGCAATCCCTGATAGAGGCGCCGGATCGGACCGCGCTCGGCGTGCCACTCGGCCTCGATTTCCTCGTGCTGTTGGTAGAACGCTCGCTCGTTGAAGAGAGCGATGCCCTTGAGCACGCCAGCCGGCGGCGCAACCATCGCTGCCGCGTGGCGGCGGGCGTCCGGCTCGAACGGGAAAACGGAGCGAATCAGGGGTTCGAGCGTCTGTCGCACCCTGGTTATGCCTGTGCTGTCCGTGCCGAGCGGTCCCTCAATCATGATCGGGCCGCTGTAGCCGCTTCCGGCTATCGACCTGAGCAGAGCGGACCACGGGAGGTCGCCATCTCCCGGGAGCAGGTGACGCACGGCCCGATCGTGTTCGCGATAGTCGCTGATGTGAACGTCGACCACCCTGTTTCCCATCGCCGCCAGCATCATGAACGGGTTGGCGCCCGCCTCGGCCGCCTGGAACGGATCGAATACAAATCCAATCTCCCGTTGCGTGCCAAGGTCTTCGAGCCTGGTCGCGAAATTCACGACATCGCGGACTCTGGCCAGCGGGCCGTATGAGACGTTTTCAATTCCGAGCGTGATGCCCGCAGCGCCGCACTCCCCGGCGAGATCGCGGGAAAGGGCGATGAAGCGTTCCCAGCCCTCTTCGCTCGCAACCTGCGTGCGGTTAGGGCCATGCCAGACAAGCACCGTTGCGCCAAGCGCGACGCAGGCCCCGATCGCTTGCCGGAAGAGGACGCGGCCTTCCTCGACCCGCCGGGGATAGGGATCGAAAAAGGGATGGAGCCGAGTCAAGGCGTGGACGGATGCGATCTCAACCGCGGCGGCGGCGGCGTTTTCCGCGACCTGACGGATAAAGGCGGGATCGTACTCGCCGTGGGTTTGCAACATGATTTCGATCACGGAGATGCCGAGACGTTTGGCGAGCAGCGGAACCTGCTCGGTAGGCGTATGCGGGTAGAACGCGCCGCTCGATGCGCCGAGCCGGACAGCCCGCAGGTGATGCAAGCCGTCGTGCTCGCCGGGCGGCGGATCCTCGATCGTGCTGATTTCGAGGAGGCGATCGATGGCGTCGTTCCGATCGCTTGTGGGCGCCATCGGCGCCGGCGGCTCGTGGTCGACCGGAGCTGGAGCCTGGCCGCGGGCGCCGCGCTCCCGACGTTGGCGGAACTGGACGATGCGGGATGGTTCCTGCGGGCTCGTCACGAGGTGAACATGCTCCCTGGTTCCGACGTCGTCCGGGCGTCTCGGTTCCACTGAACGTCGTGGCGAAGCCAGGCGATCGGCGCCGGCGAGCGTGACGAACGAGCAGAGATATGCGTCGGCGAGTTGAAGTCATCGGAACCGGTGGGTGGGATGGCGGGAGCGGTTCCTGAAATGGTGGCGCGATGGTTGAACGTGCGGGTTTGGGGACGATGTCCTTCCCTGAGATCGTCCTGAGTGCGGAAAGTCCAAAACAATGCGTTGCCTGATCCTACCATCATCGGTGGCCGGTGGTGAAGGTGTTCCCGATGGTCACACGGCGGCGGGCAACCGCGGCGAATGACCTCGTCGGTAGTGGGTCAAGGCGAGCCGCAGTGAGGAACAGCGTACACTTTCGCGAAACCTGTCACGCACGCCGGCGTCCATGGCGTCCGGCCCGTTGAGTGCGCCATCCCGTTGTCAGAGAGGACATCGCTACCATGACCCTATCGTCGAATCCGCTCTCCCGCGTCCGTCGCCCCAATCCCAAACTCAACCGGCGGCGCGCACTTGGCCTCGGCGGCGGGGCGGCGATTGCGTCGTTTGCCTTACGCACGGCGTCCATCGCCGCCCTGGAAGAATCCACTCCTGGTTCGCTCTTTCCCGAAAACCGCGTGCTGCTCTACTATGGATTCCCCACCAACGAGAACATGGGCATCCTCGGCGAATTCGAGCCGGGCCGGGTGCTGGAGTTGATCGAGGCCGAGGCCGAGAATTACCGGACCGCCGATCCGGATCGACCCGTCAAGGTCGGGTTCGAAATGATCGCTTCGGTCGCCCAGGCGAGCCCCGGCGACGACGGTAAGTACATTGCCGATGCGAGTCGCGCCCTGCTCGACCAGTACACCCAGTTCACGGCCGACAACGGCATCCTGCTCTTTTTCGATATCCAAATGGGCTTCCGGGAACCGAACGAAGATTACGAAGGGCTGGAAGAGTGGATGGCCGAGCCGCACGTGCATCTCGGGATCGATCCCGAGTTCCACATGCGCGGCGACGAAGTTCCTGGCATCCACATCGGCCAGGTGACCGCCGCCGAAGTGACCGCGGCCCAGAACTGGCTGGCCGGCATTTCCGAGACTTACAACGTTCCCCCGAAAACTCTCATTGTTCACCAGTTCGATTTCAGCATGATCGAAGAGAAGGACCAGATTGAGCCGGTGGACGGCGTGGACCTGGTGATCGACATGGATGGCTTCGGGCCGCCGGACCAGAAGGAAGATACCTACCGTGTTGTCATCACCGAGCAACCGATCGAATACCACGGGATCAAGCTGTTTTATGAGCAGGACGTGCCGCTGATGACCGCTGAAGAAGTGCTTGCGTTCGATCCCTCGCCGGATTTGATCATCTACCAGTAAAACCAACTCGCGGCGAGGAAATGACTCGGCGACACGATGCATTCCGGGGCGTGTCGTGGCAGGTACGAGCGCGCGGGAAAGACCGAGGTGTTTTTTTGGGGTGCATAAATACATAAATTCACTTTTCCGCGTCGTTCTGGTGTGTGTCAAGAAAGTGAGACAGAGATATGGACGGAGTGCTGGCGCCAGGCGACCAGCGGAGGCGTCCCGTCGTTGAATCGGTGGGGACGCCGCCGGTTGTACCAGCCTTCGATGTACCGGACGACCCAGGCCCGCGCCAAGCGAGTCCCAATCCAAGACCAGGACCGGGACTTGTTGCGCCTCGGGACCATAGCCGGGCGCCGACTCACGGAGCGGTTGGACCCGCGGGAGAGGTGTTCATGAAAAATTCGGGATGGGCCCGCGCGTTGCTGGCACCGTCGATGACCCATCCGGGCCATGTGTCGTATGGGCTGGGCTACCCCAATATTCCTAGGTTTACTAGATCGAATGTGCCATACGTACGCAATGTGCATCACGGATAATCAGCATGACTATTGTGGAATGACCGTCGTCGGTCATAGCCCATTCCATCGCGCCTCACCGTCAGTGAACCGGGCGGCTATCCATGTACTGGAGTCGGGACCTTGCCAACGCATCCAGCGCCATGGATGCGTTGGCGGGGAACGATTCATTCCTGTCCGTGGTTCGTGATAGGTGCAGCGTAGTCATTCGACCAATCATTCAGGCGGGATAATAGCCGCTTCCATCCCCGGCCAGGAGAGATCGGCCAGAGGCGAACCGGTGAAGCGTTTGAACACCCTCAAAGACCGCCTTGGCGGATTCGTTGGAAGACCCACAAGGGAATCGGGAGCGCCAACGGAATCATCCAGGCGACGCTGGTTTTCTCTTCGCTGGTTGAGCCAGGGCAAAGCCGGTGAGCTCTTCGGCGCGGACTTGCGATCGCTTGCGGTGTTCCGGATCGTGCTGGCGTGCGTGGTGCTCATGGATTTGGCGAGCCGCGCTACCAACCTGCGTGCGCATTACACCGACCAAGGTGTGCTGCCCCGTGGCGATGTGCTCAGATATCTGGATTCCTGGCGTTGGTCCCTCAACATGATCAACGGAACCCTCACGTTCCAGGCGTTTCTTTTCGGATTGGCCGCCCTTGCCTGCGTGGCCCTGCTGTTGGGGTATCGCACGAGGCTGATGACGATCGTGATCTGGGTATTGCTTGTCTCCATTCAGGCGCGTAACCCACTGGTCAATAACGCCGGTGACAATTTTTTGCGCCTGCTGCTGCTCTGGTCGATTCTCTTGCCGCTGGGGGCATGTTGGTCACTGGACAGCCAAGTGAAGGCGTCGCGCTTGCAGTCGCTCTCGACGCGCTTTCTTTCGTTCGCAACACTCGGTCTCTTCCTCCAAATTGCCTTCATGTACTGGTTCACCGTCGCCCTGAAGTCGAATCGCGCCTGGCATGAGGATGGGACTGCCCTCTACTTCGCGTTGGGCGCGAGGCAGGTCACCCGGCCCCTGGGCGAATACCTTCATCAGTTTCCCGACCTCCTCGGAATCCTGACGTGGGCGACGATTAGGCTTGAGATCATAGCGCCGATCTTGCTGTTCTGCCCCATCTTCACCGGTCCGGTCCGGACGTTGGCGGCGATATCCATCGTGTCGCTCCACGTTGGGATCGCGCTGACCATGGACATTGGCGTCTTTCCGTGGACCAGTGCGCTCTGCATGGTGTGCGTGCTTCCAGACTGGTTCTGGGATACCGCGCTCCCCAAAGTACGGGCCGTGTTGCTGAGTTGGACCCCAATCACCCATCGCATTGGAGGCTCCGTCAGCCGACCGATCCGGGCGTATTGGCCCTTCCCCCGCACCGGACTCGCGATGTGGGGAGCTATGCGGTACTCGTCCACACCAGGTTTCGAGAGCGCTGCTCCGGTTGAGGGCGGGACAATGCGTCCTAACTTCCTTCAGGCGGCGCCGCAGTCACCACTAAAGCCGGATCGAATCGCCGTTCTTGGGGCATCGGCCTTGACGAATGTATTGGCTGCCATCTGTCTCCTCTTCGTCTTTGCCTGGAACATGTCGACGATAGGGAAGTTCACCCTGCCCCAGCCCGCGCTTCCTGTGAGCAGTGTGTTCGGTCTCTACCAGCGTTGGGATATGTTCGCTCCCCGGCCGCCGGGCGCCACGAGCTGGCATGTGGTGGTCGGTGTGCTCCAGGACGGTCGCCTGGTCGACCTAATGAACCCGATTCTCCGGAACGACCTTGACCAGATCGCAGATGTTTCGTGGGAAGAACCGGACAATATCGCGAGCAAGGTCTATAAGGACGAGTACTGGCGCAAGTATTGGGAGCGGCTCGCGACGCCTGGAACGACGCCGCAAACGGAGACGTTTGCGGGCTATGCCTGCCGCGGCTGGAACGGGCATCACGACGGAGAAACCGAGCTTGCAAGTCTCGATATTTACCTCCTGAGCAAGTCGACCCTGCCGAACGCGCAGAGTGGGCCAGTCCAGCTCACGCTCCTCGGAACACATCGATGCTTGTGATTTAATGCTTAAGCGATGATTGCCTCGTACGTTGCCAGCCTCCCCCCGGTTAGTGACCAACACATCCCCCGTTTGTCGCTAGTCGTAATCCGCTCGAATAGGACCCTCTGCGGCATCCATGACTTTTGAATAGCCCGCTCTGGAAACAGTGCTTCATTAAATATACGAATTGATCATTGTCGGGTCGATCGAATCGCTCGTACAGTATAGACGAAGCACAAATCGGCGTGAACAGCCGAATAGAGAACCGTTAGAGGGGTGAGAGATGCGGAATAGCGTCCATTCTTTTTCGCGTATTTTCGCAATCATGGCCATGGTGCTGAGCCTTCTGGGCATGACTGCATTTACAGCGGCTACGTCGCCCAACGAACAGCCAGAGGGGCAGCAGGAGCTGTTCCAACTCACGACCGGCGTGGAGGTGACCACGACCGGCGTTGAGACAACTACAGGCGGCGTATTGACTACGACCGGCGTGGAGGTGACCACTACTGGTGTGTCGACCACGACCGGCGTGGAGACGACCACGGGTGGCGTATCGACCACGACCGGCGTGGAGACGACCACCGGCGGGGTATCGACCACAACCGGCGTGGAGACGACCACGGGTGGCGTATCGACCACGGGTGGCGTATCGACCACGACCGGCGTGGAGACGACCACCGGCGGCATATCGACTACGACCGGCGTGGAAACAACCACCGGCGGCACGACCACCGGTGGAACGAGCACCACTGGCGTGCAGACGACGACTGGCGGCTCGACCACGACCGGCGTTGAGACAACCACCGGCGGCACCACCACCGGTGGAACGACCACCGGTGGTGAGTCGACGACTGGTGGAACGACCATTGCCGCCGATCCTGAAGTCTTCGTCGAGGGAAGTGTTTGCGCCGAATTCCTGGCGGAGGCGCTGATAGACGCGAATGGGTCGGTCGTCAACGAAAGGACCTTTATCGCGGCCGCCCTGCTCGTTGGTTTCGATCTCGGCACGATTGGCGCCGCTCTCGATGGTGGCTGCGAGGGTGGCGGCATCATCGTCGAAACCGAGGTCTGCGCCCAGTTGCTGGCGGCAGCCCTGATTAACGGCGACGGGGTGGTGGTCAATGTCTCGACCTTCACCGCGGCGGCACTCGTCCTGAATCTGGACCCGGCGACGATTGACGCGGTGCTCAACAGCGGCGCCTGCGAGGGCGCGACCCCCGGTCCGTCGGTGATCCAGCTTGCAATCGGCGATATCGATGTAATCGTCTGCATCCAGTTGCGGGTTGCGAATCTGATCGATTCCGACGGCGCGGTCATCGATGCCCAAGCCTTCGCGACGGCCGCCGCTGACCTGGGCTTGACCCAGGTCCAGATCGACGCGGTCCTCAATGGCGCCTGTGAAGGTGGAACCACCGGCACGACCGGGACCACGGGC